>CAJIAD010000301.1_pt1 | contig 54033 bp, 46 predicted proteins | sample 9198981 | NCBI WGS metagenome assembly CAJIAD01 (sample SAMEA7708274, study PRJEB35096) | sediment metagenome | biome: marine neritic benthic zone biome [ENVO:01000025]; feature: sediment [ENVO:00002007]; material: shallow marine sediment [ENVO:03000034] sea grass bed [ENVO_01000059] ...
CCAGTCTGTTGGCCCGGGCTCCTTCAGTTTGGATGAGATCGAGGGAAACTGGTTCCCTCAATATACCCCTTTCCGACCCCTCAGTCAGCGACATAGGGGCTTATGTCCAACCGCCAGAACGCGGTCTTTGGGGAGAAAGAGGCCGTGGTTGGAGCACGGTCCAGCGGGTACAGCCAAGGCATGGGCCGCGCCGGAGCCCGCCCCAACCGGCATCGGCAAGCTTGTCGTAATGTTCAGACGAGGGAGAACTAGATCCCGATATCCAGCACCGTAATCTCGCCGGCTACGATTTCAACTGGCTCAGAGACTGCGTGGAAATCGAAACGTCCGTCAGGATCTACCGGATAGTCGTCATCACCTTGCTCGTCCCATTCGCCGGAGCAGGTGAAAGCAACCCTGTAGGCGCCCTCCGGGAGAAAAGCGAAGTGGTACCGAAACTCGCCACGACCAGGGTGCAATTCGACCCGGTCAGCGGCATACGGCCCAGGAATGCCATCGATCTCGGTTTCCGAAAGATCGTCCGGCATCGATTCGCCACCGACAAACAGATAGACCCAGTTGCCGCCTTCCGCTGGGTCACAAGCCGGATTGTTGGCATCGACAAGAGCGAGACTGACACGGCCAGCCAGACCACCGGCATCGTTCATTTCCATCAATCGCATCGCCGGGTGAAGTTCCCAACGGTCTCCCATCATCCCCATTTGGCGCTGTCTCAAGGCCAATCTGAGATCGAAGTCCAGGATCAGTCTCAAATGCTCGGCGTCGGACACAAAAAACGGTTGATGCACCATCAGGCCTTCGTGGGACATCATGTTCATGCCATGGCGTCCCCCGAGACCCATCGTTTCCAGATAGGAGTTGTCGAGATCGACACCAAGCCTCATCCACTCATATTGACCGACAGGTATCCTTGCTCTGTTTACAAGTTCGTGGGTTGTTCCATTCTGCAAACTCATGAGATCCAGGTCGATCGGGCCATCACCCATCGCAATCCGGGTGACAGAGCCATCGACATGTCCCAGTTCCAGATGAGCGATATTCAGAACCAGCGAACGAACTTCTTCCGTGGGGCCGTCGGTGATCCCGACCGTGACGAATCCGGACCCCGGATCAGGTGACGGAACCTGGGAGGAGCCGGTCGTCGATCCACCGCCGCCACCACAGGAATTCAGGCCGAATACGATGGGAAAAGCGACAACGGCCCAAAATTTGCCGATGTTCATGACATCCTCGATGTGTTAGTTCATGCGTCTTATCTTCGGCTCGGAAGGCAAAATCGCACAGATGAGGCATCAACATACTCCTGACTTGATCGTCGAATACTGACCCAGATCAAGGTGAAAAGGAGTCACTCTCCACCGGCCAGGGAGCGCTCGTTCGCGTGCCGCAGGGTAGCGCTGCCAACACCTTGACGAGGGTGCCTGAGCGGAATCTCAGTCCCCGACAACAGGTTCATCGTCCACCTGTTACTTCGGGCGGTCGCCTGTCGCCAGACCGCGTCGCTCATAAAGAAGGAATAGCGGGGGCAGTACCAGCAGCGCCAGTATCAGCAGGCTGATCATGCCGCCGACCATTGGCGCCGCTATGCGTCTGGTGACCTCTGCACCCGCCCCGCTGCCGAGCATGACGGGCATCAGCCCCACCAGCGTCGCGCTGACCGTCATCAGAACCGGCCTTAGTCTCAACAACGCGCCATCGGTCACTGCGTTGACGAGGCCCTGACGATCGAGACTACCGCCACGACTGGCTCTCGCTAGCGCCTGTTTGAGGTAAACCAGCATGACAACGCCGATTTCAACGGCCATGCCGGCCAGGGCAATAAATCCCACCCAAACTGCGACGGACAGCTGGAAATTCAATGCATAAAGCAACCAAACCCCGCCCACCAGGGACAACGGGACGACACCCAGCACGATCATCACCTCACCGAAGCTTCGCAATTGAACATAAAGCAGGAGAACGATGATCGCCATTGTCAACGGAATCAATACGTTAAGGCGTGCCCGGGCACGCTCCATGTATTCGTATTGACCTGACCAGGAGATGGCGTAGCCGGCGGGCAGCTCGACCGTGTCCTTGACCGCCTTCCGGAGGTCCCGGACGTAGGCTCCCAGGTCAGCCTGATCGACGTCGACGAATACCCAGCCGGCCGGCCTGGCGTTCTCGCTGCGTATCATCGCCGGACCCTCGTCGATTCTCACCCGGGCGATGTCGCCCAGCGCGATCCAGGCACCGGTCGGAGTGCTGAGTGGCAGATTGCGCAGTTTGTCCGGCGAATCTCGCCAGTCCGAATAGAAACGGAGACGGATCGGGTAGCGCTCCCTGCCTTCCACCGATTCACCGATCGCCGACCCGCCGACAGCCAGCGCGATGACCCGTTGCACGTCCTCGACACTGAGGCCGAATCGCGCCGCCGCAGGGCGATCGACTTCGACGTTCAGATAACGCCCGCCCATGACTCGCTCCGCATAGACAGAGCGCGTACCGGGAACGGATGCGACCAGTGGTTCAATCTGCTTGCCGATCCGTTCGATGACACCGAGCTCGGGCCCGGAGATCTTGATACCGACCGGTGTACGGATGCCGGTCGCCAGCATGTCGATCCGCGTCTTGATCGGCATCACCCAGGCGTTGGACAAGCCGGGGAACCGGACCCGTTGATCGAGTTCGCGCTTGAGATCGTCCAGGGTTACGCCTGGACGCCACTGGTCCTTCGGCTTTAGCTGGATGATGGTCTCGATCATCGTCAGTGGCGCCGGATCGGTGGCAGTGTCAGCGCGCCCCACCTTGCCAAAAACCGTTTCTACCTCCGGGATTGTCCGGATCAGGCGATCGGTCTGCTGCAACAGCTGCCTTGCCTCACCTGCGGAGACACCGGGCAGCGTGGTGGGCATGTACATCAGGTCGCCTTCATCGAGTTCAGGCATGAATTCGGAGCCTAGTTGGGACGCGGGCCAGAAGGTCAGGAGGACCACGACGATACCAAGCAGGCAGGTGGCGACGGGGAATCTGAGGGTGGCCGACAGAATCGGCCGGTACAGCGCCCGCGTGAACCGATTGAGGGGGTTGGTTGTTTCCGGTCGAATCGGGCCGCGTATCAGGTAACCCATCAATACCGGAACGACAGTGATGGCGAGCAACGATGCTCCCGCCATTGCGAAGGTCTTGGTGAATGCCAATGGCGAGAACAGCCGGCCTTCCTGGGCCTGCAACGCGAATACGGGCAAAAAGCTGATCGTGATGACAAGTAGCGAGAAGAACACCGCCGGACCAACTTCACAGGCGGCACGCGCCACAATCTCCCAGTGGGGTCTGTCTTTTTCTTCTGACTCCAGGTGCCGGTGCAGGTTCTCGATCATCACGATCGCCGCATCGACCATGACCCCGATGGCGATGGCGATCCCGCCAAGGGACATGATGTTGGCGTTGATCCCCAGGTGGTACATGCAGATGAAGGCAATCAATACCCCTAGCGGCAGGCTGATGACAGCGACCAGCGTCGAGCGGATCGTCATCAGGAACAATGCGCAAACCAGCGATACGAGCAGCAGTTCCTCGGTCAGCGTGCCTCGCAGGCTGGACTGCGCACGGACGATGAGATCGGAGCGGTCATACACGACCACGAGTTCGACGCCGTCGGGCAGCCCGGCTGCCAGCTCTTCCAGGCGGTGCCGCACTGCGTCGATCACCTCCACGGCGTTCTCACCCCAGCGCATGACGACGATCCCGCCAACCGCCTCGCCCTCGCCATCCAGATCGCCGGCGCCACGCCGAGGTGCCGGGCCGAAGCGAACGTCGGCCACGTCGCCGAGCAGGACAGGGACGCCATCGCCCGTCACCGTCAGCGGCAGCGCCTTGAGATCCTCGAGGTTGTCGATATAGCCGGTCGCCCGGACCATGTATTCGGCCTCCCCGAGTTCGATGACCGAGCCACCAATCTCGCGATTGCCAGCGGCCACGGCATTCCTGACATCACGAATGCTGATCCCCCAGGACCGCAAGCGTTCGGGGTCCAGCAGAATCTCGTACTGACGCACCATGCCACCGATTCCAGCCACTTCGGCGACGCCGGGCAGCGCCTGCAATTCGTACTTGAGGAACCAGTCCTGGAGGCTTCTGAGATCGGCAGCATCGTGGTTGCCGGACCGGTCGATCAGGGCGTACTGGAAGATCCACCCCACCCCGGTCGCGTCAGGCCCGAGTGCCGGCTTGACGTTCTCCGGCAACTGGCTCGCCGCCTGGCTCAGGTACTCCAGCACCCGCGAGCGGGCCCAATACAGGTCCGTGCCGTCCTCGAACAGCACATAGACATAAGAATCGCCAAAGAATGAATAGCCCCTGACGGCGACAGCGCCGGGAACCGCCAGCATCGACGTGCTCAGCGGATAGGTTACCTGGTCCTCGACAACGCGCGGTGCCTGTCCGGGGTGGCTGGTCCGGATAATCACCTGGACGTCGGACAGGTCGGGGATCGCGTCGACCGGCGTTTGCTTCAACGCATACACGCCCCAGGCCGTGGTCATCGCCGCGAACAGAAGGACGATCGGACGGTTCGCCAACGACCATCGAATGACTTTTTCGATCATCATCGCGTCCTCAGTCGTCGGCCGGGTTTGACAGGCGGTCGAGTTCGCCGCGGATGCTGGCTTCCGAATCGAGCATGAACTGGCCGGACATCACGACGACTTCACCCTCTTCGAGTCCCTCTGCAATCGCCGCGACATCACCCTCTTCGTAGGCCACCCACACCTCTCTTGGTGCGAAGCGGTTGTTTTCGGTTTCGACGATCACGCGCACCTGTCGGCTGGTTCTTATCAATGCCTCGCGGGGGATCTGCAGGACCGGCGTTGCAGATGGTTCGACGATGCTGACCGTTGCAAAGCTGTTCGGCTTGAGCGCCTCACCCGGGTTCTCAAAACTGAGACGCACCCGGACCGCCCTGGTCACCGGATCGGCTTCCGGATACACGTAGCCCACTTCGCCTTCCCAGTTGTGGTCCGGACGTTGGTCGAGACGCACTTCCGCGGGCAGCCCCGCGCGCAGCCAACTGGATTGCCTGGCCAGCACGTCTGCCTCGATCCAGACCTGGCCGAGGTCCGCCAGAACCAGCATGTCCTTGTCGGGTTTCACCATCATGCCTTCGCGCACGTCCAGACCGACGACAACGCCATCCATGTCACTACGGAACCGGATGTAGCCGTCTACTGTTCGATCCCTGGCCAGGCGGTCTATGTCTCCCTGGCTGATGCCGAGGGCAAGCAGTCTTCTTTCCGAGGCCGCGCTCAGGGTGCCGCCACCCATCCTCAGAGACTGGAGAAACTCTTCCTGGGCGGTAACAAGCAAGGGCGAGTACAACTCGACCAGGACCTGCCCCTTTGTCACGCGGTCGCCGACAGAACTGACATGCAACTTTTCGACCCAGCCTTCCGCGCGACTATGCAGGTGGCGGACCCGGCTCTCGTCGTACGTCACCTTGCCCACCGCGTTGATCCGGCGCGGCAGCGGTCCACGGGTCACCGGCACGGTGCGCACGCCCAGGTTGTGACGGACTTCGGCGCCGATCCGCACCCCGCTTTCTGCGGCTTCCGCGTACACGGGCACGAAGTCCATGCCCATCTCGTCCGTCATCGGCTTGTCCGATGTGATGGTGGCGTCGTGGGGATGACGGTAGTACAGCACGCGTTGCCCATCCGATTCGTCAGTTTGACGCAGGACCAGGTCCATGCCACAGATGGGGCAGTCGCCCGGCTCATCCGACGTCACCTGCGGGTGCATGGGGCATACGTAGCCCGGCTGGGTATGCTGAAGTGCATGCTCCGCGACCGACTCGTGCTCACGACGATCCCCATCCCCGCCCTCGCAACCGACGATTGCCAGACTGGCCACCACCGCCCACATCAAATTCCGGTGTCTCATCGGTTCTCTCCTACGAGGTAGAGCAAGCCCGACTGCGCTCGCGCGTGATCGGCCTGTATCCTCAACAAGCGCGTCCTGGTTTGCAGCAGGGTCTTTTCTGCATCGACAACCTCATCGATACGTACGAGGTCGTTCCTGTAGGCCTGGCGCGTCGCCTCGATGTTGGCTTCAGCCGCCGGCAATACTTTGTTCTGGAACAGATCGATGCGGTCGCGGGTGCGTTCCCAGGTCGACCAGTTGCCATCCAGCCGGCTTCTCAGGATGCGTTGGCGATCACGAAGACGATTCCGCGATTGTCGTTCGTCGGCGCTGGCTGCGGCCAGGCGCCTGTCCTGTCTGTCTTTGGTAAAGATCGGCACGTCGAACAACACCATCGCCGAGAAGAAGTCGGGACGCGAGTCGCCGTCGTTGCCGCGCCCATCTCGAAAGCCGTAACTCAGGTCCAGCGCCCACCCCGGACGATAGGACTGCTCGGCCAGCGACACACCGAGTTCATTGGCACCGACCACCGCCAGGTCTGCAGCGATAAGCGGGTGGGATGACAAGGTGGCCTCGGCATCTTCCCGGGGGGGCGGCGACGGCAATATTGGCAATCCGTCGATCGCAACCCGCGCGGCGTCACTACCGAGCCAGCGAATCAGCTCGGCCTCCTGGTCAAGCTTGGCCTGCTGCAGTCGGACCGACTCCTCTTCCAGCAGGTCTTTCTCCATCGCGATGCGGATGAGCTCATGCTGGCTACGTGCACCCGATGCGTAGGAGGCCAGCGCCGCGTCCTCCAGCCGGTCGAACCAGATCCGCTGTTCGGCGAGGGTCGCGTCGGCACCATCGAGGTAGTCTGTCTCGATCCAGGCGAGCCGTACCGCGTGCACGACCTCCCTTCGTCGATCGTCTGCCAGCGCGACTTCCGCCGAGGCCATCGTTTCTGCTTTCTGACGACTGATGTTGCGTGATTTGCCGCGCGGAAACGCCTGCCGGACGCCAACGATGAGTTGGGTCATCGGCTCCTGGTCCCGATCGAAGCTGTCGGTCGGAAAATTCTGGGCTGCGAGGCGCATCTGCGGATCGGGGAGCTGGGCCTCCGCGATTGCCGATTCCATCAACGCATCATGTTTGTCACCGAAGACTGCAAGTGCGGCATCGCGTTCAACAGCGATCACTTCGGCCCGGGCAAGATCGATACTGTCTTCGGCGGCACGGGCCGGTGCGACGGCACAAAGGCCGATCAGAATGGCGAGGCAGCGGCAAGGGCCGCTCTTGGTGATTGACATACAAAGTCTCCTTCGTCAGACCTGGGGTGAGGGTGGTCCGTCTCGAAGGATTGCCTAGTTCAGATAGCGACAGGCTCGTTTGTAGATCGGTGGTCCGGGGTCCGTGGCCACCCGGTAACCGTATCGAAGATCTTCAGATACTGCGTTGTTGGGAAGCAACGGCTCGGAACAAAGAGCCGCAACGAAAACCGGATGCGGGTCCGGCTGCGGCGGATTGCGGCCGTCGAAGTCGTAGGATCCGACGAAATCGCAACGGGATTCGCCCATCTCGACGCAATGATCGACCGTGGGACAGTGTGGACAATCGCCATGACCATCGGGCAGCATCGGTTCCGCCGCCATGAGGCAGGGCTGCATGGCCATGTTGAGCCACACGGTGGCAAATAGCGCCAACGTGGTGCGTGCCAGGCTTTTTCCTTTTTGCGAGCGGCGACGAATCATGCGATTAACCGAGAAGGCTGGGTTGGCCCAGACCTTTACCTGTAAAGTCAATCCCTTATGAAAGCCCCTGTCAAGCCTGTATGTCACATTCGCGGTCGGTCACCACGTAGCGCACCGGCTGGAATCCGGGCCCTGCGTCTGGCATCGGCCTGCTGCATCCTGCTTCTCGTGAACGCCTGCGACTCGGAGCAAGCGGTTGAACCCCGCCTGAGCACGGTCCCGACCCCCGCCGCCAGCGGCGCCAGCCTGCCGCGACTGTCAATGTCGCCCCAGGGCGAGGTCTGGTTGAGTTGGGTCGAGGAGGCCTCGACTCCCGGTACTCACAGGCTCCTCTTCTCCGTGCTGGGCGCGGACGGATGGGGGCCACCCGTCACGGTTGCCGAGGGCGGACCCTGGTTCGTCAACTGGGCGGATTTCCCCTCCGTCGTACCTCTCGGGGAGGGTCGCGTAGCCGCACACTGGCTCGCCAAGAGAGAGGGTGGGGTTTATGCCTATGACGTTGCCATGGCGGTATCGACGGACAACGGCAAGAGCTGGGGCGAACCGCTCAACCCGCATACGGACGGCACCGCGACGGAGCACGGTTTCGCGACGATTTTCCGGGTAGATGACGAGGTCGGTATCGTCTGGCTCGACGGACGCAACATGTCTCCCGCGGTAGGCGACGAGGGGCATCACGGGCATGGCGGCATGACGCTGCGTTTCGGTCGCATCGACTTTGACGGCGAGCTGAGCGAGCAAACGGAGCTCGACGATCTGACCTGTGATTGCTGCCAGACGGGAGCAACTGTCAGTGTCGATGGCCCGGTGGTCGTCTATCGCGACCGAACTTCAGACGAGATCCGCGATATCTACGTCACCCGGCTGGAAAACGGCCGCTGGACTGCGCCATCACCGGTCGCTGTCGACAATTGGCACATCGCCGCTTGTCCGGTCAACGGACCTGCCATCGGCGCAGTTGACGCCAGGGTCGCAGTGGCCTGGTTTACCGGGGCTGACGAGCGGTCGAGGGTGCAGATGTCCGTGTCGACGGACGGCGGCGCCACATTCGGCCGGCCGCATCTGATCGACGAGGGGCGGGTCCTCGGTCGCGTGGGGCTGGTCATGCGTGGCGACGGTTCAACCGTTGTCAGCTGGATGGCGATGACGGACGACGATACGGCGGCTCTTCGCTTTCGACTTGTGTCCCACAATGGCGCAACAGGTCCGATACGTACCGTCACAATGTTGTCGGGCGCGCGGCGCTCCGGCGTTCCGCAGATTGCCCTGCGCGGAAATCAACTGGTTTTTGCCTGGACCCGCGCCGACGAGGCAGACGCATTGAGCATCGGAACGGCGATCGTGGAGCTGCCGCCGATATCGTCGCGCATCGCCTCGACCCCCTGAAGGATCAGGGCTATCCGACCATCTGTCAGCCCGCCAGGGATGTGCGTGAATTCAGGCGCTCTTGCGCAGCGCGTCGATCCGCTCGGAAAGGGGCGGGTGCGACATAAACAGCCGTTTGATGCCCGCACCAACACCACCAGAGATGCCCAGTCCGTTCATCTGTGCCGGCAGTTCTGCAGGCTGCTGTCCGCCCAGCCTTTCCAGCGCCGCAATCATGCTGGCCTTGCCGGCCAGACTCGCGCCGCCCTCGTCCGCTCGGAATTCACGATGTCGCGAGAAAGCCATGACGACCATGCTCGCCAGGATGCCCAGCAGGATCTGCGCGATGATGCTGGTGATGAAGTAGCCCGGGCCAAACCCGCGTTCGGTCTTGAATACCACCCGGTCCACGAAGAATCCGATCACGCGGGACAGGAAGATCACAAACGTGTTCACCACACCCTGGATCAGGGTCAGGGTCACCATGTCGCCGTTCGCGACGTGGCTGACCTCGTGGCCGACGACTGCCTCGGCCTCTTCACGGGTCATGCCACGAAGGAGACCGGTACTGACCGCAACCATCGACGAGTTGCGGGTGGCGCCTGTCGCGAAGGCGTTGATGTCCGGGGAGTCGTAGATCGCCACCTCGGGCATGTTGATGCCGGCCTGGTCCGAGTAGCGCTTGACCGTATTGACCAGCCAGGATTCGACATCGTTTGACGGTTGTTCGATTACCTTTGCGCCGGTCATCCGCTTGGCCGACCACTTCGATATCGCCAGCGAGATGAAAGAGCCCCCGAAACCGATCACGGCCGAGAAAACCAGCAGCGAGTTGAGGTCCAGCGATACTCCCTGCTCCGCGAGCACGCTTTCGATGCCCAGCAGGCGCATCGTGATGCTGAGCACGACCAGGATCGCAACGTTGGTGGCGAGGAACAGCAGTATGCGACTCATATGATTCGACTCCGTTGGTCTGAATACCCCGAAATGGGGACTTCAGCGCGGTTGTTCAAGGGTGGGCGTCTTGCGCCTGCCCGTCGCTCTTCGGCGCAACCAGGTAGCGCAGCACGAAGAAACCCCACAACCCTGCCGCAAGCGATGCTTCCAGTACGCCGACCCGGACAGCCGCTGCGTAATAGAAGTCGCCGTGCTCGAATGCCAATCCACCGATGAACAGGCTCATGGTAAAACCGATGCCGCACAGGGTCGCACCGCCATACATATGCAGCCAGGTGAGCCCGGCCGGGCGTTTCGCCAGCCCCAACGTGATCATCAGCCACATCACGCCGAAGATACCGATCTGCTTGCCGAAGAACAGGCCCGAGGCGATACCTAGCGGGATCGGGTCATAGAGCGATTTGACCTCCATGCCCTCGAAGGACACGCCGGCGTTGGCGAAGGCGAACACGGGCAGGATCCCAAAAGCGACCCAGGGATGGAGGATGTGCTCCAAGTGTTTTGCCGGAGATGCCTGTTCGTTGGATTCGACCCGCAGCGGGATCGCCAGGGCAGTCAGTACGCCCGCCAGCGTCGCGTGAACGCCCGACTTGATCATGAAAATCCACATCAGGACGCCGAGCAGGATGTATGGTGCGATCCGGGTCACGCCCCGACTGTTAATGAACATCATGACGGCGAACACGAACAGGGACAGCACCAGCGAAGTCGTGGACAGGTCTTCCGAATAGAACACCGCGATGATGCTGATGGCCGCGATGTCGTCGATGATGGCGATCGCCGTCACCAGGACCTTGAGGGCCAGCGGCGCCCGCGAACCGAGCAAGGCCAGCACGCCCAGGGCGAATGCGATGTCGGTGGCCGTAGGGATCGCCCAGCCGTTGCGGGCATTGCCTTCATCACCAACGACCGCCAGGTAGATGATGGCTGGCACGACAAGCCCGCCGATCGCCGCGACAGCCGGCAGGACGATCTGATCACGGCTGGACAGCTCACCCTCCATCGCCTCGCGCTTGATCTCGAGTCCGACCAGCATGAAGAACACCGCCATCATGCCGTCGTTGATCCAGTGCAACAGGGACTTGTCGAGCTGTAGTACGCCGAAAATGACCGCAACCCGGGTATCGAGGATGCGCTGGTAGACGTCGTAGAGGGGCGAGTTGGCGCAGATCAGTGCCAGTATCGCCGCGATGACCAGCAGGATGCCGCCGGCGCTTTCCAGCGCCAGGAATTCATCCATCATCTTGCGGAACGACTGCCTGCCCGCTTTCACCGTCTCCAGTGGTCTCATGCTTGCGCTCCCTTTATTGTTCTAGCTCTCAGCGATCGCTCCTTTTCGAACGCCCTCGTAGGCGCGGACCCGGTAGCGGGCAGCCGGATCCCGCTCCCGCATGAGCTCGACGACGTAGTCGGCGATGCACTCGACAGTCGAGTCGGTATCCAGCAGTTCACAGCGAGATTGCTCCAGGGTGAGTTCGAAATCGCCCTGGGGCGCACTGTAGGCAAAATGGTAGCAGGGCTTATCGACCAACGTCGCGTCCCTGACGATATCCCGTCGTGACCCGATGTAGATGTCCCGCCAGCGCTCGGACAACCAGCGCTCGCTCGCCTCGCTGCGTTGGCCATTACGGTAGATCTCGATACGAGACCGGTGGCCGTGGGCGATCCGCTGGCAATTGCCATCGTGCGCGGGCAAGCCGTGGGCATAGCGATACGACGCCCCGGGGATACGCTCCTCGCGCAGGCTGACACCGACCTGCGTGACGTTGGCTGGCATGATTGCTTCTATGTCACCGACCAGTTTTTCCTCCACCGCCATGATCGATATCTCCTCGGAGTCGAGCAGGCACAGTGCGCCGGTTGGTGATCGATGCCGGAGACGCGAGTCCCCGTATGCAAACTCGAGGGTGACCGAGTTGCCGTCCCGCTCAAGCGACAAGTGCGGCGACCGCAGAGGCACCAGCAACCGATGATCGACGCCTTCGTCGATCACCTGCTTGACGGCCGGCTTGACCAGCCCGAAATCGAACACCATGCCCTGCTCGTCCAGCCCGCCGTCCAGCTGCAGATCGACAATCCAGCTCTCGCCACGCAGCCCGTGCATCGGGTGCAGCGCAGCGCAATCGATCACGCACAGTTGTTCCACAAACAGTGAGGCCATGGCTCGTATCAGAGGTGTTGGAAAACGGGGACTGCCCATTCTACACCCGCTTCCGAATCGGCGGGCTCTCACCGGGACCGCACCGACCGCCGTCCGGCCTTGAAGCATGCAGGTCCACGCGGTACTGTTCGCGCCTGTAATGCCCGTCAAGGGTTGAAAAACAGGATATTTCTCCATGTTCTCATTGCCAAGGCCGCTCGCCGGCACATTTTTGCTGGTGGTCGCCATGCTTCTTTCCCCGGTGTCGGCAAGTGCCGCCAGCGCCGAGGAAATCGATATCAAGTCCGATGCAGCACTGCAATCCTTCAAGGAACAGGTCAAAGGCGCCGAGGCGTTCCTGGCAAAGGCGAAAGGCGTGCTGATCTTTCCGGAGATCATCAAGGGTGGCGTTGTACTCGGCGCTGAATACGGCGAAGGCGCCTTGCGGATCGGCGGCAAGACCATTGACTATTACAGCAGCGCGGGTGGCTCTTTCGGGCTGCAGCTGGGGCTGCAGCGGCGCACGGTTATCATCGTCTTCCTCGAGCAGGCAGCTCTCGACAGTTTCCAGGCGAGCAAGGGCTGGAAGGCCGGTGTCGATGGCTCGGTCGCTGTGGTCGAGTGGGGCGCCGGCGCATCATTGGATACGGTCAAGTTCAACGACCCGATCGTCGGCTTCATCTTTGGCAACGAAGGCCTGATGTTCAACCTGAGCCTCGAGGGATCCAAGTACACCAAGCTGGTGCGTTGATTTCGCCACGTGCCGGCGTCCGACGAAGGCGGGCCATCATTTGAAATCCATACCATTTAGTTTTGCTCGACTGAAATCAGTGTTCGCCCTGGCGGTGCTGACCACGATTCCGGGGCTGGCCTGGGCGGCCTCACCGCAGGAAATCGAGATCAAGGTCGATACGGCGCTGGTGGAATTCCGCAACAAGGTCCGCGGCGCCGACGTGTTTCTCGACAGCGCCAAGGGTGTGCTGGTTTTCCCGAGCGTCTACAAGGCCGGTTTTGTCCTGGGCGGTGAATACGGAACGGGTGCCCTGCGTATCGATGGTCAAACCGTCGACTACTACAACACCGTCGGCGCGTCTTTCGGATTCCAGATCGGTGCCCAGAGCAAGACCATCGTCATCGCATTCATGCAGCAGCAGGCGCTGGACGCCTTCCGCGCCAGCATGGGCTGGGAAGCCGGAGTCGATGGCTCCATTGCCGTCATCCAGGTCGGCGTTGGCGCATCGCTCGATTCGACCAACATCCGGGATCCGATCGTAGGATTCGTATTCGGTAACAAGGGCCTGATGTTTAACGTCACGCTCGAGGGATCGAAGTTCACCCGCCTTAACAAGGGTCCCGTACCCGGACGCCCGGAAACTGAGACGACCAGCCAGGGTTCCGAGGCCGAGGATTCCGAACCGACCAACGCAGAAGGCGAAGACGGCGCCACGACCTTCCCGCTCGACTAGGATCCGCCGCGGTCCGTCAGGGCTGTCGGTCATGCGGGAAATGGTGGCGATGGGTGGACTTGAACCACCGACCCCGAGATTATGAGTCCCGTGCTCTAACCAGCTGAGCTACATCGCCATGTCACCGACCCGGGCGGGTCGCAGGGAACGCGGAATTTTCACGGTCGGGGCACCGCCTGTCAAGGATCGCAGCCTCCCGCCAGTCCCATCGACGGCGCCCGGAGGTCCGGCACGACTATGTTATAAAGTGTCGGATTCAGGGGGACGACAAATGACGGACGGGCCGCTCACCGACGAGCAGATCGAGACGTTCCGGCAACAGGGCTTCGTGGTAGTACCGGGACTGCTGGAGACAGACCGTGTCGACGATGTTCGGACCTGGGCCGAAGACATCGCCAAGTGGCCGGAAATCCCGGGTAAATACATGCTGTATTTCGACGAGGCGCCGGACCATCCGGCGGGGCGCATCCTCAACCGGGCCGAGGATCTGACTTCGTTTCATGACGGTCTGCACGCGCTGATGAAGAGCAGCGCAATGCGGGGTGCGGCGGAGCAACTGTTCGGGGAACCGGCGGTTCTCTTCAAGGACAAGATCAACTTCAAGATGCCGGGCGGAGGAGGTTTCGACGCGCACCAGGATGTCCAGGCGGGCTGGGACACCTACGCCAGCCTGCATATCACCGCCATGTTATCGATCGACGCAGGAACGATCGAGAATGGCTGTCTCGAATTCGCGGCGGGCAGTCACCGTGCAGGGATCATCGGGAGATCCTGGGAGCCGCTGTCCGACGATGACCTGGCCGCCAGCGAGTATCAGATGATCCGGAGCGAACCTGGCGACGCTGTCTTTTTCGATTCGTTTTCGCCGCATCGCTCCGGACCGAACCGGACCGGCAATCCGCGCCGTATCGCCTACTTCACTTATAACAAGGCCTCGGAAGGAGACCATCGCGCGCAATACTACGCCGACAAGCGAGCCAGTTACCCGCCGGACATAGAACGACAGCCGGACAGGGAGTACCGGTTCCGCGTCTGACTCCGGACGGGTCATACAGTAAGGCGACACGGCAAATTGATGAGCCCAGGGCATGACTAGCGAAAGCGACAAGGAAATGGCGACTGGCGGCGACGCGTCCCTGAGCCGTTGCGCCCGTTTCAGACGACTTCTGACAACGGACGCAACCGAGTTCCTCCTGGAAGCACACAACGGTATCAGTGCCCGGATCGGCGAGGAAGCAGGCTTCAGGGGACTGTGGGCCAGCGGCCTGTCAATCTCCGCGCAGTTCGGGGTGCGTGACAGCAACGAGGCGAGCTGGACACAGGTCCTGGAAATCGTCGAGTTCATGGCGGAGGCGACGACGATCCCCATCATGCTCGATGGCGACACCGGCTACGGCAATTTCAACAACATGCGCAGACTCGTCCGCAAGCTCGAGCAGCGCGACGTCTCGGCAGTGTGTATAGAGGACAAGCTGTTTCCCAAGGCCAACAGTTTCATCGACGGATCGCGCCAGCAACTGGCAGACATCGATGAGTTCTGCGGCAAGATCAAGGCTGGCAAGGACGCTCAGTCAAACGACGATTTCAGCATCGTTGCCCGGGTCGAGGCCCTGATCGCCGGCTGGGGTATGGACGAGGCGATCGCGCGAGCCGAAGCCTATCGCCAGGCCGGGGCAGATGCGATCCTCATTCACAGTGCGCACAACGTCGCTGATGAGATACTCGAGTTCATGCGCCGGTGGGAAGACCGCTGTCCGGTGGTCATCGTCCCGACGCGATATTACGCAACGCCAACCGACGTATTCAGGGATGCCGGCTGCTCAGTCGTGATCTGGGCCAATCACATGTTGCGCTCCGCCGTGCGGGCCATGCAGGAAACGGCAAATCACCTGTACCGGTCCGAACAACTGCTGTCGATCGAAGACCGAATTGCGCCCGTCGGCGAGATCTTCCGCCTCCAGGGAATCGGCGAACTGAAGGAGGCCGAGGGTCGCTATCTGCCGCCGCAACGATCTGCGGCCCGGGCACTGGTTCTTGCGGCATCACGCGGCGGTGCCCTGGGATCGTTGACCGACGAGATCCCGAAGACGATGGTGGAGGTCGCCGGACAGCCTTTGTTGGGCCACATAGTCGATGCTTATCGCGGCGCAGGAATCCGAGACGTTTGCGTTGTCCGGGGCTACTGCAAGGAGGCAATCGATCTCCCGGGTCTGCGTTATGCGGATAACGACGAGCATGACGATACCGGCGAACTGGTGTCGCTGGCGTCCGGTCTTGACGCCCTTGACGACGACGCAATGGCGCTCGTTGTGTCGTATGGCGACGTGCTGTTCAATCGCTACATCCTCCAGATTCTGGACCTGGAAGAGGAGGACTATGTCATCGCAGTGGATACCGACTGGCAAACGTCGGTGAACAAGGACCGGGCGGCCGACTATGTCAGCTGCAGCGAACCCTATAGTCGATCGGCGTTCTACCATCGTGTGCTGCTTGCGTCGGCGGGCGAGGACCTGCCGCCGGAGAACGTCAGTGGAGAGTGGATGGGCTTCCTCCGGGTGTCCGCCACTGCGCTGCCCGAGTTCCGCGACATCGTCGCCGACATGCTCACAGAGCCGGGCAACAGGCGGGCGAAGATCCACCACCTGCTGGCCGAACTGGTTAGCCGCGGCAAGTCCGTGAGAGTGGTCTATACGAGCGGCCATTGGCTGGACGTCGACACGCTCGACGACGTCGTGTCGGCTGGCAAGTTCGCCTGATGATCCGTGCGGAGTCCTTTGCAGCGAGTGCAGCGCGGGCCGGATTCGGCTTGTACACGGGCGTGCCCTGCTCCTTCCTGAAGCCACTGATCAACCTGGCCATCGACGATCCGGGACTCCGCTACGTGGCGGCCGCCAACGAAGGCGACGCAGTAGCGATCGCATCCGGCGCGCAACTGGCCGGCACACCGGCGATCGCGATTTTCCAGAACTCGGGTCTCGGCAATGCGGTCAATCCGCTGACATCACTCAACCACGCAGCGAAGATTCCGATCCTGCTTGTGGTTACATTGCGCGGCGACCCGGACACTGCGAACGACGAACCCCAGCACCAATTGATGGGACGGATCACGGGGGACATGCTGTCCCTGATGGAAATCGCCTGGGACTACTTTCCCGATGACGAGCGGCGTCTCGCCGACGCACTGGACCGCGCCGTGAAACACATGACATCGACAAACCGGCCTTACGCGCTTGTCATGCGCAAAGGCAGCGTCGAGCCGCGGCCGCTACAGACGACACCGGATGTGACGCAGTGGCGCCATGAACAGGGCGCGGTCGCAGCGGCCGTTGCCAGTCGCCGCGAGATGTTGAACGCTGTCCTTGCCGCTGCCGGACCACGGGATGCCATCGTGGCAACAACCGGTTATACGGGTCGTGAGTTGTTCGCGCTCGACGATCGCCCGGCAAACTTCTACATGGTCGGTTCGATGGGATGCGCCTCCAGTATCGGGCTGGGCGTCGCCCTGGCCAGGCCGAATCGCCGCGTGCTTGTCCTGGACGGCGATGGGGCGCTGATCATGAGACTGGGCGCCATGACGACCACCGGTCAGTGCCACCCGTCCAACCTGACCCACATCCTGCTGGACAACAGCCTGCATGAATCCACCGGCGGCCAGGCCACGGCCTCGTCCGGCGTCGATTTCTGCGCCATTGCCGCCGCCTGTGGATACGCAGAGGCTCGATCAGTCAGTGCACCACCGGAGATGACCGAACTGCTGGAATCCGGAATGCCGGGACCCGCTTTCATCCGGGCCAGGATCAAGCCGGGAGCTCCCGCTGACCTGCCGCGACCGGATCATGGCCCCGCCGATGTGGCCGAGCGATTCAGACGATTCATGGACGACAACGATGGCACCGCGTCAGCTGCTTCTTAATCCGGGACCGGTCGTACTGAGCGATCGGGTGCGCGAGGCGCTCGCACAGGGTGACTGTTGTCATCGTGAAGCCGAATTCGCCGACCTGACCCGCGAGGTCCTGGAGCGCCTGCAGACCGTCTACGAAGCGCCGGGTTACGTCGCCATAATGATCAGTGGCTCGGGCACCTCCGCGGTCGAGGCAATGCTGGCGAGCCTCGCGCCCGCATTGTCGAAGACGCTGGTCGTCGCTAACGGGGTATACGGGGAGCGCATGGCTTCCATGCTGGAAGCACACGGCAAGCCGATGTCGATGATGACCGGAAACTGGCTCGATCCGATAGATATCGAGGCGGTCGCGAACAGGCTCCGCGGCGACGACGACATCACGCATGTAGCGACTGTGCATCACGAGACCACGACCGGGCGACTGAACGATATCGAATCCCTCGACGGTGTTTGTCGCGAGCTCGGGCGTCATCTGTTGCTCGACGCGGTGAGCAGTTTCGGCGCGGAATCCCTGAACTTCGAAAGATCGAGTGTTGCGGCGCTGGCGGGCACGGCGAACAAGTGCCTGCACGGTGCACCCGGCGTCTCTTTTGTCATGGCCGATCGTAAGCGAATGCAACACAACAGGGAGCGCATCGCCAGCGTGTACCTGGATCTCTACCGGTACTTCGATCCGCAGCAGGCGTCGGGGTTTTCGCCCTTCACACCGGCGGTGCACGCGGCGTTCGCTCTTCGCGAAGCACTCGAGGAACTGGCTGATGCAGGGGGCTGGCGATCCCGACGGAAAACCTATCGGTCGAGGATGTCCGATATATCGTCGACCCTGGACGACGCCGGAGTAGCACCACTCCTGCCCGCCGGCGAATCATCATCGGTGTTGCGAACGTGGCGATTGCCCGCTGGTACCGACTACGCGACGCTGCATGACGCTCTCAAGAAGCAACAGATAGTGATCTACTCGGGCCAGGGATCCCTGGCGAGCGAGGTTTTCCGGATTTCCTGCATGGGCGATATCAGAGACTCGGAAATGGAAAGAATAAGAACAGCTCTTACGGGACAGCTCGGAGGGACAGCACCGTGAATCAAGCCGTCAAGATGGCAGTGATCCTGGCCGCGGGAACCGGCACGCGACTTGGAGAAACGGGGCGACTGATGCCCAAGGGGTTTCTTCAGCTGGGTGGTCGACCGATCGTAGAGGAATCGGTCATGAAACTGCAGAAGGCCGGTATCCAAACAGTTGTGATCGTTACCGGTCATCTTCGTGACCGGTACGATGCACTGGCAGACAGCTACCCGGGATTCGTGCGGACGGTGCACAATCCGATCTTCGCAACCTCGGGCAGCCTCTATTCCCTGGCCTGTGCGCGGGCTGACCTGACTGAGGACTTTCTTCTGCTCGAGTCCGATCTGATCTATGAACAACACGCGCTCGACGTTCTCCAGGACCAAACCAGGGGCGGCATCCTGGTCTCGGGCCCGACAAGGGCCGGCGACGAAGTCTGGGTGGAAGCGCGTGATGGACGCTTGTGGGACATGGACAAGGACCCGGATCAACTCGACGGTTCGCCATTGGGGGAACTCGTCGGTTTGTCACGGATTACCAGGAGCTTCTTTTCGGCGCTGATGGAGTATGCGTTGCCGAAACTGCACAAGAACCCCATGCGAGACTACGAGGTTCATGGGCTCGTGAAAGCTTCGCGGAAACACCCATTGCCCTGCCACCTGTTGCCGGATCTGCTGTGGGCGGAGATCGATGACAACGACCAGCTCGAAAATGCACGCACGCGCGTCTATCCGGAGATCATCCGCAAGGATGGCTGCCCGGGCACAGCGGATGTGGCAAGCTGACCAGTACGATCCGACCAGGCACCCTTGCAGCCTGTGCCCGGATTGATGAACATGCCTCACCGGGATACCAACGACCTGGCCATGACAATAGACTCCGACACAGTGCCGCGCTGCATCCGGGCCATCGCCTGTCTTGCGCTCGTGAGTTTCGCTCCGCCGGCATCCGCCTACCTGGACCCCGGTACCGGCAGCATGATCCTGTCTGCGATCGTGGGACTGTTCGCCACCGCCGCGCTCGCTATCAAGACCTACTGGTACAAGATCAAGCGAATGCTGACCGGTAAGGGACCGGAAGCCGAGCGGCGGGTCGACGAGGCCCCGCAACCCGATCCCCCGGCCGAAGACCAGGGATAGGCGCGAGCGGACGCCGCATGATCGCAGGACTGCGATTCCTGGCCGCTCTGAGACGATTCCGCCGTCTCCCTCCGGAGGATCGCCGTATCGTCTTCTACTCGGAGAGCGGACAGGACTGGCATCATTTCGAACCGGTCATCAGGGAACTGACCGATCGCATTGGTACCGACCTCTGCTACGTCACCTCGGATCCGCAGGATCCGGGACTCGAGACGACGGATGAGCGAATCCGATCGTTCTGCATCGGTCCGGGTCTGCCCTGCATCCTTTTCTTCCAGTTCCTCAAGGCCGACGTCATGGTCCTTACCATGGTGGACCTGAATAACCTGCATCTGAAGCGATCGATCCATCCCGTGCATTACGTGTTCATGTTCCATTCCCTGATCAGCGCGCACATGGCGGACTTCGAAGATTCCTACGATCACTACGACACGATCCTTTGCGCGGGACCCCACCATATGAAGGAGATTCGTCGCCGGGAGGAGATGAAGAACCTGCCGCCGAAGAACCTCGTCCCGCATGGCTATCATCGCCTGGAACACCTGTCCGACCTGAACCGGCAACGACCGCCGCGGGCAGTCAACGAACCACCCCATGTCCTGGTCGCGCCGTCCTGGGGTGAGCAGACGATTCTCAACACCTGCGGAGAGGAATTGATCGGGGTGCTGCTGGAGGCCGGTTTCACGACGACGCTGCGCCCGCATTACCAGACTCGCGTCGTAACTCCTGACGTGATCGATAAGATCCTCGACCGGTTTGGCGATCATGCCCGGTTTTCCTTTGTCGACCGGATGGGTGAGGACGAGTCGTTGTTCCAATCCGACGTGATGATCACTGACTGGTCCGGTGCCGGCATGGACTACGGCATGGGTCTCGAAAAGCCGGTCCTGTATGTCGACCTGCCACCCAAGTCCCGCAATGACGTCTGGCGCGACCTCGATATCGAGCCATTCGAGTCCTTCGTGAGAACAAGAATCGGTGCCCTGCTGCCACCGGACCGCCTCGAGGAAGCGCCCTCGATGATTCGTGGATTGCTGCAAGACCCCGACGCGTTCCGCGGGCACGTCGGGCGCCTGCGCGACGATTGGATTTTCAATTTCGGAAACAGCGCTGCGGCAGCGGCGAGCGCGATCGCCGATCTGGCGGCCAGGGCAGCCGGGCCGGGGCCTGATGGCGGCGATCGACGATGAGCATTTGGTTGACTCCGGGACGATGGCGTTCGCAAATGCTCGCATTCAGCGTGCTCGCAGGCTTTGTGTTGCCAGGCGCGGCGGCACAGAGCGATGACTCTCCGGGTCTGCGAATCGAGGGAAACTCGATCGAAATCGTTTTTGATCCGATCTTCGGCAAGCCAGTGCGGTGGCGCTCCTGCTACCCGGATTGCAAAGAGACGAATCGGGAACTCGAAACCGTCTTCGTCGACGCGTCCACGAAGCACGGCCCGCTGATGATAAGCACGAAGGGATCCGGCGCGCCCGCCCTGGGGCCGGTGTCGAACACCTCGCTGCGGGAGACCGGATCTTCGACCGTCGTCGAGTTCACGAACCGATTGCCCGGTACGAACGGTGTCCTGGTCCAACGCTATGAAGTGCCGCAGACCGGCTACCTCGTGCGCTACCAGGCGGATTTCAGGAACGCCGGCGACTACGGCCTGTCCCTGGGCTACAGGATCGCCACGGGCAGCCAATTTTCACCGCAGCCGATGCCGGGCTTCAGCAGCGGATATGCGTCCGTCCGAAGGATCGTGATCAACCAGGACGAGTCGCAGCAGGAATCAGACATCCAGGCAATGGAAACGCTGGCGGCGGGCGATTGGGCCGGTGTGCGCAGCCGGTTCTGGGCACTGCTCGCCCGCAGCGACAACGCATCGTTACAACTGGGTGGGGAAGATCCGGAGCTTGTCCTGTACGGGAAGAGCCAGGGTCAAACGCGTCTTGATCTCGAGTTCTACTCCGGACCTGTGGCAGCCGAAGAACTCGAAGCCGTGGGTGGCGGAATGTCAGGCTTGCTGTTCGCACACGTCTGGTCGTGGATCAAACCCTTGTGCCATGGCCTGAAATGGATTCTCGCACTGCTGCTGCCGCTGGTCGGGCATGCCGGTCTTGCGATCATGCTCCTGTCACTGATCGTGAAGATCCTGATGTATCCGCTGACTTACCTGGCGGAGCGTTGGCAATCACAGGTCAATGAAATACAGGCGCGCTTGCAGCCCGCCCTGGAGAAAGCCAAGGCCGGCTACAAGGGCGAGGAGCGTCACGAACGCATCCTGGCCGCGTACCGCGACCAGGGCGTGCACCCCTTGTTCGCGATGAAAAGCCTGTTCGGCTACATGATCCAGATCCCGGTTTTCATCGCCGCCTTCGCCATGCTCGGAGAGAATATCGCGCTGGCCGAGGTTCAGTGGTTGTGGGTCGATGATCTGTCCCGTCCGGACGCCCTCTTCGCGATGCCTTTTTCGATCCCCTTCTTCGGCAGTAATTTCAACCTGCTGCCGCTCGTGATGACCCTGCTGAGCATCGTCGCCGCGATCAGGCATGTGGACCCCTTGCTTACGGACGAGATGCTGCGCAGCCAGCGGCATCGACTGTATTTCCTGTCCGCCTTGTTCTTCGTCCTGTTCTATACGTTCCCCGCGGGCATGGTCCTGTACTGGACCACCAACAACCTGCTCCACGTGCTGGGATCAGAGGTCGCCAACCTGCGGCGTCGCGCATCTCGCTGATTGTCAGGCCGGCGTTGCGCCCGGACCGGCGTCGCGTACCATTGGGCGCCGGCAACGGAGGTAAAGAATGGCGATCAGCAGGCGAAGCTTCATCCGATCAGCTACCGCGTCCGCGGTTGCGCTGGCAATAGCACCGACTCTCGGCAGCACGGAGTCGCGCTGGAATCGCTACGAAACGTCGGTCATCATCGACGGACTGGGATTCCCGGGCGGCATGGGGACGGAACCCGGCACCCCCCTTACCTCGGAACAGGTGGCCGACATACGGGCCTCGGGCCTGACGGCAACGCACCTGACGGTCGGCCCGGTGGGCACGATGCCGACAACCGAGTCTTACGCACAGACCACCCGTGGCATTGCGTTCTGGAATAGTGAGATCGCCGCGAACCCGGAGGCACTGGCGCTGGTCCGGAGCATTGCCGATATCGACCTGGCGAAGGCAGGCGGACGAACGGGTTTGATCTACGGCATGCAGGATGGGGTCGCTTTCGAAACGGATCTGTCGCGACTGGACGCCCTGCATGGCTTCGGGATCCGCATCGTGCAGCCGACCTATAACCGGCGCAACCTGCTCGGTGACGGTTGCATGGAGCCGGCCAACGCCGGGCTCAGCCGCTCGGGTCACGAGGCGATCGAAAAAATGAACGCCATCGGCATTCTGGTCGATCTCAGCCACTGTGGCAGGCGCACCGCGGCCGACGCCATCGCGATCTCCTCGAAGCCGGTCGCATTTACCCACACGGGTTGTGCGGCGCTGGTCGATCATCCGCGACACCGCACCGATGACGAGATGCGCGCAGTCGCGGCGACGGGTGGAGTGACAGGCATTTACGTCATGCCCTACCTGACCGGAGGCAGACAACCTGCCGCCGCGGATGTCGTGCGCCACCTGCTGCATGCCATCGACGTTTGCGGCGAGGATCATGTGGCAGTGGGCACAGACGGCGGAATCTCCCCCGTCGACCTGACTCCCGAATACAAGGCGGCGTTCAGGTCGAATGTCATCCAGCGCCGGGAGTCCGGTATAGCGGCGCCGGGCGAAACGGAGGAAGGTTATCTGTTCGCTTCGGACCTCAACATACCGGATCGATTCGACACGCTGGCCGGGCTATTGCTGGCGGAAGGCGTTAGTGAAGCAGCCGTGACCAAAGTGATGGGGAATAACCTTATTCGTGTCTACAACGACGCCTGGTCAACCTAGCTGAGTCGGCTTGTCGACGCGTCGGACGTGCATTGCATTGCGCGATGACTATTCTCCTGCACACGGGCTTGTTCGGCGTGCAAAGTCCCAAATTTGGTGCCATGATTGGCGAGGTTCGGCCGCACGCCTTATGAAGAAAACGCCTATGTCGAGATACCTGAAGTCCCTTCTCGCCCTGTCGGGCCTGTCTCTCGTTCTTGTTGTTGGATCGCCGGCCGTCGCCGAAGAGTACGGTTACCCGATCGATGACGCTTTCGTCGCGACGGTCGTCAGCACTCCGCACGCCCTGCAAGCGGAATTGCCGAAAATCCCGCTTAAACGTCGAGCGATAGAAATCTTCGAGGGGCGCGAGCCGCCGGAGATTTTCTTCTATGACAAGAAGCTGAGGTACTCCTACGCGAAGCAGAAGGGTCCGGCTCCGCTGATCTTCCTGATTGCGGGGACGGGCAGTTCCTATATCAGCAAGAGCGTCCAGTTACTCGCCAAGGTGTTTTACCAGGCCGGTTTCCATATCGTCACGATCTCGTCACCGACCCACCCGAATTTCGTCGTGGCGGCGTCGGAAAGCGGGGTGCCGGGGCATGCGATGGGTGACGCGCGCGACCTGTACCGGGTGATGCAAAAAATCCGTGACAGTATCGGGGACAAGATCGATGTCACCGACTATTACGTTTCCGGATACAGCCTGGGCGGTTTCAATGCAGCTTTCGTGACCTACCTGGACGAAACGGAGCAGGTCTTCAATTTCAAGCGCGCATTGCTGATCAATCCTCCGGTTCGGCTCTACAGTTCCGTATCACTGCTCGATCGCATGCTGGAGAACATCCCCGGCGGCGAGGACAACTTCAACACCTTTTTCGATCGGCTGATCACAGCGATGACGCAAGCCTACAAGCGTTCCGACGGCCTGCAGATGGACGAAGACTTCCTGTACAAGGCATATGAAGTCTACAAGCCACCGGACGAGATGCTCGCGGCATTGATCGGAACCTCGTTCCGCATGTCCGCCGCCAGCATGGTGTTCACCTCCGATGTCATCACGGATTTCGGATTCATCAAGCCGAGCAACGTGAAGCTGCGCAAGAACACCAACCTCGACGTATACGAGGAAGTCGCGATGCGTCTCGGCTTTACGGACTACTTCCATGCCTACTTCTACCCCTGGCACCAGGCCAAGAATCCGGGCACTTCGCGCAACGATCTGATCGAGGAGATGAGCTTCCAGCACATCGAGGATTACTTGCGTTCGGCTACCAAGATCGTGGTCATGCACAACGAGAACGATCTGATCCTGGAGACGGGCGAGATCGACTTTGTTCGGGACGTGTTCGGCGACCGGGCCAAGATCTACCCGGTCGGCGGCCACCTGGGCAATATGCCCTACAAGGACAACGTCGAGCAGATGGTCAGGATGATGAAGGAATGAGAGCGGACGGATGATGAATACACTGAGAATGATTCGTCGCTCGGCTTTCCTGGTGGTCCTGTTGACCATAGGTCTGAGCGCCTGTAGCACTGCGCCGGTCGTCGAAGGAGACGAGCCGGAGGCAGCCGTCTTCGAAGCCGACCTGATCCTCAAGGACGATGTGGTCTATGCCGGCAGCGATATCCACGATCCCTGGGAAGGGTTCAACCGGACCATGTACCGGTTCAACTACCACTTCGACCGGTTGATCCTGCTGCCCGCCGTGATCGGCTACAAGAAGATCACGCCAAATTTTCTCGAGCGCGGCATACACAACTTCTTCACGAACTACACCCATATCACGACGATCATCAACAGCATGCTCCAGTTCAGCGGCCGCAAAACGGCCCAATCGAGCGGCCGTTTCGTCGTGAACTCGACCATCGGGCTGCTTGGGCTCTTCGATCCGGCGACGTCGATGAAGATTCCGCGGCACCAGGAAGACTTCGGGCAGACACTCGGCAAATGGGGCGTCGGCAGGGGCCCCTACCTGGTGCTCCCACTGCTTGGACCCTCATCGGTGCGTGACGGTATCGGCACCGGCGTCGACTGGTATGTCCTGACCAAGTTGATCCGTGACGAGTACTTCGGGCTCAGCGATACGCAGGCGCTTGTCTGGAGTGTCCTGCAGGTCATCGATACGCGGGCCCATGTGCCCTTCCTGTATTACGAAACCGGTTCGCCCTGGGAATACAGTCTCGTGCGCCTGATCTGGAGCACCAAGCGCGAGATGGACATAGAGCGATAGGAGAACGGCTTGATGCGCAAGGCATGGACAGTTTCGGCGATGTGGATTCTGTGTCTCATCGGGGTACAGACGGCGATGGCGGCCGAGCCGGTGCGGGTCGGAATGACGGTGTCGCTAACGGGTCACTATGCCGAACTGGGCAAGATGCAGTACGAGGGCGCCCAGTTGTGGGCAGACGACCTCAATCAAAGGGGCGCCTTGTTGGGTCGACCGGTCGAACTGGTTTACTACGACGACCAATCCGATCCTGCGACCAGCGCCGCCCTGTACGAGAAACTGATCATGCAGGACGGTGTCGACCTGCTGCTCGGCCCCTATTCTTCGGATATAACGATGGCGGCCAGCAGCGTGGCCGAGAGACACCAATTCCCGATGGTTGCCACGGGCGCAGCATCCAGCAAGATCTGGGCAAGGGGTTACAAGAACACCTTCCAGATCGATGCACCGGCCAGCGCCTATATGGACCTGCCCCTGGACTACGCCAAGGAACAGGGCCTGACAAGAGTCGCGCTGGTCTACGGTGACGCCGAGTTTCCGATAGAGGTGGCCAACGGAGTCCGGGCCAAGGCATCGGAACACGGCATGGTGCTGGTCGTCGATGCGAAGTACCCCACCGATAGCGCCGACTTCGAAGGCCTCGCGCGCATGATCGACCAATCGTCGGCGGAGATCGTGGTCGGCGGTACCTACCTGGACGACTCCGTCGCCCTCGTGAGGGCGATGAAGAAAGTCGGGGCGGCGCCGAAGATGGTCGTCCTGACCGTCGGCCCGGCACTGCGTGAATTCGGCAACCAGCTTGGGGAAGACGCGAATGGCGTGATGGGTGTTGTGGCGTGGATGCGCAGCGGCAAGGTGCCGATGGCCTATGATTTCTCCTACCGCTACAAGGAGAAGTACGGTTTCAACGCCGCGGCGCACGCGGCCTATGGTTATGGCGGCGGCCAGGTGCTGGAGGCTGCGGTACGACTGACCGGATCTCTGGACAAGGACGCGCTGCGCAAGCAGCTCGGCGAGATGAAGTTCCGCTCGCTGCTCGGCCACTACCGTGTCAACGACAATGGCCTGCAAACGGCCAAGGTGACATCGGTCATGCAATGGCAGACGGGGTTCAGGCTCCTGGTGCTTCCCACGGCGAACGCCGACAACCCGGTCGATTTCCCCTTCGTCCCCTGGTCGCAACGCTAATTCGCAGGATCTTGTCGGGGGCTCGCGTCACGTCCCAACGCCCAGTAAGATCGCGGTGACTTTCGCCGTTCTCAAGCCATGCGCAAGAGACTAAAAGAAATCAGGGAGCGCCTGCGCTACCTCGTCGATCGTGCTTTCGACAGGGAATTCGCCGGTCAGTTGATGTTGTTCGGCGTCCTGGTCGTTATCGTCACGATGATCGGTATGACGGCGACCTTCTTCGGCCTGTTCTCGGCAGAGAACGAGGAAGTCAGCGGGATTCCGACCAAGATCGACCGCGGCTTCTGGGACTCCATGTGGTGGTCGGTGAACCAGGTCCTCCGATTGCGCGGACTAGAGCGCATGTACGGGGCGACCGGACCGGTGATCGCCTACGCGGTCTTCCTGTCCGTCATGGGGCTCGCCGTCTTTGGCATCCTGGTCTCGGTCATCAACAACACGATGCGTTCGCGGATCGAATCGCTGCGCAAGGGCGAAACGCCGGTCAAGGAACGCGGCCACCTGTTGATCCTCGGCTGGAACAACAAGGGCATCTCGGTGCTCCTGCAACTGGCGCGCCTGGCGCCCGGTTCCCGCATAGTCATCCTGTCGCCCGTCGAAGGAGACAAGCTGCGACAGCTACTGCGCATGGCTGGTATCGAGAAAGAGCCGATCACCGTCATCCTGCGCAGCGGGTCACCCAGTAATCTGCGGGAACTGGACCGGGTCGCTATCGATAAGGCATCAGGCGTCATCGTGCTGTCGACCGATGACGATGACAGTGAATCAACCAAGACGCTGGTTCTGCTGGCAGCCCGCAAGGAGTGGTCGGGTGCGGTCCCCACGCTCACGGCGGAGATCGCGCAGGAAAGGAACTACGAACTGGCCAAGATCGCGGCGCGGGACAAGCTGCAGATCGTCTCATCGAGCCGGGTCATCAGTAAGGTCATCGTGCAGACGATCAGGAACCCCGGTCTCAGTGTCGTGTACAGCGAGCTGTTCTCGGCCGGTGGCAATAGCATCTTCGTTCATAACATTCCCGATTGTACCGACCGCGAACTGGAGGAAATCGCCCACGGACTCGAAACCGCGGTCCCGATCGGCATCGCCTGGCAAAGAGATGGAGAAGGTCCCACCAAGTATTCCGCGTTCCTCAATCCCGAACCTGACTACGAACTGGCGGATGACGAGAATCTCGTACTGCTGACTCGCGGTGTGCCGGCGGGATGGCGGGCGCCGGAGGCACCTTATGAATCACGTTTCAGCCGCGAAGGCGGCAGCAGCGCCCGGGTGCCGGGTCACGTATTGCTGATCGGCTGGAACGACATCTTCATCGATATCCTGTCCGAACTGAATGCACATGCTCTGATGGGCACGGAAGTCACGGTGCTGTCATCGGTAAAAGAGGATGAGGCCAGGGAGCGCCTGTCCCAGCAGGTTCTCGGTAACCTGACGCTGGATTTCAGAACCGGCGATGCCGTCAATGAAAGCGCATTCGAAGGAATTACGCTCAGCGAGTACGACACCATCGTCGTACTGGCGGACGAGAAAGGCTGCAAGGGCGACGTAGACACACATACGCTGCGCGCGATGTTGCGGATCTCGAACCTCCGGCGTGCAGACCCAAAACGGGCTCATACCATCATCGAGTTGCTGGACGAGACCAACCGGGACCTGATGAGTGGTCTCGGCGTCGACGACGTCATCGTCAGCCCCGACATCGTGAGCGCCCAGCTCGCCCAGATCGCCAAGCAGCAGGTGCTGGGGCCGATCTATCGTGAATTGCTCAGCCCCGGCGGAATAGAGATCAGCATGCGTCCGGCCTCCGACTATGTGGACGTCGGCACGCCCTGCCGGTTCGCCGACCTGATCTGCGCCACCCACGAAAAAACAGAGATCGCGCTCGGCGTTCGCCTTTGCGCAGAAGACGGCATCGTGCTCCTGAATCCGCCCCGGGATAAGGAATGGACCTTTACGGACACCGACCAGATCATCGTCCTGGCTCAGCAGGTCTATACCTAGATCGCCGGGCGCGGGCCTCTTTTTTTGCACAACGTGCATCCGAACGGGTCGTTCGGACCATCAATAGAGCGAAGAAGGCCAATTTCGGTCATTTTGAGAGGATTTTCAGATGCATGGAGAATGGATTCCGATCGTGATGTTTGCAGCGATCGGCATAGTGGTAGGGCTTTTCATCTATTTCAGGTATCGCGCGCGCCGGGAAGTCCAGTTGACGGTCCGCAGCGTGATCGAAAGTGGTCAGGCGATGACGCCGGAACTGCTGGAAAGCCTGGGCGAACCTCCGCGGCCGGCCAATTCCGATCTACGGCGAGGGGTCATCCTGATGGCGGTCGGAGCCGGATTTGCGGCTTTCGGAGCGGTGCTGGGCGAGGAAGAGGCGATGTTGCCGCTGATCGCGGTCGGCAGCTTTCCTTTCGTGGTAGGACTCGCGTACCTTGGCTTGTGGAAGTTTCGTGAGAAATAGTCATCAGCGCTCAGTTGGCAACAGAGGAGACGCAGAACCTCTCGGACGAGGCGCTGGTCTCCCGCATCACCGGACTTCGTGACCAGGATAGTTTTCGGATGCTCGTCGACCGGCACCAGAGCCGCGTGCGGGGATACCTGCGCTATCTCGCGCACGACGCTGCGTTGGCGGATGATCTGGCGCAGGAAACTTTCATCCGGGCATGGAACAAGCTCCATACCTTTTCCGGCAAGGGGAGTTTCGCGGCCTGGTTGACGAAGATCGCACATAACCAATTTCTGCAGGCGATGAGGAAATCGACGCGCGAGAGAGAGGTCATGGACGACTACGGCCAATCGTCGGCGCCGGATGTTTCGCTGGACATCGCGAGCTACACCGGCACCGATAGCGGTGTGTCGGACCTGCCGAAACTGCTTGCCGTATTGAGTGAGGATGAAAGATCGGTGATCGTGTTGGGATACGCTTACGGGTACTCACACTCGGAGATCAGCCGGATCACGGGTCTGGCTGTCGGCACGGTCAAGTCACACGTCTATCGGGGCAAAGCAAAGATCCAGGAGCGCTTTGCCATCGCGGAGGTCGGAAATGCATAGGAACGAGGGCATGGAAGACAGGTTCCTGACGTCCCTGTTCGAGCGGGCTGAGGAACTGCCCGCAGACCAGGGATTCACAGACGCGGTCATGCAGGGCGTGCAAAAACAGGTCGCGCGGAGGCGGGCCGTGCTCCTGGTCGCCACACTGTTCGGCGCCATGGTCGCACTGGGCCCGGTTTACCAGCTTTCCCTGATGGTCGCGAGCAGCCTGATCTCCTTCCTGCAGCCCTGGACCGACGGCGTCTGGTTGCTGGAGAGGAAGGAACTGATGGGCGCGATCTTCATTGCGGTACTTGCTCCGATCCTGGCGCCGATACTCGACGACTGAAATGGCGCGGCGCCTGTCCAGGCGGCGGCACACAACCACCAGCCGGCCCCACGGCAACCCTTTCCCGGGCGCGCCGGATCGCGAGTGCTGCCGAAGTCCACCGCCGCTGGAGGCATCGGCATCCGCCTGGAAACCGGCAGCCGGATCGTCATGCCTGGCCTTCTGCCACCTTACGATCGTTAGCCGTCGCGACGGCGGCACCGGAATTCGCACCAGCGTCGATGCCAACAACACCAGCAAGCGCCGTGGGACCTGCTATGGTTGATTGGATGGCACGTGCCTCAGCTGGACTGCGTTCGAAATGCTCAACAACAATTTACTAGTCCCCGCGTCGGGACTCGCACTGATCCTGATACTCGCCGCGATGCAAAGTGCGGCCGCCCAGTTGAACACCACCGAGGAGATCCGTGACTGTGCGCGTGCCAATTCGCCGGAGAAGACCAGCATGCAGTTCATCGAATTGGAATCGCATGATCGCGCGGGACGCAAGAAGAAGATGGACGCGCAGCTGCGCTGGAAGAAGCACGATGACGGCCACGTTCGGCTGATGATCCGAGTCATGGGACCGCAGGACCTGAAGGGCTCCAGTTACCTTGTCATCGAGAACCAGAACAAGCCACGCGACACAGTCTACGTGTACCTGCCGGCTCTCGCCCGCGCGCGCCGGATAGTTGGCGGGGGATCGAAAAAAATATGGGGTACCGATTTCAGCTATGAGGACCTGCGCCTTCTGCAAATGAAGGACACCGCGAGTGACGACCAACGTCTGGATGACGCCGAGGTCGCCGGCAGACCGACCTACGTACTCTCCCAGGTTCCCCATGCTGACCAGGAATCAGCGTACGAACGTATCGTCTCCTTTGTCGACAAGAAAACTTGCGTGGCCATAAAGACCGAGTACTACGAATCCGGCGACCGCCTCCGCAAGCGGTTACTGGTGGACCCGGAAACTGTTGCGCAGGTGAACGGATTGTGGACGGCTCACGATCTCGAGATGAAAGACATTCGGGAGGAGACAATGAGTTGGCTGCGCGTGGAGAAGATCACCTACGACGAAGACATGTCGTCGCGCTATTTCAACACCGTCCAGTTCTGGGGCAACTGAGGGTCATGTAGACCGCCGGAGCGCCACCATGGATCGACTGCTGCTGGGAGCCGCTAGAAGACCTGGAATCATCCTGGTCGTCCTCGCCGCACTGACCGTGGCGATGCTTGCGCAGATCATCGATCTTCGCACCCATGTGCCCCGCCTGGAGATTGATCCGTCCATCGGAAGACTGTTGCCCGCTGACGATCCCGAACGGGCACTGTACGAGAGAATGCGGCATATCTTCGGCAGCGACGAATCGGTACTCGTCGCGGTTTCGTCAGATGACCCCTTTGGCCAGGACAACCTGCAGCGTACAGAGCGGATGAGCGACCGTCTCCTGGCTCTGCCGAATGCGCAAAGCGTGCTCTCGCTGACGACTGCACGCTCGCTGAGAGCAGACGAATCCGGCATCGAGTTCACCGGCGAGGAGCAAAGGGATTTTTCGGATCCCCAGGTACGCGAAGATCTGCGCGCGGATATCCTGGACAACCCCCTCTATGCGCGCTCCCTGTTGTCCACCGATCAAAAGGTGAGCGCCCTGGTGATCTACTTCAAGGGCGTTACGGACAAGGACTTTATCGATCTTGGTATCGCTGCGCAGATCTATCAGATCGCCGAAGAGGAGTCTGACGCGGCCACCGTCTGGATCAGCGGTTCTCCTGTGATCAAGACCGCGGTCTCGGCAGCCTTGATGGACAGCTTCCGCGTCATGGTGCCGTCGATACTCGCAATCGTCTCCGTGGTGCTGTTGATCGCTTTTCGCAGCCTGCGAGCGGTGCTGCTGCCTGTGATTGCGATCCTGATCGCGTTGGCATGGACCCTCGGCTTGCTGGTCCTTGTGGGACGGCCGCTCAATATCGTGACCACGCTGGTGCCGCCGCTGGTTATCACCCTGGGACTGGCGTTCGCCATGCACGTCATTTCGGAGTATTACTCCGTCTGCCACGCGAGCACCTCGACCAACAAGCGCGAACTGGTTCGGGAAGTGCTGCGAGAGGTAGGCATACCGCTGCTGGTCAGCGCCGGTACGACGATCTGTGGTCTGCTCGCCCTGTCGCTGAATTCCCTGGCAGCGATTCGGGAATTTTCGATCCTGTCGGCGACCGGTGTCCTGTTCGCCGTCATCACCGTGCTGACCTTCATTCCTGCTGTACTCTGTTTCCTTCCGGTGCCCGCCGGAAAAGCGAGGGATACGGGCGACAGGCACTTCCACTCGTGGACAGACAAGCTGGTCGATTTCAATCTCCGCCGTCGGCGAGCGATCCTGGCGACGGGGATCATCGTTCTCGTCGTCGCATCAATTGGGACAGCGCGCATCGAGGTCGGTACGGAATACATCGGGGGCTTCGCGACAACCAGCCGCGTAAGGACAGATTACGAAAGCGTCAACCAGTCATTCAACGGCGCCAACTTCTTCTACATCATCCTCGAATCGGAAATCGAGGATACCTTCGTCGAACCCGACAAGATCGCACTGATCGACTCCCTGCAGCAGTGGCTCACAAGCCAGCCCGAAGTCGGCGGCAGCACGTCTCTGGTCGACCATATCAAGCTCATCAACCAGACGATGCACGAGGGAGACAGCAACTACCATGTCATCCCCGACAGCAAGCAACTGGCCAAGCAACTTCTCCTCTTCGGCGGCAGCGAGGACCTGGACAGCTACGTCGACAGCACCTACCAGATGACCAATGTCAGGGTCCGCGTCACCGTTGACGACACCAGGGACATCTCGAGTCTCGTGGATCGCACCCGAGACTGGCTCAGGCGCCTGCCCTATCCTCTGCAGGCGAGCGTCACCGGCAATCTCATGCTGTCGACCAGAACGGTAGAAGATATCGCAGCGGGACAACTGTTCAGCATCGGCGCAGCGCTGGTCGTCGTCTGGCTGATCCTCTCGGTAATGTTTACTTCGATGCCGATCGGTGCCGTCGCGCTGTTCCCCAACCTGATATCGGTGTCTGTCTATTTTGGGGCGCTGGGCTTGCTCGGCATTACCCTCAAGCCGACGACCAGCCTGATCGCCTGTATCGCCCTCGGTATTGCGGTGGACGACACGATCCATTTCATGGTTCGTTTCAATACCGAGGCACGGGCCACGGCGAAGGAAGGGCAGGCCGTGCACCGGGCCCTGGCGGGTGTCATTCGGCCGGTGACTTATACCTCACTGGTCCTGGTACTGAGTTTCCTCGTCCTCACGACCAGTGAATTACTGACCCAGGTTCAGTTCGGGGCTCTTGCGGCTCTCACTATCGCAGTGGCCTGGCTGGTCGACCTGACGCTGACACCTGCCCTGGGGGGCGGGATGCGTATCGTTACCTTGTGGGACGTACTACGCCTGGATCTGGGCGACAAACCCCAGGAGACCATCCCGCTGTTCCGCGACCTCAGCCTGCGCCAGGCACGGATTTTCGCGCTGATGGCGGATATCAGACCCTACGAGGCTGGTGCACGCCTTTTTACAGAGGGCGAGGAAGCCACGGACGAGGCATTCGTGATCATCGACGGTGATCTGCGCGCCTGGGTGGAGCGCGAAGGCGGCGAAGTCGAACTTTCTCGTATGGGCCGCGGAGAGGTGGTCGGTGAAGGCGGTGCATTCGGGCGCACGCGCAGTAGCAATGTGGATATCCTGAGCGACTCCCGACTGCTTCGTTTTACGACGGATCACCTGGACAGCCTTCGAATCCGTTACCCGCGAATCGCGGCGGCTGTGTATCGCAACATCAATACCATCCAGGCCGAACGGATGGCCCACGACGTCAGTCGCGTTCGCGAATAGAGACGCCGTCAGACGTTGAAGCGGAAGTGGACAACGTCACCGTCCTGGACGATGTATTCCTTGCCCTCCAGCCGCAGCTTGCCCGCCTCCTTTGCGCCCTGTTCGCCTTTGCAGGCGACATAGTCGTCGTAGCTCGTGACTTCCGCACGGATAAATCCGCGTTCGAAGTCCGTATGGATCTCTCCGGCGGCCTGGGGCGCTGTCGCGCCAACCCTGACTGTCCAGGCACGGGCCTCCTTGGGGCCTGCCGTCAGGAAGGTCTGCAAGTGCAGCAGTCGGTAACCTGCGTGGATCACGCGGTCCAGCCCTGTCTCCTCGAGGCCCAGATCTGACAGGAATTCCCGCTTGTCGTCGTCTTCCAATTGCGCGATCTCGGCCTCGATGGACGCGCAGACCGGCACCACCTCGGCACCCTCGCCCGCCACATGCGTCATGACCGCATCGAGATACGGGTTGCCCTCGAATCCGTCTTCCGCAACGTTTGCGATGTAGACCGTTGGCTTGGCGGTCAGCAGATGCAACTCGCGTAGCGAAATGCGCTCCTCTTTGGTCAGGTCCATCGTTCTCAATGGACGACCACCATCGAAATGGGTCGCGACGCGCGCCAGCAGGTCACGGCGGGCCAGGTCTTTCTTGTCACCCGTCTTCGCGTTTTTCTCCGCTTTCTGCAGGTTTCGGGTGACCGTGGCGAGATCGGCCAGCACCAATTCGAGATTGATCACCTCGATGTCCGCTACGGGTTCGACCCTGCCATCCACGTGAACGACGTCATCACTGTCGAAGCAACGCACGACCTGGGCAATCGCGTCCGTCTCGCGGATGTTGGCAAGAAACTGGTTGCCGAGGCCCTCTCCGTCCGCCGCGCCCTTCACCAGGCCCGCGATGTCGACGAACTCGATCGTCGTGGGGATGACATTGGCAGATTCTGCGATCTCGGCCACCGTGCCAAGACGCAGGTCAGGAACAGGTACGACGCCGACGTTCGGATCGATCGTACAGAACGGGTAGTTTTCTGCCGCGATCTCGGCCGCCGTCAGCGCATTGAACAAGGTCGATTTGCCCACATTCGGCAGGCCGACGATTCCGATCTTGATTCCCACCTCTAGCTATCCTCTTTGCGTTCCCGGCGACCCGCGTCGCCAGACCCGGGGTGGTCGTCGGCATCGGCACGAGTATGAAGCCGCGTCATCGCGTGCTGCTCACCCTGGCCAAGCAGGAGTGGCAGGACATCGGCTGCCTCGTCGACAGTCTGGACAATCAGGTCGGCTTCCTTCCGTGACGGCCGGTTGAGCACGAAATCGACCACGTCGGCCTGCAGTTCGGGATGGCCGACGCCGATCCGAACGCGCAGAAAGTCGCGACCGATGTGAGCGATCAGATCTTTCAGTCCGTTATGACCACCGGGGCCACCGCCGCGCTTTAACCGCACCGTACCGACGGGCAGATCAATCTCGTCGTGTGCAACCATCACTCCCGCCGGCGGGACCTTCAGATAGGAAGACAGGCTACGAACCGCGTTGCCGCTGCGATTCATGAAAGTGCCAGGTTTCAGCAACCGGATGTCCTGCCCTTCGATAGTAACTCGCGCGATCTCGCCCTGATGGCGACGATCCTCCCTGAACTCACCACCATGGCGCCTGGCCAGCTCATCGACGAACCAGAACCCGGCATTGTGCCGCGTCCGCTCGTAGCGCTCGCCGGGATTGCCAAGGCCCACGATGATCCGGATCGGTTCGTGTTCGCTCATTTCGAATCAGGAAAGGGGCCGCCGCGAAGACGGCCCCGTTGCAGTCAAACCGCAGAAGGAGACTAGTCCTTGCCTTCTTTGCCTTCTTCGCCGTCCTCGGACTCGGAGGGTGTCTCTTCGGCCCCTTCTTCGCCTTCGGCAACTTCGCCTTCCGGCAACTCTTCGACCTCTTCGATCTCTTCCTCGATCTCGCGGATCGCGTGCACGTTGGCGACGGCATGATCGCGCTCCTGCGCGAGCTCCGGCACCTCGACACCTTCCGGCAGCGGGATCTGGGACAGAGTGACGACCTGATCCATCTCGAGTTCTGCCATGTCGACCTCGAGATACTCCGGCAGGTTCTTCGGCAGACAGCTCACCTCGACCTCGGTCACCATGTGAGAGATCTCACCGCCCTGCTGTTTGACGCCCACACAGACGTCCTCGTTCAGGAAGTGGATCGGCACGGAGACACGGATCTCCTGGTCCTCCATGACGCGCTGCAGATCGACATGCATGATCACCCGCTTGGCGGGATGCCGATGCATGTCCTTCAGGATGCAGGGCTGGGACTTGTCTTCAACAGTCACCGTCAGGATGCTGCTATAGATTGCCTCGTTCTCGAGCTGGTGCGACAGCTCGTCATGATCGAGCGTCAGGGCTCGCGGTGGCGTCAGTCCACCATAAAGAATCGCAGGTACCTTCCCTTCCCGACGCAGGCGGCGGCTCGCACCTTTCCCCGAGTCAGTCCGGTTTTCTGCTTTCAGCACTAGTGCATCACTCATTTGCAGATCTCCATTTCCAAAGATGCCGGCACGTCCGCGACCAGTCGGTACCGGCTAACATCGCCGGCCACAAGGCCGGCACCAAATAATTCTGTGTTTCGATCAGGGTCAGTCCACGTATAGCGAGCTGACTGACTCCTCGTCGTTAATCCGTCGCATGGTTTCCGCCAGCATCTGCGACACGGTCAGCTGCCGGATCCGTGGGCTGGCCTTTGCTTCCTCGCTGAGCGGGATGGTGTCGGTCACCACGAGTTCGTCGAGCAGCGAGTCATTGATCCTGGACACCGCTGGACCCGACAGGACGGGGTGGGTGATATAGGCAACGACCTTTACGGCACCCTGCTCTTTCAGCGCCTGCACCGCCTGACACAAGGTGCCCGCGGTATCGATCATGTCGTCGACCAGCACGCAGGTCTTGCCCTTTACGTCACCGATGATATGCATGACCTTGGCCTCGTTGGCCCTCGGGCGACGCTTGTCGATGATCGCAAGATCAGCATCGTCCAGCCTCTTCGCCAGCGCCCTCGCCCTCACCACGCCGCCGACGTCGGGCGACACAACGATCATGTTTTCGTACTTTTGCTTCCATGCATCGTGCAACAGCACCGGCGATGCATAGACGTTGTCGACCGGGATATCGAAGAAGCCCTGGATCTGATCCGCGTGCAGATCCACGGTCAGCACGCGGTCGACGCCAGACGCGACTACCATGCTCGCGGCCAGCTTCGCTGTGATCGCGACCCTTTGTGCTCTCGGCCGTCTGTCCTGGCGTGCGTAGCCGAAATAAGGGATCACCGCGGTGATCCGTGCGGCAGAAGCCCGGCGCAGCGCGTCGGCTGCCACCAGCAACTCCATCAGGTTGTCGTTGACCGGGGGACAGGTAGGCTGGATGACGAATACATCGCGTCCGCGTACATTCTCCATGATCTCGACGGTGACCTCCCCGTCGCTGAAGGCGCCCACGTGGCACTTGCCCAGCGGAAAGCCGAGATGTTTCGCGATGTTATTGGCGAGTTCCGGATTCGCGTTTCCGGCGAACACCGCCATCATGCCAAGTTCCACAGTATCTTCTCTCTTGTTGCCACGGCTCCGGTCTCTCTCGACCTTTGCCATCTTCCATCCGGGCGTCCGACCAAGCGTTCGCCCTTGCCAGTCTGGCTGGGGTGGCAGGATTCGAACCTGCGCATGACGGGATCAAAACCCGCTGCCTTACCGCTTGGCTACACCCCATTCATCGGTGGGTACCGCCGCCCGATCAGCAGCGGTCCCGCAAACTCCGCAACCTCAGTTTTCGCCGCCTGCTGCGCGACCCGTCATCTCGAGCAGCGGGGAAACATTGATGCCCCTGGCAATGAAGCCGGACATGTTCCCTGGCAGTCGCTCGAGCACCGTCCGTGCCTCGTGTGCGTCACTAAAGCCGGCGAAGACACAACTACCTGTCCCGGTGAGCCGCGCCTCCCCTTGCCCTGTTTCCATTGTAACTTGTTGATCCGAAAGCCATTCCAGCGCTTCTCGGACTTCCGGATACAATCGGCTTACGACCGCGAGGCAATCATTCTGCCCGCCGGTCGAAAGAAAGCCGCTTATTGTGATTGGGGCCGAATTTCGTGTCAATTCCAGCGCCCCGAAAATCCGGCCTGTCGAGACCTCGCAGTCGGGTCGGACGACGACAAAAAACGGGGTTTCGAAATCCATCGGTGAGAGGCGTTCGCCGCGGCCCTCCGCCCAGGCCGCCTTGCCATGAATGAAGACCGGAACGTCGGCACCGACTCCAAGACCGATCTCGGCCAGCTCGCCGGGTTCCAGCCCGATGCCCCACAAGTGATTCAAGGCAACGAGAACTGTCGCCGCGTCGCTGCTGCCGCCGCCGAGCCCGCCGCCGTGTGGAATACGCTTGGTTACGCTGATCCGCGCGCCCCCCGGGTAGCCGGCGGCTTCCTTCAAACGTTGCGCCGCGATAACGACCAGGTCCTCGCCGGCATCGATCCCGGCCAGCCCCACCGGACGTTCGATGTCGCTGTTGTCGCAACGATCGATAACGATGTCATCGCAGAAGTCGAGAAACTGAAACGCCGTCTGAAGATCGTGGTAGCCGTCATCGCGACGACCTACGACATGCAGGAAAAGATTGATCTTCGCCGGTGCAGGCCACCGGCTGCCCCAGCCGGGGTCTGGCGGTGTCACAACTGCTCGACGCGCCAGCGATCGGTGACGACGCGGATCCTCACATCGCCCTTCTCCATGACGATCTTGCGCGGGAGCAGCAACTCCTCGTGCTCGCGATAACCGTCGTAGACAACCAGCCAGCCGTCTTGTTCCAGTTCTGTCAGCAGCCCTTGTTGATTGACGTCTTCGTCCGCCTGGGTCGCTGGGTCGGACACGCCGAGGATCCAGAATCGCATGCTGTGCACCGGGACGCTCCAGCCGAAACGCTCTGTCATCTCGCTCTCGGGGTCGGTCAGGTAGAACTCCGTGCCCGAGGTCGTCTTGACCCGAAGTTGTTCCGTGTCACCGTGGATCCTGAATCCGCCGATGCCGAACGGACCGCGAAACCGGAAGTCGAGATTCTGTTCGAGCTGCTCCCACGACACCGTGCCGTTATAACCGTCGGGACCCGTTTTCAGTGCCAGGCGTCCTTCCATGCGCCAGTCATCGAGTTGCCGCATGGCGTCCCGATGAGACAACCAGTCGACTTCAATGGATTCACCAATTCGGTTTTTCGGACTCACGCATCCTCCCAGGCAAGTCAGGACGACGGCGACGATTATAGTGCGATTCACTCCAGGAGCCGCTCGACCGTCTCTCGTAGCGCCTCACTGTCAGGATTCTCGGCAAGCGATTCATACCAGATCTCCCTGGCTTCATCTTGCTTGCCCTGGGCCCAATACACCTCGCCCAGGTGTGCTGCAATCTCGGGATCCCGGTCCAGAGACCAGGCCCGTTGCAGGTACTCGACCGCCTCGTCGTAGTGACCAAGCCGGAACTGTACCCAGCCCATGCTATCGACGATAGCCGGACTATTGGGTGATTTCTCCAGTGCCTTGCTGATATAGCGTTCTGCTTCCTTGTAGCGGGTCGTTCGATCCGCAAGCGTGTAGCCAAGGGCATTGAGGGCAACCGGATCTTCAGGATTCTTCTTCAGCAATGCTTCCAGTTCGCGGATGGCATCGTCGACGCGATCCATGGCTTCGTAAAGAAAGGATCTGGAATACAACAGCGATTCATCACCCGGATAGCGAAGCAGCTTGCGATCGTAGAGCTTGAGCGCTTCTTCGTAACGCCCCATCCGGGTCAGGAGCTCGCCACGAGCCGCGGCCAGATCGAGCGATGCTCCCGGGTCGGTCTGCAGGTGCTCATCCAGCTGCTTCAGCGCGTCTTCGGGCCTTCCCAGCCGATAGAGGATCAGGCTCGTTCGGATGCGCGCGGTCACCGCGTTGTTACCCGAGGTCACCCGTGAATAGAAATCCATCGCCCCGTCCATGTCGCCCTCTTCCTCGGTCATCCCCCCGAGGTAAAAAAGCGCATCGGACATGTAGCTGCCAGTGGCGAGCAATTCGATGAAATAGCGCTCGGCAAGCTCGTTGTTTCCTTGTTGGAACTCCATGAAGCCCAGCGTGCGGAGCGCGCCCGGCATGCGCGGAAAGTCTCCAAGCAGAAGCTCCAGTTCCAGGCGTGCTTCCTCGGGCCGCCCGGCCGCCAGCTTCAGGATGGCGTATTCCAGCCGCATGGTGGCGTCATCCCGGAAACCAGGCCGATCAGACAGTACATCGAATGCCATTTCGGTTTCGTTGTCCGCCAGCAGGCAACGCGCATAGAGCACAACGGCCTCGGTCAGGTCAGGTTCCTTCTGCAACGCAAGTTCGGCCTGTTCTCTTGCGTACCCGGTTTCTCCTGAACGGAGTGCTAGAAAGGCCAGCGTGTAGTGCGCCGTATCGTCCTTCCGATATCGCCGGGCGAGGGTTCTCGTCGCCTCGGTCGCCGCCTGCTGATCGCGCGAATCGGCCAGCAATGGCAGCATGGTTGCGAAACCCCTGTCAGAATTTTCGGTTGCACGCTCGTAGAGATATTCGAGATGGGGAACGGCCTTTCGAACCTCGCCTTGCTGGAGGTAGAGGAGCACGAGATTCTGACGTGCCCCGATCGCCATCTCATCGATCTCGAGCCACTGATTCGCGGCGTCGAGGGCCTGGTTGTAAGTGCCGAAATCGTAGATCACGCGATTGGCCCGCGCGAACAACTCCGGGATGTCGGATTGCTTGAGGGCCCTGTAATACTCGGTCGCAGCGATATCGAACTGGCGTCGCTCAAGTGCGATCTCGGCCATCAATATGTGATGATCCGCTTCGATTGCGACGCTTTCCTCATCGGCTGCAGATCGATTCGTTTGTTGTGCGCAACCTGCGAACAGGCAACCGACTAACAGGAAGGGAACGACGAGATTCTTCATAAAAAAAGCCGTGGCGAGCGAGGCCGCACTATAACCTATGAACGTGAACTGAGGGAGCGCGATGCCTTGTCACCGCAGGCCCCCATGCAGGACAATGGCCGGCGGTCCTGGCCGAAGCTGATGCACGGAATGCCATTCAAGATTCTGGGAATCAACCACCGGACCGCGCCCGTCGAAATCAGGGAGAAAGTCGCTTTCGAGCCCGGCAAGATCGGAACCGCGCTCGAAGAATTGACCGGCTTCTCCGATGTTGACGAGATGCTCATCGTTTCCACCTGCAACCGAACCGAGTTGTATGGCAGTTACCTGCCCGGTGGATTGAGCAAGGTGCGTGACTGGCTGGTTGATTACCATGACCTCCCCGATGGGACGGAAAAATGCCTGTACGCTCTGGAGCATGACGCTGCGGTTAACCACACGTTTGCGGTAGCCGGCGGCCTGGATTCCGCTGTGCTCGGGGAACCCCAGATCCTCGGCCAGATGAAGGACGCCTACCGGGTCGCCAACGAAACGGGCACCGCAGGGCCGCTTCTCCACAAACTCTTCCAGCGTGCTTTTTCGGTCGCCAAACAGGTCCGCACCGATACCGACATCGGCTCCAGCCCGGTATCCGTCGCGTACGCATCCGTCGACCTCGCACGCCGGATTTTTGCGGATTTCAGTAGCCACACGGCCATGCTGGTCGGCGCCGGCGAGACTATTGAGCTCACGGCGCGCCATCTGAAAGGGCGCGGGATAGGACGCGTTATCGTCGCCAACAGAAGCCTCGACAGGGCGCAGGCTCTGGCCCACCGTCTCGAAGGTTTCGCGATCGGCCTCGATGACATCCATGTGCACCTCGCGGAGGTCGACATGATTATCTGTGCGACAGCGAGCCCGACGGCGCTGATCAGGCACGACGAAATCAAGGCAGCACTGAAGGAGCGCAGGAGCAAGCCGGTATTCATCGCCGACCTGGCGGTGCCGCGCAACGTTGAGAGCAGCGTGGCCGATCTGCCGGACGCCTATCTCTACACCGTCGATGACCTGCAGAACGTCATCACGGAGAATCTGAAGTCGCGCAAGGAAGCGGCGCGCCAGGCGCGCCAGATCATCGAGGCGGAGGTTGCGCAGTTTTCCCGCGTCCTCCAGGTCCGCGGAGCGGCGCCCACCATCAGGGCCATCCGCAGCCATGCGGGCATGGTTCGGGAATCCCTCACATTGCAGGCACACCGAATGCTGGATGGTGGCCGGGACCCGGACGAAGTCATCGATTTTCTTGCGCATACACTAACCAACAAGTTGATCCATCGACCGAGTGCCAGCCTTCGCCGCGCTGGCGAACAGGGTGACGATGATCTCCTGCGGGCCGCCCGCCGCCTGTTCGATCTCGAAAAAGACGTGGATCCGGGCGACGACACGGAAAGCTGACTCGGCGGACACCCTTGTTCTAGACTGCCGGCGACCCGGTGGGTTCCGATCTCTGCATGATGAAACAACCAACCCTGGAAAAACTCGGCACTCTGAGCGATCGCTACGAGGAAGTGGCCGGCCTGCTGGCGGAGCCCTCCGTTATCGCGGACCAGGACCGGTTCCGGGATCTGTCGATGGAGTATGCGCGGCTGGAGCCGGTGGTCAGGGACTATGCAGCGTGGATCCGGGCCGGCAAGGACCTGGAGGGCGCCCAGGAGATGGCCGCGGAAAGCGACGAAGAGTTGCGTGCCCTTGGCGAGGAAGAGGTCAGGAACCTCACGGAAAAGCTGGAGCAACTGGAGGCCCAGCTACGCACGCACCTGATCCCCCGGGACCCGCGCGACGATGCCAATATCTACCTGGAGGTCCGGGCCGGAACCGGCGGCGACGAGGCGGCTCTCTTTGCGGGCGATCTCTACCGGATGTACACCCGATTCGCGGAAACGAAAGGCTGGCAGGTGGAAATCCTTTCGGCGAGCGAGGGCGAGCGCGGTGGTTACAAGGAGATCATCAGCCGCATCGTTGGTCGTGGCGCCTATTCCCAGCTGAAATTCGAATCCGGTGCACATCGTGTGCAGCGCGTTCCCGAAACGGAGTCCCAGGGTCGGATCCATACTTCGGCCTGCACCGTGGCGGTACTGGCGGAGGCCGAGCAGGTAGAAGACGTAGACATCAGGACACAGGACCTGCGCATCGATACTTATCGTGCATCGGGCGCGGGCGGCCAGCACGTGAACAAGACAGACTCAGCAGTCAGACTGACTCACCTGCCGACGGGTATCGTGGTGGAATGCCAAGACGAGCGATCCCAACATAAGAACAAGGCCCGTGCGATGAGCCTGCTGAAGGCCCGGCTTCTGGACGCGGAACAGGAAAAACAGGCGAGCGAGCAAGCAGCCACCCGCAAGCTCCTGGTGGGCTCCGGTGATCGCTCAGAGCGCATCCGGACCTACAACTTCCCCCAGGGCCGCGTGACCGATCACCGGATCAACCTGACGTTGTACAAGCTCGACGATATCCTGGCGGGTAACCTGGACCATGTCGTCGTGCCACTGGTCAACGAGCACCAGGCGGATCAGCTCGCGAGTCTAGGGGAGTAAGACTCTCCGTCAGATGCCGTCCATCGCCTGATCGAGATCGTCGATCAGGTCCGCGACGTCCTCGACACCGACGGACAGGCGGATGAGATTGTCCGAAATACCAAGCAGCTCGCGTTTCGCTGGCTCGACCGAGGCGTGGGTCATGATCGCCGGGTGGTTCACCAGGCTCTCCACCCCACCCAGGCTTTCGGCCAGGGTGAACACGTTGCAGCGCTCCAGTACCTTACGGGTGGCATCCAAACCGCCGCGTACGAAGTAGGTGACGATCCCGCCGCCAGAGCCCATCTGGCTCAGCGCCAGCGCGTGCTGCGGATGCTGTTCCAGGCCCGGGTAGATCACTCGCTCGACGGCCGGATGCTCAACCAGCCAGCGGGCGATCGTGTCGGCGTTCTGGTTGTGCCGCTCCATTCGCAATGCGAGGGTCTTCAAACCGCGCAGAGCCAGGAAGCTGTCGAAGGGTCCCAGAATGCTGCCGATCGAGTTTTGCAGGAATCCGAGCTGCTCGGCCAGTTCGTCGTCGGCAACTGCTACGACACCGCCAACCATGTCTGAGTGACCATTGAGGAACTTGGTCACGGAGTGAAGGACGATGTCCGCGCCCAATTCGAGCGGCCGCTGGGACCATGGCGTGGCGAACGTGTTGTCGACGACCACCAGGAGATCTCTATCGGCAATCTCCGATGCGAGCGCCTTGAGGTCAACCAGCTTGAGCAAGGGATTGGTCGGCGTCTCGATCCACACCATGCGCGTATCGGGCTCGATCGCCTGCGCAAGCGCATCTGGCTGTGACAGGTCGGCGTAGGTAAATCGCAAACCGGCCGACCTGGTTCGCACGCGGTCGAAAAGGCGCCCGGTTCCGCCATAGAGGTCGTCCATCGCGACGACATGACTACCGGCATCAATGAGCTCGAGGATGGTCGCTGTCGCAGCCATGCCAGAGCCGAAGGCAAACCCGTGGGTACCGCTCTCGAGATCCGCCACGCAGCGCTCGAAGGCCATGCGGGTCGGGTTCTGGGTACGGGAGTATTCATAGCCCTGGTGCTCGCCGGGACTCTCCTGCGCATAGGTGGAGTTGGCGTAGATCGGCGGCATCACCGCGCCGGTGCTCGGATCGGGCGACTGGCCGGCGTGGATTCCCCGGGTCGCGAATCCCTGTCTCTTGTCAGGCTTCATCTCTGGTCCTTTGATGCAGGCGCCTCAGGTAGTTGAGGACGTCACTGCGGGTGATCAGGCCCAGGAATTTCTCTTCCTTGCCCGAGGTGACCGCTGCGTAGGAGTCACCGTGCAGCAGCGCCACGAGGTTACTGAATGAGGTATCGACGTCCACGCTGAGATACGCCGTACGCATGGCACTGCGCACTGGCTCGGTCATCAGCTCGGGCTTGCCGAATACGAAGCGGATGATGTCGTCCTCCGTGACGATCCCCACTACGTGATCGTCCTCGATTACCGGTAGCTGTGAAAAACCGGCGTTGCGCAATCGATTGTGCGCAGTAGTCAGGATGTCGTCCGGCCCGACGGTGATCGTCGCCCGCTCGCCGTGCGGACGCCCGATCAGGTCCCGCAGGTTCCCATGGTGTTCGCGCTCGGTGAAACCCTGATCCTCCATCCAGAAGTCGTTGTAGAGCTTGGACAGGTACTTGTTCCCCGTGTCGCAGGCAAAACATACGACCTGTTTCGGCTCGGTCTGTTCCCTGCAGAAACGCAGAGCAGCCGACAACAGCGTGCCCGTCGACGAGCCCGCCAGGATGCCCTCCGTCAGCAACAATTCCCGAGCCGCGGCGAACGATTCCGCGTCGCTGATCGAGTAGGCAGACTTCACCAGGGACAGGTCACAGATGTCAGGGATGAAATCCTCGCCGATCCCCTCGACCAGCCAGCTGCCACCCTCTCCGATCTCCCCGGTTTTGATGTAATCGGCCAGGATCGATCCCTTCGGATCGGCGAGCACGATCTCGACATCGGGTGCAACACGCCGGAAATAGGCTGTCAGGCCGCTGATCGTCCCGCTACTGCCGACGCCCGTGACGATCGCGTCGACCTCGCCCCCGGTTTGTTCCCAGATTTCCGGCCCGGTCGTTTCCTCGTGCGCCTTGGGATTGTCGGGATTACCGAACTGGTTGATGAAATACGCGCCGTGTTCCTCGGCATAACTGCGCGCAAGGTCCTGGTAGTACTCCGGATGCCCCTTTCCTACATCGGACCGCGTCAGGATGATCTCCGCGCCCATGGCGCGCAGATTGAATATCTTTTCCTGGCTCATCTTGTCCGGCAGGACCAGCACCAGTCGGTAGCCTTTCTGCGCCGCCACCAGCGCCAGGCCCAGGCCGGTATTGCCCGCGGTCGCCTCTATCAGTGTGTCACCAGGCTTGATATCCCCGCGCTTCTCGGCCTCCTCGATCATCGAGATGCCGATCCGATCCTTGATGGAGCCGCCGGGGTTCATCAACTCCATCTTCAGGAACAGCCGGCATGGCCCGGTGTCGAGATTGTGTACCTCGAGCAGCGGCGTATTGCCGACCATTTCCAGTACGTTCTGGTAGACAGTCATCTACACTCCAACCTGGCGCCGCCAGGACTTACAATGTTTTGGCGCGGGTGCGTATTCTACCCACGGACGAGCAGATGCAGCCACGACCGCAACAGGACGACGAATTTACCATCGGGCAATACCTGGGGGATGCCGCGGCGATACTCGCTCACATCTCCGAGTCGCCGCGCCTGGACGCGGAGGTCCTGATGGGGCTCGTCCTCAAGAAACCACGCAGTTACCTGCATGCCTGGCCCGAGAAACAACTGGATGCCCAGGAATGCGCGAATTTCGAGGCGCTCATCAGGCGCCGGTATTCCGGCGAGCCGATCGCCTACATCCGTGGCGTACGGGAATTCTGGTCCATCCCGTTGCGGGTCAGTCCCCAGGTGCTCATCCCACGACCTGAAACCGAGTTGCTGGTCGAGAAGGCACTTGCGCGGATCCCCGACGAGGATGAGATCCAGGTACTGGATCTCGGAACGGGTAGCGGCGCCGTCGCGTTGGCAATTGCGCGAGAGAGACCCAAAGCCTTCGTCACCGGCGTGGACAACTCGCCAGACGCGTTGCGCATAGCGCGGCTCAATCGCAAGGTTCTCAATGCGCAGAACACCGAGTTCCTTGAGAGCAACTGGTTCGATGCGGTGCGCGGCCGGAAATTTCATGTCGTGGTCTCGAACCCGCCGTATGTCATCAACCGCGACGAGTTCCTGATGATGGGCGAGTTACGCTTCGAGCCGCCCGAGGCACTGGCCGGCGGGGATGAGGGCCTGGACTGCATCGAGGAGATCATCGAGCGCGCGCACAACTACATCGTGCGCCAGGGCTGGATGCTGCTGGAGCACGGCGAGGCCCAGCAGAAGGCGGTCCAGCGACTGCTGGAGGCCCAACGCTACTTCGATATCCACTGCTTTCAGGACGACGCCGGGCACGACCGCGTGACCGAGTGCCGGTTCGTCGAATGACAGACAAGGACATCCGAACTGACGACGACTGGGAGAGACAACGCCATCTCTTCGTCGAACATCCGGCGCTCGGGGTCACCCTCGGCTACCTGGTCATCTCCCTGCTCGGCCTGTCCTACGAATGGACGCTTTTCCGGCATTTCGGCATCAACTATTTCCACTACGCTGAGGTCACCGACTTCCTGATGGGCGCGTTCCGCGAACCGATCACACTGGTATTGTCCCTGACGGCGATGATGGTGGGCGCCTTCGTCCATTACACGTCGCGCTTCGAGCGCTGGTGGATGACCAAGCGTCCACCGAAGAGCTGGTTCGGAAGGAAATATCGCGCATTCGCCACATCGCGCTTTTCTGACTGGACGCCTGTCATGTTCTTCGTCGGCTACTCGGTGATGTTCGTCTGGATTTACGCGGAGAACAGGGCGGAGGAATTCCGCAGCGGTGACGGAGCGCCGATCACAATCGAAGTCGTCGAAGGTGCGTCGGCAAGACCACCCGCAAGTTCGCCCACACTGATGCTGGGCACGAGCAGCCGCTTCATCTTCGTCTATCGGCCGAAGGAACGGATCTCGGAAATCATCCCCCACGAGAACATCGCGCGGATCGTGGTGCGGGCGGAAACAACGGCAGCGGCGGCCGATCCCCCGGCGGCGGCGAAATAGGTGTCGGGCCAGGCTTCCCGGTACAGCCGCCAGGTCGTTCTCCCGGAAATCGGCGAGGACGGCCAGCGCAAGATCCGCTCGGCAACCGTGCTCATCGTCGGCCTTGGCGGGCTCGGCAATCCCGCCGCGACGTACCTCGCGGGCGCCGGCGTCGGCAAACTGGTCCTCAACGATTTCGATACCGTGGACGAGACCAACCTGCATCGGCAGCCATTGTTCGGATTGTCGGATGTCGGTGAGAACAAGGTTTCCGCTGCTGCCCTCAGGCTCGGCGCATGCAACGATGAGGTCGACATCCAGTTGCTGGACCAGCGCCTCGACTCCGCCGAACTACGGAGCGTCGTGAACCAATGTGACGTGGTACTCGACGGTAGCGATAACTTCGCAACGCGCTTCGCCGTCAACACCGCGTGCGTCGCGACGGCGACGCCATTGGTGTCCGGCGCCAGCATCCGCTTCGAAGGCCATCTGAGCCTGTTCGATACGCGACAGACGGAGAGCCCTTGTTATCGCTGTCTCTACAGCGAGGAGGCGGAGACATTGGAGGACTGCGCGGGCCAGGGGATACTGGGGCCGGTAGCCGGGGCCGTCGGCAGCCTCATGGCGGTCGAGGCGCTGAAACTGATCGCGGGTTGCGGGGAAACCGCGATGGGACGGCTGCTGATCTACGATGCGTTATCTGCCAACTGGCGTGAAGTACGAATCCGCAGGGATATGGATTGCCCCGTGTGCGGCAACCGCCTGCGCTGACCGCCTACAAATCTGAATCCTCTGCGACCGGCTCGAAGCTAGAAGAACGGCCTCTGACACGCAGTTACAGAAACGGCTACCAGCCCCGGATCACCGGCGGTAGTGCAGCACGTCAGAACCTGGACAGGCACTGTCGGAAACGGCACGGGAGGACGGGGACCCCGAGGTTTGCATGCAAAAAAGGTTGATCCGCCGCCTCTCTATCGGCAGTTCTCACGAAGGAATCGCTCGCGGTCGCGTATCCGCTCGCGGATTGCATTGACGTTCTTTATGCCACGCATATCTCCGTGAATGACCGTGACCGGCTGGTGGCTGCTTGTCACGCGTGTCCCGACCGCCGGTTCCAACTTCCGGTCATCCGCGAGTAGCCGTCCCGCCACAGCGCAATCACCGTACTCGGCGCGCAGTTCCACCAGCAGCGCTTCCACTTCCAGTCTGTCGTCGGTACTTAACCACGTTGCAGCCTTGTCACGTACCTCGCTCAGCCTGGCATGGTCGCGCTCTGCGGCCAGTTCGAACCATGCCACCCCGGCGGCAAAACTCCTGGGGACGCCAAGGCCATGCAAATGCATCAAGCCGATCTTGTACTGCGAGTACTTGTCGCCCATGGGAGCGAGATCGCTCTTGTAGATGCGGTAGGCATCCGGAAAGCGTTCGTCTTCGAAGGCTTCGTCCGCGGCCGTCATCTTCGCTTTCAATGCACGGGTCAGGGGTGGCGCAGGGAATTCCTCCGACAGAGCGGCATTCGGGGCCACCATCATGAGCAGCAACGCTATCCACGCGCCGGCGACCGAACGGCTTCCCACCTCTGTGCCCGGCAAGGGTCCGCGAAATCTGATTTCTTTCATCAGGATTGGCTCCGAGTGATCAAACGTATTGGCAGATCAGGCACCGGATTCCTTTCCAGCCGCACTTGCCCAGCCCGCTGGTTAATCACTTTGCGCCTTTACTTATCTACTACTGCACTATATGGTCGAATTCTCTCACCTGCAGGAGTCAGATTTCCCCTTTGCCGTCAGGACATCGGCTTCTATCGGCTTGCGGATGATCTCGTCAGCGATGTGTCTTTGCCCGGCGTGGTGCAATTCCCCGCAATGGTGGATGACAACTTTCGATCCGGTTCGCGACATCGGGGCTACGTGACCAGCGGTTGGGAAACATGAGACGTTCTGGCGCTGCACCGTAAGGCGCGACTCAAAATGACATGAATCATCATTGGAAAACGCTTCTGTCGATCGTGTTACTTGTTCTTGCCCCGGGGGTGACCAGCGCCCAGTCGCGAAATGTCCCACCCAGCGAGGAACTGAAAGCTCTGGGCGTCACGCATGTTCGCCTTGGACGCGGCGGTGTCCTGGAACATCTACGTGGAAGTTTTGGGTTTATCCAACCACAACATGCGGCGACCGACTTTCACGAAGTCCTCGCCAGGCTGCAACCGGCGCTCATGACGACCGGCGATGAGGTCTTCTCGCTGGCAAACGAGGAAGAAAATGCAAACGGCCGCTACTACATCTTGTCGCAGAGGTTGCATGGCCTGGAGGTCGTCGGTGCAAAACTAATCCTGACCGCGGACACTCATTCGGGTGAAGTGGTCCGTGTGTCGGGCGCCTACCTCCCGGCAGGCAACCTTGAGCATCAGCCCCACCTGTCCTCCGAGACCGCGTTCAAGGTCGCGAACAAATACCTGCCCGTTTTTGTAAATGCGACTGGTGGAGCGAATCTAAGCGGATCTGAAGCCGTGCAACTGGGGGAGCCGAAACTACTCTATGCGTTTGACATGGGCGGGCATGGCCACCTCACCTGGATGATGCAACTCAGCATGTTGAGTTCGGACGGGGTCGAACGGGAATCGTACGAAGTCATGGTGGATGCTACCTACGGATCAATCGTCAACTTCCAACCGTTGTCTGTAGACACCGCCTACGCAACCGTTTCCCCTCAATATGGAACACCATCCCCGCTTGTCGAGGATTCCGAGACGCCTTGTGGTTGGTCGAAGGTCCATTGGGCGATGACCGATCGAACCGACTATTACGAGGTGCAGGCGGCGACACTGCAGGATTTCAGCGACGCAGCGTGGGCCTACACGGGAGTGCATAACAGCATCCATCTGAAAATGCCCGACGTCGGGGTCGGCTACTTCCGCATCAGGGCATGTAATTTCGGCGGTGGTTGCAGCGGATGGAGCATCACACGATAGGGCATGAAAATGCGGTTCGACCCCATTTGTTCCATTTGTTCCGGATGCTTAGATAGGTGACCGAAACGGAGTAAACTAATAAGCTACAGGGATTAGCGGCCCCACGGGTAGGGGCATCAGTGACTGCTGAGGGACAGCTTGAGCAAGAAGAAAAACAAGGTGGCGACAGCTGAAGTCACAAATGACAAGGGTTGCACACTGTGTCCTCGGTTTGACGTGCCTGAAGACCGTAGCGGATGGTACACAAATGCCGGCAATCTGCGGAGTGATGTGTACGCAGAACACCTTCTACTCCTGCAACGCGAGCTGGTGTTATTGCAGGAGTGGGTCAAGAAGGAAAAACGCAAGGTCGTCGTGATTTTCGAAGGTCGCGACGCAGCGGGCAAGGGTGGCACGATCAAGCGGATCACCGACCCGCTGAACCCCAGGGTCGTCAGGATCGCGGCGTTGCCGACGCCGACGGAACGAGAAAAAACTCAGTGGTATTTCCAGCGTTACGTCTCTCACCTGCCGATGGGCGGCGAGATCGTGCTGTTCGATCGTAGCTGGTACAACCGGGCAGGCGTAGAGCGCGTCATGGGATTCTGCACCCATGAGGAATACCTGGAGTTCGCCCGCTCAGTCCCCGAGTTCGAACGAATGCTGGTCCGATCCGGGATCATTCTGCTGAAGTACTGGTTTTCGGTCAGCGACGAGGAGCAGGAGAAGCGCTTTCAGCAGCGGCTCAAGAATCCCATGAAGCGCTGGAAACTGAGCCCCATGGATCTGGACTCGCGACGTCTCTACCGGGAATACTCCCGCGCCAAGGACGATATGCTCAAGTTCTCGGATATCAAGCAGGCGCCCTGGTGGATCGTCCCCTCGGATGACAAGAAACGCGCACGCTTGAACTGCATCCACCACCTGCTGACACAGATTCCCTACAAGGACGTCATCCACGATCCGCTCGAGCTTCCTCCAAGGGACACGAGCAAGACCTATGTCCGGATGCCGATGGACGACCAGAACTTCATCCCTTTTCATTACTAGTCGCCCGCCTCGTACCGCCCCCTCCAGAATAAGAGGGGTCGAACCGATTTACCGGAACCGATTTGCCGATCTTGCCTGCCGTCTTCTGTCGGTCGAGCATGAAAATGCGGTTCAACCCCATTTGCTCGGATGGCGTGGCAAAGAGAGACCGGGATCCAGTCTGCTCTATTGAGGCAGGTCCTGCCCCTGAACGCGTGAATTTGCAGCTGCCCGCCGGAAGTTGGGAGCGGGCAGTGCTATTACGGTGTAGTGGCCTCAGTCGACTCAGGCTGCGTCCGCGGAATAGCCGAGACTGGGCTCCAGCCGTCGCTCTGCCTCGGCAAAACTGATACCGCGTCTTCGTGCGAAACACTCCACCTGGTCGCGCGCGATCTTGCCAAGGGCGAAGTAGCGGGCATCCGGATGGGAGAAGTAAAACCCGCTCACCGAAGCCGCCGGGTACATGGCGAATGACTCGGTCAGCTTCATGCCAGTCTGTTGCTCGACGTCCAGCAGCGACCAGATGATCTCCTTCTGGTTGTGCTCCGGGCAGGCCGGATAGCCGGGCGCGGGCCGGATGCCCCGGTAGCGCTCGGCGATCAGGTCGTCGTTACCTAGTCCTTCCCGCGGCGCATAGCCCCAGATGTCCTCGCGCACGCGCTGGTGCATGCGCTCGGCGAGCGCCTCTGCCAGCCGGTCCGCCAAGGCCTTGACGATGATGGCCTGGTAGTCGTCGTGATCCGCTTCCAGCCGGGCGACGTGTTCTTCGATTCCATGCCCGGTGGTGACGGCAAAGGCGCCGATCCAGTCTTCCACCCTGCTGTCGACAGGGGCCACGAAATCAGACAGGCACAGGTTGGCCTGGCCATTGGACTTGGCGCGCTGTTCGCGCAGGAAGCTGACCGAATTCAGCACTTCGGCGCGTGAGGGGTCAGCATAAATCTGAATGTCGTCGCCGATGGACGCGGCCGGGAACAGGCCGACCACCGCATGGGCTGTCAGCCAGTCTTCTTTCACGATCTGGTCGAGCAACCTGCGAGCGTCATCGTAGAGATGCCCGGCTGCCTCGGCCGTCGCCGGATTCTTGAGGATGTCCGGAAAGCGGCCGGAGAACTCCCAGGCATTGAAGAAAGGCATCCAGTCGATATAGTCGACGAGCTCGGCCAGCGAGTAGTCCTTGAATACCTGTACGCCAGGTGATTCCGGAGTCGGCGGCTGGTAGTCGCTCCAGCGCACGTCCAGGCAGTTCGACCGTGCCTGCTCAATGCTCAGCGTCGGTGCCTTGACCCTCGGGCCCTTGTGCCGCTCTCGCTTCCTGGCATGCGAATCCTTGATGTTGGCCACGAACGAAGTTCTTTCGTCGGGGTTCGCCAGCTTCTGCACCACGCCGACCGCGCGAGAGGCATCCTTGACGTACAGCACGGGTCCTTCATAGGCCGGGTCGATCTTGACCGCCGTGTGGGCGGGCGACGTCGTGGCGCCGCCGATCAACAAGGGCAGTTCCAGACCCTGGCGCTGCATCTCACCGGCAACGCGGACCATCTCGTCCAGCGACGGCGTGATCAGGCCCGACAGGCCGATCACGTCGGCATTCTCTTCTTTCGCGACCTCGAGGATCTTCTCTCCCGGCACCATGACGCCCAGGTCGACGACGTCGTAGTTGTTGCACTGGAGCACGACACCAACAATGTTCTTGCCGATGTCGTGGACGTCACCCTTGACCGTCGCCATCACGATCTTGCCCTTGGCTTTCTTTTCGCCTTCCTGTCCGGCTTCGATGAACGGCACCAGGTGCGCGACCGCCTTCTTCATGACCCGGGCGGACTTCACCACCTGGGGCAGGAACATCTTGCCGTCGCCGAACAGGTCACCGACCACGTTCATCCCGTCCATCAACGGGCCCTCGATGACATCCAGGGGTTTGTCCGCGGCGAGGCGGGCCTCCTCGGTGTCCTCGATGATGAACTCGTCTATGCCCTTGACCAGGGCGTGGGACAAGCGCTCGGATACCGGCTTCTGGCGCCAGCGGTCGTCTTTCTTGCGTTTCTGCCCTGAGCCGTTGTTCGCATGTTTCGATGCGATGTCCAGCAGGCGTTCGGTCGCATCCTCGCGACGGTTCAGGATCACGTCCTCCACTGCGTCTTTCAGCTCGGCCGGGATCTCCTCGTAGATCGCCA
>CAJIAD010000315.1_pt1 | contig 41567 bp, 38 predicted proteins | sample 9198981 | NCBI WGS metagenome assembly CAJIAD01 (sample SAMEA7708274, study PRJEB35096) | sediment metagenome | biome: marine neritic benthic zone biome [ENVO:01000025]; feature: sediment [ENVO:00002007]; material: shallow marine sediment [ENVO:03000034] sea grass bed [ENVO_01000059] ...
GCGCTCCTGCTGATCATGGCCGTTGCGATGGGCCCCGCGTGGCTTGTCGTGATACTCCTGTTTTGGGCTCCGCTCGTGTGCTGGTCGAGGATCCGGTTACGTCTCCACGTCGCCTTCGAGGTCATCGCAGGCTTTATCGTCGGCGCGCTGGGCGGACTGGCCATCGCCATCGTGAATCGTCCGCTACCGGTCGATTTTCAGTCGCTATTCTGAATGCGGGGCGGCGGATCGCCGCGCCACTATTTGTATTGTTTCCCGTGTTTGACGACGACGTCGACACGCTGGAGCAGTGAGATATAACGCAGCGCGTCGCCGCGCACTGCAATGATGTCGGCGTATTTGCCTTCGCTCACTGTGCCAACCTCGTCATCGACACCCATCAGCACGGACGGCCAGTAGGTTGCACCCCTGATCGCCTCCATCGCGGGCACGCCGAATTCGTTCACCCACACGTCCAGTTCATGCCATGTTGACTGGCTGTGGAATTTCATCGGGATGCCGCTATCGGTTCCGACCAGCAGGACGACCCCTGAGTCGCGCAGCTGGTTGAACTTGCGTTCCAGGGTCGGGCGTCGCGCCGGCGTGATCTGGAAATAGGGGAGGCGATCCGGATGGGCGAAGGATGCCCGGATATCGTCGATGATGTCCTGGGGCAGGCCGAGGTGCCAGGAGGTGTTGTCCAGTGCCTCCGGGTTGTCACGGACGTATTCGTAGTTGTAGAGCCCCTCGACGGTCGGGGTCCAGTAGAGCGGGCCGAGATTCATCTGCGCCGTTCTCTCACGGATCGCCGCAATCACGTCCGGCGGGTACTCCGGCGCTGTAGACAAACCAGTGTGTTCGAAGTTGTCGACGCCGGCGATCAGGCCGCGCCGGATCTCCTCGGGCCGGTGGGAGTGCGCGGCAACCGTGAGTCCGTTGTCATGCGCCTCATCGACGATGGCCTCGACCTCGTCCATCGTCATCTGGTCCTGGTCGATCAGCTTGATCACGTCGACGCCGGCGTCGGCGAGGCGTTTGACCTTGGCGCGCGCGTCACGAGCACCGTCGACGCCCCAGCGGAACAGTTCTGTACCCGGATACGGCGTTTTCTGGATAAATGGCCCGGACATGTACATGGTCGGACCGGGGATCTCACCATTGTTGATCGCGTCCCGGACGTTGATGCTCGCTTCCAGGGGTGCCCCGAGATCGCGGGCGCTGGTAACGCCGGCGAGCAGCAGCTGATGTGCACTGGCCGGCATGATTATCGATTCGAACTGGTCCGGATAGGTCTCGTCCCAGTGGGTGTAATCGGTGTGTCCGTTGATCATCAGGTGGACGTGCATGTCCCACAGGCCGGGCATGACGGTCATGCCTTCGGTGGAAATGATTTCCGTGCCCTCAGGGACGGCGAGCGTCCCGACCTGGCCGACCGCGGCGATGCGCTCGCCCTCGACGAGGATGACGCTGTTCGGGATCGGCTCGCTGCCAAACCCGTCGATCAGCGTGCCCCCGACCAGTGCCAGTGTCGGTCGATCCTGGGCACTGACAAGCGAATTTGCGAACAGGACAACAATGGCCGCGAAACCGCTCAGGATGTTGCGCATTTGAGATCCTCCCGGAATGTGGCGCCGGTCGGTGATCTTGTGATTTGAATGTGCAAAGACGCGACGCCGGCCGACAGTGTACAACCTGTCGGCCGGCGTCGTGATTGCCTGTGCGCTATCCGGCGGCGAGCTTGTCCGCGATGTACTGGTCCACGACGCGGTCCAGTATAGCCATCGGCATCGAGCCGTTGGTGATGATGATCCGGTGGAATTCCTTGAGATCAAAGGCGGCGCCCAGCTGGTCCATGGCCCGCTGACGCATATCGAGTATCGCCAGCATGCCGATCATGTAGCCGGTGGCCTGACCGGGTATGACACTGTAGCGGCCTGCAGCGCCTTGGGAGGAGGGGATGGAGGCGCCGACATTTTCGTTATTGAATATCGTTGCCCGTTGGAACGACCAGCCGCGATGGTGGATGCCGGTATCCATGACCAGCCGTGCGGCGCGCAACGCTTCCAGCTGCAGCCGGCCCAGATTCCCGTAGGGATCGTTCTCGTACCACCCCAGTTCGACCGCGAGTCGCTCCGCGTAAAGCGCCCAGCCCTCGATATAGCCGGTGAAGAAGACGAGTTTGCGGAATGCGGGTATATCCAGATCCTGGGACAGGGCGATCTGGTAGTGGTGCCCCGGGACCGTCTCGTGGAAGGTCAGTGAAGGCATCCCGAAATATGGCGTGTCATTGGCCGTCCCGGCGAAAAATGCACCGGGTCTCGTGCCGTCGAACGACGGAGCGACATAGAACCCGCCAAAGTCGTCTTCGACCACCACGACACCCACATCGGGGAAGATGTCGAAGGCTTCTGCCAGGCGATCGTCGGCGAACGCGATGATGTCCTCGAAGGTCGACTTGGTCTCCGACGCCGGGATGATGCCGCCGTCCTGCGCGACGCGCTGGTACAGCTGCTCCAGGGTCTCGTCCTGGGGGTAGCCCAGCTCGTCGAAGATCAGGCGCATCTCGCGATGGATGCGATCCAGTTCCTGCAGTCCGAGTTCATGGATCTCGTTCGGTGTGAGGCTGGTCGTGTTGTGATGCTTCAGTATGTATTCGTAGTAGTCGCTGCCGTTGGCGAACTGACGAACGCCAATCGAGGTTGGGGCGCTGCTGGACAGGTTGGTCAGCGTTGTGCGGAGGTTCAGATACGCGGGTATCACGTCAGCGTTGACGGCGGCCAGTGCCGCATCCAGCAGGGATTGTCTTTCTTCTGCACTCAGGTCCGGAATGCCCGGCAGCTTGTCGCGAAATGCCGTGTAGTAGGAGATCTGCTCCGCCGGGGTCAGTGCGATTGCGGAGATCTGATTGAGCGACACATTCAGAGTCAGAGACGGTTCGACGATCCCTTCGTCACGTTGTAGCATCAGGTGGGCAGCCAGCTGGCCGAACTTCGTCCTGATCGCGCTCAGGCGCGTGATGTAGTTCTCTGCGTCTGCCTTGGTCGACATCGGATGGGTGTCCGTGAAGAACAACTCCGTGCCTCTCGGCACACCGAAAATCGAGAAAGTGGCGGGAAATTCGAAGAAGAAAAACGGTTCTTCACCCAGCCAGTCCTCCAGGTACCACTCGTAGACGTCGTAGCTGATCTTGCCGCTCTCATCCAGCGCTTCGTGGTCGAAATCGCCAAGCATCTCCAGTACGACCCGGTACATGTCGAAGGTCTCGGCTGCATATTCCGGCGACAGATCATTCAGCCCGACATTGTCCAGTGGATAGACATCGGTCAGGAAGTTGCTCACGACCTCTTCGGGGTCGCGTCGGACCAACGCGGCGAACGAGACTTCGTAGAACTCGTCCAGTGGCAGGCCTTCGAGTTCCTCCGCCAGCAGGTCCGCTTCCGTCGGTCCCGGTGGCTCGGTAGGAGGTGGAGGGGGAGGGGGAGGCGGCGTTGGAGCCGGGGGCGGATTCGATGCGGCGTTGCCGCCGCCACCGCCACCGCCGCCGCCACCACAGGAGACGAGAAACCAGGCCAGCATGGCCAGGGCCAGTAAGCGGGTGAGTGCCATCGTCTAGTCCTCCCGGAGCGAGCGTTATGACTCGTGGGGCTCCGATTGCACCCGTTAGTTCCGGGTCGGGGCGGTTTGGTGAGGAATCTTCACCAATTCTTCTCTTTCATTCGAAAATCATTAGAAATATGGCCGATGAAAGCCTTTATTTCAGGGCTTCAGAGCCGGGCTCCATTCGCCTCTTCCCTCCGGTGTCGTATCCAGCACATTCCACAGTGGCCACATCAGATCTACATGCCTGGGATGACCGTCGATGGACGCGTAGAGCATCTCAGACCCCCACTGGTGATAGACGGCGCCGGCGTCCAGAACGAAGACATTGGCCATCGGCATCTGGGCGCCCGACGTCGTCTCGCCAAAGTAGTCCGCGTTGTAATTACAGCCGGCCGCCGACAGCATCCGGAGATTGTTCCAGCCACGCTGGACTGCGAATTCCATGATCCTCTCGATCGGGGAACGTGCCACGACAGCCAGGTTGATGCGGCTGGCGATATGCGCCGCATTGCCGTTCAGCGCGTCGAGCATCGAACTGCAGGAGGGGCAGGGCGCCTCCATCTCCGGCCCGAACATGAACGAATAGAGGAACAGCGAATTGTCCTTTCTGGGAAACAACTCGGACAGATGCACGATACGGGTCCCGCCTTCGCCGTCTGACTCCGTGAAGGCATAGTCCCCTTTCGCCGCGCCTCCGCGCGGCAGCGACCTTCTCAGGCTCGCCACTCTCTCGATGCTGCTGCGCAGCTCGATCTCGGCGTCCAGCAAGGCGTTCCGTGCGCTGCGATATTCGTCAGACTCGTTGGGAAAGCGGATCGTCATGACTTGCCTCCTGTGTGCCCGGGAGAGCGAACCGAATGCGCCATCACGGCATCACATCACCAGGCTGAGCATCGCCCTGAATATCAGGGTGTTGATCACGTCGAAGAAGAACAGGCCGATCAGCGGCACGATGAGCATCGCCTTGGTCGACGCACCGTGATGCCTGGTGACGGACGCCATGACGGCCAGGCCGACGGGCGTCGCGCCCAGTGCCACACCCATGTATCCCGAGGCAGCCACCGCTGCATCGTAGTCCTTCCCCATGAACGGATAGACCACATAGACGACGAAGGCGGTCAGGGTGGCGACCTGGAGGATCATCAACAGGAAGATCTCGTGGGCCAGCGGGATCACCTGCAGGACCGAGATGCTCATCAGTGCCATCGCGAGAAACACGTTGAGGGCCACATCGGCCGACAATGCCATGGGCGGGTCCTCGATAGGCCACGGTATGTCGCGGAAAAGGGCATGGATGACGTTGGACAGGATCGAGCCGGCAACCAGCACCGACACGAAATCAGGCAGGTCCAGACCGACCAGCCTGAACGCGTCGCCGAGCTTGTCTCCCAACCCGATCGTGAGGGCGATCATGAATATGTTGTAGAGGAAGTCGCGCGTCGACAGCGTGACGGTCGCGACTTCGTCCTCGGCAACGCCGACCAGCATCTTGCGGCGCCGTTTAGGCTTTAACCGGTCGCGCTGGATGATGTAGTGACCGACAGGTCCTCCGATCACGGCACCGAGCACGATGCCCAGCGCGGCGCAGGCGATTCCCATCTCTGCTGCGCCGGGGACGCCCAATGCCTCCACCTCTGGTGACAAGGCGATAACGGTACCCGGACCGCCGCTCAGGGACACAGCGCCACCCATGAGGCCGACTGCCAGTGGCTCGCCGAACAGCCAGGCCGTCCCCATGCCGATGAGGTTTTGTATCGGCAATATGAATACGGCGAGTCCGACGAGGATCAGCAGCGGTCGCCCGCCCTCCATGAGCCGCGATGCCTTCGCCTGCAGGCCGACGATCGCGAAGACGACCAGCAGCAGCGCCTCGCGCCCGGTCATCGTGAAATGCACCGCGATGTCGAACGCCTGCACGATGCCGACAAGCATGGCGATCACCAGGCAGCCTGTCACTGCTTCGGGCACGCTGGCCCGGCGTAACACATCAAATCGTTTGGTGAGTTTTCGGCCAATGAAGTAGGCCAGGATCGCGACCGCAAGTGTCTGAATCGCGCTGAACTCGAGCAATGGGCTAGCACTCCCTCAGTCGCCGCCGGTCACATTCAACCAAGACTAGCAGACGGCCATTCGACTCTCCTCTAAACTGGACGGTAGACAGTGGAGATGCCAGGGCAACGCAGAACGTGACAAGGGAGTTGGTCAGTTGAGTGGGACTGTGACAGGACGGACTTGGGCGCTGCGGCTGCTGGTGCTCGTCATCGCGGTGATCATCTGGTTCCTGCCGGTCCCGGCCGGCCTCGATGAGCCTGCCTGGCACCTGTTCGCCATATTCCTGGCGGCGATCCTGGCAGTCATTTTCAATGCCACGACGATCCTGACCGCATCGCTCCTTGCCCTGGTAGCCGCGATCGCCACTTCGACACTGACACCTGAACAAGCCTATTCGGGCTTTTCCCAGGATTTCATCCTGTTGATCGTGGTCGCGTTCCTGATCGCCGGCGGCGTGGTGAAGAGCGGTCTCGGCACGCGGATCGCGTACCACCTGATCTCGCGCATGGGTCACTCAACGCTCGGTCTGGCCTATAGCATGATCCTGGCAGATATCCTGATCGCGCCGGCTTTTCCCAGCAATACGGCGCGATCCGGCGTGCTCTATCCGATCGTCAAATCGCTGTCGCTGGATGGCGGTTCCAATCCCGACCACGCGTCGCGACGGCGCATGGGCGCCTTCCTGATGATGAACTCGATGGCGGGCCTGACTATTTCCTCCGGTCTCTGGATGACGGCGATGGCGGCCAACGCCGTGGGTGTCGGTATTGCAGCCCAGGCCGGCGTGGACGTCACCTTCATGTCGTGGTTCCTGGCCGCGCTGCTGCCGTCCGCAGTCGCGGCCCTGGTACTGCCACGCCTCATCTACCGGGTATATCCACCAGAGCTGAAAGCCACGCCGGAAGCCCCCGAGTCCGCACGTCGGCAGCTGGCAAGGATGGGCAGGCTCTCGCGCGACGAGTGGATCATGGCAGCCACCTTCGTCGGACTGATCACCTTATGGAGCCTGTCGGGCTTCATCGGAATCAACAAGACCGCAGTCGCTTTCCTGGGGCTGGCCGTCCTGTTGCTGGGCGGCGTGCTGACGCTGGACGATCTGAAGGGACGGGGAGACGCGCTGACGACACTGATCTGGTTCGCGATCCTTTACACGCTCAGCACCTACCTGGACAAGTTTGGATTCATGCAATTCGTTGGCGGCAAGATTGCCCTTGGCATTGCCGATCTGCAGTGGTCGGTGGTGTATGTCATCCTGATTACGTCCTATGTGCTGATCCACTATTTCTTTGTCAGCCAGACGGCACAGATGCTGGCTCTGTACGCGGTATTCCTCACGGTGGGCATCGATGCCGGGGTACCGGCGCCCCTGATCGCCATGATGTTGTTGTTCGCGACCAATTTCTTCGCCGCCATCACCCCCCAGGGTTCAAGCGCCAACATCCTGTTTGTGGGCAGCGGCTACATGACGACTTCCGAGGCGTATCGCAACGGGGGCATCATCACCCTGGTCAACCTGGTGATTTTCCTGGTCGTCGGAACCCCATGGGTCCTGTTCGTGACAAGCGGTTGGTGATGCTTGCTCCGATCCCGAAAAGTCTTGTGGGACACTAGTAATTCGCGACGATCCCATGCCTGCAATGGAGTAACTCGATGAGCGTTGAAACCTATCAGACCGCCTTCCCGTCACTGGGATTCGACATGCCGGCCGACCGCGTGCTCGAGATCACCCTGGCGGCGGACAAAACGCTCAACGCGGCGGACGCCAACATGCACCGGGACCTGGCATATGTTTGGCGGGAGATCGATCTCGATGAATCTCTGAACGCCGTCCTGGTCCGGGGCAGCGGCAAGGGTTTTTCGGCCGGCGGTGACTTCGAACTCGTGCAATCAATGATCGATGACGATGAGACCCTGGTCCGACTCTGGAAGGAGGCGCGGGATCTCGTCTACAACCTGGTCAACTGCTCGAAGCCTGTCGTCTCGGCGATCCACGGACCGGCGGTTGGCGCCGGTCTCGCCGTCGCATTACTCTCGGACGTCTCGATCGCTGCGCGGGACGCGAAGATCCTGGATGGACACGTGCGGCTGGGTGTTGCGGCCGGGGACCACGCGGCAATCATCTGGCCGCTGCTGTGTGGCATGGCGAAGGCAAAGTACTACCTGTTGACCAACCGCCCGCTTGACGGCCAGGAAGCCGAGCGCATCGGCCTGGTCTCCCTGTGTGTCGGTAACGATGAACTCTACGGTTGTGCGCTCGAGACCGCGAAAGAACTGGCAGCGGGCAGCCCGTCGGCCATCCGCTGGACCAAGTACGCGCTCAACAACTGGCTGCGTATGGCCGGACCGAATTTCGATACGTCGCTGGCACTGGAATTCATGGGCTTCAGGCAACCGGATATCCGCGAGGGCCTGGCCTCGTTGCAGGAAAAGCGCCCGGCGGAATTCGCGCCCCGGTCTTCGCTCTGACCTGCTCAGACCTTCTCTATCACCATGGCAATGCCCTGGCCCACGCCAATGCACATCGTGCACAGAGCGTAACGGCCACCACTTTCCCGTAGCTGATAGGCAGCCGTGGCCACCAGCCTGGCGCCGCTCATTCCGAGTGGGTGCCCCAGCGCGATAGCGCCGCCGTTGGGGTTAACGTGGGCCGCATCATCCGCCACGCCGAGTTCGCGTAACACGGCCAGCCCCTGGGCGGCGAAGGCCTCGTTCAGCTCGATCACATCCATCTGGTCCAGACCCAGTCCTGCCAGTGACAGAACCTTCCTGGTCGCCGGCACGGGACCGATGCCCATGATCCTGGGTTCGACGCCGGCTGTCGCCATCGCGATGACCTTTGCCAGTGGCTTCAATCCATTCGCCGCGGCTGCTTCTTCCGAGGCGAGAATCAGCGCACAGGCCCCGTCATTGACGCCGGAAGCGTTACCGGCAGTAACAGTGCCGTTCTCCCGGAACGGCGCACGCAGGCGCGCCAGTGCTTCGATCGTCGTATCGGCCCGCGGATGCTCGTCCTCGCTTACCAGCACCGGATCTCCCTTGCGCTGGGGTATCGAAACCGGAACGATCTCGTGACCGAAGAAGCCGCGCTCTCTTGCAGCCGCTGCTTTCTGTTGGCTCGCGAGGGCGAATCTGTCCTGGTCTTCCCGGCTGATCGCGAATTGTTCCGCAACGTTCTCGCCGGTCTCGGGCATCGAGTCGATCCCGTACTGGGCCTTCAGCACCGGGTTGACGAAGCGCCAGCCCAGTGTTGTGTCGAAGATCTCGGCGCGCCGTCCGAAGGCAGTCTCCTGTTTCGGCATCACCATCGGCGCCCGGGACATTGACTCGACGCCACCTGCCATCACCAGGCCGGCTTCCCCGGTCCGAATCGTGCGCGCGGCCAGACCGATCGCGTCCATGCCTGACCCGCAAAGACGATTGACTGTGCAGCCCGGCACCGACTCGGGCAATCCGGCGAGCAGAGCCGACATCCTCGCCACATTTCGATTGTCTTCGCCCGCCTGGTTGGCACAACCGAAATAGAGATCCTCTATGGCCGCAGGATCGAGATCGGCATTTCTCTCGAGCAGGGCGCGCAGGGGTACCGCTCCGAGATCATCGGCCCTCACCGTTGCCAGGGCACCGCCATAGCGTCCGATCGGCGTTCTGACGGCGTCGCAGATATAAGCGTCAGCCACGATTCAACTCCTCTCCCAGTCGGAAAACTTACCGCCGTCCCCGGCCAGGCGCTCCAGGAGTGGCGGCGGCGCCCAGTACATGCCACCGAACCTGTCATGAAATCCGCGGACCGTTTCGAGCACCTTGTCGAGACCGACCGTGTCGGCAAAGCACATCGGTCCGCCACGGTATCGCGGAAATCCATAGCCGTTCGCCCACACAACGTCGATGTCACCCGCGCGCATCGCCATGCCTTCCTCCAGGATACGGGCCCCTTCGACGACCAGCGCATAAATACAGCGCTCGACGATCTCATCCTGTCGGATGTCTCGTTGTTCAATGCCCAGCGTGGCGGCTTCGCCGGCGATAATGTCCCTGACCTCGGGGTCCGGGATCGGCACCCGTGAACCCTCCTCGTAGAGGTACATGCCACGCCCGGTCTTCTGGCCGAATCGGCCCATGCCGGCCAGCACATCGGCGACTCTGTAATAACGGGGATCATCCGGCAGGTCGGTCCGCTCCTGGCGCACCTTGTATCCGACGTCCAGCCCGGCAAGATCGCCAACGGCATTCGGCCCCATCGCCATGCCCCAGTCAAAGAGGGTCTGGTCGATGTATTCCGGTGCCGCGCCCTCGAGGAGCAAGAGCTGGTTTTCGCGCCCATAGCCATACAGCATGCGGTTGCCGACGAAGCCGAAACAATTGCCGACCACGACGCCTATCTTGCGCAGCATCTTCGCGAATGCCGTCGAGCTGGCGATGACGTCGATCGATGTCTCCGCGCCACGCACGATCTCCAGCAGCTTCATGATGTTCGCGGGACTGAAGAAGTGCAGGCCGATGACATCTTCCGGTCGCGATGTCGCGGCGGCGATGCGATCGACATCCAGTGTGGACGTGTTGGTCGCCAGGATCGCTCCCGGACGGCACACGGAATCCAGGCGCGCGAAGACTTCCTCTTTGACCGACATCGATTCGAATACCGCCTCGATGACGAGATCCACGTCAGCCAGTCCGTCGTAGTCGTCAGTCGGCGACAGCTGCCCCAGCCGCCGCTCGAGTTCATCTGGGTCTATCCTGCCCTTCGCCAGCGCCTTCTGCAGTCCGTCGGCGATCCTGTCCCGGCCGCGGTCGAGGGTTCCCCGGTCGAGATCGAGCAGGCGGACTTCCAGGCCGGCGTCGAGACAGGCCAGGGCGATCCCAACACCCATCGTGCCGGCACCGATGACTCCAACCCTCTTGATGGGGCGGGTGGGCGTCTCCCTCGGCACGTCGGGGATCCGGGCTACCGCGCGCTCCGCAAAAAACAGGTGACGCATCGCGGTACTCTGGCTCGAGTCCCGGCATTGCAGGAACAGCCTGCGTTCTTCGGCCAGGCCTTCTTCGAGGGGGCGACTGACCGCCGCCTCGACACAATCGACGATGCGCCAGGGAGACTGGTAGCCGCGTGCTTTTCTCGCGATGCCGGCACGGAAATCGGCGAAGAAATCGTCAGACACTGCTGCGACCGCGAGATCTCCCGTGCGGCGTGGGCCGGCGCCCGCATCGATCAGCTCTTCAGCGTAGGCAATCGCCGCCTCAAGCAAGTCGCCGGTGGCCAAACGGTCAACGAGTCCCCAGTCCTGCGCCGTGCCAGCGTCAATCGGATTGCCGCCGGTCATCATGCCCAATGCCCTGGCTGCGCCAATGAGTCGCGGCAATCGCTGGGTGCCGCCGGCGCCGGGCAACAGTCCCAGTTTCACCTCGGGCAGTCCGAGCTTCGTGCCGGGGGCCGCCAGGCGATAGTGGCAACACATCGCCGTCTCAAGGCCACCGCCGAGCACGGTGCCGTGCAGCGCTGCGACCGTCGGCTTCTCCATGGCCTCCAGACGGGCCAGCACGTCCGGCAGCCACGGATCCTTGAGTGGCTTGCCGAACTCGCGGATGTCGGCACCTGCGATGAATGTGCGGCCACGGCAGATCAACACCAGGGCAGCAATCTCCTGGTCCTCTGACGCAGACGCCAGTGTGTCGACGATGCCCTGCCGGACCGCATGGGACAGGGCATTGACCGGCGGATTGTCGATCCACAGGAGTCCTACGGCGCCGCGCCGTTCGAGGCTTACGGGTTGGTTCATGGCGTTGTGTCCCGTCGATCTGCCCGGGCCGCCGACGGGCGGTCGACCGGTACTCAGGTCTTATCGTAGTCGAGTACGAGCTTGCGGGTCAGCGGACGCGACTGGCAGGCAAGGGCGAATCCCTGTTCGACCTCCCAGTCTTCGAGTGCGAAATTGACCTCCATATCCACCTCGCCCTCGCGAACGTGGGTACGGCAGGTCGAGCAGACGCCTCCCTCGCAGGAGTAGGGCAGTTCGAGCCCGTGCTCGCGCGCCGCGTCGAGGATCGTCAGGTCGTCCATCTGCATGTCGAACTGTTTCCGGTGCCCGTCCAGGATCACCGTGACGCTGGTTTCGTCCTCTGCGCCGGCCGGCTGCAGCTCTGCCGGCTTGCGCTCCGTGGCCTCCTCGCGGGATTCCACGACAAAATGCTCGCTGTGTATTTTCGTTGCGTCCATGCCTAGCTCGATGAGTGTGTTGTTGACGGTGTCGATCATGTCGCCGGGTCCGCACAGGAACACCTCATCCGGTGTCTTGCCGCCGCCGACGGTCTTGTATAGTTCGCGGACGTTTTCACTGTCCAGTCGTCCGTTGAGGATGTCGCACTCCTGTGCCTCCTGGCTGAACAGGAAGTGCAGGGACAGTCGGTCGGGGTGCTGGTTCTTCAACGCGTACAGATCCTCGAGGAACATCGTGCTCTCGTGAGTACGGTTGCCGTAGAACAGCATGAAGTGGCTCTTCGGCTCCTCCTCCAGTGTCGTTGCCACGATGGACAGGATGGGAGTGATCCCGCTGCCGGCCGCGAAGGCCATGTAGGTCTTCTCGTTGTCAGGGTCGAGCGGTGTCTGGAAGTGCCCGATCGGCGGCATGACGTCGAGTTGGTCGCCTGCCTTGAGATCGTTCGACACGTATTGTGAGAAGCGACCGTCTGGCTGGATGCGGACACCGATCCTGAGGGCGTCCTTCGACACTGCGGAGCAAATGGAATAGGTCCGCCGGATAGTCTCTCCATCGATATCTGCACGCACCGGCAGATGTTGACCTTGCACGAATCTGAACTCGTCACGGAGTGACTCCGGTACTTGGAACATCACGCACACGGAATCGGGTGTTTCGCGTTGGATGTCGGCGATGACGAGACTATGGAAATGCTTCATGGTCGGGATGGTCGGTCAGATTCCGGGCGCTTGTGCGCTAGATGCACTTGAAGTACTCGAACGGTTCCAGGCAGTCGGCGCATTTGTACGAAGCCTTGCAGGGCGTCGATCCGAATTCGCTGGTCTTGCTGGTGTGCGACGAGTCGCATCGAGGACAGCGGATCGTACGTTTTTCGCCAAAAATGTCCAGTTTCGAGCTTGATCGCGTCGCCTGGCCGGGTTCCGGAGGCACTATGCCGTAGGCTTTCAACTTGTCGCGACCCGCAGCGCTGATCCAGTCAGTCGTCCAGGGTGGCGAAATCACCTGTCTTACTCTGACCGGACCCAGGCCTGCCTGGGTCAGCGCCGCCTTCACGCTTTCCTCGATCACCTCGGTTGCCGGACAACCGGAATATGTCGGTGACAAACTGACTTCCAGCCCGTCACCGCCGGACTCGATCGCACGGACGATGCCCAGGTCAACGACGCTGAGTACCGGAATCTCGGGGTCAAGGACCTGTGCGAGGACCTCCCATGCCCGGGTCTCTGTTTCGTCGGTTACCCTTGCCGCGGTCATCGGGTCCTACCACTCAGCGCCCGGGTAGGCGCGTTGCAGGAACTGCATCTCGGCGAGGATGTAGCCCAGGTGTTCACTGTGATGACCCTGTTTGCCCCCGCCGTCCATCCAGTCATCGGCGGGCTTCGCCAGCGTTGCCTGCGTGAGGATCTGATCCAGCTGTCCGCGCCATTCGCTGCGCAGTTCCTCCAGGTCGGGGCCGTCCCATTCGGATTGCATCAGCCGGTCTGTCTCGTCAGCGGCGAACATCTCGCCGGTATAGCACCACAGGCGGTCCAGCGCTTCCTGCACACGACGATGGCTCTCATCGGTGCCGTCGCCGAGACGGATCAGCCAGTGGGCACTGTGTCGCAGGTGATACGCCGATTCCTTCCTGGCCTTCGCGGCGATTTCGGCCAGCGGCTTCGCCGAACTGTGGGTCAGTGCGTCCAGCTGCAGGCCGTGAAAGAGTTCGTACAGGACGAGTCGCACGATCGTCTCGCCGAAGTCGCCGTTTGGCTGTTCGACCAGGAGCAGGTTGTGGTACTCGCCACCATCACGCAGAAACGCGATGTCATCCTCGCTGCGGCCCTTGCCCTCGAGTTCGCCGGCCAGCGAAAACAACATCCGGGCCTGGCCAACGAGATCGAGTGCGAAGTTGGCCATCGCCATCTCTTCCTCGAGTTCCGGCCCGTGCCCGACCCACTCGGACAGTCGCTGCGCCAGGACGACGGCATTGTCGCCCATGCGGATTGCGTATCGTTGTAACGCCTCGTCACGATCCATCGCGCAAGCCTCTATATGTTCCCGACTTCGTCGGGGATGTCGTAAAAGGTGGGGTGCCTGTAAACCTTGTCCGCTGCCGGCTCGAACAAAGCGTCGCTATCGGCGGGATCGGAAGCGGCGATCTCCGAGGATCTCACCACCCAGATACTCACTCCCTCCCGACGGCGGGTGTACAGGTCCCGGGCATGGTCGAGCGCCATCTCACTGTCGGCGGCGTGCAGGCTGCCGACATGGCGGTGACTGAGCCCCGACTGGGCCCGGATAAATACTTCGAATAGCGGCCAGTTCTTGCTGCTCATGGTGTCCTCACGCTGCCTCCCTGGCAGCTACTTTCTCTGCATAGGCTTGCGCCGCCTCGCGCACCCAGGCGCCCTCGTCGTGCGCCTTGTTACGCGCCTCGAGGCGCTCGCGGTTGCACTTGCCCTTACCGTTGATCACATCAATGAATTCCTGCCAATCGATCTCGCCGAATCGGTAGTGACCGGTCTCCTCATCGAGTTCGAGGTCGTCATCGGGGACCCGCAGGCCCAGGTATTCGGCCTGGGGCACTGTGACGTCGACGAATTTCTGACGCAGATCGTCGTTACTGAATCGCTTGATTTTCCAGGCCATCGATTGCGCGGAATGGCTGGAATTGGCGTCGCCCGGCCCGAACATCATCAGCGACGGCCACCACCAGCGCTCCAGCGCATCCTGCGCCATCCGTTTCTGCTCCTCGGTACCGCGGCAGAGTGTCAGCATGATCTCGTAGCCCTGGCGCTGGTGGAAACTCTCCTCCTTGCAGACCCGGATCATGGATCGGGCGTAGGGACCGTAGGAGCAGCGACACAGCGGGATCTGGTTCATGATCGCGGCCCCGTCGACCAGCCAGCCGATTGCGCCGACATCGGCCCAGGTGATCGTGGGGTAGTTGAATATGCTCGAGTACTTGGCCTTGCCCGAAAGAAGGTCTGCAACCAGTTCATCGCGGGAGACACCCAGGGTTTCCGTCGCACCGTAGATGTAAAGCCCGTGTCCGGCCTCGTCCTGGACCTTGGCCAGCAGAATGGCCTTGCGTCGCAGGGTCGGCGCCCGGGTGATCCAGTTGCCCTCCGGCAGCATGCCGACGATCTCCGAGTGGGCGTGCTGGGACATTTGCCGGATCAGCGTCTTGCGATAGGCGGCCGGCATCCAGTCCTTTGGTTCGATTTTCTCATCGGCGTCGATCCTGGCCTGGAACGCCGCCAGGCGTTCAGCACTGTCATCCTGACCGGTCGCGCCGGCTGCCTTGTCTTTCTGATCAAGTCCCTGGGTGTACATTCACTGTTCTCAAGTTCTTGGTGGGTTCGGTCAATATGTAACCGAAAATCTTAGCATTATTCCGATTCTGTATCAGGATCTGTGTCGCATTCGGTGAGAAGATCACGGTCGAGCGTGCTGGAACGGCCGCGGAACACCGCCACTAACCGGTCATCCTGGTTCCTGACTTCCACCACCGTGACGCCACTGCGACGGCCCCGGTAGACCTCTTGTGCGCGTGCTTCCAGTCGATCACCCAGGCTGACGGGCCTCAGGTAGTCGATATTGGCGCCGGCGGCGACGGTCACACGGCCATGTGAGTTGCAGGCGAACGCGAAGGCGGTGTCGGCCACGGTGAAAACATATCCTCCGTGACAGATATCGAAGCCGTTGACCATCGCGCCGGTAATCTCCATCCGCGCGATCGAGGATCCTGCCGCCGGAATCTCTATCTCGATGCCCAGCATCCGCGAAGCCTCGTCGCGCTCGAGCATCGCATCGCGACAGGCTCGCGCCAGCTCCAGATTCTCCATTGTCTAGCGACCCCTGAATGCTGCGGGTCGCTTCTCCATAAATGCCGCAACTCCTTCCCGGTAGTCTTCGGTCCGCCCTGCGGCGCGCTGCAGATCCCGTTCGAGGTCAAGCTGCTCGTCAAGACTGTTACCCCAGCTCGCGGTCAGGGCCTGTTTGATCATGGCCAGACCGCGCGTGGGTTGGGCGGCGAAGTGCTGACAGAGTGCATCCGCCTCTGCAGCGAGTTCCTCGTCGTCGACGCAACGCCAGATCATCCCCCAGGATTCTGCCTGCTCGGCACCCAGGGCGTCGCCCAGCATCGCGAGTCCGGTGGCCCTGGCTGGTCCCAGCAGTCGTGGCAGATTCCAGGTGCCCCCGGAATCCGGTATGAGGCCGAGCTTGCAGAACGCCTGGATAAACTTAGCCGATCGCGCGGCCAGTACGATGTCAGCCGCCAGCGCCAGGTTGGCGCCGGCCCCGGCCGCTACGCCGTTGACCGCGCAGACGACCGGCATCTCGAGACGCCTGATCCTGCGGATCAAAGGGTTGTAGAAATTCTCGAGGCTGTAGCCGAGGTCGGGCGCCTCGGCGCCCGGTTTCACGTTACGGTCCGACAGGTCCTGGCCGGCACAGAACCCGCGACCGGAACCGGTTATCAACAGGACCCGGCACTCCTTGCTACCCTCTACCTCGTCGAAGGCACTGCGAACCTCAAGGTGCATGGCCTCGTTGAAACTGTTCAGGCTCTTCGGCCGATTCAGTGTCAGCTTGGCGATGCCATCCGAGATCAGGAATTCGATGTGTTCATAGCTCATGAATGACTCCGGCCAGCGATTGCGAAAGGGGCAAAGAAAGACGCCCCCGGTTAGTTGAGACCGCCGAACCTCTGATAGAAGTGTGACGAGGATGCTGGCAGCGGGCCGTCCGCAGTCTCGGCGTGAGTACTGAGATACTCTTCGGCTTCACGGTAGACGGCCCGGTACAGATCCCTGCACAGGCGATAGGCGGCGGTGCCGTGCCAGTTGATCGGCAACAGGTCCGGCGGCAACCAGGGATCGCGCAACAGGATTTTCCGGTACTCGTGGATCAGGATAGTACGAACCTGGAAGCCCGTCGCAGGTTCCACCCCGTTCGTGCGGTGCAATTGCGACAGGACGGGTTCGAATTCGGCAACAAAATTGCTGTACCGGTCTTCCAGTTCGGCAAGTCCCCAACCCTCGTGAACCATGGATCGCATCGCCTCGCCGTGGCGCCCGCCCATGGTTGTCGCGTTCATGACAACGAGGTTGTCGAGGTGACCGAGCTCGGCCAGCTGCTGTCGTAGATCGCTCGTGTCCGAGACGGGCAGGGCAAGCAGGTTACCCGACAGGGCTCCGAATCCTAGCCAACCCAGGTCCTTGCGGATCTTGTCTCTTGCAGCGGCGTCGAGTTTCGGCAGGATCGCCAGGCACCAATCTCCGGACCACTCTTCGCGCGGTTCGCCATAGATCTTCCTGGTTGCCTGCGCAAACCGCTCGCGGCCGGCCACAGTGAGACTGTAAAAACTGCGACGACCTTTCTGCTGTGCGGTGAGCCAGCCCTCTTTCGCCAGGCGGAATACAGAGGTCCTCACCAGTCGCTGGTTGATCCGGAAGTTATCCAGGGCGGCGATCAGGCTGCCGAGCCAGACCGTCCCGCCACGTGGCGAGATTGAATCGCCGAACACAGTGACGATGAGCGATCCCGTTCGCATGGGTCGCCGCTCGCTGAATCTGTCGATCAGTCGTCGGGTCGGGTCACTTGCGGTCCTGGCCATGCTCCTCCTTTGTGGTTCCTTGATCACGATGCTCCGGTTGGCCGAGAAAATTATGATACCAATTATATTTAGAAATCATGAAGCTTGTATCACTAATGTGGCGGATCGTGACTAGGTTCCGTCCGGGGTATGGGATATTCTGTGTCGCCTTCGACGAGCGCCGGCGTTCGCGGGCGACCACCAGGGATACGAGGGAAGGATCATGAAACTGCAGTCATTCGTTGAGAACCAATGGTTCGAGAGCGACGCCGACGGCGTGGAATTGCTGAACGCGGTCAATGGCGAGCCCGTAGCGATGGTCTCCAGTCGGGGCGTGGACTACGCGTCGATGATCGACTATGCCCGCACCGTCGGCGGACCCAATCTCCGGCAACACACGTTCCACGAACGCGCCAACATGCTGAAGGCTCTGGCGAAGCACCTTTTGGAACACAAGAAAGAGTTCTATGCCTTGTCTGCCAAGACCGGCGCGACCCGCACGGATACCTGGATCGACATCGACGGCGGCATCTCGACACTGTTCGTGTATTCGGGCAAGGGACGCCGGGAAATGCCCAACGGACACGTTTACGTGGACGGTCCACCGGAGCATCTTTCCAAGAACGGCACCTTTGTCGGACAACATATCTTCCTGCCGCTCGAGGGTGCGGCAGTGCATATCAATGCGTTCAACTTTCCCTGCTGGGGGATGCTCGAAAAGATCGCGCCGTGCCTGCTGGCGGGCGTGCCGGCGATCGTTAAGCCTGCCAGCAGTACCGCCTACCTGACCGAACTCGTATTTCGTCGCATGGTCGATTCGGGGATCCTGCCGGCCGGTGCGATCCAGCTGATATGCGGCAGTGTCGGGGATCTCTTTGACCACCTGAACTGCCAGGATATCGTGGCCTTCACCGGGTCCAAGAACACGGCGGAGATGTTGCAGCAGCATTCCAGGGTGATCGATCAGTCGGTGCGTTTTACGGCGGAGACGGACTCCCTCAATGCGTCGGTGCTTGGACCGGATGCCGTTCCCGGTACGCCTGAGTTCGATCTGTACGTGAACGAGGTCGTCCGCGAGATGACTGTCAAAGCCGGCCAGAAATGCACGGCTATCCGGCGCATCATCGCGCCTGCGGCGGTTTCGGCGGACCTGGTGCAGGCGCTCGCCCGGTCTCTCGGTGAGATCCGCATCGGCAACCCGGCGAACAAGGAAGTGCAGATGGGCGCCCTGGCGAGCCAGGGGCAACGGGACGAAGTTCGGGATCGTGTCGCTGACCTCAGCCGGGAGGCGGAAGTTGTCTACGGCGCCGACGGAACGCTGGACGTCATCGACGCGGATGCAGAGAAGGGCGCTTTCTTTGCTCCCGTGGTCCTGCAATGCCAGGACCCCGTGGGAAGCACGTCCGTGCACCACGTAGAGGCCTTTGGCCCGGTCAGCACCGTGCTGCCCTATGAGAACCTGGATGAGGCCATCACGCTTGCCCGACTCGGTGGCGGCAGCCTGGCGGGTTCGATCTTCACCAATGACGACGGCATCGCGGAAAACCTGGCACTGGGGATGGCCCCGTACCACGGTCGCCTGGTGCTCATCAATCGAGATTCCGCAGGAGAATCCACCGGCCACGGATCACCCCTGCCACATATGATCCATGGCGGCCCGGGCCGCGCTGGCGGCGGCGAGGAGATGGGCGGCATCCGGGGCGTGCTGCACTACATGCAGCGGACGGCCCTCCAGGGTTCGCCGACGACGCTGGGCAAGACCAGCAAGCGCTGGATCCGGGGGGGTGCAGAGAATACCGGCGGATCGCACCCGTTCACCCGGACGTTCGAGGATTTGCAGATCGGCGATACCCTGCATACCGAGTCGCGAAAGATCACCCTCGACGATATCGAGCGCTTCGCGGAGCTGTCGGGCGACCATTTCTATGCCCATATGAACGATGAGCTTGCAGCCAGGAATCCTTTCTTCGATGGGCGCGTGGCACACGGCTATTTCATCGTTTCCATGGCTGCCGGTCTGTTCGTGGAACCCAACTATGGTCCGGTGCTTGCCAACTACGGGCTGGACGATCTGCGCTTCAACACGCCTGTTTACGAGGGCGATGAACTGAAGGTGCGGCTGACCTGCAAGCAGAAGTCCAGGCGCGAAGGCGAGGAATACGGCGAAGTACGCTGGGACACGGAAGTGACAAACCAGGACGGCGAGCTGGTTGCGGCCTATGACGTGTTGACGATGGTGGCTACCGCAGACGGGTTCAGCGAGGCGGGTTGAACCGAAAGCGGCGGGCGATTCAGGCGGGCCAGTTCTCCAGGGTATCGACAAATACGCTCAGGTACTTGTTCGTCTGGTATGCGTCCAGTACCCGGTGGTCGATCGTCAGCGTCACGTAGCACATCGGCCGGATCTCCAGCCGGTCCTCGCCTTCGTCCTCCACAACGATCGGCCTTTTCTCCAGCTTGCCGACGCCCAGGATGGCGGTTTGCGGCTGGTTGATGATGATCGGCGCAGCCAGCAAGCTGCCGCTGATCCCATGGTTCGAAATCGTGAACGTCCCGCCGGACACGTCGAAGGGCTCAAGCTCGTTCTTCCTGGCCTTGTCGGTCAGTGTCTGCAGGCGCTCCGCGATCTCATCCAGCGTCATCGAACCGGCATCATGGATCACCGGCACGATGAGACCCTCGTCACTCAAGGCTGTGCCAACGCCCATGTTGATCTCTTCGATGACCTCGAGGCCGTCCTCGTGGAACCGGCTGTTGACCTCCGGAACCGCACGTAGCGCCGCGATGGCCGCCTGAACAAAGTAGGCGGTGTAGGTCAGCTTGACGCCATTGGCCTGCAACTCTTCTCGATGGGCCCGGCGGTGGTTCGAAACGGCGGTCATGTTGACCTGGAACACGCTGGTGACGTGCGGCGCGGTGTGCATGCTCTCGACCATGTGCCGCGCGATGCGTCGGCGCATCGGACTGTGCGGAACCAGTGACGCACCATCCGGCACCCTGGGTTCGGTGTCCAGGCGGCTGGCCGACTCCCGGGTGGCGATAAACTTCTCCACGTCGTCGTGGGTAATCCGGCCGCCGCGACCAGTGCCGGGGATCTTGTCGGCGTCCAGGCCATGCTTCTTGATCAGCCGCCGAACGGCCGGGCTCAGGCGCTGCGCTCCCGCTTCCGGTTTCGGCGCCGTCGTCACGGCCGCAGCTTCCTGCTCCGCCGGTTCCGGCAGTGCGACATCCGCACCTGCCTCGATGCGGCCGAGGATGTTGCCGGGCTCTACCTGGTCCTGTTCTTCGATCAGGATCTCTTTCAGGATGCCGGTCACCGGCGCAGCCACCTCGACAATGACCTTGTCGGTCTCCAACTCCAGCAGCGGCTCATGCTCGGCGACAGCGTCGCCGGCTTGCTTGAGCCACTTCATCAGGGTCGATTCGGTTCCTTCCTGCTGACCTTCAGGAACAGCAATATCGATCAACTCGGACATCAGGTCAGCACTCGATCAGTTCGACGATCTTCCCGGCGATGCTGTCGACATCCGGCAGGACTGCATCGAGGAGAATCGGGTTGTGGGGGCTGGGCACGTCCGGCATCGTGACTCTCTCAACCGGTGCATCCAGGTCGAAGAACGCCTCGCTGGCGATGACCGCCACGATCTCGGCGCCGAACCCGGCGGTCATGTTGTCCTCGTGCACGACGAGGCAGCGTCGGGTTCTGGAGACGGATTCCAGGACACATTCGCGGTCCCACGGCATCATCGTTCGCAGATCGATTACCTCGACGCTGGCATCCACCTTGTCTGCCGCCGCTTCGCAGCGCGGCACCATGCCACCCCAGGTAATGACGCTGATGTCGTCGCCGGCACGCGTGGTCCTGGCCTTGCCGAAGGGGATCATGTAGCGATCGCCCGGGTAAGGCCGCCGCGCCCAGGCCTCATCCAGCATGGCACGGTGTTCGAAGAAGATCGTGGGGTCATTGCTGCGCATGGCAGTGCGCAATAATCCGACAGCGTCCTCCGCATTGGACGGGACGGCAACCTGCCACCCGATGCCGTGCGCCCACTGTACTTCGTTGGTCTGGCTGTGCCATGGGTCGCCACATTTGAAATAGCCGCCGGGTATCCGCACGACCATCGGTGCGGCGAAGCGATTATTGGTTCGCCAGCGCATCGTGCCGCAATCATTGAGCTGCTCTGTTGCCGGGTCGGCATACTTGCGGAACTGGATCTCCGGGACTGGCATCAGACCGGCAACCGCCATGCCCACGGCGCGCCCGATGATGCCTTCCTCCGACAGGCTGGTGTCGAACACACGCTTGACGCCGTACTCGTCCTGCAGACCCATCGTGGCCGCATGCACACCACCCTTTGGACCGACATCCTCGCCGAACACGAGTAGCCTGGGATTGGACTGCAACTCGACCTCGAGCGTACGCCGTATGGCGGTCAGCATGTTGATGCGCGTCGGTTCCGGTTCGGGGTTGTCCGTGCCGTCCGGGAACTCATGGCCCAACGGCGCCAGTCCGCCCTGGATCTGCAGGTCGGGATCGCCGTCGTCCTTGATCTCGCAGAACCGGTGGCTCTGGATGCCCGCCGTGTCCGGCTGCGGTCTAGCGAGTGCAGCCTCCAGGCCGGCCGCGACCTCGCGCTCCACGTCGGCTTCCAGCGACTGCCACTCATCCTCGCTTACATGCGCAGGCACCAGGTAATCGCGCAGGCGTGGCAGGGGATCCCGGGATTCCTCTTCTTCGATCTCTTCGCTGGTCTTGTAGGCCTGGGTGTCCTGGGCCGAATGGCCTTCCAGTCGCGGCACGACGAGACGCAGTAGCGCGGGGCCTTCACCGCCACGAACGTGAGAGACCGCGCTGTGAATGAGATCCGCCGCCTCACCTGGCAGGGTGCCATCGCCATCGAACAACTTCAGGCCCCGGAAAGACGCAAGGTTGTCTGCAATGTTGGCGCCGGGGGTCTGCAATGTGGACGGGACGGATATGCCGTAGCCGTTGTCTTCGACAAAGAAAAGCATCGGCAACTTCAGCGTGGTGGCGATCGTCAGCGCGGACCAGAATCCGTTGGTTGCGACCGACGCGTCGCCGCCGAGTGACACGGCGATCGCCCCCGCATAGCCGGCGTCGCCGAGTTCCTCAGCGTGATACCGGATCGCCTGGGCCCAGCCTGCGATGGGCGTGTATTGGGCGCCCACTCCGCCACACATCGGCAGCACGGTGGGGCCGCCGGTCGACGGTCTGTTGAACACCACGCCGATGTCACGGCCGTCGCTGAATCCGCCCGCCCTGCCCAACGGGCCTGCGAACGCTTCCTCGATGTCCAGACCGATGGCGAGCAATATCGGACGCGACCTGTAATAACCGTTGGCCGCGTCGTGTGGATGGTCCAGTAGAGATCCCAGCATCGCCTGGGCCACATCGTGGCCTCGCGCCGAGAACTGGTAGAGGATCTTGCGCTGCGGAACCAGCTCGGTTTCCTCGATCCGGTCGATGGCCCGGGATCGCAGGACGGTTCGGGCGACCGCCATCCAATCGAACGCCGGGTGGACCGCCGATTCGACCTGGTCGGGATAGCTGTGGCTGATCTCGGAACTCACGACTTCTCTGGTGTGTTTTGCCGGGTGGACTGGCAATGATACCTGTCGACACAAAGGATTGCTCTCCGCCGGGCGGTACCCTGCGGTATCAGGAGCGGATCAGGCGTCGCCCCTTATAGCAGACACTACTAGCCGGCGGGGGGTGCCTCGCTGCGACTGACGCGGCGTGCTTCCTGGACCCGATCCAGGTTCTCGTAGGCCAGCTCGTAATAGAACGGAGACAGTTCAACCGCGCGTTGCAGAAACATCTCCGCGTCGTCGTATCGTTCCTCCAGCATGCAAAGATACCCGACCGTGTTGTAGGCCTGGTGGAGTTCCATGGCGTTGCTGAAGGATATGACGGAGGCCCGGTAGTCGCCGCGTCGCATCTGGACGAGACCCAGGTTCTTCCATGCACGCTCGTACTCGGGATCGATTTCCAGCGCCGTTTGGAAAGTCTCTTCGGCTCCGGCCAGATCGCCGGACAGGTATCTAGAATAGCCGAGGTTGTTGGCCAGCATAGCGGAGGCCGGATTCGCCTCGAGCGCAGCAGCATAGTATTCCGTGGCAAGCACGTAGTTACCCTTCAGGTCAGCCAGAACGCCGAGGCCGTTTTGCGCACGCCACCGTCTGGGTTCCAGCAGGACCGCATCTGCCAGGCGCTTTTCGGCTTCGACAGCATCTCTTCGCTCCAGCAGGATCAGCCCGCTGCCTTCAAGCGCGCCGGAATGATCCGGTCTCGATTCCAGGATGATGTCGTATTGCATCAGGGCTTCGGAATCCCGGTTCTCCGTCTGCTGCAGCACGGCCAGTCGGTAGCGAACACCGATGTTGTCGGGTTCGACCTCGAGCACCTTGTTGTAGTTGAGGATCGCCGTCTTTGTCGCGCCAAAGCGCCAGGCCTCGTCGGCCAGCGCTGACAATTCTTCGGGATCCGGCGGGACCTCTTCGGCGCCGGCCTGCTGTTTCTCGTCCGGGTCCGGTTTGTTGGCCTGGCTCGCACATCCGGACAGGCCGATCGCGAGGATCAGCATGATCGGGATCGTTATTCTTTTCATAGTACGTTCCTCCGGGACGGGTTATCGGGCCAACTGGCTGAAGGCGTCGATGAGACGCATGATTCCCGGGCCCGCCGTGACGACGAAGAAAGCCGGGAAGATGAAGAGGATCAGGGGGAAGATCATCTTGGTGCCGATCTTCGCTGCCTGCTCTTCAGCGGCCTGCATCCGCCGGTCCCGGAATTCCTCTGAATAGACACGCAGGGCGTCCGCGACGCTGGTGCCGAATTTCATGGTCTGGATGAGCAGGGCGACCAGTCCCCTGATGTCCTGCAGGCCCGTACGGTCGGCGAGGTTCTTCAAGGCCTGGCTGCGATCCACGCCAGCGCGAATCTCCGCGTTCACAAGCTGAAACTCGTTGGACAGCTCGCCATGGGCCACCGCCATCTCGTCGGCGACACGCTGGATTGCCGGCGACAGACCGAGGCCCGATTCGACACAGACGACCAGCAAGTCCAGTGCGTCCGGAAACCCGATCCGCAGCTTGCGTTTGCGCTTCTCGACCAGGCGGTCCAGGACCATGCTGGGCAACATGCTGCCGATAACGGCCGCCACAAACGCATAAAGTAGCAATCGTGAAGCCTCGAGTTCAGGCATCCAGCGGGCGACAGTCAGAACGATGATCGGGCCTGTGAGTCCGAGGATCGCGCGGACGCCGTGAAAGATGGTCGTCGCGCTGGAGGACCGGTATCCCGCGTAGACCAGTTGTCGCCTCAACTCGGAGCGCTTCCACTCCTTCCTTGGTGTCAGGTATGCGGCCAGCGGTCGCAGCACCGCGGCGATCTTTTCAGCCGACACACCGTGTGTGTCCTGGTGGTCATGCAGGTGAGCCAGGCGGCGCTTGAGCGGATCGAAAACACCGGTCGCCAGCAGTCCGACACCAAGGCCGAGCACAGCGACAGCAAGCGCGGCGAGCAAGACGAACAGGATCTGAACGAGTTGCTGGTCGGCGACGGCGGAGCGGAGTAGTTGTAATAGGGTATCCATCAGGTTCTCCGAAATAGATCGGCTTCATTTACCGGCGGGTCAGGTTGCGCCAGGCTGATCCGCGTCCCGAGGGCGCGCCGCCCTGCCCGTCCCCTTCCTGCCCGCGCCAACCCCTGATCAGCAATGACAGCCGTTGCCAGAGCGGGTCCGCCGCACCGTTTGCGACAAGTCCGACGCAAAGCCCCACGATCGCCAGGGAAAGGGCGCCAATAAGGATGAACAGGGCATCCAGCAGCAGGTCGGGAGAATCGCCATTGATGATTTGTGTCACGCTATCCACGTCATCTCTCCAGGTGGACCGGTGCCGACGTCATCACACGTCGATCCGGATAATTCTCTTGAGCCAGGTGATGCCGATCACTACACCGACCGCCGCATAGCCGAGCACCTTTCTGCCATCCGGATCCTCCACGAGGGTCGGCAGGTAATCGGGTGCGATGAACCAGATCATCGCGAACAGCACGAGTGGCACCATGGTCAGGATCCACGCCGACATTCGTCCCTCGGCGGACAGTGTCCGCACCTTGCGATGGAACTTGAATCGGGCGCGGATGACCTTGGCGATCTGGTCGAGAATCTCTGCCAGGTTGCCGCCGGTTTCTTTCTGCACCATCACGGCGGTGACGAATGCCATCACCGTGACGCTGGGGACTCGCTGCAGCAATCCCAGCATCGCCCGCCGGACGTCATTGCCGTAGTTGATATCGGCAAAAGTCATCTCGAATTCCTTGGCCACGGGATCGTCCATGTCATCCGCAACCAGCTTCAGCGCGCCGCTGAACGGATGTCCCGCCTTCAGGGCCCTGCGGAGGATGTCGATCGCCTCGGGCATCTGTTCCTCGAAGCGGCTGAAGCGGCGGGTTCGAACCCACAGCAGGCGGCCGAAAGGCAGTGCGAAGCCGAAGATCACACCAAGTACGGCAAATGCGTGGATGCGTGTCAGATACCAGCCGAGCAGACCGCCAACGAGCGCCAGGACGATTGCCGCCAGGACGACGCGATAGGCCAGCGTTCTGAGGCCAGCCTGTTCGATGTATTGGCCCAGGCTGTCCATGTACGGAAGCGATTCCAGCCTCCGTTCCAGGGGCGACAACCGGCGCAGGTATTTCTCCCGCAACAGAGAATGCAGGGCCTTGGTCTGGCTGTGTTGCTCAATCTGGGTCAGGCGATGCTTCAGCCTCTTGCGCGTGGCACGAGCCTCGCCGAAGACAGGCACCATCAGCCCTTGCAGGAGCATGACGACCGCCAGGAAAACCAGGCCGACAAAAATCCAGGTGCCATCTTCCATTGTCTATCTCCAGAACTCGGCAGCGTCGGGATTGAATACCTCGACAGGCAGATCGAGACCGCGCTGGGCGAGTCGTTTCATGAACCCGGGGATGATGCCGGTGGGCTTGAAGTCGCCTTGCACGTTGCCTTCCTCATCGATCCCCTGACGCTCGTAAGTAAACAGCTCGGACAGGGTGATGACATCGCCCTCCATGCCGTTGATCTCCTGCAGGCTGACGATGCGCCTGACGCCGTCTTCCTGTCTTTCGATCTGTACGATGAGATTGATGGCCGACGCGATCTGTGTGCGCATGGCGTTGATCGGGAAGTTGATGCCGGCCATGGATACCATGTTCTCGATCCGGCTCAGGGCGTCCCGTGGCGTGTTGGCATGGATCGTCGTCAACGAGCCGTCATGACCGGTGTTCATGGCTTGCAACATGTCGAGCGCTTCGCCACCACGTACCTCGCCGACGATGATCCGGTCGGGACGCATACGCAGACTGTTACGTACCAGTTCACGCTGGTTCACCGCGCCGGCGCCCTCGATATTCGGTGGTCGTGTTTCGAGTCTGACGACATGCGGCTGCTGCAACTGCAACTCCGCGGAGTCTTCGATCGTCACGATACGCTCGTCCTGGGGAATGAAGCCCGAGACGATATTCAGCAGGGTCGTCTTGCCTGCGCCGGTACCGCCCGAGATCACCACATTGAGGCGTGACTTGACGACTGCGTCGAGGATTTTGGCGACCTCCTCCGTCATCGACCCCAGGTCGACAAGATCCTGGGAGCGCAGCAGCTCCACTGCGAAGCGACGGATCGACAACGTGGCGCCGTCGAGGGCCAGCGGCGGGATGATCGCGTTGACACGAGACCCGTCTGCGAGGCGTGCGTCGACCATCGGCGACGATTCGTCTACCCGGCGTCCGACTCCCGACACGATCCTGTCGATGATATTGAGGAGATGTTGTTCGTCGTTGAATCTGACGTTGGTTGGCTTGAGCTTGCCCTTGCGCTCCACGTACACCTTGTCGAAGCCATTGACCAGGATGTCCGACACGGTCTTGTCGGCCAGCAGCGGCTCAAGCGGACCGAGTCCCATGACTTCGTCCTCGATCCGGGTGATCACCTGCTTTCTGGAGGTGACATTGAGGGGCGCATCGAGTTCGTTCATCAGCTTGGCGCAGATTTCCCTGATCTGATCGCGCGCCTCCGATTCCTCGAGTTCACCGATCAGTGACAGGTCCATCACCTTCAGCAAGCGTCGATAGATCCTTTCTTTCCATTCCTTCTCGATACTGCTGAGCGAGCGCATCCGCTCGTCTCTGTTCGCCGTTTGACCGCCAGCGATCGGATCAACCGCGGCAGGCGCCGATTCGGTTACGACATTCTGAAATAAGCTGCTCATGTAGCACGGCTCCCCAGTAGATTGCCGAAGGCCCTCTTGAACAGACCATCCGGCTTGAGTCCCCCATCACCGGCAAGACGCATTTCCAGTTCGCCGATCGCTTTCGTGATGGCTGATTTTCGTGCGTACTGATGTAGTGACTTGCCGTAATTGATGCAGGCGCTGACGTTCTTGTAGTCATTCGGTACGACCACCGGATTCTTGACGTGGAGTGTTTCCTCCACATCCTCGAGGGTCACCGGTGCCGTCTTGGTGTAACGGTTGACGACGACCAGAACCCGGTTCGTCGGAATCGCGAGTTCGCGTTGCAGGATGCTCATCATCCGGGTCGCATCGCGGAGATGAGCCACCGACTGCTGCAACACCAGGACGATCCTGTCGGAGCGTTCCAACGCGGTCGCCGTCGAGTCGTTGATCCAGCGCGGCACGTCGACCAGGACCCGGTCGAAACCGTTGCAGGCCACATTCAATAGCTGGTCCAGCCTGACCGATGGAATCTCACGTCCGATCGGCTGGTGCTTTGGTACCGAAGGGAGAAGCTGGACCCCTTCCTCGTGACGATCCATGAACCCGGTCAACGCCACCTCATCGAGATTCTCCACTTCGTCCAGTGCCTTCAGGATGCTGCTGCGGGGATCGAGATCGAGGTATGCGTTGAGGCTTCCGAACTGCAGGTCCAGATCGATCAGCGCCACCTTGAGATCTGTCGTCGCGGCCATCTGGCAGCCAACGTTGCAGGCCAGCAAAGAAGCGCCCGAGCCGCCCTTGGCGTTGAGGAAACAGATGAGCTTGCTGTCCTCGGTCGGGGACAGGCGATCCATGGCATCCCGGGTGATGCGACGGATGACATCCAGCAGTTCCGACGGGTCCATGGGCTTCGTCAGGAAGTCCCGGGCTCCGGCGCGCATCGCCATCCGCATCGCGTCTGCATTGTCGGCTTCGGCGATCACGACCAGCGGTGGACGCTGATCAGCCGGACGGCCGCAGATCGCGTCCAGTTCCTCTTCCCAGGCGCCGCTAAGCTTCAGGATCAGGACATCTGGCGTTTCGGCCAGACCATAAAGCGGATCTGCGTGTCCGTTATCGATATGGCGACCCTCCACCAGCCAATCGCCCTCTTGCTCGAGGGTGTCGCGCACTGCCTCCACCGCGTTCTTCTCGCGGCTCGCTACGAGAACCCGCATTGCACCTGCAGCGCTAGTGTGTCTGGCGTTCACGGGCACTCCTCCTTTCGCATCTCTCGTTTCCCTAACATGGCTGGACCTGCCCCTGGCGTGGGATACCCAGACTCTCTCGTGGCAGGGTTGCCGAGAATTCGGGCGCCGCGAACGACAGGCTCATCATCGGGATGATCAGGGCGTGGTTGTAATTCGATATCCGGACGCGGACGTAGCGGATCTGGATGAAGCTGCCGGACGGATTGCCGATCACGTTGCCGTTGGTATTCAGGTACTCGACCGCGAAATTGCCGGCGTTGAGGTTTAATGTCGCGGAGCCGCCGCTGATATCACCGAGGGTCGCCGCCCTGAGGATGGCCGGATCGTTGATCGGGCATACCACGGCCACGCGGGCGGCCCGCCTGGTCGCCTCCGACAAGGCGTTCAGGATGAAGATCGCCCGTCCGACTTCAAGCACTGCGAACAACATAGTCAGTGCCGCGAGACCGACGATCGCGATCTCGACGGTGGTAATGCCGCGTTGTCTCCTGATGATATTCATAGCGCCCTCATCACCGCGCTGGATTCGAGGTTGTAGGTGATATTGATTGGTCCGCCCAGACCAAAAGTCGGCAATGTATTACCGATGATCGGCTGGTAGGTGTAGACGGCTGTGACCCGGATGTGGCCGCCGCCGGCATCTGTGACGGTGACATTGCCCGGCGAGAGACCCGGTAACAGGCTGGGCCCTCCGTTGACGTCACCGGCTACCACGAGGTTTCTGGTTGCGCTGCTCAGCGCGCCGGTGATGCGGACCACTCCCGTGTCGCCGAAATTCGCCCGGCCTGCACAGTAGCGGGCCCCGTCGCGCACGGCTTTCACCAGCGTTGAGTACTGGAAGAGCGTGCGGCCCATCTCCGTCACCCCGAACATCAGGAGCAGCATGACGGGGATGACGACGACCATCTCGATGAACGCGATGCCACGCTGTTTCCCGAGCTTGTCGGTCACCGTCCTTCGATTCCACCATCGCATCTTCATGATCATGAATCCGTCGACGCCGGGTCTTTATAAAGTTGAATGATGTAGGCGCTGCTATTCCCGGGCCCGGGTGTTGAGCCCGGAATGCCCGAACCGCCACAGCCGTCGATCAGTTGTCCGAAGATGTAGCTGTCCTTACCTTTCTGTTCGACGTCTTGCAGCAGGTAGAAGCAGACGAAACCGGTGACCGGCAGTGTGCTCTGGCCATTGTTGCGACCGCTGCAATCCGTCACAGGCAGCGTCAGGATGCGGCGTTCGAACACGCCGCCATTGGGTCCAGGTGGATTGTTGAAGTTGTTCGCGGCCCGGTGGGACTCGTAGTTGGCGTGCGTATAGGCATGCGTGTTCAGGTTGTCCCGCGTGACGAATTCGTTCGACCCCTGCGGGCAGATCTGCCGGTACTCCGGATCGTCGGGTTCCGCCTTGTCATTGCAAACCGTGAGCCTTGGGCTGTCCTGCCGCGTGATGACGTCGGGCGGGTAATCGGAGCGGTTCATTCCCCCGCCCTTGTACTTGCCGAAGCGCGTGTTGAGACCCATCGCGGTGGGCCCGACCATGTTGCCGGGCTCTGTTTCAACTGTGTTTGATCGGGAGTCGACGCAAAGGCCCTCTACGCCGCCAGCCATGTTTTGCCGATAGACATTGGCGCCGCTGCCCCCGACTCGAAGGGCCTGAAAATTACCGGGGCCGATCGGGCCGCCGACCTGCCATTGAGATGACTTCAGGACCAGCGGATCGCCCTTCGTATATCCGAAAATCGGGCCAGGTCCGTCCGGGTCCTCGCAGATCGTCAACGGCGCGAAATCGCATACATCCTCGTTGGCCTGGTCGCCGATACCGGGGCTCGGACCGGCGACGGCCGATGCGCGCACCACGAACTCGTTGAAACCGACGACCTGGCTCAGCCAGGCGGGCAGGGTATAGCCATTGGCGATCGCGCGGACATACGGACCATTCGGCGATCCGGGAACGAACGGATTCAGCGTATTGGAGAACTGGATCTGCAGGTTGACGTCACCGGACGACCAGGCTGCTCCGAGTTCCTCGTTGCCGGTAGCACTCGCCGTGCGAGCAAAAACATTGGTCGCCGCATTCCGGGCCCGGGGCAGGTCACCGGGTGTCTCATCGATCGCCTTGGCGCCGCCCAGCGCTGCCGCGTCGGCAGCGGTCTGCAGGACCGCCTTCTCGAGGACAACGTGACCCCCGTCCAGCGCAAGCCCCGCCATGCCGATGATCGCCACCATTCCGATGATGAACACCAGGGCGGCGGCACCGCCCTGTCCGCTGCGGGCCGCAGGCCATGTAGCAACGCCCGACGCGACATCAGGTATGCCAGTACTACTTCGCGGAACTTTTGGACTGCATGTCGTCATAGCTGCACCGAGACCTCCCTATGAGTCGGTTGACGCCGGATCGTCGTAAAGCTGGATGATGTAGGCGCTGCTGGTGCCCGGGCCGGGTACCGAGCCCGGCACGCCGGTGCCGCCGCAGTCCTCGATCAGTTCGCCGAAGATGTAGCTCTCGTTGCCTTTCTGGGTGACTTCCTGCAGCAGGTAGAAGCACACGAATCCCTCAACCGGAAGCGTGCTCTGGCCGTTGTTGCGGCCGCTGCAGTCGGTGACGGGCAGGTTCAGCACCCGTCGCTCAGGCACACCTGGCCGCGCACTCCCTGGACCATTGGTAAAGTTGTTATTGGCCCGCGCCGTGTCGTAGTCGTTGGCGCAATATGCACTGGCACAAAGCGTCGCCGCCGTGACGAACTCGGTCGAACCCTTCTGGCAGATCTGGCGGTATTCAGGGTCGGTCGGCTCCGCCTTGTCGTCACACACTTCCAGCTCCGGACTCTGCTGACGCGTGATGATGTCGGGCGGGTAGTCGGCCGGGTTGATACCGCCACCCTTGTACTTGTTGAAGCGCGTGTTGAGACCCTGGGCCGTCGGACCGACCATGTTGCCCGGTTCAGTCTCGATACTGACCATGTCGCCCGTATCGGCGCACAGGTTTTCGACACCACCCGCCATATTGACGCGATAGACGCTGGCGCCCGTTCCACCAACCCGGATCGCCTGGAAATTGCCGGACCCGACCGGGCCGCCGACCTGCCAGGCGGATGACTTGAGGACCTGCGGATCGTGCAGCTTGTAGCCGAAAACAGGTCCATCGGCGGGATCGCCCTCGCAGATGGTCAACGGTGCAAAGTCGCACGATTGCTCATTGTTCTGGTTGCCGATCCCCGGGCTAGGACCCGCTACCGCCGATGCCTGAATGACGAACTGGTCGAAGCCGAGTATCGGCGTCAGCCATGCAGGCAGCGTGTAGCCGCTGGCGATCGCCCTGACGTAGGGCCCGTTGGGAGAGCCTGGCACGAACGGATTCAGCGTATTGGAGAACTGGATCTGCAGGTTGACTCCGCCGCCACCCCAGGCAGCTCCGAGTTCCTCGTTGCCGGTCGCATTGGCAGTCCTGCCAAAAACATCGTTGGCGGCATTCCGCGCACGGCCGATGTCGCCCGGGGTCTCGTCGATGGCTTTCGCGCCACCCAAGGCCGCGCCATCGACCGCAGTTTGCAGCACCGACTTCTCCAGTATGACGTGACCGCCATCCAGGGCGAGACCGGCCATGCCGATGATCGCGACCATGCCGATCACGAAGACCAGGACAGCGGCACCGCTCTGACGGCCGGCTGTCCGTTCTGTCACGCTAATGCTGGTCCCAAGGCGCATCTCTCCGTACCTCCTTGCTATCTACTGGTTGCCGGCTCCCATCTGGATGATCAGGTCACGTCCGACTTGTTCATCCTTGGCGGCGACGTCCCGGTAGCCTTCCAGAACGACCTCGCCGCGCTGGCCGTCACCCTTGTTGGCCGTGCGCTCCTTGTTCTGGATCGAGGCATTGGGGTTGGCGGTCTGCGAGCGGACCATGTTTCTCACCGAATTCCCGTAGTCGGCTTCGGTCGGCGACTGGGACGCGCACCCGGTCAGTGCGACCATGGCGGCGATGAGTCCGATCCCGATGTATTTCCTGAAATATTCCATTGATCTATTCCTCCTCACCGCTGCTCAGGCTGTGGCCAAAGCTCTCGTCCACGCCACCACTGTTTTCTTTACCGTTATCTTTACGACGTCCTTCCAGGCGTCCCAGCAGATAGAAATCGACGTCGCTCGGTTCGACATAGGCGTCGGTCGGCAGGACGATATCTTCCGGTGCGATCGGCGTCGCCAATCGCGGCGTCACCATGATCATCAGTTCGGTTTCGTTGTTTCGGAACTCCGAACTGCGGAACAGATGGCCGAGCAACGGTATGTTGGTAAGACCTGGAAAGTCTTCGGCGAGCGCGCGTGTATCTGCGTTGATCAGCCCCGCGATACCAATGGTCTGACCATCCGCCAGCTCAATCGACGAAGACGCGCGTCGGGTGGCCAGATCAGGGACCGTGAAAAACGTGTTTGAGCCCTGCGGAAAGACCGCTGTCGTCGACGGGATCAGCTGGCTGACCTCAACGTTGAGCGTCAGGTTGATACGCTCGGAATCGAGGATCACCGGCAGGAAGCGCAGGCCGACGCCGAACTCTTTGTATTCGATCGTGGTATTGCCGTCGTCGCCCGGCACCGGGATCGCGAATTCGCCGCCGGACAGGAACTCTGCCTCGGACCCTGTCAGGGTCGTGAGGACGGGCTCCGCGAGGATCCTCGACAGGCCCTTATCCTTAGTGATGTCGACAGCGAAATTGAAGATGAAGTCGTTGTCGAGATAGCTGCCGAAGATGCCCTTGTCCTCGATCGTGATGTCGGATGGTGCGAACTCGTCGATGACCGGTCCGAAGGGGGTCACCGGCAGCGTGTCGTTGAACACCGGCAGTCTCACGTCGTCGGGTTCGAACAGGGCGTCCGGGAACGACGCACCACCATTGACGCCGCCATAACGCCAGTTGCCGTCCTTGTTGAGCGCGTTGAACTGGACGTCCATACGCCTGAGGTCGTCCCGCCTGATCTCGGCGACCGTCACTTCCAGCATCACCTGCTGCACGCCACCGACATGCATGAGGTTGATGACTTCGCCGACGACCTTGTCGCCGCCATCACCGCTTCCTGCGCCGGAGGTCTCCTGTGCGAATTCGACCTTCTCCTTGGCGGTCGCAGCCTGCTCCAGGAACGTGTCCGCGATCTGGACGGCGGCCATCATCTTGTCGAGGCCCGAGACCTCGCCGCTCAGGATGATCGAACGCTTGGCGCTGCGGATTTCGATCTGCTCGTCGGGGAGCAGTTCTGCCATCTTCAGCTTCAGGGTCTCCAGGTCATGTACGACCTGGATGTCGATCGAGCTGATCAGGACGTTGTCACGGTCCCACAGCAGGACGTTGGTAGATCCGAGATCCTTGCCGAGAATATAGAGTTCGTCGGTGCCGAGAACGAGGATATCTGCGACATCGGGGTTACCGACCGACACCCTCTGGGCGCGCGTGTACAACTCGATGATGCGCGACTTGTATACCGGCACACTGATGGAGCCGGCCCTGGTAGCGGGCAGTACCCGCTCCCTCGCCAGCTGCGATTGCGCGAGCACACCCGTCGTCGATATCAACAGTACCAGTCCCGTGACGAGACCGGCGGCCCAAATGCTACCTTGCTTCCTGGCCCCCATGGCATTCTCCTCTGTCCTTTGATTCCGTGTCCCTGGCCGGCGCCGGCGCAGATTCATCCTTTGACCTTCTTGGTATCCACCTGCATGCCACGGATCACCGTGACTGTGCCGCCACGAGGCGCCGCGCGGCGCACCGGCGCAGCGCTCTTCTTCGGCGCGGGTTTCTTCTTCGCAACCACGACCGGCGGCAGCGGATCCTCGGCAAGCGGGTTGCGCAGCGCGAGCTGGATCGTTCCTTCTTCGCGCGCCTTGATCAGTTCTTCGGATTGCGACGGTGTCACCTCCAGTGTGACGGCCCGCACGATCACCGGTTCGTTGTCGCCGGTGTTCGCCTGCTGATCGACTGCCAGGACCTTGATGTTCCTGAGGATGGTTTCCGTCTGCGCCCGCTTCTCGATCATGCGTGACGCCAGGACGTCGACCCGGTTGCCGGGAAGCAGGAAGCCCGCAACACCGACCACGTCGTTGACGCGCAGCGTGACCGCCCGATTGCTCGGGTCGATCAGCGCCGCGAGGGTACTCCCGCCGAGGTGATCAGCGAATCGCTCCGCGATCAGGATCTCGCCGGATAGCACGTCCTTGGTGGCAACCTTGCCCTCGATATCTTCCATCGTCCTGTAGGCATTCTCGGGAACCGTATTGAGCGGCATCTGGACGACTCGTACGTGTCGTGGCGAAACCGCCGCCCCGTAGGGGATCTTCAACGCCGCCATCAATACAGGCTCCGTAGTGGCCGCTTCTGCGTCAGGCGTCAGTTGCTGTTGCACCCAGCGGTTGGCGACCCACGCCGCGCCCACGCCGAGGACGACGGAAAGTGTGAGTAGTAGAAGTGCACGTTGTTTGAACATGTGTATGTCCTCTCCTCAATGGGCGGTCCGCTAGTGCAGGCCCTGGGCCTGTACTTCCAGTGGCACGAAGTAGCTCCACCACGCTTTCTCGATCGCAGCCGAGCTAAGACGCGGCTCGACGCCGTCGTAGTGACAGTGATCCAGCACGATCTGCAGAAGATCTCTCGGGTGACACGGCAGCAGCGGGATCTTGTTCCGTGGGTGCAGGCTCTCGACCAGGTAGCGGAACGTATCCGGGTCGAAGGGCACGCCCGCTTCCCTGCAGGCGCTCTTCCAGATGTACTCGTACTCCTCGGTACGCAGGTAATCGAACTGGATCTTGTATCCGATCCGACGCAGGAAGGCCTCGTCTGCAAGGTGCAGCGGATTCAGGTTGGTGGAGAAGACCAGCACGACGTCGAACGGCACCGTGAAGTGCTGGCCGGCGCCTACGGTCAGGTAGTCCTGCTTCTCCTCCATCGGAACGATCCAACGATTGAGGATCTGTTCCGGGTTCACCTTCTGGCGACCGAGGTCGTCGAGAATGAAGATGCCGTTGTTCGCTTTGAGTTGCAGTGGCGCCTTGTACAGGCGTGTGCTCGGATCGTAGTGGACTTCGAGCATGTCGACCGTCAGTTCACCACCGCTCACTACCAGCGGTCGCTTGCACCATGCGAACCGTGCATCGTGCCCCGAGTCGAAGAGCAGGTCGCCCTTCTCCTTGTTGCCTTCGATCGCGCCGTGAATCAGCGGATCGTGAATCTGGATCACCGTGTCGTGCACGATGATGGAGTGCGGCACCAGCACGGGGTCCTGGAACAGCCGTGCCATGCGCTTGGTCAGGAAAGTCTTGCCCGTGCCGGCCGGGCCATAGACGAAAACCGCACGGCCCGAGTTAAGGGACGGACCCAGCGTGTCAAGCAGCCCCGGTTGGGTGACGAGATTGGCGTAGGCCTCTTTCATCGCCCGTTGCGTGACGTTGCGTTTATGTACGGATTGCGAGCGCGCGAGCTCGCAATAGGTATCCAGCGGCACCGGCGCAGGGCCGATGTATCCACTACGCAACAATGCGTCCAGTGCTCCATTGCGACCTCGCTCGGTCAGCGCGTAACGAAGCTGGCCGGCCTTGCCCGATCCCGACCTGACCTCGATGCGGGCTTCCTTGCGGAGGAACATCAGGATCTCCTCGAGCACCGACCCGGCCAATGCGACCCGGCGGGATAACTGCTTCAGGGTCAGTACACCACCTTGTTGGAGATGCTTGCTGACCAGGTCTGCGAGGAAACTCTCCTTCAGGCCCGTGTCCGCGATTGTGCGTGGTTGTGGCGCGAGACGACCGGGGTTTCGTGGCGACGACTCATGCGTGACGGTCGGATTTGAGAGTCCGTTCTGTGGTCCTGCCGTTGCGAAACTTTCCATTTCGAATGTCCTTCCTTTGCGATCTCAGGCCAGCGGAGCGAGCCGCTCCAGGTACCAGAGCGTGATCACGCAGCCCACTGCGATGGCGCCTGCATACGGGAAACCGGGTCGTTGGGTGTCGGCGCCTTTCGAATTCCAGGCGAATCGTTGCCAGGGCAACTGGATGCTGCCGACACGAATCATGAACAGGTACATTGCGAACCCGACGCCGGCCACCAATGCCAGGCATCCTGCGAGGAATGCGCCGAACGGACCCAGGAAGCTGCCGGCCGCTGCCATCGCCTTGACGTCGCCGGCCCCCATGCCGCCGAAGGCGTAGAAAGGCAGGAACACGGCCAACCCGACGCCCGCTCCGGCCAGGCCGTTCATCAGCCCGCCGATGCCGGTGGTCGACTGAACGGCGAGTGCCGCCAGCAAGGCCGCCAGGTTGAGCACATTGGGGATGCGCTGGTGCCGGAAGTCCGAGACGACCACTGCCAGCAGAAAACACATCAGCAGGATCGTGAGTACTTGTTCCATCATTTTTCTAAAGTGGCGTCGCCGAAGTCCGGCGACGCGCAGCTACAAAGTGGGCAGATGGAAGCCGCCAACCGGAGATGTGTTTCTGATTGACGGCCTCCAGAGCTGCCGCGATGGCTTACTACGGGCCACCGATATCGGTGACGATCTGGCCGATAACACGACCGATCGCGCTTCCGAGGTCGGTAAACGCCGAGATGACGACGACACCCACGAGACCGCCGGCAATGGCGTACTCGGTGGCAGTCATCCCTGACTCGTCGCGTAGGAACCTGGTGATTGCTTTCATTGCTTTACTCCTCTATCGCTCCAGGTAATTGCCTTTCGTGCTCTGAGCACGTCCGAATCGGTACGGCCACCGTGCGCGATGTTTTGCGCGAAGTGCCGAGCTCTGCAGTGAGCGCGCAAGGCACCGGGTCGGACGCATTAAGGAATAGCGGTACCGGGGAGGGAGGTCTTGCAGAATCTTGCGCCGGCAGTGAACGGATCTTGTAAAAACGTCAGCAGGTGGAGACAGCCCTGCCAAAAACAGGAACCGTTTCAGCCAGTTGCGAAATGGCCGAAACCGCGCCGGGGGCCTTGCACTATCTTGGCGATCTTGTAGGAAAATTTTGCAGCAGTAAGTCCGGATCTCCCCATTGTTATGTCAAGTCGGGTGCGATCATTTTCTGCGCAATTCTGGGCAAGTGTTGTACAACCTCCTGAATCGATAGCAGTTGTCTTGGCACCCCCTTCTGGGGAGGGCAGGCGGGTCTCTGTCGAGTGGATTTAACTTAATGCAAACGACGTCGTGCGGGCGAAATCCTCGGCCAAATGCGCGGCCACAAATGACCTATAGTCAGGTAAAGCGGTTCGCAGAAATCGCGAGGGTGGCAATTGGATCACGAGGGACTGGTGAGGGGATGCAGAGCCCGGTAACACCCAGCTTGCTATGGGTCGATTTGACCGTCTCGGGAGACCGGACAGGTCCCCCGCGTGCATTCAGCGAAGTCTGCCAGATACGTCACGTGGACCAGGGCGCTTTGGGCGGCCTGGACATGGATCGTAGAAAGCCCGACTCGATCTGCCTGGACTATGACTATCCGGACATCGAGGGTCTGACATTTCTCAAGCAGACCCGCGCCGCCTTTCCCTCGACACCGGTGATCATGCTGACTGTCCAGCATTCGGAGAACCTCGCGATCTGGGCGTTTCGTGCCCGCGTGTGGGACTACCTCGTCAAGCCCGTCTCTTCACGTGACGCAACGCGCTGTATCGACGGGCTACGCAAGCTCCTGGAGATTGGCAAGAGGCAACGCAATCGCGCAATCTCGATGCCGAGCCCGCCGTTGCCACGCGAGGCGCGTTTCCACGGTGCCGTAAAGGCGTCGAAGGTAGGCCCCGCCCTGGCATACATCCGGAGCAACTTCTGCCGTCGCGTCCTGGAGCAGGATGTCGCGAGCATCTGCAATCTGTCTTCGTATCAGTTCAGCCGGGTATTTAAGGAGGAGCTCGGCATCACTTTCCAGGATTACCTGGTTCGTGTGAGGCTTTACGAGGCGCGTCGTCTGCTGGCAAATCCGGCGGCCTCCGTGACCGATGTGGCCTACACGGTCGGCTTCAATTCACCGTCCTATTTTTCCCGGGCATTCCGCCAGCTTTTCCAGGACTCGCCGTCGTCGTATAGAAAGAGACTCGAGGACGATCCCGATATTGCAAACATGGACGACGGGCCGGCCGCAGTTGGGGAGGCGGAACGCCCTGCCTTGCATGCATTCACGGACATACCCGGCTGATCCGCTTTCTCAACAATATTCGGTAGCAAGCGCTCGCCGCGGGCCGACTCGCGATCGTCCCGGACAGCAGGGTGGGCTGGTTACCAGGGTATCCGGCTTCCATCCCAGGCGAAGAATCCGCCGCTGTCTTCGATTCCCAGCCCGTGCAAAACACCTAACAATTGTTCGGCAGCCAGCATCGGCGGGAAGATCGTGCGAGCCCGACTGGAAAATGGTCGCGACAGCTCCGTGTCGACGGTTCCGGGGTGCATGGCTACGCACAGGATCGGACGAGGCAGTCGGCCCCATTCTATCGCCGCCGTTCGGATGACCTGGTTTAACGCGGCCTTGCTCGCGCGGTAGCCAAACCATCCGCCGAGGCGGTTGTCCTCGATGCTGCCCACCCGGGCCGATAGTGTCATCACCCTGGCGGCCGCGCTTCTCTTGAGCAAGACCTCGAACTCGCGGAGTACCAGTAAGGCGCCGAGTGCGTTTACCTCGAAAGAGCGCAACATCGCGAGCCTGTCGATGTCCTGCAATCGACGTTCAGGTTTTACCAGGCCTGGTTCGTGGAGAATACCGGCACAATTGATCAGCAGGTCGAGGTTTCCGGTATCGCCCGCCACGAACTGGGCTACACGCCGGATCGAGTCCTCGTTGGTCACATCCAGCTGCCTGAGACAGAGTCGGTTGTCGTCAGCGGCGAGTGTCTGAAGCCGCTCAGCGCGTTGCGGCTCGCGGCAGGTCGCATAGAGTTTCTCCAGGCGCCCCGAGCGGAGCAGGGTCTCCACGATCGCGAGACCGATACCCCTGCCCGCCCCCTGGACCAGGGCCGTGGTTGCGGGCGGGTCTTCCGCTGTCCGATGTGCAGACCGGGAGTGTGCGTCAGGCGGCGTGAACATCGCGCACGGTCTTGCGATCGAGAAACGTCTGCGCCGCCCGCTCGAGACTCTCGCGGCGGTGCGGGTCAATTCGTTCAAGTCGATTTACCAGCATCGATAGTCGCGGCTGTCCACGGAAGAAATTCTTGTGGCGTCCAACGAAGCGCCAGAACAGACCGTCCACGGTTTCACACCATGTGTCTCGTCGATAGTCGCTCATCTTCAGCAGATAGTTGGATCCGCAGATGTAAGGCTTGCTCGCAAACAGGCCCCCATCCGAATGTAGCGCCATGCCGTATACATTCGGGCCCATGACCCATTGATCTGCGTCGACGAACATCTCCATGAACCAGTCATGGGCGCTGCGTGGCCGGATCTCGCACAGCGTCATCAGGTTGCCGACGATCATGAGGCGCTCGATGTGGTGGGCATAGCCGATCCGGTTGGCTTTTTCGATCGTGTCATCCAGTGGTGCGATCCCGGTGTTGCCGCTGTACCAGTCGGCCGTAAGCGCCCGATCGTGATTCCAGAAATTGGCCTGCGCCTGCTCTTGCCCGTATCGATGATGGATGCCGCGTACGAATTCGCGCCAGCCGATCAGCTGTCGCACAAAACCTTCGACGCTGTTCAGGTCGATCTGTTGGGCCTGTGCGAATCGCAGGCTGCGCTCGAGGATCTCTTCCGGCGTGAGCAATCCACAGTTGAGCATGGGGGACAGAACGCTGTGAAAGCCCGTGTCAGATCGACGGCTGATCGCATCCTGGTAGGCACCGAGCCGGGTGAACCGCTGCTCAAGGAAATCGTCCACCCATTTCCTGGCGACGCTGTGTGTATAGGGTAGCCAGACGTTCTCGGTGTCGCCGGGGTGGTCGGGGAAGTTGGTCGCTACCGCCTTACAGACATCGCGCAGGACCTTTTTCTCTTCCAGTTGCGGGAGGTCGGGCACGGGAACACAAGCCGGCAATGGCCTTCGGTTCTCCGAGTCGAAGCTCCACCGGCCGCCAACCGGCCGGCCACGACCGTTCATCAAAACGCCTTCTTCGGAACGCCGCCAGCGGTAGAAATCAGCCATTCGCAACGTCGACCTGCCGCGGGACCAGGTGTCGAATTCGCGGCGGGAACACTGGAACATGGGGCTTGGCAGGACCACGAGCCGGAGCCCGTGCCGTCGGGCGAGTCGGGCGAGTCCGCGCTCCAGCTTTCTGTCTTCGACTTCGAAATGCATCAGGGTGGCAAATCCGCCCTCGCTGATTGTGGCATCCAGTTGTGCCAGGTAGCCATCGGCCGGATCGGCCTGGGCGAGGGTTGTGTAGCGAACGGGCAGCTTGAGACTGCGCAGTACCCGGGCGAAGGACCGCATCGCCGCAATCCTCTGTACGAGCCTGTGCTTGTGGAACCGGTATTCCCGGAACTGTCGATGGTTCTCCGCCATGAAATAGACCGTGTTGCCACGGTCGCGGGGCAGGTACCTACGGTGAAACAGTTGCGAGTCCAGGATCGGAAACAGCGTCTTTCTCATCGATGCATACCGCATTCGTTTAGCAAGAGGTAGGCGAGGCTCTTCGGATAGGGGGGGAAGGGGGGGGGTGGGGGGTAGGGGGTGTCCGA
>CAJIAD010000099.1_pt1 | contig 39670 bp, 35 predicted proteins | sample 9198981 | NCBI WGS metagenome assembly CAJIAD01 (sample SAMEA7708274, study PRJEB35096) | sediment metagenome | biome: marine neritic benthic zone biome [ENVO:01000025]; feature: sediment [ENVO:00002007]; material: shallow marine sediment [ENVO:03000034] sea grass bed [ENVO_01000059] ...
CGACGGATTTGCCGATGAAAACCCGCAGCCCGGACCGGATTGCCCTGTCTGACCCACGAAGTTGCGTTGGATACTAGCAACACGATCTGGCAATTGAAAGTCTTTGTTGTAAAAAAATTACAGTGATAATTTGCATCGGCGCGACGCCGATTTCACATGCCTGGACAGGCCCGCTGACGGAGCAACAGCGTGTTAATTGCTAACTAATTGAAAAATTAGGGAAAAAATTAACTGGAGCCAGGTCGAAAAAGGACCCTCCCAGCCGCTGGCAGAGGGGTTCCCAAGGGCCGCTACGGGCACCTGGCAGCAGGCTTTCGGGGCTCGATGTGGTCAAAAAACCACAGCCTGGCGTGGCGTAATTGCGACAGTATGCTGTTGCGCGAATGCAACAAATGCGATGTTGTCAGCCGCTCATTGCCGGCGAACGCCCGCGAGGACCCAGCCCATCAGCGGCCCTCCCTCATGGCGTAACTCACTTTGCGGGCGCGTGTCGAACCCGGCAGCCTGGAGTCCTGCAAGGATAGTGTCGATCTGATCAGGCGACCGCCCCGCTGCCATCAGGTCCTCCAGACGCTCGATATTGGCGCCGATCATCTGTGCGGCTGATTCGAGTTCCGCGGTTGCGGCCTCCGGTCCCTTCTGGTCGAGCAGGCGAAAGGCATCGGACATCCTGTCCATCGCCATCTGTAGTAGCTGTGGATGGGGTGACTGGCGGAGGGCTTCGGACAGGCGACCCGCAGCCTCGTTTAGCTGATGGCGATGCCGCTCGGCATTCTCGTCCGCCGCCAGCGCCTGCCTGGCTTCCGGGGTATCTGCCGCTGCCAGTATCTCCAGCATGGACCGGGCCCGACCGAAAATGTCGGTATCCTCGAAGATGATCCGGCCGTTGCGTATCTCCTCACGGGAGGTCTCCATCACGATCGAGCCGGTGTGATGGATCACCATCTGGAGTGCGGCGCCAGGCGCGGCAACACGGGCCAGCTCCCCGATGCAACGCTCCTGGTCGGTATATTCGAAGGCGTACTGGCCGGTGATCGCCGTGAAGCTGCCATCCTCGAATGGCGTGTCCTCGGCCGGCGTCTCGCCGTGGAATATGACCCCTTCGAGCAGGTGCCTGTCCGTCTTGACGGTTTCCAGGGGCCTGATCGCGGCACTGTCGATACCGTGGATCTCGAAATCGAGCTTGTCCGTCGCGGATAACTCGTTGGCGATCATGGCGATCGCCCCATTGCCCGTGCAGATGTCCAGAATCCGGGCGCCGCGAGGCAATCGACGGAAGAAATCGAGCCACACTGACTTGAGACTGCCGTCGTAATTGCCGCTGAAGGCATTGCGGCAGGAAGTCAGGAAACCGTGTTCCCAATACTTGTTCCAGCTTTCGTCGGTCGGCTTGGTTGCGGATGTCATGACTCACCGTGAGCGCGGAATGATCGCGTAACCGGCATAGTATATAGGGGTTGCCCCGATGACTCGCGATCGCCGGGGCGGTTGACCGGGTAGGGAGCAGCCACGATCGCGGAATGAACACCTCTGCACAACAATTGCTGGAGTCGGGCGTGACCGCCGCAAGACGCGGTGACCTCGATGGTGCCAGGCGCATCTATCGCCAATTTCTCGCGGAGCACCCTGAATCGCCTGAGGGCCTGTTCGCGCTTGGCAGCCTCGAACTCGGTGCTGGTCAGCCGGGCGCGGCTCGCGATTGTTTCGAGAGGCTGGCCGAGCTGCAACCGGCACTGGCCGAGGCCCAGATAGGCCTCGCCAGGGTGCATCTCGCCGTGGGCGACAGGTCGGCGGCGGAGACCCACGCGCGCCGGGCCCTGGGCATGTCGCCTGATGCGGCCGTTGTGTGCCGCGAATGCGGTCGCCTGCTGTTGAGTCTCGGCCTGCACGCCGAGGCAGCAGAGTCCTTGTCGAGAGCGGCGACCATGCTGCCCGAAGATCCGGCTTGTCTCGACGCCCTGGGCGAGGCGCTGATGCTGAGCGGTGACCTGCCCGGCGCCGAACAGGCATTCCGCGACGCGATCCGCCTGGATCCCGGTACCGCGTCACCGCGATTCGGGCTCGCATCATTGCTGCTGGCCAGCGGTCGCGGTCCCGAGGGGATCGAGATGCTGGAAAAGGGACACAGGATGGCCCCCGGAGACCCCCGGGGGCTGCATCTCCTGGGTCAGGCGTACCTGGAGCAGAGCATGGCGGAGAACGCGTCGCAGCTACTGGAACGCGCCGCCATGGCAGATCCCGGCAACCCATCCATCCGCTGCGATCTCGGTCTCGCGCGGCAAGCGGCGGGGGACCTGGCCGCGGCCCGTGCGGATTACGAGAGGAGCCTGGCATTGCATAGCGGTCACACCGGTGCCCTGCGGGGTCTCGGACGACTGGCGGAACTCGAGGGTCGCATCGAAGAAGGTATCGCGTTGCTCTCACCCCATGCGCAGTCGGACGACGGGCTGTTGCTGGCCGTGCTCGGGCGCCTGCTGCAACAGGCCGGGCGGGGTGACGAGGCGGTCCGGATACTGAACAGGGCGCTGACAACGAGCCGCCAGGATGGCGACAGGCTACATCTGCATTTCGCTCTCGCCTCGATCCACGATGCAGCAGGTCGCTGGGAGGAGGCGTTCGAGCACTGCCGCCTGGCCAACGAATTGAAACGGGTCGAGTTCGATCCCGTCGCCTATGCGGGCCTGGTCGACCGACTCCTGGCGATTCTCGACAAAACGTCCCTGAAGGCCGCGCCACGGGCCCGGAACGAGGACCCGAGACCCGTGTTCATCGTCGGCATGCCGAGATCGGGCACATCGCTGGTCGAGCAGATCATCGCCAGCCACCCGGCTGCGCACGGCGCCGGCGAGCTACCCAACATCGGTTATCTCGCGCTGTCGACCGCCGGTGAGGGGCTCGAATATCCGGAGTCGCTCCCGCGTCTCGACGAGGCGGTCATCAGTGCCATGGCCCGTGAGTACCTGGCACACATAGACGGGCTCGCGCCCGAAGCGGAACGCGTGACGGACAAGATGTGGCAGAACTTCGAGTATCTCGGGCTCGTGTCGCTCATGTTCCCGGCGGCGCGGGTCATCGACTGCCGACGTGATCCGATGGACACCGCCATTTCCTGCTATTTCCAGCACTTTTTCGGCACAGGGGCAGCGTTCAGCTACGACCTGGAGCACCTGGGTCTTTACTACCGTCAGTACGAGCGGATGATGGCGCACTGGCAGCAGGTGCTCGACATCCCCATCCTGCAACTTCAGTACGAGGCGCTGGTCAGTGAACCCGAATCCCAGGCGCGTCGTCTCATCGAGTTTCTCGATCTGCCGTGGGACGAGGCCTGTCTGCGTTCCCACGAGACCGACCGCGTCGTGCGAACGGCGAGCTACGCCCAGGTTCGAAGACCGATCTACAACAGCTCCGTCGGGAGGCACCGGCACTACGATCAATGGTTAACCCCGCTGCGCGAGACACTGGGGTGATGCGGGGAGTCAGGCGTCTGTCAGCCCAGATGCGCTAGCAACGCTTCGCACACCCGGTCGAGCTGTGCGTCTGTCATATCGGGGAAAAAGGGCAGTGCAAGGACCCGGTCCGAAGCATCTTCGGTGATCGTCAGCGACTCGTGTCGGCAGCGACCCGGTGCCGTATACGCCGGCATCCGGTGGATGGCTGGAAAGTAGTAGCCTGTCGCAACGCCGTCGGCGGCCAGTCGCTCTCGCAGCCGATCCCTTGTGCCCGGCTCGAGTGCGCCGGCAAGCCTCACGACAAACACGAACCACGACACGGTGACTCCATCCGGCGCCGGCGCCGGCAGCAGCAGCCTGTCGCAATCAGCGAGTCTCTCGCGATAGGCGCCGAACAGTCTTGCGCGCCGGGCGATGAAGTCCTGCAGGCGGGTCAGCTGTGACAGGCCGAGGGCCGCTTGCAGGTCGCTGAGGCGGAAGTTGTGACCCGGCGAATCCGCCCCGAACGGCATGTCTCCGCCGGTTCGCCCATGATTCCGCATGCTGCGGCAGTAGTCGATGACGCTGGTGTCGTCGCTGACGACTGCACCGCCTTCGCCACAGGTGATGACCTTGTTGGGGTAAAAGCCGAACACACCGGCGGTCCCGAGGCTGCCGGCGGGCCGGTCGCCGATCCTGGTGCCCAGGGCCTCGCAGGCGTCTTCTATCACTGCCAGTTCGTGGCGCCGGGCGATGTCGAGGATGGCGGTCATGTCCGCCGGCCTGCCGAAAACATGGACAACGAGTATGGCGCTTGTTGACGGCGTGATCGCCTCTTCGATGCGGTCGGGATCGATGTTGAGAGTGTCCGCACCGATGTCGACGAATACCGGCATCGCGCCGACATGATGAATGGCATTGGCGGTCGCGACGAAGGTGAAAGCGGTTGTGATGACCTCATCGCCGGGGCCTACCCCGGCGGCCCCGAGGGCGAGTTGCAAACCCGCCGTTCCCGAACTGGTTGCGACAGCGGCGGTGGTGCCGCAGGCGCGGGCGAGGGCATCTTCAAACTCCCCCAGCGCGGGGCCGAGGCTGATCTGGCCGCTTTGCAGCGTGCCGGTGACGGCGGCGATATCCCGGGCGTCGATGGACGGCCGGGCGAGCGGGACGGGCTCATTCATGTTCGAAGCGACCCTGCTTCAATGACAGGGATGCCTTGTGGAGCAGCGTCTCCCGGTCCGGGGCTCGCGCCAGGATATCGGCGATGCGCTGACCGGCACAGCCATCGCCATAGGGATTGACGAGGCCAGCCAGGGAAGCCCGGAAATCCGGGTCCATTGCGGTTCGGATACCATCGGTAATCGCCTCCGGCTTCGCTGCCACATCGACGATATTGGCCGCCTGCGTCCTGCCTTTCTGCCGACTGCCGACATTGACGGTAGGTAGTTCAAGCGTCGGCGTCTCCATGATGCCGCTCGAGGAGTTGCCGACGAGGGCACCCGAGCGTTCGAGCAGGCCCCAGTAGAGCCTGGGCGACAGGTTGACGAACAGCTCTGCGTGGTCCCGGGCATCGCAGAACTCTCGCGCCCTGGCTATCAGGGCCCGGCTGCCGGCGTCGGCATTGGGGAAGCAGAACACAATCCGCGCCAGCCCCTCCAGGGCATCGAAGACCGCCTCCGGCTGCCTGGTTGTGTCGTCGTCGAGCGTCACCGGGTGGATCGACACCACGCAGGTGTCGCGATCGGGAAGGAATCCGATTGCCGACGACAATTCGGTGTCATCCGGAAGATTGCCCTCGATGATGTGATCCAGCGACGGCGCGCCGACCCGATGGACGCGCCATGCTTCCTCGCCCATCGCCAGTACCCGCTCCTTCGCCTCCATCGTTGGCGTCAGATGAAGGTGCGACATCTTGGTGAGCGCGTTGCGAATGGCGTCGTCGATGGCGCCCTCACTGATCTCGCCACCCTCGATGTGCGCGATCGGGATCCGCAGGGCCAACGCCGCGCAGGCCGGCGCCATCATCTCGTAGCGATCGGCGATCAGAAGCAGCAGGTCGGGTCGCAGTCTGCCGAGCACATCTGCCAGCGAAAGAATGGCGGTGCCGATGGTCTTCGCCATGCCGACGTCCGAGTCCGAACTCATCAGGCACTCGATCCGCTCGTCCACCGCGAACCCCGATGCCTCGATCTCCTGCACGGTTTCACCGAACTCCGGCGACAGGTGGGCGCCGGTGACGATCAGGCGCGTGTCGAGGTCCGGATGCGCCTGCATCCTCTCCAGCGGCCAATGCAGGTGTCCGAAGTCGGCGCGCGAAGTACTGATCACGGCGACGGATTTCACGGTGCTACCTGTTGGTGAGGCTTGTGGAGGGGGTCAAAAAAGGCCCGGCAGCTGTGCTGCCGGGCCTGCGATTATCCCGGACGCCCGGGTCAGTTCTGTGTCCGCAGCTCGACGCGACGGTTGCGCGCGCGTCCCTCGGCGGTGCTGTTGTCGGCGATCGGCGAAGACTCACCGTATCCCTTCGCTGTCAGGTTGGCAGCACTGACGCCCTGGGCCACGAGGTAGTCGACGACCGACTGTGCGCGTCGCTGGGACAGGGCCATGTTGTATGCCTCTGCACCCGAGCTGTCGGTATGACCGGCGACCTCGACCTTCATGTCGGGGTTGCGTCGAACGCTTTCGGCATCGTCGGCCAGCGCAGCTTGCGACTCTTCGGTCAGCTCATCGGAATCATGCCGGAACTCGACGTCGGTCAGTTCTGTCACCGCCATGATCTCGCAGCCGTTGACGTCGACACGCGTGCCCTTCGGTGTGTCGGGGCATTTGTCCGCCGTATCCAGTACGCCGTCACCATCGGAATCCAGCGGGCATCCCCTGCTATCTACGGGGGTGCCTGCAGGCGTCCCCGGGCAGTCATCCATGTAGTCCGGCACGCCGTCCTTGTCCGTATCGATGGGGCAGCCGTTCAGGTTGACCTTGGTTCCCGCCGGCGTGTTCGGGCACATATCCCGGCTGTCCGGGACGCCGTCACCGTCACTGTCGGGATCGACATAGGCCGGCTCTGGTTCGCCACCGAAGGGGATCTGCACGCCTACATTGAGGATCGTGTCCTGGTGGGTCGTGCTCGCACCGAAATCCCAGCGCTGGCGGAGCTCTGTCCTCAATGCGACTTTTCCATCGCGCTTGAACTTCGTCAGGAGCCCGAAGGCGAGAGAGCCGGCGCCGCCGCTTTCGTTATCGGCGCTGTTGTCGGCATCGGACTTCTGGTAGCCGTATCCGGCGAGGAAATACGGCGAAATCCTGTTCTCCGGGAACCATGGCTTGACGAGATCGACCGCGACACCCCAGATTTCTGTGTCCGGGAATCCGTCCGCGTCGTAGTAGTAGCCACCGAGCTCCGCATTCCAACCTTCGAATGCCCGGCCGAGCGCCACGTGACCACCCATCGTGTCATCGAGGTGGCGGCTGCCATCCGGGAAGATTGCCGAGGCCATCGGCGTGACGTACCACTGCCCGGCTTCCTGAGCCTGTGTCGAACCCGAAACCGTAAGCGCCAACGTGGCGAAGGCCAGTAGGAATTTCCTCATTATTTTCTCCTCCCCGAACCCGGCGTCGCACAATACCGGTCATTGCTCCGGCGCCCCTCGTTCCGTCTGTCGGAAACCATGATCCACCGGATCAACAACAATCGTCTGGATACTACAGTAATAAGAGAAACAGTTGAATCAGGGTATTCCTGCATATCACTGCCCCTTCCGGGCATCCTTGACGATCTCGTCACGTCTCTTCAAAAGGGCCTGGACCTGGGATCGTTCCAGCAGATTGCCCTCGCTTGCCCTCACATTCTCGGAGGTCAGCGTGTCCAGCCGGTCGGCCAGCATCGGCGATACCTTGAGTTCAACCTTGCGGGCATCCTGCGGACGGCCACGATCCGTGCGGAACGCCCGGGAGTTGTCAATCAGGAACATCATCCAGTCGTCACCGCTGTAAGCCATGTTCTGCTTGGTGCGATCCTCGTTGTAAATGAGGACGTCGAAGATGAACATCAGCGGCCATTGTTCGCCCAGCGGACACCAGCCGGAGGCCGACAGGCTCTTCGTCTCCCGCTTCAGCTCGTTGACCAGGCCCTCGATCCAGAACTGCAGTGAACCTTCGGTACCATTGATCGTGCGTGCCACGGTCACCGGCACCAGGTCGAGCCCGATCAGCTTGTCGATCCGGTAGGCTGCTACCTCGTACTGCCACCGATCTGAAACGCCGATCAGCCGTCTCTGGTCGGTACGGCCGCGACCCTTGATGTTGGTCGACTCCGACTTGAACAGGCCGGCGATCTGCACGTCACCATGCTGGATCGTGACCTTCTGCGGTTTGGTGACGCCTTCGCCGACGTCCTCGATGGACACGATCTTGCCTTCGCTCAGGATCTTCTCGATCTCGTCGTCAGACAGCCTTCCCGGGCGTGTCCCGACGCGACGGACCGGTTTGGATGGCGGACCGGTCTCACCCGTATCGGCGTATAGCACCGAGATGGCGCCCGCCTGCTCGACCAATGCCGACGGGCGTCCCTTGTAGACGGATGCGAGCATGCCGGTGTCGATCATCATGACCCTTCCGTCCATGCGATTGACGACAAGCGAATCGGGCTGGGGCGTATGACCGAGCGCCACCCGTTTTACGCCCAGGTTCTGCAGCGCCCGATCGACGCGCAAAACTTCCATATTGGGATTGCAATAGGCCGTGCCGCGGTTCCACAGCGGCCCGTCTGCCGTGAAGACCGGCGACGACTCGGCTGCCGCCAACTGCTCGGCATGTGCGCTGATGGCGGGATCGGCGGCTGCCGCCGCCTTCGCCGTCCCCGACCTGCTGCCGAACGCCGCATCCGGCGCCAGCGCGCCCGAGGCTTGCAGCGCCTGCCAGGCTTCCGCATAGGATCGCAGGTCTGCCGGCAGTTGCAGGTTGAGTTGTTCAGGAGAAGTGTTGGCCAGGTCATCACTGACGCCGCCGTGAACATACGCGGTATCGTTGACCGACACGATGATCGGTCGCTGGAGTATCCACTGACCGTAATGCCCCTGGGGTGAAAACGCCGCCCGTAGCGCGAAATAGCCCGGCGGGAAAGCTTCGGCGAAAGCGGCCTGTGCCGCCGCATTGTCGCTCAGCCCTTGCCGCGCAAGATAGCGCTGGTATTCAGCAGCACGTTGTTCCTGATCCTCCTCGCCGGCAAATGCTGCATACTCGCCGTCGCTGATGTCCTCGAACTCACCGGACAGCCGCATCGCTTCGTGGTTGCCCAGCGTCACATGCACACGGCCGCCAGCCGCCTCCGCTTCCTCCTGCAGGCGCATCACAAGGTCCATGATCTCCCGCGAGCGCGCGCCTCGATCCACGAGATCGCCAACGCTGACCAGGTGCGCCTGACCCCCGGTCCATTTCAGGCCCGCGTCGACCAGGCCGGTCCGGGTCAGGATCGAGACGAATTCGTCATAGGCGCCGTGGATATCGCCGACCGCAACCACCTTGTCGACACCATTCCAGCGCCATTGCCCGGCTTGCGCATGTGGTATGGCTCCGATCAGCGCCGTCACCAGGATGAGGTGCAAAGCGCTCCGCGTTGCCGTCGTCCGAATTCGTTGCCACTTCATCGTTGGCTCCCATTGCAAATCGTCATGGTTCAAGGGTAGGCGAGGACGGGGCCGGCATCCACATGTGCAGGCGTCCCGGTGCGCCCCGGAAATCGCGTGACACAGGGCCGTGATTTTCGCTTAACATGCCTCCTGGCCCGCCAGCCGGTGAGCCCGCGTATGCAACGAATTGATAAGGACAAGTGCATGAAGATTGTTGCGGCTGTGATCTCGCCGATCCTGTTTTGCGTGAGCGCCTGCGCGCTTGAGGAGAAGTCGCGCGGCGATTATGAGCGTCATTCGAACAGCCAGTTGGAGATCTCCAGGACGGACGATTCCATGCTGGTATTCGAGGCCAAGACAGGCGCGGCATTCCCCGAGAGCAGCCGGTCGGCCGAGGCGAAACGGATGGAGTGGTTGCAATCGTGGCTCTCTCGCGGCGGTTACTGTCCCGACGGCCACGAGATCGTCAGCAGGCGCAAGGTCGATCCCGGCGAGATCAACTTTTACGACATGGACCTGCGCTACGAAGTGCGCTGCACCGACCCACCGCCGGTGCCTGTCGAGGAATGATCGGGCCAGCTAACGCAAGTAGCGATTGCGGATGTTGTCGTATTCGCCCGTCTCATGAAGGTGGGCGAGACTCTCATCGAAGCGCGTCACCAACTCGTCGCTGACCGATGTGCGGCTGAACATCAGCCGTACGTCGTTGCTGCCGCCTATATCGACCGGATGGGTCTCGATGTCCTCTTCCAGCCCGCGGCGACGGATGATCGCCGAGGCGACGAAGATGTCGTCGATAAAGCCGTCAATCTCCCCGTCCAGTAATCTCCCCGCGCTGGTTTCCCCCAGATCCGCTGAAAAGAACTGTTCGGCATAGGCCGGATCGTCCTGCATGCTGCGCACTTCCTCGCCATAGATATAGGCGTCCGTGATGCCGATCTTCATGCCCGCATCCATCATCTCGCGCAACGTGGCGCCCTGGAACTGTTCCCGATCGCCGGCGCGCACAAACAGGGCAAAGGTCTCCGTGCGATAGGGCTCTGAGAAGTGTGCGTAGGCTTCCCTGTCGGACGTCAACGTGGCGCCGCTGATCAGGTCGACGCTACCGTCCTGTATCCGCCGCAGGAGGCTGGCCCAGCTATCGCGCTCGAACGACACTTCGCAGCCGGCATCGGCTGCTATGGCCGACACGATCTCAACGTCCAGCCCGTTTACCTCACCCACCGGGTTCATGTAGTGGTAAGGCTCCCATGGATCCCAGCCCATCGTCAGGTGACAGGTTTCGGCGGGGGTTTCCTCGACCACCGCCGGGGCGGCTGCGGTCGTTTCGTTCTCTGCGGGTGGGGCCGCGCTATCGCAACTGGTCAGAGCGAACCACAGCAACAGCAGTACTGCAGGACGAGCGGCATGGTACATCTTCGACCTCCCCATCAGCCCGAGCGGCGGCTGCCCCGACGGGATCAATCTGCCGACAGGCTGTTTTTTGGAAATGCTTTGCGAAAGTATAGGCCAATATCGACCTGTCGCGTTTGCGCTATTCCAGTGACTGCCGCTCAAGCACGTCATAGCTGACCATCCGGAACCGATAGGGTGTGGCCTCGATCAGGCGTTGAGCCAGTACACCGTGCAGCGCGTCGTCCCAGGTCCCGTAGTCCTCGATGAAAGCCGCCGCACGATCCGGATCGCCGCTGGCCTGGATGGCTAGTACTTCTCCCAGCAACGCATCGACGACCCCGGGATAGCGCTCGTAGTCGATGCCGAGCCGGCCGCTGTCCGCGTTGAAGCGCAGCAAGCCGTTCTCCAGGAAGTAGTTCATCTGCATCAATTGCATCGTCTGGTACGGCTGATCCCGCCTAGGTTTCACTCGCTGCAATACGCGGTAGATACCGGATGCCTGGATGGCGCGCAGCGTGTCCTCGTCGATGACGCCCTTCTTCTCCAGCAGGGGTGCCGTATGCAGCGAGACGAGATCTGATTTCATTTCCTCCAGCAGGTCACCGTATGGCGACAGGGCGGTGCCAAGATCCCGCCCATCCGTGGTCTTCGCGACGCCCAGGTAGTGGCCGATCTCGTGCCACAGGGTGCGATAGAAACCACCCTCCATGGTCAGGTCGTCGGCGTGTTCTTCAGCAACCGCGGCCCGGTAGATCGCGTCCGTGTCTGCAAACAGGTCGGGGTGGGTCATGATGTTGTAACGCAGCAGTATCGTCCGGCCATATTTGCGGGAGTGGTCCGCATCATTGGGCAGGATGGTCGCCGTGTTGGAGCCGCGTGACTGTCCGAAGTCGGCGATCACGTTATACACGCTCACCGGGATTCGCTCGGCCACCTTGCGCGAAGAGTCCTGCGGTAACCCGTCCTGGATCTCCTGGATACCGCCGATCACCGATTCCAGTTCGCGGCTCTTCTCGTCATCGCGGGCCAGTACGCTGAGGCTGAAGAAACTCTTCACGCCGTATAGCGCGTCATCGTAAGTCTCGTAGCTGCCGATCTGGGCATTGAGATTGCCGAAGTCACCGCGCACCCAGGCAGCGTCGCCGCCTTCGTAGTCGTCGCTGATGAGATCCCGGGCCCGCAGGCGGAGATAGTCGGCGAAATCCCTGTCCTCCGTCTCGATATCTTCTGCAGCACCATTCAACAGACCATGCGCGTCCATGATGCGGGGCGCCCAGCGCACCGAGTAAGGCAATGCGTACCAGGAGTGCCCCCAGGCGCCCTGGCGGACGGATTCGAGTTGCTCCCTGAGACCCGCATGCAGTCCTTCGAGCACCGGATAGCGCATGAGCATCTCGAGATCGCGGTTTGCATTTTCGCGAGTCGCGGCACGCACAACCGTGCGTTCGCCGAGCAGGGCGGGGCGCATTGCGGGTTGTGCTTCGAGAAACGGATCGAAGGTCTCACGGGACAGCGCCCAGGGGTAGACGTTCTTGCCCGGCTCGCTTGCCCGAACCGGCAGGAACGGAACACGCTGGTTGTCCAGCGTGGTCGCGACAGGCCCGCGGAACAGGTAGTAGAGATCGAGCAGGGCGGTTCGATGATCCGTGTCGCCACCGGCCATCTGGAGTACCTGCAGGGCCTCCAGTGCCTCAGGGTGCAGCGAGTCTTCGTACACTGCATTCAGCAGGCGTCCCGCCAATAGCAGCTTGGCGACGGCGTTCTTTTCTCCGGTACTCAGGTCACTCAGATCATGGGCCATGTGGATGCGCCTGGTCTTGTCGAGAATCTCCCCGGCCTGTTCCGCGGACCAGTATTTTGCGTCGATTTCCTCGGCACTGGAGAGGCTGGCCGCGCCCAGGCAAAGCACGATCGCTCCGGACAGGTGTAAAATGAACGTTTTCATCATTAGCTCCGGGGCGATTGCCGGTTGTTCGGGCTACCCGAAAACCGCATTCTCAGCCCGGGGCGATTATCAGGCAAGCCAGTGAGTCGAGTTGAATTCGATAGCGACCTAATCCGCCGATACGATGGACCGGGGCCGCGCTATACCTCTTATCCGACGGCAGTGCAGTTCACCGAGGAGTTCGGTGTCGACGACTACCGCCGCCTGGCGCTCGCAAGCAACGATGCGGAAGGTACCCGACCGCTCTCCATCTACGTTCACATTCCTTTCTGCCATACGCTTTGCTACTACTGCGGTTGCCACAAGGTCGTGACGCGAACAGCAGGTGTTGCCGAGGAATACCTGCGCTACATGATGCGCGAAGCGGAGCTGCACGCGGAATTGTTCGATTCGACGCGTCCCGTCGTCCAGTTGCACCTGGGCGGAGGAACGCCGACCTACCTCACGCATGACGAAATGACCGGCCTGATCGAGGGACTTGGGCGTCATTTCTCGCTTGCCCGGGATACGGACCACGAGTACTCGATCGAGATCGATCCGCGCACCACCGATTCCGAAACCCTGCCCTTGCTCGGGCGCCTCGGGTTCAACAGGCTCAGCATGGGCATCCAGGATTTCGATCCCGAGGTGCAAAGGGCGGTCAACAGGATTCAGTCACCGGAGCACACGCTCGACCTGATCAGGCAGGCGCCGAAGACAGGTTTCCTCTCGGTGTCGGTCGACCTGATCTACGGTTTGCCGTTTCAGACAAAGGATCGCTTCCTGGACACTCTGCAACAGGTCGTGAGTGCACGGCCGGACCGTATCGCCGTCTACAACTACGCCCACCTGCCGAGGATGTTCAAGGCGCAGCGCCTGATCCGCGAAGAGGATCTGCCGAGCGCGGAACAGAAACTGGAGTTGCTTGGCACGACCGTCGAGTACCTCGCCCAGGAAGGCTACGAGTACATCGGGATGGATCATTTCGCCTTGCCCGGCGACGAGCTGGTTTCGGCCCGGGACGAAGGCACCCTGCAGCGCAATTTCCAGGGCTACTCGACGTATGCCAATTGCGACCTGATCGGGCTCGGTATCAGTTCCATCGGCAAGCTGGACACCTGCTACAGCCAGAACCTGAAGCTCAGGAAGGACTATTTCACGGAGCTGGACGCGGGCCGCCTGCCTGTTTTCCGCGGCGTCGAACTCGATGACGAGGATGTTCTTCGCAGGCAGGTTATCCAGGACGTGATGTGCCAGGACCGCATTGACATGGATGTGCTCGGGCGCCAGTTCGAGATCAAGTTCGGCGAGCACTTCGCGGATGCCCTGGAAAGCCTGGCGCAACTCAGCTCGGACGGCCTGGTGGAACTCGACGATCGTTACGTGCAGGTCACCGCCAGGGGTCGCTTCCTGTTACGTTCGATCGCCATGGCTTTCGACGCCTATCTCCCTGCCGAGCGTCGTCCTGACCGCTTCTCGAAGGTGATCTGAACGGCGGATGAGCTACCTGGCGCTCAAGTGCGTCCACGTTGCGGCCGTCGTCGTCAGTTTCGTGCTTTTCACGACACGCGGGTTCTGGATGGTCACGGACTCGCCACTGCTGCACACCCGGTTTGCACGGGTCGTGCCGCATGTCGTCGATACCGTTTTGCTCGCCAGCGCGATCGGACTGATCGTGATACTCCGACAGTATCCCTTCGTGCAGCCCTGGCTGACCGCGAAGGTGCTGGGATTGCTGGTCTATATCGGCCTGGGAACGATCGCCCTGAAGCGCGGACGAACACCGGCGATCCGCATCGCCGCTCTCGTCTCCGCCATCGTTGTCTTCCTGTGGATCGTGGCGACCGCCAGGGGGCATACCCCGTGGTTACCGGTCTGATTTCTGCGCCTGCTCGTCCGGTTCGGATTCCGTCGAATTGCCGAGCAAGTGATGGAGCACTTTGTCGCCATTCCTGATGCCCAGGCGCTCGCTGATGCCGCCGCCGATCTCGACCACCGCACGAACCGGCTCCCGCGAAGAAACGGTCTTGCGCGAATAGGGAATCATGTTCGGCGTGATACCGCTGATTGTGCCATCGGCCCTGACGAACAGGACGTCGAGATAGATGGGCGTGTTCTTCATCCAAATGCTCGAGACCATATTGGCGCCCGAGTAGAAGATCATGCCCTCGTCTTCGTCGAGTTCCTCGACGTACATCAGACCCCGGCTTCGATCCTGGGGCGTGACTGCTTCGTAGACCCTGAAGTCATGGCGCGTTCCGTCGGCTGTCTTGATGACCAGTGATGACGTTTGCAGATGATCGAGCAACCCGGCTGCCAGGGTGAGCGTGTGCAGCACGCAGACGAGTGCAACAAGGACCAGCGCGACGAGCCAGCGTCGCGACTTCACCTGGAGTCCTCAGTCAGAGTGATCAATCGAGTGCCTGTCGGGTGTCTTGGTAGCGTTGATGAGCGCCTTGTTGTTGTTATTCGCGCGTTTGCCCGGTGGGGAGGATAGTCGCCGGCCGGGAATTGTCAATCGACCGGGCCGGGAAAGGTCGGGAGCCTAGTGCAGTTCGCGCGTCGCGAGCCGCTGGTCCAGGGCATCCTGGTAGATCGTGACGTAGCGTCGCGCGGCTCTCCCCCAGTCCCATTTTTGCGCCATCGCCTGATGTTGAAGGCGCAGCCAATCCTCGCCGTCGTCCTGGTAGATGTCCAACGCCCGGCCGACCGCTTCAGCAAGGTGACCGGCCCTGGGTTCGTCGAACAGGAAGCCGGTTGCGGTGCCCTTGTCGATCGCTTCCTGTGTCGCATCGACGATCGTGTCGGCGAGACCACCTGTGCGATGCGCTATCGGCAGAGTGCCGTAGCGCTGCGCATACATCTGCACGAGGCCGCATGGCTCGAAATGGGAGGGGACGAGCAATCCATCCGCACCCGCCATCATCAGGTGGGCGATCCGTTCGCTGAATCCACTGTAGTGGCCTATCTGGCCCGGGAACCGGCTTCTCAGGCTGCTGACGACCGCGGCGTATTCGTCGCTGCCTTCGCCGGTGAGGGCGAGCTGCACGCCAGCCTCGAGAAGCCAGGGCGCAGCTTCCAGCAGGATGCCCCAGCCTTTTTGCGCAGTCATGCGGCCGAGCATCGCCAGCAGCGGGGTTCCCGATTGTTGTCTCAGCCGGAATTCCTTCTGTAGCGCTGCTTTGCACGCTGCTTTGCCGGTCAGATCGCGGGCATCGTATGTCGCCGGAAGGAAATCGTCGGACGACGGATTCCAGAGCTCGGTGTCGATCCCGTTGAGGATGCCGTGCAGGTTCGCGGCGCGGCCGCGAAGAACCCCTTCCATATTGCAACCGAACGCCGGCGTCTGGATCTCTTTGGCATAGGTCGGGCTGACCGTGGTGACCTCGTCAGGGTAATAGATCCCCGATTTCATGAAACTGAGGTGACCATAGAATTCCATGCCGTCCATATGCAGTGCGAGGCTGTCGATTTCCAGCGCCTTACGGCATTTACGATCGAAATTTCCCTGGTAGGCCAGGTTATGAATCGTAAAGACGCAGGCCGCTGTGGCCGACTTGTCGAACTTCAGGTAAGCCGGCCCGAGGCCGCAGTGCCAGTCGTTGCAGTGGACAATGTCGGCCTTCCAGTCGTCCAGGCCGACGCCGCTGCCGAACAACGCAGCAACTCGCGACAGGACGCCGAAACGCAGGGCATTGTCCCAGTGCTCGGCGCCATGTTGATCCGTATAGGGATTGCCCGGCCTGTCGTAAAGCGCCGGGCAGTCGATCAGGTACAGCGGGGTGCTGGTGCCCGGCAGCACGCCCTTGAGCAGCTGCACCTTGTCGGCGCTGGTGAGGGGTTGGAAAGGCTTGCCGGCAGGCTCAAGGTCGAGTCCGGCAGCGACCCCGCGATAGGCGGGCATCAGGATCCGTGCATCGACGTTCAGCTTCTGCAAGGCTGGCGGCAATGCGGAGGCGACGTCGGCCAGACCACCCGTTTTCACCAGCGGGTGTACTTCGGCAGCCGCCAGCAACACGTTCAGATCGACCGGCATAAATCGAGATCTCGCACGCTTATCGACGTCTCCCCGGGGCGGCTCTCCACTTTATCACAGGGCATCGGATGTCCACCCGAACGATCAACATTGCCTATAGTCTAGTGAGAACGCCACCCAGCAAGGATCAGAGCACACATGAGGATCAAGTTACCCGATCGAAATGTCAGTAGTCTGACGCGAGAGACGATCGCCGTCGTTCTCGCCGGTGGCCGGGGCAGTCGATTGAAGCAGCTCACACTGAATCGCGCGAAGCCGGCCACGCCATTCGGCGGCAAGTACCGGATTATCGATTTCCCGCTGTCCAATTGCGTGAATTCGGGCATCCGTCGCATCGGTGTCCTGACCCAGTACAAGGCCCATGATCTGATCACTCACCTGCAACGTGGCTGGGGGCATTTCCGCGGCGAGATGGGTGAGTACATGGAGATCCTGCCGGCCCAGCAACAGATAGACGCCTCCTGGTACAAGGGGACAGCGGACTCCGTGTACCAGAACCTCCATTACATGAAGCGTCACAACCCGAAATATCTGCTGGTGCTGGCCGGCGACCATATCTACAAGATGGACTACGGCCCGATGATCGCTCACCACGTCAATACGGAGGCACAGATCACGGTGGGCGCGGTCGAGGTGCCGCGCGACAGGGCGAAGGAATTCGGCGTGCTGGCTATCGACGAGGACTACCGGGTCAACAACTTCGTAGAGAAACCGGATAATCCCGATCCCATCCCGGGCCGCGATGGCGTCGCGCTTGCGTCGATGGGCATCTACGTCTTCAGTTTCGATTTCCTGGCGACGGTCCTGCAGAAGGACGCGGCCAACCCGGAATCGACCCATGACTTCGGCAAGGACATCATCCCGAACTGCATCCGCAATCATCGGGTGACGGCGTACGTGTTCCAGGACGCGGAAACCAAGGCCCAGCACTACTGGCGCGACGTGGGAAATGTCGACGCGTTCTACGAAGCGAACATGGAGCTGACCCGGCCGATGCCGGAACTGAACCTCTACGATATGGCATGGCCCATCTGGACCTACCAGGAGCAGATTCCGCCAGCCAAGTTCGTACCCGACAGCGAAGGTAACGACGGCGTCGCTGTGTCATCCATGGTGTCCGGCGGGTGCATTGTCGAGGGCGCCGAGGTCAGCAGTTCTTTCCTGTCTTCCAACGTGTTGGTGGAGAGCGGGTCGCGGCTGGAAGGCGCGGTCGTCCTGCCAGATGCCCACATCGGCAAGAACTGCCGGATCCGGAAAGCGGTAATCGACGAGGATTGCGTGGTGCCTGACGGGACGGTCGTCGGCGAGGATGCCGAAGCCGATCGCAAGCGCTTCTTTGTGACGAACGAGGGCGTGGTGCTGATCACCCAGGCGATGCTAGACGCCTGACGCTGACCTTGTCTGTTGCTGTGGGCCGGGGCCTGCGCCAGCCGGGCTATTCTTGGCGCGCTTCTTGGCCACGCGGACATTGAACGCGATGCTGATCCTCTCCTCGTTGCCCATGTTCGTTTCCACACCATGTTCGAGCCAGGCCGGGAATACGAAGATCCGGCCGGCCTCCGGCCGCATGCGGACTTCGGTCGCCATGAACTGGGTCGCCTGGGTGATCGGCGGTTTCAGCATCAGGCTCATCATCCTCGGATCGCGGAAGAAGATTCCCCCACAGTCTGGGAAGACCTTGACGTAGTAGACGCCGCTGAGGTGGCAATTGGGATGGATGTGGTTCTGGTTGTGGGCGCCGGGCGGGTTGATGTTGATCCAGGCTTCGTGGTGGTACTCGAGATCCTTTTCGTAGTTCTGCGATTCCCCGATATTCCGGGCAACTTCAAGAATGCGCTTGTTGAATTCGCCGAACTCCGGCAGCAGTTGAATGATGTTCGGGCTCTGCCAGCCCTTCACATTGGTGTTGGCGACCCCCTCGGGGTCATTGGCGCGCATTCTGTTGGCGAGGCTGTAAAGCTCCCGGTCCAGGTCGTCGTGGTCATCGAAGATCGCGGTCCAGACCAGGGACGGGAACAGGTTCTTGGAGAGTATTTCCATCGTGTTGTTTGCCGGGCAGGCCGAGTTGCTGACAACTTTTGATTATCACGCCCGTCAGGATCGAAGTCCACGCGCCCATGCGTCCCGGCAGTCGGCTGCCAATACTATGGACCGGACGGTCGCACGCTGTCGGACGACATGCTGATGCCCATCGGGCCGCGCGGCAGGTACGCCTGCATGCGACGCCCGTCGCGCAGCACTTCGACGGCGATGGTGCCGCCATCGTTACCCAGCGTTGACACCCGGCGGACGTCATTGGCGGCGAAAATACGGGTCTCGTCGATGTTGACGATGACGTCACCTTCTTGCAGACCTGCATTCTCTGCTTCCGATCCGGAGAGCACGCGTTGGATGCTAACCTGGTTGGGGCGTCCAAGCGCATACAGGTAGCGGGAGAATGTCTCGTCATCCAACTGGCCGCGCAGATTCTCGAGATTCCCGGGCAGGCGATTCAGCTCCTCCCGGTAACGGTCGCTGCGCAACCAGCCTTCTCGCTGGGCCTGGTCTCGCAGATAGAGCTGGGCCATGATCTGCTCGTCGTAAAGGCGCCGATAGTAAGCCGCTTCTTCTTCGTCGAAACCGGCTTCGATGAAATCCGATTCGGATACCTGGCCCCGATTGCGGCGGGCCATGATGTCCTGCCGGCGCGGCTCTGGCGCCTGCTCGCGCGCTGATTCGGATTCGACCTCCAGGGATTGTTCGAGCGACTCAAGGCGCATCCGGAGATTCTCGATTTCCTCCTCCAGGCGCAGCCTCTCCTCCACCTCGCGGTCGAGGATGCCGGCCATCGACTCCAGTGTGCCGTCGGGAACCGGGGCCGATGTGTAGCCGCCATCTGCCGAAGGGGCGCTCAATGGGCGATCGGAATCGGCCGGGGCGGGAGCCCTGGTGATGGCGGTTGCGGCGACCGCTGTAGCGAGCAGTACGCCAGCGGCAAGTTTCAGGCGATCGGGTTCATTTTGCGTCGCGTTTCATGGTAGCGCCGTCCCGGCTACGTACCAAGGCGTCCTCGGGCACAGACGTCGCAAAATCCGTATCCGCGGCGACGCCGGAGTCGTTACTCCGTTGGACCGATACTCTAGTACGCAGCCATTGCATCAGATCGCGGAAGCCGGGGTGGCGTCTAAGGCTCGCGAACTCGAAGCGGCCCTCCAGGTAGTTCTGGTAGGCCTCCGCACTGCGCGTCTGGCCGGCTCCCGCGTCGCCGCCCAGGATCTCGAGCCGCAGGGCATCGACAATCGACGCACCGATTTCCTCCTGCAGCGCAAGGATGTCGTCCATGTGTTTCGTGTACGTCCGGGACCAGATGTTGAATCCGTCCTCGATGCCGATCAGCTGGACCGTGATCCTGATCTGCCGATCCGAGACCCTCAGGCTACCCTCGACGATCGCATCGACATCCAGGTGACGCCCGATCTCCCTGATATCCACATCCGATCCGCGAAACGCGAATGAAGAAGTGCGCGCTGCAACCCGGAGGCCGTCGACACGAGCGAGTTGATTGAGAAGCTCGCCCGCGAGCCCGTCGCCCAGATATGTACGGGAGCCCTGTTCGCTCAGGTCCCGAAACGGCATCACTGCGATCGAGTCGATGCCGTCGCCGGCCGATCGTTGCGACGCGCGATCGTTGATCAAAAGAGCGGCGGTCAGGCCCGCGAGGATACCGATGATGGCGAAATCGACGATTCGCCCGGCCAGACCGCGCACCCTCTGTCTTGCCAGGTTTGCGTCCCGGGCTCCGTCCAGGCTCCAGGCGATCACCATCGCGACCGGCAGTCCGATCAATGCCAGGGTAAGGACGAGCCGGACGCTCCAGTCCGGGAGGAAGAGTACCGGTGCCATGACGGCCGTAACCTGTACGGCCAGCCAGGCAACCACGCCATAACCCATGGCGACCTTGTAGAGCCGCCGTCTCTTGAGACTCCGGAGTCCTCCGCCAGGAGGGTCCGGCGATAGATGTGTCTGCGCGCCCATCGCTCAGTCACGAGCTCCATTGCTTGCTGGTGCGAGACCGTTCGGTCCCCCCGTATCTAGAGGGACCCACGCGAGAGCCAGAGGTTCACGATGTACACGACGGGACGACAGATGATGGCGACCGATGCCCGGGACGGGGCTGCCGTCGGCCATGGAGTTCAGGCGGATGTGCTCAGGTGGTCAGGACAACCTTCCCGGTGTTGCGCCGTTCTTCCATCCACGATTGGGCGGCACCGGCTTCCTCCAGCGGGAACGTCCGGTCGACATGCGGCCTGATCCAGCCTGAGTCAACGCCCTCAAGGACCCTGCCAAGCCAGCGGTTCAGCCGATTCCGCGACTCGTACATCGCATGAATGGAACAACCGAATACGCCGCGGTTGCCCTTGACGATGGACGGGGAAGAGAAAGACGGCGCGCTGAGGTAGCCTTTCAGCAGCCGCCACTTTCCCGCCAGGCCATCGTCCGAAGCCGACGATATGCCGAACATGCCGAGTCGGCCGGTAGGGCCTAGCAGGTCGAAGCTCTGTTTCCAGCTGACGGGTCCAAGTGGATCGATGATGAGATCGAAACCGGCGCCATCCGTCAGCTCGCGTGCCTCTTCGATCCATTCCGACTGCCGGTAGTCGATCGCGTGATCAAGGCCGCGCTCCGTGAGGAAGACGTGCTTGCCGCCACTCGCAGTTCCGATCGTCCGTGCGCCCAGGTGCCGGGCAATGTCGAGTGCCGCGAGCCCGACGCCGCCGCCCGCGTTATGGATCAGCACGGTCTGGTCCGAGCGCAGCGAGCCCATGACGACCAGCAACACCCATGCCGTCACGTAGTTAAGGGGGATCGCCGCCGCCGTCGTGAAGTCCAGCACTCCGGGTATGGGTAACACCCGGTTGGCATCGATCACATGAAAATCCGCATAGCCATCGTAATCGGTGAGGGCCAGTACCTGGCGACCGATCCAGATGGGATTGACACCTTCCCCTACCTCGTCAACGATCCCCGCGACTTCATAGCCGGGTACGAAAGGCAGTTTCCTGGCGCCGGGATAGAGTCCCTGGCGCATCAGGATGTCGGCGAAGTTGACCCCGGCGGCCTTGACCGCGATGCGCAACATTCCGTGCCCCGGTGACGGGGTCGTCGACTCGCTGATCTGCAGCGCATCCGGACCGCCGTGACGCTGCAACACCACTTGTCTCATGTTTCCTCCGCCGCTCATTTCGCGCTGCAACCGGGCCGGCCGGATCGATTCGTCCCGCCGTCTAGTTGTATTTTCGCTCAAGTTCCGCCAGGCGGCGATCGAGCTCGACACGATCCAGCCATTTTCCGCGCAGCATGACGCCCGCCGGTCTGCGTATCGCCGCGATGCTCTCCAGTGGGTTGCCATCGCTCAGGATCAGGTCAGCCTCCATCCCCACGGCGATCCGGCCAAACTCCTTTTCCTTGCCGAAGAAGGCTGCTGTTGCCACGGTCCCCGAGTAAAGGGCCTCGTAGGGTGTCAGTCCGGCGTCGACCATCGTCTGCAACTCCCGGTGAATGGAGAAACCCGGCACGTTGAAGATCTGGGGTGCATCGGAGCCGAGCAGGATCGGCGCACCCGCGTCGCGCAACGCGCGGATGATCTGCCGGCGTATCTCGATAAACCGACGACCGTCCGCAGGATCGTAGTCCTCACCGCTGATCGCGTCGCGCTTGGAGCGCGTCCAGGACGCCAGCATGTCCGGTGGCACGAAGCGCATTTCCGGTCGCTCCGCCATCACGTCCGGACCGGGTGGCAGCGCAAGGTTGTCCATCAGTGTCTGCGTCAGGACGTTGGCCACCTTTGATTCCCCGGTATCGCGTGCCAGCTGCGGGATGCGATCCGTGTCGACAACGTGGATCAGCGCCGCGCCGAAGAACCCGGGTGATGACGGCGCTTCGGCATCTGCGGGCACCAGGGCCTGCATGTAGCCATCCAGGTGATCGATGGTCGCCTGGCCTGCGGCCAGTGTCCTTTCCAGGCCGACATCCTCAGAGACGTGGCCCGCGAACGGAATGCCGACTTCCTTCGCAGTGGCTGCGATGGCGTCGAATTCGGCCAGACTCAACCCTGGATGCAGTTTCAGAAAATCGTAGCCGGCCGCAGCCTGCTCACGCACCATGCGCCGCGCCGCGTCCGGACCGTCCACGCTGCGACCGTTCAGCGACGGCCCCGACGTGATGATGCGCGGCCCCAGGGTGCGACCCGAGCGTACTTCGTCACGGAGTTCGAGATGGAAGGGTTCGCCCAGCATGCCCCGTACGGTCGTGACGCCGTTCGCGACGAACAGGAAGAGAACTTCGTCTATCCATTCGCGACCGCCACGCAGGCTGGGTATGTGGGCGTGCATCTCGGTGAGGCCGGGCATCAGGGATCTCCCCTCGCCCCTGATGCGTGTCGCGTCCTGCGGAATCGGGGTGTCGAACGTCGGGCCGATGACCGTAATCCGCCCGTCGTCCACGATCACTGTCTGGTGACGCAGCACCTCTTCGCTATCCATGGGCAGTACATCGACACCGACGAACGCGACCGGCTCCGCGGTGGCGAAGCGGGCCAGCAGGAAGAGCAACAAGATCCAGGCCGCGGTGCCCGCTTTTGTCAGCTTATTCATCCATTGTCTCCTGTTGTCTTGCCGGGCCCAGGCTGCTACCCGAGACCCACTTCTTCTGCATCGATGACCTCGAGCTCGGTAGTCGCGGCGTTCGCCCATTCGATCATGGCAGGGTGAGACGCAACATTCGCCACCCAGGCCCCGGCGTCACCGCCGGGCTCGAAACCGTAGGTCATGAATCGAAGCGCCACCGGTGCATACATGGCATCCGCGATCGTGAAATCTCCAAACAGCCACGGGCCTTGCTCGCCGTAACGCATACGGCAGTCGTTCCAGATCGAAATGATCCGCGCGATATCTCCGGCCGCCCGCGGTCCTGGCGACACGCGACGGTTCCGCGCCCGGCAGTTGAGGGGTAGTTCGCGCCGCAGGTCAGCGAATCCGGCGTGCATCTCGCAGGCAGCACTGCGTGCCAGGGCTTGCGCCCCGGGATCGCCCGGCCAGCCCGGCGAGTCCGTCAGGTTGTCCGCCGCGTATTCGCAGATCGCCAGCGAGTCCCACACGACCCGTCCGTCATGCTCGAGCACGGGGACCTTACCCGTCGGCGAGTACCGCGCTATCTGCGCCGCGAATGATGGAGTATCGAGAGCCAGCCGGACCGTCTCGAACTCGACCTCGTGGAAGCGAAGAAAGAACCAGGCGCGCAGCGACCAGGACGAGTAGTTGCGGTTGCCGATGATCAGGCGTGTCGATCCGGCTGCCGATGACCCGGCCGTCACGGCTCAGGTCCGGAAACTGGAATCGATCCGGTCCAGCTTGCGGAGCATGGCCGGCCACGCCAGCGCTCCGCCCTGGCCCAGCGTGACATCGGTCATCTGGCCACCGATCGCATCGACGATCGGCTGGGGTACGCCAACCAGTTCGTCGCCGCCCTGGGCCAGCACCTGGATCTCACAGGCCCTCTGAAGTATGTACATGGCCAGGAATGCCTCGCCCACCGTTGTGCCGACAGTCAGGGTGCCGTGGTTGCGCAGGATCATGAAGTGGCTGGCCCCGAGGTCCGCGACCAGCCGCGGCTTCTCATCGTCGTTCAGGGCGACACCTTCGTAGTCGTGATAGCTCATGTCGGCCACGGCAAACAACGAAGTCTGCGAGATCGGCAGCAGTCCGTCCTTCTGTATGGAGACCGCGATGCCCTCATTGGTGTGCAGGTGCATCACGCAGTGGGCGTCCTCGCGCGCTTCATGGATGGCGCTGTGGATCACGAACCCGGCAGGGTTCACGTCAAACGGACTGTCGAGTATCTTCTCGCCGGCAAGGTCGACCTTGACCAGGCTGGAGGCGGTGATTTCCTCGAACAGCATGCCGTAGGGATTGACCAGGAAATGATGATCGCTGTCCGGTACCCGCGCCGAAATATGGGTGAAGATCAGGTCATCCCAGCCGTGGTGGGCAACCAGCCGGTAGGCCGCCGCAAGGTCGGTCCGCAGCTGCCACTCGGCATTCGACACCTGGTCCCTGACGGAATGATCGATGACGGGATCAGTGCTCATGTTCGTTCTCCCCTGGCTGGCGGCCGACGGCTGGTCAGGAACCGTCCGTCCCTTCGAGCCGTCGCTGGAATGCCTCGAAGTTGTATGGTCGTCCCAGGAAATCAGCGACGAACTCCGACGCCGGCCTGGCACCGCCCGTGGCCAGTACCTTGTTGCGGTAGTCCATGGACGTCTCCTGGTTACGCAGACCCTCTTCCTGGAAGCGGCTGAACATGTCCATGGCGATGACCAGCGACCACATGTAGGTGTAGTAGTACGCCGAATAGCCGTCCAGATGTCCGAAGGCCGTGTACATGTGTGTTCCCTCCATGTACGGCATCAGCGACATGCGCGAGCCCAGCTCGCGATACAGGGACAGCAACTCGAAGCTGGCCGGATCGCGGTTGTAGAAGTTCAGTGAGATAGCCGAGTTGAACATCTGTCGGTGGACAAACAGGCCCTGGCCGAAATCCCGCGCCTTGTCCATCTTCTCGACCATGTCCACCGGGATCGGCTCGCCGTCGTCGTTGGTGGCGAAGCTGCGCAGCGTTTCGGGGTCGTACATCCACTCCTGCAGCATCATCGAGGGCGCCTCGATGAAATCCCACTCCGGCGTCGTGTTGTCCACCCAGCGCTGGTGCCCCATGAGCATCCAGTGCATCAGGTGCCCGAATTCGTGGAGGAAGGTCTGGACCTGGGTGTTCTCCATGTAGCCCTTTTCGCCCCCGCCGCCCGGGAAGTTGCAAACCAGCACGGCTTCGGGAAGGTGCTTGCCTTTCTCGCCCGTGCGCTTCTGGAACATGGCTGCGTGGCCGAACTTGCCATCGCGCGGGTGCATGTCCAGGTAAAAACGCCCGATCAGTGTGTCGCCGTCCCACACTTCATACGCGCCGACTTCCTCATGCCAGGTCTCGGTCTCGAACTCCCTGATCGTCAAACCGAAGAGATGGTTGATCAGGTCGAAGATGCCCTCGCGCATCTTGGTGTATTCGAAGTAGGGCCGCAGCGTCGCCGTATCCAGATCGAACCTCTCCTGGCGCACGAGATTGGCGAGGAAAGCACTTTGCCAGGTGTTGACGTTCTCGGCGCCGGGTTCGATGCCCTGCAGGCGCTCGAGCAGGTCGGCGTAGTCTTTGCGCGCACGCGGCTCGGACGCCGCCGAACCGTTCTCGATGAACTCGTTGGCATTCTCCGCCGAACCGACCATCTTGTCGGCGATCGCGCGCTCGGCCCAGTTGTCGTAGCCCGTTAGCTGCGCCAGCTCGAATCGCTGGTCCAGCAATCGATCGAGCACCGCTTCGTTCTGGGGATAGCCGCGATTGAGGAACTCGAAGGTCAGCGCTTTGCGCATCTCGTCGTTCTCGGCGTATTTCCGGAATGGCAGGTAGTCCGGATAGTTGGTCGTGATCGTGATCAGACCGTCCTCGCCGGGGGAATGGGCCGCAATCCAGTCCTCCGGCATACCCGCCAGCAACTCGGCCGATTCGACTTCTATGCTGCGTACGTCATCGGCGATGTTCTTCGCGAATTCCTGTCCGGTCTTGACGATCTCGTCGCTCAGGACGCGGATCCGCTCACGTGTCTCATCGTCCTTGTCGACACCGTTCATGCGGAAGTCGCGCAGTTGATTGCTGACGAAATGCTTTGTCTCGGCGTCCTCAGCCGCAACATCCACGGCGCTGAAGGCCTCGTACATCGGGCGCGACATGTTGATGGCGGTGCGCATCGCCGAGAATTTTTGACCGCACTCGGAGGCGACTTTCCGGACATCGGGGTCCGGATGCACATTGCGCATCAGGCTGGACTCGTACGCGCCGTCTGACACCTGTCGCGACAGCTCGTTATACGGTTCGAGGACGTCGCTGACGGACGCCTCGCCGACGAACGACTCGAGTTCGTCGAACAATCCCTGGGCGCTGGCCAGTCGGGCATCGCAGTCGACTACGAACTGCGTCGCCGCCTCGCTGATCTGAGGCTCGTCTGCTTCCGTGGCCTCGACGGCCGCGGTTTCGGCGACAGGCTCCTCTGCCTCCGCCGGTGGCTCGCTTTCCCTGGAGCAGGCAGCCATCGCAATGGCTGCGGCGGTTATCAGGAATAGTTTTGTTCTGGTCATTGCAGTTCTCCGGGGAAAGGGTCGTCGGGGATTGGGATCTTCTGTTGCCCCGCGGTCAATTAGCCGAGTTTAGTCGTTTTTCGAAGGCCTCGAAGTTGTAAGGCCGGCCGAGGAACTCTGTCACGAACTCGCTGGCCGGCTGCGAACCACCTGCGTTCAGCACTTTGTCCCGGTAGTCCCGCCACGCTGTTTCGTTCCTGAGCCCTTCGGTCTCGAAGCGCGTGAACATGTCCGAGGCGATCGCCAGCGACCACATGTAGGTGTAGTAGTAGGCGGAGTAGCCGTTCAGATGTCCGAAGCTGTCATACATGTGTGTTCCGTCTTCGAAGGTGAACATCGAGTAGCGCGCTTCCAGCTCCCGGAACAGCGACTCGAGCTCGAAAGAGGCGGGATCCCGGTTGTAGAAATTGAGCGAGATGGCGGCCAGGAACATCTGGCGATGGACGAATAGTCCCTCACCGAAGGACCGGGCGGCGCTCATCCTGTCGACGAGATCCGTCGGGATCGGCTCGCCCGCGTCGTTGACCGCGAAGCGCTGCAACGTGTCCGCATCGTAGATCCACTCCTCGAGCATCATCGATGGCGCCTCGATGAAGTCACGCTCGGGCTGGCTGATCCCCAGCCACGGCTGGTGGTAACGAAACAGGTAATGCATCAGGTGTCCGAACTCGTGGAGAAAGGTCTCCACCTGGTCCTTTTCCATGATCCCGGATTCGCCCTCGCGGCCCGGAAAATTGCATACCAGCACCGATTCCGGGATCAGGCGGTCCTTCAGGCCGGCCTTGTAATAGAAATGCGCCGCATGCTTGTACTTGTTATCCCGCGGGTGCATGTCCAGATAGAAGCGACCGATGACGGCACCGTCGTCGAGCAGTTCCCAGGCCTCGACGTCTTCGTGCCAGGTCTTCACACCCTCGCGACGTCGGAACTCGACGCCGTACATGTCGGCGGTCAACTTGAGGATGCCGTCCCGGACCCGGCTGTAGTCGAAGTAGGGCCGCAACTCGTCACTGCTCAGGCCGTACTCCTCTTTCCTGATCTTGTCTGCCAGCCAGCTGCTCTGCCACAGCTGAACCTGGTCGGCTTCGGGCTCGATCTGGCGTAAGCGGCCCAGCAGCGCCGCGTAGTCCTTCTCGGCTCTCTCCCGGGAACCCGCCGAGCCCGCTTCGATGAACCCGGCCGCCGCGGTCGCATTGCCGATCATCTTGTCGGCCGTGGCCTGGTCAGCCCAGTGATCGAAACCCTGTAGCCGGGCGATCTCCCAGCGCTTCTCGATCAGCCGCTTCAGGACGTCATCATTGGCAGGGTAGCCGCGGTTGTTGAACTCGAAGCTCAGGGCCCGCCGCAGGTCGTCGTTGTCGGCGTAGCGCAGGAACGGAATGTAGTCGGGGTAATCGGTGGTGATCCGGATCGTCCCATCGTCACCGGCCGGGCGCGCGGCGATCCAGTCCTCGGGCAGCCCGGCCAGGTCGTCGACCGAGGCCACGCTGATGCCGCGGACATCCTCGGCGATATTGCGGTCGAAATCCTGCCCGAGGGCAGTGATCTCTTCGGTCAGTGCGAGAATACGGGCCCGGGTCGCCGCATCCTTGTCCACTCCCTTGAGACGGAAATCGCGTATTGCGCGTCCGACAAAATGGACGGTCTTCTGATCTGCTCCGGTCAGATCCACGGCTGACAATGCATCGAATACGGGACGCGACAGCTCCAGTTCCGCAGTCAGCGCATCGAATTTCTGCTCACAGGTCGCTGCGGCCTCGCGCACATCGGCATCCGGGTGCACGTTCTGTATGAGGCTCGATCGCTGGCCGGCGTCGAAGATCACGACCAACAGATCGTTATACGAGGGGAGCAAGTCGTCGATCGTGTAGGGACCCTCGAACGCCTCCAGTTCTTCGAGCATGTTTCTCGCGAGCGCGAGATCGGTTTCGCAGCGTGTTGTGAATACTTCGCCACTGCTGAAGGCGGGCGGGGACTCAGCGGCGCTGTCGTCCGACACCTCGCGGACGGGTTCGCCCGTATCACTGGAACAGGCGCCCAATGCGCAGAGTAACGGAGCGGCAAGACGGTATGCGACGGGCATGAACGATTCTCCCGGAGGACAGGCCTGACAAAAAAGACAGCCACAGTAGTGTCGGGTTTCGGTGACTGCAAGCTCACTGCGACGGGTGGAGTGTGTCGCGCGCCGGGCGGTTGCACATATCCGATGCGAGGCGCTCGCTATACTCTGCTGCGGTGGCAGCGATGATAGGGTCGGTAATCGATTCCGATGAATTCCCTGACAAGACAACGGCACGAAGGCACAGGCAGATGCATTCTGATCGCCATGGCGTTGCTGATTTCGGGCTGCTCCCTTCATCGGAAAGACGAGAGACTGCACAGCACCCTGTGGGTGCAGACCAGCGCCGAGTACGGGATTACGACCACCCAGATTTACAGGCTGGCTGACGCGCAGCTCGGGCAAGCGCTGGCCGATCCGGACTGGAGCGCCGTTGGCCCGTCCGGGGAGGATGGACGCCCGGCCGCCATCATCGTCGATGTCGACGAGACCATCCTCGACAACGCGGGCCATGCGGCAAGATCGATTCTTGCCAGGGAGTCGTTCAGCCAGGAGATGTGGTATTCCTGGGTGCGCGAGGCGGCGGCCCCTGCCGTGCCGGGCGCCGTGCAATTCCTGCAGCAGGTGGATGCGCGCGGGGTCACCGTCTTCTATGTGTCCAACCGACACCATGTTCTCGAGGAGCCGACGCGGCGAAATCTGTTGGCACTCGGATTTCCGGTTCGCAGCGACATCGACGTCGTGCTCCTGCGCGAAGAGGAGCCGGGATGGGGCCGCGACAAGCGTCCGCGGCGTGAGCGTGTCGCGAGGGATTTCCGCGTCCTGCAGGTGATCGGCGATGACCTGCAGGACTTCGTGCAGATGCCCGAGGGTCTTGACCACGAGCAACGCATCGCACTGGCCAACGAGAGCGCGGATCGTTGGGGGACAAGCTGGTTTATTCTTCCGAATCCGATCTATGGCGGGTGGGAACAGGCGCTCATGCAGGGGGAGCATTCGCGCTTCCTTACGCCGCTGGATCGCAAGTACCGGGAACTCGAAACCCAGTAAGTACAGATCCCACCAGGTGACGTCGGGCCCGGCGCCAATGGCATAATCATCGATTCGGTCGCGTGCAACGATCGGCATGCGCGACTTGCGGGCTTGCCATCGCGGAACCGAATGGCTTGGGTAACGGTCGGCTTCTTCAGGCATGACAGCAGAATCGGCGAACACCAACGCGCGGCGACAGGCGCTCATCGCACTGGCAGGCGTCGTACTCCTGTTGTGGCTGCTGGCTGCCGGACGACCTCCACGGCCGACGCTGATGTGGACCGCCGCCTACGATCTCGGCCACATCCCGCTGTTCGGCGCGATAGCCGTGCTATTGCTGATCGCGTCACGCGGTCTGTTTGCAAATCGGGGCTGGAAGCCGGCCACCCACTATGTCCTGGCTATCGGGCTGACAGCAGTGATCAGCCTGGTCAGCGAATGGCTGCAGCGCTACGTAGCGACGCGGGACGCCCAGCTTTCGGATGCCCTGAATAATCTCCTGGGAGCGCTGTGCTTCCTTGTCCTGGCGGCGGCATGGCTGCGCGATCTCGACTTCCTTTCCGTTCCCAGCAGACGTCGCTGGCTGATCGTCGCCTCAGTCCTGGTGCTGGCGGCCGCGATGTCACCGTTGTACGTCTTGAGCTGGCATTACGGGATGCGCGCCGCTGCGTTCCCCGTCATCGCGGATTTCGACAGTCGCTGGCAGCAGCCCTTCCTGAATTCGCCACGGGCCGATCTGAGGACGACAGCGGCGCCCGCCGGCTGGATGGAGAAGATTGGCGAAGACGTGACCGTCATGCGGTTCCGCCCGGCGCCATGGCCAGGCGTGATCATCAACGAACCGTACCCGGACTGGACCGACTACCAGGCACTGCGCTTCGATGTCTACTCAGAGCTGGATCGACCGGTCCCTGTCGTCCTTCATGTGAGCGATGGTCTGCACAACGACGAACGCAAGGATCGATTCAACCGGATATTCACCGCCAGCCCCGGTCTGAATGAATACCGGGTGACGATTGACGACCTCAGGACAGCGCCGGCCGGTCGCGAGATGGTGCTCACGGATGTGACCCGCATGGTGCTCTTTACGCGGCCGCCGCGAGAAGCTTTCGAGGTTTACCTCAGCGACATGTGGCTGGAATAGCTACGGCGATCACGCCTCTGCTAGAAACGATTCGCAGACCTCCCGCGAGGGATCCTCATCGGGCACCCGGACGCAGGCCGTCAGTAGCTGGGCGCGCATCTTTCTCAGGCTGTCTGAATGTGTGCCATCCGCATTCCATTCCTGCAGGCGCTCGTCCAGCCTGGTCAGGATCCTGCTGGTCCGGTTGTAGATGCCGTTGCCGGGCGTGTTCAGCTCATCGAGAACACGCATCGTCTCGTTCTCGATCACGACCCGGTCCTCGGGCGTCATTTCAAGCAGTCCGATCACGTAGTTGTAGCCCCACTGGAAGCGGGTGGCCGGACCTTCCGATTCCTCGTAGGCCCTTTTCAGCCATGCTATTGCTTCGTCCGTGCGTCCTGCTTCCTGCGCCAGGTCCGCCAGGTTCAGCATGAAATAATAGGGCTGCTTCGACTTGCCGATCTCGGCCATCATCAGCGTGTTGGCTTCCTGATCCAGCCCCGCGTCCGTCAATACGTACCACGCGGTATTGATGACCGCTTGTCGCTGGTACTGCGTCTTTGCTTCCCCGTCCGCCCAGGCGACCTGCCTGCGGGCTTCTTCCTTCAATGACTCCGGGATTTCTGCTTCGGGATCATCGATGGTCACAAAGCTGATTCGTGCCATCGTCGTGGCCAGGCGATGGGCGATCGAAACTTCCTCGTCAGCGGCAATATCATCCAAGCGCGCATTCCAGTGCGCGAGAAGCTGCGTACGCTGTTCGCTGTTCGCTGCGGTCAGGCCGCCGACGATCGTGTCGCCGTAGTAGAGGACCATCATGAGGTTGGCACGCGAAAGTGACTCGCTGTCCAGGATGCGTTGCACTCTGTCGATCGCGGCATTCTTCTGGACATCCGACATCGCGACCGGTTGTTCCTCGTCCCGGGATGCGGCGATCGACGACATGACGTAATTGACATACAGGCGTGCCGATTCGGCCTCGAGGTTGGCCGGGCAGCCCTCGGCCATGGCCCGGTGCGCATCGACCTTGTTTCGATCGGCCATCACCCGCTCGTTATCCTGGCCCCACGAGTAGTAGGCGAGCAGCCGGTAGTCGTCGTCGCTGATGGTTTCTCCCGACATCAACGCATCCAGCATCACCGAGACCGGCCGGACGTCGCTCAGGGTCAGGTCGAGAACGTCCGCATAAAGACCGATATCGAGGCCACCCGGAATCCTCGTGATCTCGGTGCCACTGCTGTCAAAAACGATCATCGTCGGGTAGCCCATGACCCCGAAGCGATCGCCGAGCTTCTGTGCCTGCTCGGTGTCGCCATCCAGGTAAACCGGCACGAACAGCCTCGACTTGGCGATGAACTCGGACTTGTTGAAGATCGTTGCCTTGATCTGGTGACAGGGAGGACACCATTCCGCACCCCAGTACAGGAAAATGGGCTTGTCTTGCTCCCGGGCGAGGGCAAACGCCGACTCCACGTCGCCGTCGTGCCAGGCGATCTTGTCGCCTGCGACCGAGTCGGGTGCCGGTTCATCGTGCCCGGTGGCCTGAACTGCGTGCTCGTCGACCACTCCGGTGTCCGCCGTCATTTCGTCGCTGTCGCGGCTGCAACCGGTCGTAACGATCATCAGTATCGCCACGGCCACTCCGAGCCAGTTGATCTTCTTGCCTTCCATCATCCGGATTCCTGTCGTTGTTATCAGTGCGATCTCTGCGGGTCGCTTGCGATGCGCGAGTGTACTGGAATCGGGGCCCGTATTTCACCGGCACGTCATCCGTGGTCCGGGTCACCTGGTCACGATTCCCTGATTCGCGCGTTGCGGGGGGCTGCCCGTTTACCCTCTGACCAGGCGCACCTGCACACCCTGGTGCCCGGCCGCAGCGCCCCCGAGCAAGGAGGGTCGTGACCGAAACATCCCGGGTCTCCCCGCTCAGACAACGAAAAACCGGCACTGTTCGGCCTGCGGTCAGGAAGCGGTCGCCATTGCTCGCCGACAGGGCGCGCGGTACGGTTCGTCTTTGGGTGAGCGATGCAGGCACCCGTTAAAGCGGGCGCCGGATCGAGATGAGAAAAAGGAAGGACGGCGAAGGGGTTGTGGTCGTGAAAGCGGGCACAATGCGACGGAAGGGACCGGGCGCCCGTCTCGCAGTACTCTACCTGGCGGCAATATTGCTGGTCGCAGCGTTCCTGGTCTTCGCCGATCGACCGAGGAACCACCAGCTCATGGGCGCCGTCTATGACCTGCGCCACGTCCTGCTACTCGGCTTCGGTGGCCTGTTCTTCCTGGAGTTGACCCCGCTCCTTGGGCGACGGTGGATACGCAAGAGATCCCTCTACTACGCGGTCGCTGCGCTGATCGTGGTCCTGGCAGCGATCCGGATCGAGCTTTCACACCTGCCCTGGGAGACGATCCGACTCTTCAGGAATGCGATCGGGGGCATTGGATTCCTGCTTCTGAGCGCCGCGTATGACCGACCGCTCCGTCGCGAGCATGATCGACTACGCGGGCGCCCCCGGCAGGTGATCGGTTTTACCGGTCTCGTGATCGTGGTCGTTGTCCTTCGATCCCTCATCCCTGTCAGCCTCGACTACGCCGCACGTAGTGGCGAATTCCCGGTCGTCGTCGATCTCCGCGAGGAGTGGCAACAGAGATTTATCGCGCTGACGGACGCCATGTTGTTCGAGGGACGACCGCCACCGGGCTGGTACCAGCGCGCCGATCGCGATGCGGCCATGGTCAGTTTCGAGCCGGCACCGGGAGCGGGCTTCATGGTGTCGGAGACCTACCAGGACTGGCGCAGCTTCGACGAACTCGGCTTCCAGATCTACTCGGAGCTCCCTGGGTCCATCGATCTGATACTGCATTTCGACGATCAGCGCGGCGAGGCGTTGCCGCGTGACCGCTACCGTCAACGCATCACGGTCAGACAGGGACTCAACGACTACCGTATCCGGCTCGATGACCTGATGGGAGAGGGCGCAGACGGGGAGGCACTGACCCGCCGCAAGATACGCCACGTGGGGCTGCATTCGACCGGCTACCCTGAGCGTTTCCGATTGTTCTTCAGCAGTTTCCGCCTGTTCGAGAGTCACGAGGCGACGACGGATCCCGGGAACGAGGGAGCGCAGGAATGAGTCGACTGCCCAACGCGGAGGCCCTGATCGACCGCGCACCGTTGCGACGGATCACATTCGAGACCGTCGCGCGCCTCGCACTCGGGGAATAGCCAGGTCATGCCCGCCGAGGCGCCCCACGACTGGCGGGTCAGCCCGGCGGAGGCCCGGGCACTGCAGGAGCAACTGCGGGATCGGGTGGTGCGGGAGGACGAATTTGCCGGGCCGGCCCTGGTCGCGGGAACCGATGTCGCGTTCGAGGATGGTCTGAAAACGACCCGCGGCGCCATCGCGGTGCTCAGCTACCCTGGACTGGACCTCGTGGAGTACAAGCTGGCCAGGCGGCCCACCGAATTCCCCTACGTGCCCGGCCTGCTCTCCTTTCGCGAGATCCCGGTGCTGCTGGATGCCTACGCCGCGCTCGAACACCAGCCGGACCTCATCCTGTGCGATGGCCAGGGGATTGCTCATCCCCGGCGCTTCGGTCTCGCCTGCCACCTGGGCGTCATCCTCGACCGTCCGACGATCGGCGTGGCCAAGTCGCGCCTTGTCGGGCAACACGGTGATCCGCCCCCGGGGAAGGGTGGGCATGTGCCCTTGTTGGACGGCGACGAGGAGATCGGCGCGGTTCTGAGAACACGGGAGCGCGTCAAACCGGTGTACGTCTCGACAGGCCACCGGGTCAGCCTGGATTCGGCTGTGGCACTGACCATGGGTTGCGTGACCCGCTACCGCCTGCCGGAAACGACACGCTGGGCCGACCGCCTGGCGGGCAAGCCCGACCCAGGCTGAATCGGTTCGACGGCCTGGCTACAGGACAGCGGGGGTCGTAGTACCTACTTCCACGCTGACATCGTCGCGTGCGGCGAAATCAAAGCCGCTTACAGCATTGTCGGGGAAGTCGTCGATCATCGAGTCGTCGCTGGTCGAAGAGCAAGTGAACGCGACCGTATAGTCGCCGGGGGAAACGAACCCGATCACGAATCGCCATTCGTCGCTATTGACGTCGTATTCCACCGCTGCTGTCGTGACGACTTCGGCACGGCCATCAGCGACCTCTTCATCCATGTCGTCCAGCAGAGTCTCACTGCCTGCGGGTTTCTCGAACAGATAGACACGATTCCCGCCTGAACAACTTGCCGGGTTGTTCTCGTCAATCAGGCCGGCCGGCACGGTGCCCTCGATCGTCCCGACAAGGGCCCTGTTCGTGATACGAAGAGCCGGCCGGATGAAGTAATTCGGATCCTGGCCGGGCGGGGCGTGCACGGCATTCGCCAGGTTCCAGTCGATGATGAAATCAACGTCACCACCGGCCGGAACCGTGAAGCCGCTGACCAGCTTGAGCCCCGTTTGCTCCGCGCTCGGGATGTAGAGCGGATAGACAGCGCTACCATCGATTTCGACGAAGGAATCCATTGTGTCCTTGCGGGCGTTGACCAGTAACCAGACCCAGTTGTAATCGCCAGCCGGGACGGTCTCGTCGACGATCAGGTCAGCACTGTTCGTGCCCTGCAATTGCAGCAGATCGATCAGTTTTTCGTTACCGGCGCCAAAATCGATGACAAATGCAGGGCCGTTCTTCGGCTTGAGCCTCAGCCCCCAGAACTCGACATTGACCTCGGTGACATTTCCATCGAGGGGTGTGTCAGTGATGGCGAGTGAAAGACTGCCCGTAGGTGACGATCCGCCGCCGCCCCCGCCGCAGGCTGACAGCACCAGCCCGGCAAGAATCGCAACACAAAATCTCGGAATATGGGTCGTGGTCATGATCGTAGTCCCTTCTAATTCGCTCATCGCCGTCCCCGAATGCTGAGATTCCTTTCAACGGTGCGGCTCGTGACCCCGTAGCAGGCAGCCTATCAGCGGGACTACCAGTGAAATTGAGAAGCGCGTCACAAAACCCGGTCACCGATCGGGAGTCCCGAATTGCATCGCCTTCTGGTATGTTTCGCCTGCGAAACGGTTCACCGGCTGGGTGACATGGAATCACCAGCCGGCCAGAGGGGAGGCAAACCGACGCATGAGTAATCCGATCGACAACTCGTACTGGGTGGTGCCCGATATCCTGTTGGCGGGCGAGCATCCCGGTGATCCAGCCGAAGACAGTACCCGGCGTGCCCTGCGACGCCTGCTGGTTGGGGGCGTCAGCCAGTTCATCGACCTGACGACCAAGGATGAGTTGTCGTCCTACGAGGATCTCCTGCAGGAGGAAGCGGGCGCCCTGGGGATTGAAGTCATATACAGCAATCACCCGGTCCGGAAGCAGGGGATTCCGCGCAGCCCGGTCCAGACCGCGGCAATCATCCGCGAGATCGATGAGGCAGCCACAAGAGGCGTGACAAGCTATCTGCATGGGGCGGGCGGTGTCGGGCGCGTCGGACTGGTGGTCGGCTGCTTCCTCGTGGAGAGCGGGCTGGAGGGTAAGCGGGCCCTCAACAAGCTACAGATCCTGTACAGCGCCATGGAGAAGTCGGCATGGGAGCCCGACATACCCGAGACCGAGCAACAGTCGGAGTATGTGCGGGACTGGCAGGCCGGCGTCCACCTGGGTCAGGACAACCACTGAGATGAAGGCTGTGGACGAGGCGCCGACACCGGAATCGGAGATTTCGATCGACCACGTCATGGCGAAACTACCCTCGCGGGTGGGCACGATCGTCGATCGCCTGTTTCGAGAGGCCACCATTTCCCGGGCGGAACTCAGGCGCCTGGTCAGCGAGTACCTCGTGCAGGTCGAGGTTCGCGCGCGGGAAGTCGACTATCTCGACGTTCCCCGGGCGGGACATATCGCCATGATCTGTCACCGACTGATCGACACGCTGCGCGGGCCGGTGGAGCCTGATCATGCAAGGCTGGTCCAGGCTGCCGTGCGTTATTTCGTGATCGACGATGACGCGGAGTCGGATACGGACTCCCTGATCGGTTTCGATGACGACTGCCTTGTGGCCGAAGTGATCGCGACGGAACTCGGGGTTTCGATCCTGCCCTGAAACCGGACGGCGCTCAGGCCGGCCATCTGCGCACGTAGGCGAATTGCTCGTGGGTCTGCGGCGACGTCGGGTAGTGCACCGATTTCTCCACCAACGTCCACAAATCGGCCAGGCGATCGAGGGCAGCATCACCTGTCATCCCGGTACTGACGAAATAACAGCCTACGACGGTGCCGGTTCTGCCGATCCCGCCCCAGCAATGCACATACGCCACGCGCGCCTCAGCGACGACGGCATCGAGGTGTCCGAGGATCTCGTGCATCACGTCCGGATCGTCGGGAATGTCCATGTCCCTGACCGGAATGCGGCGATAGCGGGCGTCGACACCAAGCTCCGCCGCGATTTCCTGCAATAGGTGCTCATAGGGCGGGAGTTCGCCACGGCAGGTCAGGTCCAGGAAGTCAGTGACGCCGCATTCCAGGTAAGCATGGAGGCGCCGCCGTGCATCGCGCTCGTTCCACGCGCTGGGGTATTCCCCGGCGAGTAGCCTGCCGGGTGACGCCCAGTAGGTATTATCATGCGGCCGTTGCATGCAGCGCTATTGTGCACCAGTTGCGATGGTCTGTGCCGGGAATCGTGGAACATCGGCGATCCGGCAAGGTCCGAGTGCAGAAGGCGAGCGTGCTAAAGGAAGGAGTTCCCATGCGTACATCGATAGCAGTGTCCCTGTTGGCGGCAGTGGTCTTTCCCGGTCTCGTATCGGCGAAGGGGATCGTCGCCGACGGGCAAGCAGAGGACACGCCGACCGAGCTGCAGCAATTCGGGCAGTTCATCGGCACCTGGAAATGCACGAGTTTCAGTCGGGGCCGGGACAAGAGCTGGCAGCCGAATCCCTGGGAGAACACCTGGACCTGGTACTGGGTGCTCGACGGTCATGCGATCCAGGACGTCTGGGTAGGTTCGCCCGATTCGCCGCCGGGATGGAACGCCGGCACCAATATCCGGATTTACGATGAAGCCGCGCAGCGCTGGCGGATGGCGTGGACCACGACATTGTCCAAGCAGTTCGACTTCTATGAGGCCGAACCGGTTGACGGGAACATGGTGATGCAGGGAGACATCCCCGCTCGCGGTCAGCGGCCGGCGCACAGTGCCCGCATCACCTTCCACGAGATTACGGACACCTCTTTCTCCTGGAAATACGAGGCAGCGATGGCGGCCCAGCCGGAGAGCTACGCGGAGCAGGCGCGGCTGCAATGTCGTCGCTCGGAGTCCTGAGGTGAGGATTCTCGCGTGCATGCTGGTTCTCGTCGCCTGTGTCTCGGGCGGAGCTGTCTATGCCGCCGACCAGGCTCCGACGCCGGATCGCAGTGACAGCATCATCCTCGTGATTGGTGCCACCGGCCAGCAGGGCGGCGCGGTGGCGCGGGAGTTGTTGGCCCGTGGTTACCAGGTCCGCGGACTTACAAGGAATCCCGCCGGGGAGCGCGCGCAGGCGATGGTCGACCTGGGTGCCGTGATGGTGCGTGGCGACCTGGACGATAGCGCGTCGCTTGAGGACGCAATGGACGGCGTCGATGGTGTATTTGCTGTTACGGATTTCTGGGAGCATGGCTACGAAGGTGAAGTGCGCCACGGCCGCAATGTCGTCGATGCGGCGCAGGCAGCAGGTGTCGGTCACCTGGTCTATACGTCCGTGGCCAGTGCAGACCGCAATACCGGCATCCCGCACTTCGACTCGAAGAACGAGATCGACGAGTACATCCGCAACAGCGGCATCGGGTTTACCATCATCAAGCCTGTTTCCTTCATGCAGAACTGGTCACGCGCCCGGGACAGCGTCGCCGCCAACGGCCTGCGTACGCCCCAGGGACCCGATACCAAAACCCTGCTGATCTCCACGGCCGACATCGGGCGCTTCGCGGCCGAGGCTTTCGACGATCCTGATCGCTGGAAGGGTGTCGAGAAGGACATCGCGGGGGACGCCTATACGATGACCGAACTCGCCGGACTGTTCTCGAAGGTGCTCGATCGTCCCGTGCCCTACCAGCGTCTTTCCTGGGACGACTACGAGAAGAACAGCGGCGAGGAGATGACCGTCATGGTGCGCTGGTTCGACGAGGTCGGTTATGACGTCGATGTTGACGAGCTCAGGCGGGAATTTCCGTGGCTGGTTCGATTCGACGACTACCTGGAGACTGCGTGGGCAGAATGAGCCTGCAGCGAACGATTTAGCCCGCGTTCGCGAGTTTCGATAACACTTCCTGACGCAGTTCCTCTTTCTCGAAGGTCAGCCGGTAGGCCAGGTAGTACTTCATAACATTGCGCACGTAGGTGACCGGTTCGAAGCCGACGGTGGCGGTGACGACGACTTCCACGTTGTCGAACCACAGGTTGGGATCCAGGCCTTTCTCGGCCGCGTTACGGCGCAGGCGGCTGATGCGCGTGGCACCTGCGTTGTAGGCGGCCAGTGCGAAGATCCACTGGTTGATCTCACTCAGTTCATCGTCGGCGAAGTAGTTGTCCACCAGGTGTCGCATGTACTTCGCGCCGGCCCGGATATTGCCGGAGATCTCGCGATAGTTATTGATGCCCACGCTCTTGGCCGTGCTGGGCAGGACCTGCATGATGCCGACCGCTCCGGCCCTGCTGGTCTTGCTGTTGTCGAGTCGCGACTCCTGGTACGCCTGTGCGGCCAGTTTTAACCAGTCGAATCCGAATTCCTCGCCGACGCTGCGGAACAAGGGTTCCTCCAGGGTCAGTCGTCGCAGCCGGTCACCGGAAAGAGC
>CAJIAD010000198.1_pt1 | contig 37327 bp, 31 predicted proteins | sample 9198981 | NCBI WGS metagenome assembly CAJIAD01 (sample SAMEA7708274, study PRJEB35096) | sediment metagenome | biome: marine neritic benthic zone biome [ENVO:01000025]; feature: sediment [ENVO:00002007]; material: shallow marine sediment [ENVO:03000034] sea grass bed [ENVO_01000059] ...
CACCTCGTAGGCGACGAATAGGGTTAGCATGTTGCCGGCGAATGCGACCCCGAGCGCGCTGGCGATCGCGATGGCGAAACATGCGAAGAAGCGTGTCTGATTGGATTCGTGGTGGCCGCGCATGTAGCCGATCGAGTAGATTGAGGTGATCAGCCAGAGGAAACTGGCCACGAGCGCGAAGAGCATCCCGAGCGGTTCGAGGCGGAGTGTCAGCGTCAGGCCCGGCATGATCTCCAGCAGCGTGACTTCCGGTCGGTCTCCGGCGAGCACCGCCGGGACCGCGGAACCGACCAGCAGCAGGACGATCGCGGCGGTGACCAGCGTCACGGCCTCGCGCAAGTTGGGCGACCGGCCGGTGATGACGATCGGCAGGCTGGCGGCTGCTGGCAACGCCACGGCGAGTTGCATGATGGCCGCCGGGCTCATCGCAAGCCCTCCGTCAGGATCTGCGCCGCCAGGTCGGCGACGCCCACAGTCAGCTCTGTCTGGAGGCCGAAGAACAGATTTGCGAGGATCAGAATCCAGGTCGGTACCAGCATCATGAGCGGTGCCTCGTGCGCCTCCGCGGCCCGAGGGGAGGGGCTTTCGAACCAGGCGACTTCGACCACGCGCCAGACATAGATCACGGCCAACAAGGAACCGAACAGGATGACGAATGCAAGCAGCCACAGGTCCTGTTCGAGACAAGCGAGCACGAGGTACCACTTGCTGACGAAGCCCACGGTCAGCGGTACGCCGATCAGGCTGAGGCCGCCGAGGACGAACGCGGCGAAGGTCCAGGGCATGCTGTGACCGATACCACGCAGATCGTCCAGCCGGACAGAGCCGATGCGGTAGAACATACATCCCAGCGCCATGAACAGTCCGGCCTTCATCAGGGCGTGGTTGAAAAGATGTAGCAGGCTGGCCATCAGCCCGGTCTTGGTGGCAAGGCCGATGCCCATGAGAATGTAGCCGATCTGGGCGACGCTCGAATAGGCGAGCATCCGCTTGACATTTCTCTGGAAGATGGCGACGAAGCTGCAGTTCAGCAGGCCGATAACCGCCAGACCGATCGCGATCTCACCGAACGGCACGTTCTCGTAGGAGATGACGGGGCCGAAGACACTCCCGGTAAATCGGAGCAGGGCGTATACCGCGACCTTGGTCGAGGTAGCGGCAATGAAGATCGTGGCCGCATTGGGTGCATAGGCGTAGGCATTTGGCAGCCACAGGTGCAGCGGGAACATCGCCAGCTTCAGGCCGATACCGACCACGAGAAATGCGAAGGCCGTATGCAGCGTTCGAAGCTGCGTCACTTCCGGCAGGCGGTTCGCCAGGTCGGCCATGTTGAGCGTTCCAGTCACGACGTACAGGAAGCCCACTCCAACCAGCACGAAGGTTCCGCCGATGGTGCCCATGATCAGATACTGGAAAGCCGCGGTGAGGGCCCGGCGGTCCCGGCCCAGGCTGATCAGGGCATAGGTGGAGAGCGAGGAGATCTCCAGGAACACGAACAGGTTGAAGGCGTCGCCAGTGACGGTCATGCCCAGCAGCCCCGTAAAACACAGCAGCAGCAGGACATAGAAATAGGTAATGCGGCCCTCGTCGATTTCCCGCTCGACGCTGCGGCGCGCGTAAGGCACGACCACCGAGGCGATGCCGGTGACGATGAGGGCCACGAAGGCGTTGACGGCGTCGATCCGGTATTCGATACCCCAGGGCGCGGCCCATCCGCCCATGGCGTAGCTGATCGTCCCCTGGGCCAGCACCTGCTGCAGGAGCAGCCAGGCGATAGCGAGACTTATCCAGCAGACCACGACGGCCAGGGCCCAGACCAGCCGGTGCCGGCGCAGCAGCAAGCCCAGGGGAGCGGAGATCAGGGGCAGGGCGACCTGTAGCGCCGGCAACTGCATGGCCACGGCGGTCGAGATCAAAACGAGCGATCCTGTTCGTGGATCTCGTCTTCCTCCACCGTGTCGTAAGCTTCCTTGATCCTGATGATCAGGGCCAGGGCGACCGCCGTGGTCGCAACCCCGACCACGATGGCGGTCAGGATCAGCACGTGGGGGAGCGGATTCGAATAGATCCGGACACCGTCCACCAGGATCGGCACGGTGCCGCCCTGGACGACCCCCATGCTGATGTAGAGGATGAAAACCGAGGTCTGGAACATGGACAGCCCCGCCACTTTCTTGACCAGGTTGCCCCGTGAGACCATCACGTAAAATCCGATCATGGCCAGAAAGATTGCGATCTGGTAGTTGTAGAGTTCAAAGAACCTCACTGGCCCGGATTCCTGCCGGTGAACGCGTAGTAGAACAGCAGCATCACGGAGGTAACCGTGATGCCGACCCCCAGCTCCACCAGGAAGATGCCAAGATGCTGGCCGGCCGGCCCGTCCGCGGCGAGACGGTTGTAGTCGAGGAAATTGCCGCCCATCAGCATGGTGTCGATGCCCACGCCGGCGAAGATCAGCACGCCGAGCGCGGCGGTCCTCTGGAGGAGGCTCGGCGGCAGGACGTCCAGGGTGTTGTCGAGACCGAACAGCAGCGCGTATAGGATGATGGCAGCGGCGAAGATCACCCCGGCCTGGAAACCGCCACCCGGGCTGTAGTCTCCGTGGAACTGCACGTACAGAGCGAACAGCATGATCACCGGGATCAGGAGCTTGGAGACCACCCGAAGCACCGTATGATGGAGCATCAGCCGTCGACTCCCCGATCCTGTTCTTCCCGGCCCCGACCGTCCGGCAGCCCGGCCGTCGAGATCAAGGTGGTTTCGCCCAGGGCGTCATATCCCTCCCGCTTGCGGGCCGGTCTTGGGCGGCGCCGGCGCAGACCCAGCAGCGCGATGACCGCGATCCCGGCGGTGAAGATCACTGCAGTCTCGCCCAGGGTGTCATAGCCCCGGTAGCTGGCCAGCACCGAGGTCACTACGTTGGGGATGCCGATCTCCTCGCCGGAGCGCTCCAGATAGCGGTCCGCCACGTGCTGGTGGATCGGCGCCTCCGGGTCGCCCAGACGTGGCAAATCGCTGGTGCCGAAGACCAGCAGGGCGCCGGTGATGAAGACCACCGTCAGCGGCAGGATGGAGACGCCACTGGCGCGGGGTTTCTCCCTTCGGGCCGTGCGGGTCAGGGTCGCCAGCATCAGGATCGTGGAAATGCCCGCACCCACGGCGGCCTCGGTGAAGGCCACGTCGGCAGCATCCATGACGGTAAACACGCCGGCGCAGAGGAGGCTGAACAGGCTGAAGAGCATGGCCACGCCAAACAGGTCCCGCATTCGCACCACCGCCAGAGCGATGACGATCATGAAGGCCAGCAGGAGGATGTCGATGACCGGTTCGATCATCCCTCGGCCTCCTCCGGTTCTTCCGCATCACGGGTCGCCATGGGGTCGACGCCGCCGTGAAGGGCCGCCTTGGCCAGCGCGTGTGAGGAGGTCGGACTGGTCAGAAACAGGAACAGCAGGATTGCCGCCAGTTTGAACGTCACCAGGCTCCAGCCGGCCTGCAGCATCATCGCCAGCACGATCGGCGGGGCGCACATGGTTTCGGTCATGCCGGCGGCGTGGATGCGGGTGAAGAAGGTCGGCAGCCGGACGATGCCCAGGCCGCCGATGATGCCGAACACCCCGCCGATCCCGATCAGTATCCAGCTGAGGACGTCGAGGAGCGTCTCCATCACGGCCGGCCCCGGCCGCCGCGGCTGAATTCGCCGTATTCGAAGAACTTGAGCACCGCGACGATGCCGATGAAGTTAATCAGCGCGTAGCCCAGGGCGATGTCCAGCAGATCGTAGCGCCCTTTGAGAAAGGCGATCACTGCGATGATTAGCACGGTCTTGGTGCCGAACATGTTCACCGCCACGATCCGGTCGTACACCGTCGGGCCGAGTATCGCGCGGGTCACGGCCAGCACCATGGTGATCAGGATCGCGACGGCGGCGGCGGTGAACATCAGCGCATACCCTCCATCCGGCAGACCAGCTCGTCCATCTGACCGGTCTTGACGCCGTCGGCGGACTTCTGGGTCAGGGCATGGACATCGAACTCGTTGCCTCGCACGTCGATTGTGACCGTGCCGGGGGTCAGCGTGATGGAGTTGGCGTAGATGGTCCGGCCGACCGCGGTCTTCTGCCGGGCTGTGGTGGTGAAGACCTGGGGCTGGAGGAAGATCGAGGGCGAGAGGATGACCTTGGCCACGTCGATATTGGACTTGATGATCTCCCAGAAGAGCCAGGGGAAATAGACCAGGGCGCGGGCCGTGATCCGCACCGGGTGGCCTTCCAGATCCACTACCTCCATGCGATAGCCGATCCCGACGGCCAGCAGCACGGAGATCGCGCCGAGGGTGATAAAGAACGGGTCGAGGTGGCCGGAGAACAGAAGCCAGACGGCCATCAGGATCACGGCGAGGCTCAGGTGGTGGCGCACGGGTCGGCGGCCCTCCTTGTTATTCGCGTTCGGCCCGAGCGGCAATACTAGCAGACGGGGCCGTCCGGTCACGCGGTTGCCGGATTTCGCATACGTGCGGGTCCGGCAGCTGGGCCGGGTCGGCGTCGGGATCGCAGAATGCGAGTCTCGTCATGGAGGCCGCGGGCTAAATCCCTTAGACTTCCAACTCTCAAAGAGCGCGGCCCGGCAAACCCTTGTCCCGTGCTCTTTCTCGTTCCCAGACATGGATAGGACAGACATGCTGCAATTTGACCAGGCCCGGATAGGCGTCATCGGGCTGGGCTATGTGGGCCTGCCACTGGCCGTCAGCTTTGGCCGCACGATTCCGACCGTAGGTTTCGACATCAGTCGTGCCCGCGTGGAGGAGCTGCGAGCAGGCACCGATGGCACCCTGGAAACGTCCGCCGAGGAACTCGCCGCCGCGGTCAAGCTGGAATACACCTGCGAACTGGAAGACCTGCGCGCCTGCAACCTGTATGTCGTTACGGTGCCGACACCGATCGACAGCGCCAAGCGGCCCGATCTGAGTCCGCTGGAGTCGGCCAGCCATACCGTCGGTCAGGTGTTGGGCAAAGGCGATATCGTGATCTATGAGTCCACGGTCTATCCCGGCGCGACCGAAGAGGTCTGTGTGCCGATCCTGGAGCAGGTCTCCGGTCTGAAGTTCAACGTAGACTTTTTTGCCGGCTACAGCCCCGAACGGATCAACCCCGGCGACAAGGAGCACCGGCTCGAGACCATCGTCAAGGTCACCGCGGGCTCGACCCCCGAGGCAGCCGATGTGGTGGACGCGCTCTACGCCCGGATCGTCACGGCCGGCACCCACAAGGCCTCGTCGATCCGCGTGGCCGAAGCCGCCAAGGTGATCGAGAACACGCAACGGGACGTCAATATCGCGCTGATCAACGAACTGGCGCTGATTTTTAACCGCATGGGTATCGATACCGAGGAAGTGCTGGTGGCGGCCGGCACCAAATGGAATTTTCTGCCATTCCGGCCCGGGCTGGTCGGTGGGCACTGTATCGGCGTCGACCCGTATTATCTGACTCACAAGAGCCAGGAGATCGGCTACCACCCGGAGATGATCCTCGCCGGCCGGCGGATCAACGACAATATGGGTCTGTATGTGGCGGAGCAGGTCACGCGGTTGATGATGAGCAAACGTATCCACGTGGCCGGCAGCCGAGTACTGATGCTGGGCCTGACCTTCAAAGAGGATTGCCCCGATCTGCGGAATACTCGGGTCGTGGACGTGATCGAAGAGTTGGGGCGTCTCGGCGCACAGGTCGATATCCATGACCCCTGGGTGGATGCGGACGAGGCCAAACGTGAATACGGTGTCGATATGATTGCCAAGCCTGAGGCCGGCGCCTACGACTCGATCATACTTGCAGTCGGCCATCGGCAATTCCGCGCCATGGGCGCCGATGCCATGCGCCGATTCGGCAAGGACCCGCACATCCTCTACGATGTGAAGTATGTGCTTCCTGCCGCTGAGTCCGACGGGCGCTTGTAACGCCCCAGCTTGAACAGAGAGAGCCGCCAATGAAAGTTCTCGTTACCGGCGCCGCCGGTTTTATCGGTTACCACACTGCCGCGCACCTGCTGGAGCGGGGCGACGATGTCGTCGGACTCGATAACCTCAACGACTACTACGATGTCAATCTGAAGCTGGCGCGGATCGCGCAGTTCGAGGACAAGTCGAACTGGACCTTCGTCAAGCTGGACCTGGGCGATCGGGCTGGCATGACCGAGCTGTTCGCGAGCCATGGTTTTGACCGGGTCGTGCATCTGGGGGCCCAGGCCGGCGTACGTTACTCTATCGAGAACCCGCTGGCCTATGTGGACAGCAACGTCGTCGGCCATGCCAACGTGCTCGAGGGCTGCCGGCACAACGAAGTCGAGCATCTGGTCTATGCCTCGACCAGTTCGGTCTATGGCGCGAACACCCGCATGCCGTTCTCAGTCCACCAGAACGTGGATCATCCGCTGTCTTTTTATGCGGCGACCAAGAAAGCCAACGAGTTGATGTCGCATACCTATTCGGGTCTCTACGGCTTACCGACTACGGGTCTGCGCTTCTTTACCGTCTACGGCCCGTGGGGTCGTCCGGACATGGCATTGTTCCTGTTCGCCAAGGCGATCCTGGCTGGCAAACCGATCGATGTTTTCAACTACGGCAACCACAAGCGCGACTTCACCTATATCGACGATATCGTGGGTGGGGTCGTGCACGCGATGGACCACACGGCCGAGCCCAACCCGGACTGGGACAGCGACAAACCGGATCCGGGCACCAGCCGGGCGCCGTACCGACTCTATAACATCGGTAACAGCCGGCCGGTGGAGTTGATGACCTATATCGGGCTGCTGGAGGAATACCTGGGCCGCACCGCCGAGAAGAATCTGCTGCCGCTACAGCCCGGCGATGTACCCGACACCTGGGCTGACGTGGAAGACCTGGCGCGCGACGTGGGTTACCGGCCGACCACGCCAGTGGAGGAGGGTGTGAAGCGCTTTGTGGACTGGTTTATGGAGTACTACCGCGATCAGGCGGGTTGATCGCAGGACCGTTCCGCCGATAGCGTTCGCTGACCAGCGGATGGGGAGAGCCGCGTGAATGACAGGTCCCGTCCAGCCGTCCGGTTGCCAGCCTGGCAGGCACTGAAGACACACAAAAAGAAGATCGCTCCGGTCGATCTGCGGGCGTTGTTCGCCAGCGATCCCGGACGCGCCGACGTATTTGTCGCCGAGGCCGCGGGTATCCGTCTCGACTACTCGCGCCAGCGGGTCACCACGCAGACCATGCGATTGCTCGCGCGTCTGGTTCAGGAGGCGGGCGTGGAAGACATGCGGACGAGGATGTTCGCCGGCGAGCACATCAACAACACCGAAGACCGTGCCGTGCTCCATGTGGCGCTGCGGGCAGGCCGCCGCGACCGTTATCGGGACGGCCAACAAAACTGCACTGCAGATGTCCACGCCGTGCTGGATGCCATGCGCGGATTTGTCGACGCGGTTCATGCAGGGAAGATCCGAGGCCATGGCAGCCGCGGGCCGTTCACCGACGTGGTCAACATCGGTATCGGCGGATCGGATCTGGGGATCGAGATGGGGCTAATGGCGCTGCACCATCACCGCCAGGCTGGCATCCGCGTCCATACGGTCTCCAATATCGACGGCAGCCAGCTCGCGGACGTGTTTGACGAGGTCGATCCCCGGACCACCTTGTTCGTGATCTGCTCCAAGACCTTTACCACCCAGGAGACGCTGAGCAACGCCCACGCGGCCCGGCAGTGGCTGGTAGATCGACTGGGCGAGGCGGCGGTGGGACGCAATTTCGCCGCCGTGTCGACGAATCACGCGGCCATGGACGCCTTCGGTATCCATCCGGACTACCGCTTTGGCTTCTGGGACTGGGTCGGCGGACGCTACTCGATCTGGTCCGCCGTGGGGCTGTCGCTGGCGTTGGGCATCGGCATGGACAACTTCCGCGCCTTCCTGGCGGGTGGCAGGGCCATGGACCGGCATGTCCTGACCGCGCCGCCCTCATCCAACCTGCCCATGCTGCTGGCGCTGCTGGCGGTCTGGAATAACGATTTTTTTGGCGCCGAGACCCAGGCGGTGCTGCCCTATGATGCCCGCCTCGGACGCTTTCCGGCGTTTTTGCAGCAGATGCACATGGAGAGCAACGGCAAGCGGGTGCGGCGCGACGGCAAGGCCGTCGGCGTGCCCACCGGTACGATTATCTGGGGCGAGGCGGGGAACAATGCCCAACATTCCTTTTATCAGCTGCTGCACCAGGGTTCGCGGGTGGTCCCCGCGGACTTTATCGCGCCCGAGGAGGGCTCGAGCCGGTTTCAGGACCAGCACCGGCTCGGTCTGATCAACATGGAAGCCCAGGCCCGGGCGCTGGCTTTTGGGCAGACCGCCGAGGAAGTCCGCGCCGATCTCGAGGCCCGGGGCATATCAAAAGCCCGGATCCGGGCGCTGACACCCCACAAGATCCATCCCGGTAATCGGCCAAACAGCATGATCCGATTTCGCCGTCTCGATCCGGCGAGCCTGGGCAAACTTGTGGCCCTCTATGAGCACAAGGTGTTTGTGGAAGGCGCGATCTGGGGCGTGAACTCCTTCGATCAGTGGGGCGTCGAGCTGGGCAAGAAGCTGGCGAAGGAGATGGAGGCGGACGGCTAAGTCATCTGGCGCGGACTGGCCGGGGAGCAAATCTCTCTCAATCCGGCGACTGGTTTGTCGCCGCCAGAAACCACTTGCTATCACGTTTGCCGATCCGCCCTGCCTGTTTGATCAGGTCTGTCCTGGTCGGCGCGCGGTTGCGCTCCCGCTCCCCGCGTCCTTATCATGCGTGGCTTCGGGGAAGCCCCCGGGGCCGTAAGGGGCTCAAGCCCCCGTCCCGGATGGCCAGAAAATGGGGAACTTGATGATCAGAGCGGGATGTTTACTGGGCCTGACCGCCGGGTTGATGTTGTCCTGTACGGCGCTCGCCGACCCCTGGGCCCCACCCGGCGACATGATCCTGCGCCATGACGTCCAGCTGCTGGCCGACGCCGGCGTCATCCGCTCGCCGGTCACCGCCTGGCCGATCAGCTGGGCCACCCTGGACGCCGACATCGCAGAGACTGATCCAAGTCAAATCAATCGTTTATCCGGATCCCAGCAAGCCGCATTCCAGCGCTTGCGGGATCGCGTCCGTGCCAACAAGTCACTGTCCGGGATCCAGCCGAACGCAGAAATGAGCGTGCGCAACAACAATTTCTGGCTGCGGACGTTCGAGGATACGCCGCGAGAGAAAACCGAAATGCGCGCCGGCGCCTCCTGGATGGGCAATCGCCTCGCCGTGCGTGTCCAGGGCAGCTATGTGGGCGACCCGGAGAACCCCGACAACCAGAACTGGCGCATGGACGGATCCTACGCGGCGGTGTCGCTCGGCAACCAGATCCTTTCCGCCGGCGCGATCAATCGCTGGTGGGGTCCGAGCTGGGACAACACCCTGATCTATTCAAACGCCGCCCGGCCGATCGGTGGCTTTGCGCTGGAGCGCAATGTGGCCAAGGCGTTCGAGACCAAATGGCTGAGCTGGATCGGACCGTGGAACTACTCGCTATTCTGGGGGTTTCTGGGTGACGACCGGGCGGTGGACAATGCACGGTTGCTGGCATTCCGCGTCGGATTCCGGCCCTGGCAGTCGGTGGAGGTCGGTCTGACGCGTTCGGCTATCTGGTGCGGGTCCGGCCGTCCTTGCGACGCCGATGCGTTCTGGGACATCGTCATCGCCAAGGACAACACCGGCGAGGGCGATATCACGCCCGGCAACGATCCAAGCAATCAGCTCGCCGCGGTGGATTTTCGTTGGGCCTCGCCTTGGGGAGACGGTCCGTGGGCGATCTACAGCCAGTGGGTGGCGAATGACGAAACCAACAATCTGCCGTCACAGTGGTTTGGGCAGGCCGGTTTCGAATGGTGGGGCGAGCTCAAGACCCGATGGATTTCCGGGTCGTACACCGCTCATTTTGAGGTCAGCGACACGCTGGCCGAGTTCTGGGAAAGCGAGCCCTCATACAACAGTGCGTACAATCACGGCACCTATCGGTCTGGCTACCGCTATGAGGGGCGGCCCATCGGCGCCGCTGCAGACGGCGACAGCCTGGTCGTGTCGGTCGGTTTGAGTCTGGTAGAGAGCGCCGATCGTTCGTGGAATGGCCTCGTGCGCTGGTCGAAATTGAACAAGAATGGCGACGGCACCGGGTTCGATTTGGTCAATTCAGCTGCCGTGGATGAGACGGACACCTGGGGGGTCCAGCTTTCCCATCGCAGGGGTTTGCGTGTCAAAGCGCTGAACCTGGGCTGGATCTCTGCCGGCGTCGGCTTCCAGCATTCGGACAACCAGGTCACCGGCGACAAGGACGACGATTTTCAGGGGTTTCTGCAGTGGACCTGGGATCCTCAAGGGACCTGGTGACAGGATGTGAAGATGCCGTGTCCTGACCCCATCGCCGTGTACCGAGCTCAGGCCCGGGAAGCGATGGTCCGGATCACCGCTACCGGACCGGTCTGGAGTCGGTACAATACCGGCATTTAGATAATGCGCTGGCCGGGCATCCTGAAGATCAGGCTCCCAGCCGTGCTGACTGTCACATTCATCAATGCATCCAAATGCGATTCCAATCTGAAGCAAGCATGCCGACTTTGATTACCCGCAGCCGCGTGTCCGCCATCGCAGCAATTGTGATGATCGTTGCCCTGTCCGGCGCCTGGGACAGCGCCCAGGCGCAGCAGCTGACACAGGAACAACTGCGGATGCTGCAGCAGCTCTCGCCCAGCGAGCGAGAGGCACTGATGCGTTCGATGGGGATCACGCCTGGACAAACGACATCCGGGCGCCGCCCGGCCGATCAGGAGCAGACACAGACGCTGCCAGAGTTGTTGCTGGAAGACGAAGAAGCTCTGGAGGAAGAGGAACCGAGGCTCGGCCCCGAGAGCAGCATCGTGCTGACCCTGATGCTGCCGGAGGATCTTGAAGGACAGGAACTACTCGCGACACGACTGGTGCTGGAGGAAGACCGCTGGCTGGCGGATCTGGAGGGCAGCAACACGTTCCAGCTCGATGCCACCGGCATCCTCAATCTGCCGGGCGTCGCCAGCATCCCGCTCGGTGGCCTGACCGCGGAGGAAGCGGCGAAGCGTGTGGTCGCTGAAGATGGTCTGGACCTCTTTGAGGCCACGCTGACCTATCTGCCGTTGGAGAAGACCGGTCCCGAAGCGCTTGAGCCGTTCGGCTACCTGACCTTCAAGGGGCGGACCGATGTGACCTTCCAGCCGCCCACTGACGTGCCGGTACCCCAGGACTACGTGGTAGGGCCGGGGGATCTGGTCAGCGTTCAGCTGTTCGGCAATGTCAACGCTCAATACGAACTACCGGTAACCCGGGACGGGACCATTAATTTTCCGGAAATCGGGCCGATTTCCGTGGCCGGCCTTGAATTCACCGAAATGAAGGAGGTGATCGAAGCGCGGATCGCGGAACAGATGATCGGCGTGCGCTCCAGTATCACCATGGGCGAACTCAGGTCGATCCGTGTATTCGTGCTGGGCGACGTCGCACGGCCTGGTTCCTACACCGTAAGCAGTCTCTCGACCGTGACCAATGCCATGTTCATCGGTGGCGGTGTCGCGGAGGGTGGCAGCCTTCGCGACATTCAGATCAAACGCCGCGGCAAGACCGCCAGACGGATCGATGGATATCGATTCCTGCTGGAGGGGGACACCAGCGATGACATCCGTCTGCAGCCGGGTGATGTGATATTTGTGCCGCCGGTCGGGCCTACTGTCGGTGTCTCCGGGGAGGTCAAGCGACCGGCTATCTACGAGCTGAAGGGCGAGACGACGGTAGCGGAAGCTCTGAAACTGTCAGGCGGCCTGATGCCGACAGGATACGATGGTCAGGCCAGGCTGGAACGGATTTCCGCAAGCGGTGACCGGGTCGTGCTGACGCTGAATCTGGACGACTCCGAGGATCTGAAGAAGGCCATCATGGATGGGGACGTCATTCACGTCGATCCCGTCCTCGACCGGTTCTCGGACAGCGTCAGGCTAAGAGGCCACGTCTATCGGCCAGGTGCTTATCAATGGCGCCCCGACATGCGGCTGTCTGATTTGATTCCGACAACAGACGTATTGCGACCCCAGGCCGATCGCCATTACTTGCTGATACGTCGGGAAAGGGATACCGGTGGCCCCATCCAGGTGGTTTCAGCGGATCTCGGCATGGCCCTTCTCAATCGGGGCGGAGAGCATGACATCCTGCTGGAGGAGCGGGACGAAGTGTTCGTGTTCGATCTGGAGACCGGTAGACAGAAGCAGGTCGATCCGATCCTCGAAGAACTGCGACTACAGTCTCAATATGGCGAACCCACGCGTGAGGTCGCGATCTCCGGCCAGGTCAGAGCACCGGGCAAGTATCCGCTCGAGACCGGCATGCAGCTGAGCGATCTGGTTCGCGCAGGTGCATACCTCAAGGACTCCGCCTACGGTCTTCAAGCCGAATTGGTCCGTTACAACGTTGGGCCGGATAACCGGCGCCAGAGCACCCTGCTGCAGATCGATTTGGCGGCGGTGATGAGTGGTGACGCCGCTGCGGATCTTCCGCTGGAGCCTTACGATGTCCTGAATATCAAGGAGACCCCGCTCTGGCGCGAGCAGTGGTCGGTGGGGATACAAGGCGAAGTCAACTTCCCTGGAGAATACGCAATCACCCCGGGCGAAACGCTGCTGTCTGTCCTCAATCGTGCAGGGGGCCTCACGGAATTCGCTTTCCCCCAAGGCAGTGTGTTCGTTCGCGAAGACCTGAAGGAGCGCGAGCGCGAGCAGCTAAATCGTCTCGCCGACCGCATCGAGTCGGATTTGGCCACGATCGGGCTGCAGGCTGCTCGCTTCGAGGATGCAGAGATTGGTCAATCCATGAGCCTGGGCCAGTCGCTGCTCAGCCAGATGCGCAACGCCGAACCCGTCGGGCGGCTCGTTATTGACCTGCCGGCTTTGATCGAGTACCAGGACGCCGCGCATGACCTTGTACTTAAGGACGGAGATATGCTGGTCGTGCCTGGTCAGAGACAGGAGGTGACGGTGTTGGGTGAAGTTCAGTATTCCACCTCGCATTTGTTCAGGGCTGGTCTCGATCGGGATGATTACCTGTCTCTTAGCGGTGGCCTGACCGTCAATGCCGACAAGAAGCGTATTTACGTGGTGAGAGCAGACGGATCCGTTATCGCCGGCAGTGGTGGCAGCAAGTGGTTCCGGCGGCAGGCCGGCGGAGGCATAGCGCCGGGCGATACCATCGTTGTGCCGCTGGACGTGGACCGGATGCCGAGTCTCGCGCTTTGGCGGACCTCTACAACGATCCTCTACAATCTTGCGATCTCCGTGGCGGCAGTAGGATCCCTCTAGTCACGATGACCCGAAGATTTGAGTTGTGTGACCCTGGCCAACCGCCGGGATTTTCGAAGGTTTCCGGCACAGCCCTTGGTGATCAGCTTACGGGGTCAAGCGTGAGGCCGCCGGAACAAGATCATACACTTGTCAAACGAATTGACGGGGTCTGTTGTCGCAAATCGAGAGACACGGCTCGGCAAAGTCGAATATCAAAACTCATGACGGAAATGAACCGAGCCTATGATATTTCCGATTTCCTGTGGGCGACCGCCGTTGCCCGAGTCTCAGGCCGCCGATTCTGCGAGTCACGGATTTTGGCTAGGGCGATGAAAAATGGATGACAGGCCGAACATTATCGTCGAAGTCTGGCGAGCGATGATTGATCAAAAACTGGCTGTAATTTCGACGGTGGCCCTGTCATTGTTGTTAGCCGGAGTCTATGCATTCACCGCGACGCCGGTCTTTAGAGCGAAGTCGACCATTTCCCACGTCGCAGATGACGCGATGACCCGCTCTGTGTCATCGGCGCTAGCGCAAGTTGGTAGTCTTGCTCCGATGCTGGGATTGAATCTCGGCGCCAGCGCTACGACCGATCGGGCAGAGGCGATCGCCATTCTGAAATCCCGGGCCTTCACGGAAAAATTCATCGAGTCAGAAGGGCTTACGCCGATCCTGTTTGCTGACCGCTGGGATGAGCAGCGGAGCAGCTGGATTTTGGATGCGGACGAAGATCCTCCATCGACCGCTGATGCCTACAGGCTATTTGACACAAGCATAAGAAAAATCAGTGAAGACAAGGCGACCGGGCTCCTGACCGTTTCCATAGAATGGACCGATGCTGAGTTGGCAAGTGAATGGACTAATCAACTGCTTACGCTTGTCGACGATCTGCTCCGTGATCGTGCGATCGATGAAGCAGAACGGAGTATCGATTTTCTTCAATCCGAGCTTGAAGAGACCAGCGTCGTCGAATTGCAGCAGGCGATTTACAGACTCATCGAAGCGCAGGTTCAGGCCAAGATGCTAGCCCGGGTCCGTGAGTATTATGGCTTCAGGGTCATAGACCCGGCGGTGACCGCTGAGCCAGAAGAGCATGTCAGGCCAAACAGGCCGCTGATCATGATCAGTGCCCTGCTGATGGGGGCAATGTTGGGGGTGTCGCTTGCCCTGATCCTCCAAGCTCGCAGACAGCCGCCGGGCGGTACCAGTAAACCTGCCGCTCCATGACCGCCGGCTTGACGGCGGCTGGTTTTTTCCGGTCCCAGCTGGGTAGGCTCGCATCGGGAGCCGGTCTCGGGCTACTCGTTCGAGTGCTCGGCCAGGCCATTGCCCTGATTGCGGGCGTGGTGATCGCCCGATCGGCAGGCGTTACGGCATTCGGCGTGTATTCATCCGTACTTGCGTTGGCCAATGTGGCGGGACTTGTCGCAAGATTCGGTACAGATATCGCGATAGTCCGATTCGGCGCCGCATACTCTGTCAGCGGTTCCCATGGGTTGTTCGCGGGTCTTCTACGATTCTCGACTATTGTGTGCACGGCCCTGGGAATTCTGTGCGCAGCCGTGGTCGTTTTCATCGGCGCCTCCTGGGGCGATGGGGATCGGCCGATAGACGCAAAGGACGCCGCTCTGTATGCGGCGCTATCGGTCCCCTTCCTCGGTCTTTTGGCGGCCAATGGAGCTGCCGTCCGTGCACGAATGCATGTGGTGATCGGGCAGCTCGCCGATCAGCTTGTCAGGCCGGGGGTACTGCTCCTTTTCGTCCTGATACTTGGTATTGGTGCAGACGCCGTCAAATCTGCTGGGAGCCTGGTCGCATGCAACACCGGGGCCGTTATCGCTGCATGGCTTGTTTCACTGGCGTTGCGACGCGTCTATGCAGCGACGGATGCGAGGAATAGGAAATACGAGTGGCGCAGCTGGGTCACGTCGACTTTTCCGATCTTTCTGGTCGCGAGTGCCACGACAATCACGAACCAGGCGGACGTGGTCATGATCGGCTTGCTGCACAGCGCCGATGAGGCTGGTCTGTATTCAGCGGCAAGTCGATTGAGTGGTCCCATCGGACTTGGTCTCGTCGCGGTAAATCTATCCCTGGCGCCGATGATTTCGGCCCGTTATGCTGAAGGCAAGCTGCAGGACATAGCGCGCTTGGCAGTAGCCGCCGCCAGGATGTCTGTCGCCCTGGCGGCTGTCGGCGTAATCGTTCTTTTTGCGGCCGGGGAGTTTTTGCTCGGCTTGTTCGGTAGTGAATTCGTGGCCAGCTATTCGATCCTGCTGGTCTTGCTACTGAGCAACTTGATCAACGCCACCTTTGGCTCCGTCGGCTACGTGATGAATATGACCAATCAGCAGGTCTCTGCCGCTGCGATCATGTCGACTGCGGCGGGAGCAAACATTCTCCTCAATTACTTCGCCATTCCGAGATACGGGGCGCTGGGGGCCGCCATTACTACGGTTGTGGTTACGACAGTCTGGAATTTTTCGATGTGGCTTCTGATCCGTCGGCGTCTTGGAGTGCAGACTGCCGCTTGGGGCCGAATGCCGTGAGTCACCGTAGGCCCAATTTCTTGATCGTCGGCGCGGCTAAATGCGGCACCACTACTCTGCACTACTGTCTCCGCCAACATCCGGATGTATTCATGCCAGAAAGGAAAGAACTGGTCTTCTTCGCTGGTGGGAGCTCTGTTGGCCTTTCTGGTTGGGCGGAGTATCTGTCACAATTCCATCACGCCGAAAATCGTCGGGCGGTTGGCGAGGCATCAGTTGCATATTTGTTTGATCGGGAAGCGCCCCGATTGATCCTGGAGAGGCTGGGAGCGGATACAAAGATCCTCATTGTGCTCCGAAACCCCGTAGACATGGCCTATTCTCTTTGGGGGCACATCCGGAGGCAACAGAACGAGCAGCGGTCCTTCGAGGAAGCGATACGGCAAGAGATCGATGGTGTCATCTGCGACAAAGATACAATGGGCTCGGTATCATGGGCGCCAGATCGATGGTACCTGGCAAGAGCGCGATATGCTGAGCAAGTGGGCAGATATATTGAGCTCTTTCCAGCGACAACCAAAGTCCTCATTTTCGAGGATATTATCCCCATTTTCGAGACGGCTATTTCCGAGATCTATGAGTGGCTTGGCGTCGATCCCTGTTTTCGTCCTGATATTCGCCGCAGAAACGTGGCGGGCCGATATCGATCCGGGCCCCTCTTTCGTGCCCTCAATAGGCGCCTCATGATAAAGGAGCTTCTCAAGCCGGTGCTCCCGGTCGGTCTCCGCCAGAAGATAAAAAGCAAAGTGAACGAACTCAATCGCCTGGAAGAGCCACTTCCGCCCTTGGACAGACACATGCGCTCACGGGTCTGGGATGCTGTCGCGGATGATGTATCGGAATTGAGTGACAAGCTAGGACGAGACTTGGTTGGGCTTTGGCGACCGGAGATGACTGGCTCGAGGTGATTAGTGATTGCGGCTAGCCGGTCCACTCAACCAGATTTGCCGAAGGCGAAACTATGTACCATGTGTTCGGACCGTTAGGATTTTACTCGACGTTCGGCGTCCTGATTCTGGTCTTCGAGTTCCTTCGCAGACGCCACGGGCTCTACGATTTCCTGTTCTTCTTCAACGTCACGTTTTTTGTCTACTACGTTCTGGCGCCTATACATCTGATCGTGGGCGGATCCGATTTCAGCGCGCTGCCCCTGGTTTTCGAACGCTTCCTGACGCACGGGGCCGACAGACAGTATTTGATCGTTGGTGCGCTTTGCCTGGTTTGCTACGTGGCAATAGTCACGGGTTTTTCGCTTGCGGCGGGTGGACACTCCAGGCGCATGCGAATCGAATGGCCTTCCCCAAGAATATTCGCGATGTTATCGGTTGCATTCCTGTTCGTGGGATTGTTGGCGATTCTGATCTATACACGCGCATACGGGGGTGTTGCACCCGCCATCATTAATGCCGCCCTGATTCGGTCGGGGCTTGAAACCAGCGACAGCTCTGTCGTTTTTCTGAAACACTTCATCCCGTTCGTGAACTCCGCTGCCCTGTTGGCCCTGGTCCTCGCGCTTACGCAGACGGGTAGAGCGGCCCGAGGCTGGCTATTTGCGTTCTCGATTTCGTTGCTGGCTGTGATCTTCGGGGCGCTATTATTGGGGTCGAGACGTGGCCTCATAATTTTTGCCCTTGCGTGCTATTTCACGGTTGCCCTGATCCATGAACGACGATACCTGGCGCCCGCGGCCGTACTCGCCGTCGGTGGTGGCGTGATGCTTATATTCGGGGACCAGTTCTTCTTGGGATTAAGAGGCGGTGATGACGATGTATTCAGCCGGCTGAGTACGGTTGTGGCTCAAGGAGCGCAGGCCGCTTATCAGGGGGTGTGGTTAGGGCTCACCTTGCCGTTTCTGGAGGCAGTCGGGGTTATCAACCAACATGAAGGGATGCCTCGATGGTTTGCGGATGTACCGTTGAGTATCGTGAGCCTGGTGCCAGAACGTTTGTTGCCATTCGAACGACCGGCGATGCTGGTTGAACTCAGCACTCCGATGTTGACCGGTTATGAGAAGGACTGGATTGCAGGCGTGCCGCCGGGTTTGGTGGGATTCTTCTGGTATAGTGGAGGGCTATCCGGTCTGCCCCTTGGGGGGCTCTTGTTTGGGGTGGCGGGCGGTCTATTGGAGCGTTTCCTGAGGCCAATGGGGGGATCGGGCCGAGTCGGTGTGTTGCCATACGTTTTGGTGGGTTTCACATGGGCCTATTTTACTCGATCCGGTGACCCGTCCCTCCTGGTGAACGAGAGGTTCCACTGGCTGGCTCTCGTGGTGCTGCTGGTGATGGTGGGCAGGCGCATCCCAGCCATAGTCCGTGACTCCGGGCACCCCGGTACGGACGCAGCAGCGGGCTTGGTGCCAACCGATGCGACGAGATAGGCGTCGTTCAAGACGAGAGGGTGGTTATGCAAATTGATCGAGCCGCCAGAGGTGTCGACGAGGATGGCACTGTCAAAGTGGGCCGCTTATCCAGTCGCGAACACTGGAGTGGGCGCTGGGACAAGACGACTATTCGGGATCTTAGATTTGATCCCACACGGCGAAACTTCGTCGATCTTCATCGCTTGTTCCGTCGACACATACCGACTGGGCCGGAGTTTCGATTCCTCGAGGTCGGGGCATACCCTGGCAGTTATCTGTGGTATTTCAACAAATATTTCGGTATGCAGGTTTCCGGTCTCGAATATGTAGCAGAATGTTGCGACAAGGCGCGGGAATATTTGAACGCTGCAGGGCTAGCGGCGTCGATTATTCATGCAGACTTTTTCGAGTATGAGGTGGAACGTGAGGAAGAGGCCTACGATCTTGTTGCGAGTTTTGGATTCGTTGAGCATTTTTCGGATATCCGTGGCGTCCTCTCCCGCAAGCTTGGGCTCGTCAGGCCCGGAGGCTGGATGGCAGTCGTCGTTCCAAACCACACAGGCATATACGGTGGGGTCCTTAAGGCAGTCAATCGCGAGAAATATCTGACACACAATCGAATGTCGCTAGCGGATCTCCTCGGTGCATTGCAGGAAATAGGTGACGCAGAGGTCGTAGAGGCTGGATATTTTGGTCATTTCGGATTCTGGAACTCCGGGCTGTACAGCGCCGCGCGTGGCAAGGGATCAATTGTCTATTCGATGGTCCGACCTCCTGCTTGGTGTCTGGAAGCGCTCACCTCGAGACTCCCCGATTCGAAGACTCTCTCTCCCTACATCGCTGCAGTGGTAAGAAAACCGCGGTGAGTCTCCCCTTGTCTCAACAGATTTCGCATCAGGACACGCGAAACTGAGAGGTTCGGTCGTAAACAGATGAATTGGGAAGCCGAGAGGTCTGAGCCTTGACACAAACCGTACGTGGCGCGGATGAGATGCTGCGAGTGATCTATGTCATGGGCGCCGGCCGGAGCGGCTCCACTATCCTGGATATGATTCTGGGTCAGCATCCTGACGTATTGAGTGCCGGCGAGCTGACCAACTTGTCCCGTATCTACGCGGCTGATGAGGAATTCTGTTCGTGCGGCGACTTGGTGAAGCATTGCGAATTCTGGCGCCGGGTTATTGACGAGTGGGTCCAATCGACCGGGGCTGAACTGTCCTATCTGCTGGAAAGGCAAAACCGGGTGGAGAGGCAACGGCGAGCCCTGACAGGGCTGTTCACCAGTCAGGAAGGGGTCATAGCTGACGACTATGGTCGGCTATGCTATGCCCTGTTTCAGTCGATAGCGGCGGTTTCCAGCAAACGGATCATCGTTGATTCCTCCAAGAATCCATTGAGAGCGCTGGCACTGTCCCGGATTCCCGGAATCGATCTGCGGATTGTCCATCTCGTAAGAGATCCACGTGGCGTCGCGAATTCTCTCAAGAAAGCACTTGCAAAGGACCCTCAGGTAGGAGTGCAGCGCGACCTCAAGGCGAAGCCATTGGCACGCACTGCGGCGTTTTGGAATATTGTGAACTGGGAATCAGACTATGTGGCGCGAAGGATGGCTCGCGGATCGGTGATCAGGCTTCGCTATGAAGATCTGGTCTTCGACGTCGCCGCGGCGCTGGAGGAAATATCTCGCCTGGCTTCGATTGATCTCACATCTGTGGCGGAATCCATCCGTTCCGGGGAAGCGGCTACTCCGGGCCACATGGTCGCAGGCAATCGATTGCGCATGTCGGGTCAGGTCAGACTAGAGCCGGATCTATCGTGGGTCAGACAATTGACCAAGAATGAACAGCGGCTGGTAGCCTGGCTTACTGGCTTGCTGAGGTCACGTTATGGTTATCCTTTATCCCAACGCAGCAGAAGCGATTAGCCGTTTGGTGACAGCGCAGGATTTCCAGAGCCGGGCACGAGCCCAGGTTATGGGTAGCCGCTTCTTATCCTTTGGCGTGGCCTTGTTGTTCCAGCTACCTGAGAACCCCAGTCGCGCTGTTGCCGTGATACGTGGGTCGCACCTCGCACCCTTGTTTGACCAGACAGGGGTCGGCGCGCCTTGGCGGAGTACTTCAAGACAGGCATGAACCTGACTCTGTTTATCGGTTCGCTCAAGCCTGGCGGGGCGGAGCGGCAAGCGCTCGTTCTCGCAAACCAGCTCGCGACAGTCGATGTGGACGTCACAATAGTGACAATCTTTCGGGACAATCAGCTTGCTTGGATAGACAATGGGGCTTTCGATCACGTGAGAAAGGCCGCCATATTCTCGCGGCGACCAGGCAACAAAATATTCACATTGTTATATTTGATGATAGCCCCGCTGGCGCTCAGGCAGATGCTGAGAAAAGAGAAAGCGGATGTCGTCTATTCGATGCTTTACCTGAGCAACCTGATCGCGAAACTGGCGACTTTGGGTCGCGGGGCGCCAGGCCTGATTTGGGGGGTACGGGCATCGCAACTGCCGTCCAGTTGGAAGCGATTCGTTCCGTTCAACCTGTGTCGGTTACTCTCCGGCAGGGTTCCCGTGGTGATCGCTAACAGCGAAGCAGGCTTGCAATTTCATCTGGCAAGGGGATTCCGGTTTCAGAGCAGCTTTGTAATTAGGAATGGCATCGATATTGAGCTATTCGGCTACGACCAGGCCGGCAGAGACGCCCTCCGTAGTAACTGGAACGTGGGCGATCATGAGATTCTGATTGGCGCGGTCGGCCGATATGATGAAGTGAAGGGCTACAATCACCTGGTGGATGCCGCGGCGGCATTGGCGGCAGACAGGACCGGGGTGAGATTTGTCTGTGTTGGTCCGAACATATCAGCCCCAGATTCACCGTTGCGTGAGATGATTCACCGGCGCGGGCTGGATCCTTTTTTCGTTCTTGAAGATTTGCGGAAGGACATGAGCGCCGTTTATTCGTCGTTCGACTACCTGGTGTCCTCTTCTCTCGGGGAAGGATTCCCGAACGTGGTAGCCGAAGCCATGGCGTGTGGGACACCCTGCATCGTTACTGATGTCGGGGACTCTCGTTTTATCGTAGGGCAACTCGGTATTGTAGTGCCGCCTGGTGACTCGAGAGCGTTGCTGTCAGGTATTTCGGAGGCGCTCGAGAAGCCAATTAGAAGGTCGAGCCAGTGCCGCGAGCGAATCCGCTCGGAATTCTCGGTCGAGAAGATGGGCGAATTGACACTCGCGGTGATCCGTGACCGCTTCGGAAAGATTTGATCTCAATGCTTCAGAGACAGCCCACAGTGCTCGGCCCGGGTCGACCGACCATGACCGCTCCGGGAGTAGGTGCCAGGTGGTCATTTCCGGCTGCAAGAGACGGCGACAACCGAGATCGGGAGTCTGAATGTTATGTGGGCGGTGTGCTCCGGAACTGGCGAAGCCATAAGGGTAACAGGCAGCCGATTGTGTCCGCGATCATCTGCAACGTCTGGAATCCTGCAGCCAGCCGTGGTCCCATCCCCATCGGGTATATGTCTCCGGGGCAATCCGTATGACACCGTTACTTCGAGTCCTACACGTAATAACAGGGCTTGGTGTTGGCGGCGCGGAGCATTCCCTCTTGCGCATCGCGACCGGCCTGTCCAGGCACAGAATCGACTCAGTTGTGGCTGTGCTCGGACCACCCGGGCCTATCTCTGAGAAGTTAGAAGCAAGCGGAGTCAGGACTGAGCACCTCAATATCAGTAGCCCCCTCGGCGCGATGAAGGGCGTGATGAGATTGCGCCACATGGCGGGGGAATCATCGCCCGATGTGATTCATGGCTGGATGTACCATGGCAATCTGGCAGCGTTGATGGCAATCGGTCGGACCGATGCACGCCTGGCGTGGAATATACGGCACGCGATGCACCGCGACGATCTCCTCAAAAGACTGACTCGACTGGTGGTTCGGATGAACTGCTTCCTCTCCGGTCGAGCGGATGCGATCGTGTTCAATTCAACAGCGGCACTGAATCAACATGTACGGAGGGGACTCGATCGCCAACATGCGATTACTATACCCAACGGCATCGATGTGCACGCCTTCGCCCCGGATGAGACCAGGCGTAATGAGATGCGGAGTCGATTTGGATGGCAGGAATCGGATATCGTCGTGTGCGCTGTTGGCAGGTCTCATCCCGCCAAGGGGCACGAGGTCATGGCCGAAGTTGCGAAGCGAGTATTACTGGAATCATCGTCTGCCCTTTTTGTCCTGGCGGGCCGAGGCATAAGCTGGGATCGGGATCCGTTCAGGAGCTATGCGGAAGATCGGCGGCTTACTTCGAGAATGATCCTCCTTGATCAGAGAGATGACATCCCGGATCTCTTGCGTGCATCGGATGTTGTTCTTAGCACGTCCCATACAGAAGGGTTTCCCAATGCGGTGGCGGAAGGGATGGCGAGCGGACTTCCTGCGGTCGTGACGGACGTCGGGGATACCAGGCTATTGGTCGGTGACACCGGTTTTGTGAGGCCAGCTGCGGATATCGCCAGCCTCGCGACCGCTCTACTGGAGGTTGTCAGCTATCCGTCGTCGAAAAGACATGAACTCGGCCGAATGGCAAGAGAGCGGGTCGCCGCGCATTTTTCTCTGGAGAAGATAGTGGATCGATACGCGCAGCTCTATTTCGATCTCAAGACTGGAGTGCGCCCGATGGGCCTCAGCGTCTAAGTCATGTGCGGAATTGGCGGAATACTGTCTGGACGAGTCTCTCGGGAGACCAAGCACGCGATAGCGCGCAGGATGTTAGAGCTCATGCGGCATCGGGGTCCGGACGATAACGGGTGCTGGTCTGATGAGTCCGGAATCATCGCGTTTGCGCACACACGGCTGTCGATCCAGGATCTGTCGGCAGAGGGCGCGCAACCGATGACGTCATCCTCGGGCCGTTACGTCATGACTTACAATGGCGAGGTCTACAATTTTCCTGAGTTGCGCAAGGACCTGGCGGTCATCGGATATCGTTTCAAGGGTCATTCCGACACCGAGGTGATCCTCGCTGCAATAGAAGAATGGGGCCTGATTGACGCCGTCGAGAGATTTGTCGGGATGTTCGCGCTCGCGTTGTGGGATAAACACAAACGAGAGCTATTTTTGGTTCGAGACAGGATCGGTATCAAGCCGCTCTACTACCAAATTGCGAACCAGACAGTGGTGTTCGGTTCCGAATTGAGCGCTGTAAAATCCGCGGATATCGGAGACTTTTGTGTCGATCCGCAAGCTCTTGCTCTCTATCTCAGGCACAACTACGTGCCGGCGCCATATTCGATATACAGCTCGGTGAATAAGCTGCCGCCGGGCTCCATTCTGCGGGCCCGGATGGGGGAGTCTGGTACCGTCGAGAGCTCAGTTCATCGTTATTGGAGCCCGGCTTCGCTTGTGTCTGGGCCGCTGTCTGCAGGAGACCGATCCTATAGCGAGGTAGTTGACGAGATTGAGCGCCGTCTTGAAGAGGCGGTCAGAGTCCGTCTGGTGTCGGATCGCCCGGTGGGGGCGTTCCTCTCCGGGGGCATTGATTCCTCATTGGTCGTGGCATTGATGCAGGAGCATTCCGGGGGGGTGGTCCAGACCTTTACGATCGGGTTTGATGAAGAAGGGTACGATGAAGCCAAATGGGCTGCTGCGGTGGCAAGACATTTAGGGACGGATCATCACGAGCTATATGTGGCGCCCTCCGAGGCGCGGCAGATTATTCCCGACCTTCCAGGGATCTTCAGCGAGCCATTTTCCGACTCGTCGCAGATTCCGACAATTCTCGTTAGCAGGCTCGCACGCCGTAATGTCATTGTCACGCTGTCCGGTGACGGCGGAGACTAGCTTTTCTCCGGATACAAACGGTACGATCTGGGAGTGGACCTGTGGCGGAAGCTGGGCGTGGTTCCGGTCGGAGGCCGGAAAATAGCGTCGGCAGCACTGCGTGGCTTGAGTCGCTTTGAGGTTCCTATTCTCACCAGAGCTCTAGACCCGTTGTTCCAGCGGTATGGGAGATCCGGGACCTTCAGTGACAAACTTGGCAAGGCGGCAGAATTGCTGGATACCCAAGATCGACACGAGCTCTATCTCAGGTTGGTGTCTCACTGGAAACGACCCGTAGATATCGTCTGCGGTCTCGACGGTGAGCCAAGTACAATCCTGAACGATCCGCCTGAATGGCTGCGCGACCTTGATTTTCACGACTACATGATGGTGGCCGATATGCTGAGTTATCTGCCGGACGATATTTTGGTCAAGGTAGACCGTGCCTCAATGAGTGTTGGGTTGGAAGCACGAGTGCCTTTGCTCGATCACAGAGTTGTGGAACTGGCCTTGCAGTTACCATGGGCGTACAAGCGACAAGATGCCGAACCCAAGGCGCCGTTGAGACGAATACTTGAGAGAAGGGTGCCGCGAGAGTTATTCGACCGCCCGAAGATGGGGTTCGGGGTTCCCGTTGGCGAGTGGCTCCGGGGGCCGTTAAGAGACTGGGCTATTGATCTGCTTTCGCCCCAAACGTTGCTCGACGATGGTTATCTCCAGTCGAAGCCAATCCAGGCCCGATTGAAGCAGCATCTGGAGGGTAGCCGCGATTGGGGGGCGTACCTATGGGACGTGCTCGTATTCCAGGCTTGGCTACACGATTCAAACCAATCCAATTGTCACGCCGCGCCGGCGACGGAGCCCCGGGTCGATGGCGGTGTTGCTTCGGTCGCCATCGAGAAACACTGATTCCGAGTACAGACGGAGCGACACACAGGCTTATCGACCTTGATTCTGCCGAAACCTATTTTCCCCACCAGTCAGGGCCCCATACCATTGAAGAATTACCAAACCCCAGCTGCCGATGCGGCGCAAACGCTAATCCCGAGTTCCCCGGCGTGTGAACTGACACCGCCTGAGAGCTACTCTCCAGGGACTACGGTCATAATCTGATGCGGGTGCTTGCGCCCGAGCGCTGAAATATCTGTGAGAGACACTACGATCAAAAGAGCTTTTCTCGCTTGCTGCGGAGACTCCATGCAAGCGGTCGCGAGACCCTGGGACGAACTGGTCGCAACATTGTCGAGAATCGCGATCGCCGAAGACCGGCTCATCCAAGGCGACCATGGGAATGGCAGGATCTGGTCAGTTGGAGTTGATCGAACTTGGGAATCTCACTGGGCTTGTCGCTGATGGCAAGGGTGTTGATCATCGGCAGTTATAGTCCGTCTCTTGTGCGTTTCCGGGGGGCGCTGATCAAGGCAATAGTCGGGGCCAATCACTCAGTTTGCGCCTGTGGGCCAGAGTCAGAGGCCTGGATTACGGAGTGGCTGAAGAATGCTGGGGCGGAATTCCAGGCAATTCCAATCAGTCGGACCGGCACCAGCCCGCTGGATGACATCCGGGCCATTAAGGCGTTACGTCGCACGATCCGGGACTGGCGCCCGAGTCATATTCTGGCTTACACCGTCAAGCCCGTCGTGTATGGAGCCATCGCGGCGCGTTTTGAGCCGAAGCCCCACTTTTGCGCCATGGTTACCGGTCTGGGCTCTACATTCCTGGGCGACTCTGCCGGGAAACACGGGACGAGATGGATCGTGAGGATGCTGTATCGACACGCTATGGGTCGGGCCGATTCGGTCCTATTTCAGAATAGGGATGATCTGAATGACTTCCTTTCTCTCGGACTGCTCGGCGAAGAGAGTAAAGCGGGCTTGATAAGGGGCTCGGGCGTTGATCTTGAAGAGTTTGCTCCGCAATCGCTGCCAGAGACGATTTCATTTCTGTTGATAGCCCGACTCATCAAAGACAAAGGAATCAATGAATTTATCGAGGCAGCAAGACTGGTCAAAGTCAAGCGCCCGGATGTGGAATTTAGATTGGCCGGATGGATGGACTCAAATCCCGGGGCGATCGGACATGAGACGCTGGATAGCTGGATCGCAGAGGGGATCGTTGAATATCTTGGTGAGCTGGCCGACGTGCGGCCAGCGCTGAGAGACTGCCTTGTCTATGTGCTGCCAAGTTACAGAGAAGGTACACCGCGCACTGTACTCGAAGCCATGGCAACAGGCAGGCCGATCGTCACGACCGACGTTCCGGGATGCAGAGAGACGGTCGTACCGGGGGAGAACGGTTACCTGGTACCGTCACGAGATCCTGAGAGTCTGGCAGAAGCCATGTTGCGTGTTATCGAGTCACGGACGCGTCTGGAGAATATGGGCAGAGCCTCGAGGCAAATTGCAGAGGAACGTTTCGGCGTCGATCAGGTGAATCTCGATATCATGCGGACGATGGGGCTCTAGGATGTCCAAGCGCGTCCTGGATGCATCTGCGGCGGCGGTTCTCCTGGTCTTCCTCAGCCCTCTGATGCTGGCGATAGCCTTATCGATCGCATTGACCATGGGGCGACCGGTCCTGTTCAGGCAACGAAGACCTGGTCTGCACGGCGCTCCCTTCACAATCATCAAATTCCGGACCATGAAAGACAGCGCCGATGAACTTGGGCAGAGTCTCTCTGATGGGCTTAGATTGACCAGGTTTGGCCAATTCCTGAGAAAGACAAGCCTAGATGAGCTGCCCGAACTCTGGAATGTCCTGAAGGGGGACATGAGCCTGGTTGGACCGCGCCCGCTCTTGATGGAATATCTACCCCTCTACACGCCGGCACAGGCGCGGCGGCACGAAGTCCTGCCGGGGATGACGGGTTGGGCCCAGGTCAATGGAAGAAATGCCGTGAGTTGGGAGGAGAAATTCGATTTGGACCTGTGGTACGTTGACAATCGGAGTTTGTGGCTCGACCTGAAAATCCTGGTCAAGACTCTCGTCGCAGTTCTCAAATCAGAGGGAGTTTCGAAACCAGGATACTCGACGACCGACTATTTCAAGGGTAGTAAGCATTGAAAACCCTGTTTATGGGCAGAAAAGACAGCGGGGCGCTGGCATTGAAATGGGTCCACGACAATATTGGCCCTGTCACAGGCGTCATGTCGGAGGAGTCAAAGGGGTCGTGCCCGGTAACGATAACTGCCGAGGAGCTTGAAATACCCGTCTGGGACAGGAAAGAAGTGAACCGGTTGATCGGCGACGGCGAGATCACCTTCGACCTGGGCATTTCCTTTCTCCATCCCCATCGAATCAAGCAGCCGTTATTGGGCTTCCCCAAGCTCGGGATTGTCAATTTTCATCCGGCGCCACTCCCCGAGTTCAAGGGAACAGGCGGCTATAATGTCGCTATCCTTGAAGGACTGCCCCAATGGGGAGTGTCTGCACATTACGTCGACGAGGACATCGATACCGGCCCGATTATTGAATGTCTCCGCTTTCCTATAGAAGCGGACTCCATGACAGCCAGGTCCCTGGAACGGCTGGCGCAGGATTTTCTATTGCAACTGTTCAAGAGAACGGTATCACGCATCTGCCAGGGAGAAGAGATTGAAACGACCTCCAACTCTGGTGGCCGATACATCTCCCGAGCGGAAATGGAGGCCATGAAGCGGGTGATGCCTGGAGACAATGTCGAACGAAAGGTCCGCGCGTTCTGGTTTCCGCCGTATCGCGGCGCATACGTTGAAATAGGGGGGTCGCGTTTTACATTGGTAAGCGACGGCATACTCGAAGACATCGCCGAATATAGTGAGGCCGCGCACCGGGATTTCCAACAGCGCGGCGGTCTCACGACATCTGACAGCTAACCCATAGAGGTCACAGTGGTTACTCGTCCTGAATCCGGATCGCACATCGAGGGCGTCGAGAAAGACAGCGAGAAGAAATGGCCGAGGTTTGAACAAGACGAAATCAAAGCGGCTGTAGATACGCTTCGTAGCGGCAAGGTGAATTATTGGACTGGCCAGGAGGGACGCCAGTTCGAGCGAGAATTCGCAGCGTTCCATGATGTTTCCCACGCCATAGCACTTGCGAATGGATCCGTTGCCTTAGAACTTGCGCTTATCGCATTCGACATCGGGGAGGGCGCAGACGTCCTCGTGAGTCCGAGGAGTTTTTTTGCCTCGGCGGGAAGTGCCGTCATACAGGGCGCAAATCCGGTTTTCGCTGACGTGGACAGAGACTCGCAAAATGTCACCGTTGAGACCCTGGCAGCGGCATTGACATCTCGCACCAGGGCCGTAATTCTCGTCCATCTCGCCGGCTGGCCGTGCGACATGGATGCGATCACGGCGTTTGCGGCCGACCACGATCTGGTTGTGATTGAAGACTGCGCGCAAGCGCACGGTGCCAGGTGGAACGGTCGTCCCGTTGGGAGCTTCGGCGCCGCTGCTGCTTTCTCTTTCTGCCAAGATAAGATCATGACCACCGGCGGGGAAGGCGGCATGATGCTCACCTCGGCAGAGAGTGCCTGGAGCAAGGCCTGGTCCTACAAAGATCATGGCAAGGACTGGGATGCCGTTTTCTCCCGCGAGCATGAGCCGGGATACAGGTGGCTGCATGAGAGTTTCGGCACAAATTGGCGTATGACGGAGATGCAGGCCGCGATCGGACGGATTCAGTTGAGGAAGCTCCCGGCTTGGTCAGCCAGGCGGACACGCAACGCTGAGTTTCTCGCCGGTGCACTGCAGGAGCTCCCTGCATTAAGAGTGCCAGTGCCACCGGCCAACGCGCATCACGCATGGTATAAATTCGGATTTTTCGTCAGGCCCGATGCCCTTAAGGCGGGATGGAGTCGCGATCGCATATTGGTAGAGATCGCAGCTGCGGGCTTACCATGTTTCTCCGGTTCCTGTCCGGAAATCTACCTCGAGCGAGCGTTCAAGAACGGCGGCTATATGATCAAGGACAGATTGCCCGTCGCCAAGGAGTTAGGTGAGACCAGTCTGATGGTATTAGTGGATCACACTCAAACCGAATCGGACATGGATCGAGCCGCAAGTGTGATATCGAGTGTAGTTGCCCGGGCGCAGAGGTAACCATGCGACCACATCTGTGATCCGGGCATGAGTGAAAAAGCGGTTCTGGAAAGTACATCGACAGGCAAGGTGAATTCGGGACTCCGCTGGTAACGACTAACGCTTTGGGCGGGTTTTCTTGAACCCAATAGCCGTTCTTGCAAGGCGGATGCGTCATGTGAGTCGCATCTGCGACGAAATGGGCAGCGAGCTGGGGGGTCTTGGCGGCAAGATTCGGCACGTGTCAACCAAGATCGCCCGTCTCGCGTTGAATATGTAGACTGCATGCAGATCATGTGGCGATCACCGATATAAGCGCGGCTGGTTGCATATTTGGCACTTTTTCGGAACAATCCCGCCAATTCTGCCGGAAATCATTTCATGCAACAGGATATAGAAAGGCTGATAAACAGGGTAAGGGCACACCTTATCGGCCTGTCCAGGTACGCCAAAAGGTCGTTGATGGTCTCTAGCGACCTTTTCTTTTTGGCCCTTTCCCTGGGTTTGGCCATGTTGGTGACGGCTGGTCCCGACACGAGGGCATCCAGCTTACCCTGGGGCATCCTCATCACGGTCATTTTGTTGTCTGTTCCGGTTTTTTGGCTGCTGGGCTTGTACCGGGCGGTCGTCCGGTTCCTTCGCAGCCGGGCTATCATCTCCGTTGCGCTGGGCGTGACGCTCAGTTCCGCGATACTCCTGTTGTTCTCAACAGGGGACACTTCAGTGCCGCTGGGCGCAGTGCCCGTCTATTGGGCATTCGGGATCCTCTACGTTGGTGGATCCCGCTTCCTCATGCGCGACTTCCTGCATCGTCAGGGCGGTGATACCGAAAATGTCATCATCTACGGGGCCGGCGCGGCGGGCGCCAGGTTGGCGAATGTGTTGTTGACTGGTGACGAATGTGTGCCGGTGGCCTTTATCGATGATTCCCGGGTCCTTCAGGGGAGCGTCGTCAGCGGAGTCAAGGTTCGATCGCCAGCGGAATTGCCGCGTCTGATAGAGGAGCAGGGAGTCGACCGGCTGCTGTTGGCGATGCCGGCTTCGACAAGGCGTCGTAGGCGGGAAATTCTGCGGCAGCTAGAAAGATACCCGGTCCACGTGCAGACGGTTCCAGACATTCACGACCTGGTCTCCGGCCGGGCTCGCTTGGACGAATTGCGAGAAGTCGAGGTCGAGGATCTCCTCGGCCGGGATCCGGTGCCGCCCCAGCCCGAGTTGTTCAAGGCCTGTATCGAGAATCGCAGCGTCATGGTGACCGGGGCTGGAGGCTCGATCGGTTCGGAACTGTGCCGTCAGATTATCCGTCAAAAACCGACTCGCCTGATCCTTTTGGAGCGTTCCGAAATCGCGCTCTACGGCATTGACCGCGAGCTGCGTGGATTGATTGAAACGGAGGGGCTGAAAGTCGAGCTCGTCCCTATTCTGGGATCCGTACTGGATCAGCCGTTTATTGAGCGGATGCTCCGGGTCTTCCATGTCAGTACGGTCTACCATGCCGCGGCCTACAAACACGTGCCCTTGGTCGAGTACAACATGTCGGCCGGCATCCAAAACAATGTACTCGGGACTCTTAGAACGGCCCTCGCCGCGGAGAAGGCCGGCGTCGACAATTTCGTGCTGATATCCACCGACAAGGCGGTCAACCCCACCAACGTAATGGGTGCGACCAAGCGTTTAGCCGAGATGGTACTGCAGGGTATCGTCGCTCGTGGCAGTGTCATGCGCGCCTGCATGGTCCGTTTCGGCAATGTGCTGGAGTCCTCCGGATCAGTCGTGCCACTATTCCGCGAGCAGATTCGCGCCGGCGGTCCCGTCACCGTCACCCACCGGGACATCGTCCGTTACTTCATGACTATCCCCGAGGCGGCCCAACTCGTGATCCAGGCCGGCGCCATGGCTCAGGGCGGCGAGGTGTTCCTGCTGGACATGGGCAAGCCAGTCAAGATCGATGATCTGGCCCGCAAGATGATCCGACTGATGGGCCTGGAGGTCGCTGACGAGAACAACACGGAAGGGGACATTGATATCCGCTATACGGGTCTGCGGCCGGCCGAGAAGCTCTACGAGGAGCTGCTGATCAGCGGTAATGCCACCGGGACCGAGCACGAGCGGATCTGGCGCGCGAAGGAGCACTCGGTCTCGTGGTCGGCCATCGAGGTGGCGATCCGCAATCTCGAGACCGCGATCCGGGATCACAATTGCGAGATGATGTCCGAGACCCTCAGGGACACGGTCGATGAATATACGCCCCCCGGCGGTCTGGTCGACCGGGTCTGGCGCGCCACCCATCCCGTGGCGGCCCGCTCCGGCTCGGTGGTGCCGCTGCCGACCCGGCGCCAGGACGGCGACGAAATAGCCTGAGACACAGGTCCGGTTTTCGGTTCCTTTCCCGGGTAAAATCACCATCTTGAGTCTCGATCTGTATCCGAGCCCCGGAGGTTCCAGTTGAAAATCACGGTATTTGGATCCGGCTATGTCGGCCTGGTCACGGGCGCCTGTCTGGCCGATGTCGGCAACCATGTCGTCTGCGTGGATATCGACGCCGGCAAGGTCGAGTGTTTGAACAAGGGCGAGATCCCGATCTACGAGCCGGGGCTCGACGATGTGGTCAAACGCAACCACGAGGCCGGACGTCTCCAGTTCACGACCGACATCAAGTCCGGCGTGGACCATGGTCTGTTCCAGATTATCGCCGTCGGTACGCCGCCGGACGAAGACGGCTCGGCGGACCTGCAGCATGTGGTGGCGGTCGCGCGCAGCGTCGGCGAGCATATGGACGAGTACCGGATCATCATCGACAAATCCACCGTGCCCGTGGGGACCGCAGACCGGGTGCGGGATGAGGTCGCGGCCTCGATCAAGGACCGCGGCGTCGATCTGGAATTCGACGTGGTCTCCAATCCCGAATTCCTCAAGGAGGGCGCCGCGCTCGAAGACTTCATGCGCCCTGACCGGATCATCGTCGGTACTGACAACCCGCGGGTCACCGAGCTGCTCCGGCTGCTTTACGAGCCGTTCAACCGTAGCCGCGACCGTTTGATCGCCATGGATATCCGTTCGGCCGAGCTCACCAAATACGCCGCCAACGCGATGCTCGCGACCAAGATCAGCTTTATGAACGAGCTGGCCAACGTGGCCGAGCGAGTCGGCGCGGATATCGAGCAGGTGCGTATCGGCATCGGTTCGGACCCGCGGATCGGCTATCACTTTATCTACCCGGGCTGCGGCTATGGCGGCTCCTGCTTCCCGAAAGACGTAAAGGCCCTGGCCCATTCGGCGCGCAAGTCTGGCCATCCGGCGACGCTGCTGGAGGCAGTAGAGGCGGTCAACGATGGGCAGAAGCGAGTGTTGTTCGACAAGATCCACGCGTATTTCGACGGCGATCTCAAGGGCAAGACGGTGGCCCTCTGGGGACTCGCGTTCAAACCGGATACCGACGATATGCGTGAGGCCTCCAGCCGCGTCCTGATGGAGACGCTGTGGGAGGCGGGCGCGTCGGTGCGTGCGTATGACCCGATCGCCAGTGATGAGGCCTCGCGCATCTATGGCGAGCGGTCGGATCTGACTCTCTGCGAGTCGGCGGACGACGCGATCGACGGTGCCGATGTACTCGCCATCGTCACCGAATGGCGGGAGTTCCGCAGCCCGGATTTCAGCCGCATGAAGACGTTGCTCAAACACCCGGTGATCTTCGACGGCCGCAATCTCTATGACCTGGCGATGGTGCGGCCTCATGGCTTCGCCTATTACGCGGTCGGCCGCGGTGACTCGATCAAATCGGCCTGATTTGAGAACTGCCGCTTGGCGTTCGCGGCCGTTCTCAACTAGACTGAATAGTCACCTATCTGGATTAAGAAGGCTGTCCAAGTGATTGTCCCCATTATTCTTTCTGGTGGCTCCGGGTCACGCCTTTGGCCGCTGTCCCGCGAGCTCTACCCCAAGCAGTTGCTGCCGCTGGTCGGCGAGCGGACCATGATCCAGGACACGCTGCTGCGTCTTCAGGGCCTGTCCGGTCTGGCGCCGCCGGTGATCGTCTGCAACCAGGCGCACCGCTTTCTGGTGGCTGAACAGCTCCGGCGTATCGACGTGGCGCCCGCGGCGATCCTGCTGGAGCCGGAAGGTCGTAACACTGCGCCTGCAGCCGCAGTCGCGGCGGCGACGGTTCTCGAACAGGACGAAAAGGGCGGGGACCCGGTCCTGCTGGTCTTGCCCGCCGATCATGTGATCCGGGACGTGGATGCCTTCCACGCTGCGATCAAGGCCGGCGAGAAACTGGCCCGGGACGGCGCACTGGTGACCTTTGGTATCGTGCCGGACCGTCCGGAGACCGGGTATGGCTATATCCGCGCCGGGAGCAAAGACGGGCCGTCGGCGGTGGCCGAGTTTGTCGAGAAACCCGACTCCGGGGCCGCGGAAAAATACTGCGCCTCGGGCGATTATTTCTGGAACAGCGGTATGTTTATGTTCCGTGCATCCCGTTATATCGAAGAGTTGCGCCGCTTTGACGACGATATGGTGTCATCCTGTGCCGAAGCGGTGGCCCACGCCAAAGCTGATCTCGATTTTATCCGTCTCGGCGACGAGGCCTTCGCCGCCTGCCCGGCGGATTCGATCGACTACGCGGTGATGGAGAAGACCGACGCGGCGATGGTGGTGCCGCTGGATGCCGGCTGGAGCGACGTGGGTTCCTGGAACTCGCTGCATCAGGTCTCGGACAAGGACGCAGCCGACAACGTCAAGGTGGGCGACGTGCTGGTCGAAGACACGCACAATTGTTACCTCTACGCATCGGACCGTCTGCTGGCCACGGTGGGTCTGGAGGATTGCATTGTCGTCGAGACCAAAGACGCGGTGCTGGTGGCGCCAAAGGACCGTGACCAGGACGTGAAGAAGCTGGTCGAGGCGCTCAAACGCAACGGCCGCGGCGAGACCGCACTGCACCGGGAAGTGTTCCGCCCCTGGGGCAGTTATGACGGCATCGACCACGGCGATCGTTTCCAGGTCAAACGCATCACGGTCAAACCCGGTGCGGTATTGTCGCTGCAGATGCATCATCACCGGGCCGAGCACTGGATCGTGGTCGAGGGCACCGCGCGGGTCACCCGCGGCGAGGATGAGTTCCTGCTCGGCGAAAATGAATCCACCTATATCCCGATGGGCATGACCCATCGTCTCGAGAACCCGGGCAAGATGCCGCTGCATCTGATCGAAGTACAATCCGGCGCCTATCTGGGCGAAGACGATATCGTGCGTTTTGAGGATACCTACGGCCGTGTCGGCGACGGCTCGGACGATTCCAAAAAGAAGGAATAACGATACCTTTCCGGTTCTCGCGGATAACTGTTGCGGCCGACAGGCAACATGCGACAATCGGACTCAAACCCGCCGCACTACACGAGGGGGAGTGTCGTGTTCCGGCAACTCAGCTGTTTTAAAGCCTATGACGTCCGCGGGCGGATCCCGGATCAGCTGGATCAGGACGTCGCCCGGCGCATCGGCCGGGCCTTCGCGGCGGCGCTCAAGCCCCGCAAGGTGGTCGTCGGCCGTGATATCCGGCTCAGCAGTCCCGCCATGGCCAACGCGCTGGCCGCTGGCCTGACCGACGGCGGCGCCGATGTGCTGGATATCGGTTTGTGCGGCACCGAAGAAGTCTATTTCGCCACCTCCCATCTGGCCGCTGACGGCGGCATCATGGTCACCGCCAGCCATAACCCGGCCGACTACAATGGCATGAAATTCGTGCGCGAGGGCAGCCGCCCGATCAGCGGCGATTCCGGGCTGGACGACATCCGTCGTCTGGCGGAGCAGGGCGAATTCGAGCCGGCGGCGCGACCCGGACGGATGCGGCGCTTTGATCCGTCGGCGGCCTATGTGGAGCATCTGCTCGGCTATGTCGACCGGGACGCGCTAAAGCCGCTCAAGATCGTCGTCAACGCCGGTAATGGCGGCGCCGGCCTCGTCATCGATCGACTGGAGCGGCATTTGCCGTTCGAGTTCATCAAGATCCATCACGAGCCCGACGGCACTTTCCCACACGGTATCCCCAACCCGCTGTTGCCGGAGAATAGGGGCGCCACGTCACGGACCGTGATCGCCGACGGCGCGGATCTTGGCATCGCCTGGGACGGTGACTTTGATCGCTGCTTTTTGTTCGATGAACAGGGGCGGTTTATCGAAGGCTACTACATCGTCGGTCTGCTCGCCGAAGCCTTCCTGCTCAAGCATCCGGGGTCGAAGATCGTCCATGATCCACGCCTGATATGGAACACCATCGATATGGTCGAACGTCATGGTGGCGTGCCCATCGAGAGCAAGACCGGCCACGCGTTTATCAAGGAGCGGATGCGGCTCGAAGACGCGGTCTATGGCGGCGAGATGAGCGCCCATCATTATTTCCGCGACTTTGCCTACTGCGACTCCGGCATGATCCCGTGGTTGCTGGTCGCGGAGCTGATCTCGAGCGGTGGCCAGCCGCTGTCGGCGATGCTGGCCGAGCGCATGGCGGCATTCCCGGCCAGCGGAGAGATCAATCGTGAGATTGCCGATCCGACTGCGGCGCTGGAGAAAGTCCAGAAGCACTACGCCTCCGACGCGGGTTCGGTGGAATTCGTTGACGGACTGTCCATGGAATTCGAGGACTGGCGCTTCAATCTGCGCTGCTCAAACACCGAGCCGCTGGTGCGGCTCAATGTCGAGAGCCGGGCCGACCCGGCCCTGATGGGCGAGCGGACCACCGAGATCCTTGCGCTGTTGGACCAGAGCTAGGCCCGGATCCGTTTTGGCCCGCTTGAGCCGGACGCCGCGCGCAGGCACCATACGCCCCGGCCATGAGCGACTCCATCACCACCCTCGGAATTTCCGCCTATTACCATGACAGCGCAGCGGCGCTGGTCCGTGACGGGCAGATCGTGGCTGCCGCCCAGGAGGAGCGCTTTACCCGGCGCAAACACGACCCGGATTTCCCCGCCCACGCCATCCGCTATTGCCTGGAGGAGGGCGGTCTGGCCCTGACCGATCTGGATCATGTGATCTTCTATGACAAGCCGCTGATCAAGTTCGAGCGGCTGCTGGAGACCTATATCGCGTACGCGCCACGCGGCTTGAAGTCGTTTCTCACCGCGATGCCGATCTGGCTCAAGGAGAAGCTGTATCTCAAGTCCACGCTGAAACTGGAGCTGGCCAAACTCGGCGATTGTGACAAGGAGGATCTGCCCCGGCTGCTGTTCTCGGAGCACCACCAGGCGCACGCGGCCTCGGCCTTCTACCCCAGCCCGTTCGAGAGCGCGGCGGTGATGTGCCTCGACGGCGTCGGCGAGTGGGCGACCGGCTCGACCTGGCTCGGCCAGGGCGCCGAACTGAAACCGCTGTGGGAGATCGACTTCCCCCATTCCCTCGGGCTGCTTTACTCGGCCTTTACCTATTACACCGGCTTCAAGGTCAACTCCGGCGAGTACAAGCTGATGGGTCTGGCGCCCTACGGCGAGCCGCGCTTCCGCGACCGGATCTTTAACCAGTTGATGGACGTCAAGCCCGACGGCACCTTCCGGCTCGACATGAGCTATTTCAATTACTGCACCGGCCTGACCATGACCAACGCGCGCTTTGACGCCTTGTTCGAGGGGCCGCCGCGTTTGCCGGAATCGGACATCACCCAGCGGGAGATGGATCTGGCCGCATCGGTGCAGGTGGTCACCGAGGAGGTCGTATTGCGTCTGGCCAGGACCCTGCAGGCAGAGACCGGCGAAAAGAACCTCTGTCTCGCCGGTGGCGTGGCGCTCAACTGCGTGGCCAACGGCAAGCTGCTGCGCGAGGGTCCGTTCGGGCAGATCTGGGTGCAGCCCGCGGCCGGTGATGCCGGCGGCGCGCTCGGTGCGGCGCTGCTAGCCTGGCACGAATACGAGCAGAAGCCGCGGACTCCGGTCGTGCCGGACGCGATGTCCGGCTCCTATCTCGGGCCGGTTTTTGACACCGGGAAGGTCCGCGCGGCGCTGGATGGCTATGGCGCCAAATATCGGGAGCTGGACGAACCGGTCTTGATGGACGAACTCGCCGGGCTGCTCGAGGCGGGCAAGGTCGTTGGCTGGTTCCAGGGCCGTATGGAGTTTGGACCGCGGGCGCTCGGCGGGCGCTCGATCGTCGGCGA
>CAJIAD010000186.1_pt1 | contig 33682 bp, 33 predicted proteins | sample 9198981 | NCBI WGS metagenome assembly CAJIAD01 (sample SAMEA7708274, study PRJEB35096) | sediment metagenome | biome: marine neritic benthic zone biome [ENVO:01000025]; feature: sediment [ENVO:00002007]; material: shallow marine sediment [ENVO:03000034] sea grass bed [ENVO_01000059] ...
GCTCGGTACGGTTACCGGCATGATCGCCACATTCCAGGCAATCACCCTGTTCGGCACGGGCGATCCAAAATTGATGGCCGGTGGTATTTCCCAGGCGCTGGTCACGACCGTGCTCGGTCTGGTCGTCGCCATTCCGCTGGTGTTGCTGCACGCCGTTGTTTCCGGACGCAGCCGCTCCTTGCTTGAGATCCTGGAGGAACAGACAGCGGGTATCATCGCCCAGCAGTCGGAAAGCGGCCGATGATCTTTCTGTTCGAGACCTTCATCGCGCCTATCCGCGACTTCTTCGAAGCGGGTGGCGACGTCCTGTACGGGATCCTGTTCGTTACGATCCTGATGTGGACGCTGATCGTGGAGCGTCTCTGGTTCTACTATTTCGTCCTGCCCGGCAAATCCAAAGAGACGCAGGATGAGTGGAACGCCCGTTCTGACACGCACTCATGGTATGCCCGGCAGATCCGGCAGCGCATGGTCTCGGAGATTGGCGTCGCCTGCCGACGGTATGTCCCGATCATCAAATCGTTGATGGCCATCCTGCCCTTGCTGGGCTTGCTGGGGACAGTGACGGGAATGATCTCCGTGTTCGACGTGATGGCGTTCGCCGGTACGGGCAATGCCCGGCTGATGGCCGCTGGCGTATCGCGGGCAACCATTCCGACGATGTCGGGCCTCGTCGCGGCGCTGTCAGGTTTGTACTTCGCAACCTGGCTGGATCAGAAGTCGCGGACAGAGGTCGAAAAAGTAGAAGACATGCTGGCGCACCATTGAGGATGTGTGAATGAGACGCAGAGTAGCGATTCATACCGAGGAAGCGGAGATCAACATCACGCCCATGCTGGACGTGGTGTTTATCATGCTGATCTTCTTTATCGTCACGACCTCCTTCGTCAAGGAGATCGGCATTGACGTCAACCGGCCTTCCAATGCGCCGGTGAAGGAGCAGAAGATTTCCGAGGTCATCGCCATCCGTATCGACGAGGTGGGCACTATTACCGTGCAGAATCGTGACGTCGACGTGCGTGCGGTCAGGGCCAATGTGGAGAGTGCGCTTGCCACCAAGCCCGAAGCCAGCGTGGTCGTCATCTCACATCGCGATTCCGATGCCGGCATCCTTGTGCAGGTCATCGATCAGGCGCGGGTAGCAGGGGCGGACAAGGTGTCTCTCGCCGCGATGGCGAACTGACAACTGGCGGACGATGAAACCAAACGCAGATTTGAGAGACTAAATGGCTAAGAGGCACGCTGCTCCGCAAGAAGAGACAGAGATCAACATCACACCCATGTTGGACGTGGTGTTCATCATGTTGATCTTCTTCATCGTCACGACCTCGTTTATCAAGGAGACGGGCATTGATCCGAACCGTCCCGAGGCAGAGACGGCCGTGGCCCAGGAGCGCGGTAACATCCTGATCGCCGTCAACGAGGTTGGCGAGGTCTGGATGAACAAGGGGAAGATCGAGATGACACAGGTTCGGCAGCTTGTCGAACAGGCGAAGAACGAAAGCCCGGAGGCGAGTGTTGTTATCATCGCCGACGAGAAAGCTGCGACCGGAGTCGTGATCGACCTGATGGACCAAATCCGGCTCGGCGGCGTTAGTAATGTGTCCGTAGCGGCAGATCTGGCGGGAGGTGGCTGATGCGATTCCTGGCATCCACAGCGATAGGACTGGTCGTTGCATTGTTGTTGTTCCTGCTGATGAACGCGCTGATCAGCAACAAGGCCGGATTCCAGAATGCCGATCGTGGAGGCAAGCTGATTGACTTCGTGCGTGTACAGCAGGACGAGATGCTGCAGACGAAAGACCGCCGGGTGCCGAAGAAGCCACCACCCCCGAAGAAGCCACCGCCGCCGCCCAAACTAACCGTTGCCAAGCAGGACCAGCCGCCACCAACGCCGCTCGATATCGAAACTCCGGATATCGACATGGGATTCTCGGGTAGCGGGCCATATCTTGGGTCATGGAGGGCCGGTGAGGCCGCCGCAGAGGGCGACGTTGTCCCCATTGTGAGAATCGAGCCGCAGTACCCACGCGAGGCGCTGCTGAAGGGCATCGAGGGCTGGGTGAAGATCCAGTTCACCATCCGTGAGGATGGCACTGTGGACGACCCGGTCGTGATCGGTGCAGAGCCGAAGAGACTGTTCAATCGCGCGGCGATCCGCGCCATCCTGCGCTGGAAGTTCAAACCCAGGATTGTCGACGGCCGACCCGTCAGCCGATCGGCGGAGCAGGTCATCGACTTCAAGCTGGACGCGGCGTCATGAATATCCGAAACCGGCTAAACAAGAACCTCGTTCTGATACCCGCGCTCCTGGCAACAATGGTCGCCGCACCGGTTGTCGCCCAGGAGGGGAAAAAGGAGTGCGAGCCTGGCGCAGTCGAGCGCAAGGAGCGTGGCAGCCTCATGGGTGAGCGCACCTATCGCCGGATTTCGGCCGTCCACGAGCAGCTGGGCAACGAGGAATACGGCGAGGCAGCCAAAACACTACAGGCCATGCTGAAAGGCAGCCTTAACGACTACGAGACGGCGCTCGTGGAGCAGACTTTCGGTTATGTCTACGCAGGCCAGGGTAAATATGCCCAGGCGGTGCCACATTTCGAGCGCGCCCTTCAGGCTGACGCCCTGCCGAACGCCGGTCATTTCGGATTGATGTACTCACTCGCGCAGCTCTACGTGGCGCTCGATCCGCCGCAGCATCAGAAGAGCCTCGACCTGGTCATGCAGTACCTCAGTTTCCAGTGCGATCCACCCGCACAGGCATTCATGCTGGTGGGTCAGAACTACGCTTCGATGAACAAGTATCCCGAGGCGCTGCCCTGGGTAAAGAAGGCGATAGCAAAGAAAGGCGGCGAGACACCGGAGTCCTGGTACCTGCTGGAGCTGGCAATCTACTTCGAAACGAAGGATTACGGCTCTGCAGCGAACCTTCTGACGAGCATGGTTTCGAGGTGGCCCGACAAGATCAAGTACTGGGAGATGTTGTCCAGCGCGTACCAGCAGCAGGAGAAGGACAAGGAAGCTTTGTCTGTGCTGATGCTGGCCTACCAGAAAGGCATGGTGACGGAGGAGAAGAAGATCCTCAATGTCGTGCGCATGAACATGTTCCTGGAGACGCCCTACATGGCCGGCAAGATTCTCGATCGTGAGATGAAAGCGGGCAGGGTCGAGGAGACCCAGAAAAACCTTGAGCTCCTGTTGAGTGCCTGGACGGCTGCGCGCGAGTTCGATAGTGCTATCTCGACGATCGATCGTGTGGCGCAATTCCATGACAACGGCGAGATCTATATCCAGAAAGCGCAGTTGTTGATGGAGAAAGGCGAATGGGCGGACACGGTCGCGGCTGCTCGTCAGGCGATCCAGAAAGGTGGCCTGGCGAAGCCCGGTGGCGCCTACCTGATGATAGGGATAGCGTCCAATGAGCTACGTGACTGGCAACAGGCCGTGGATGCGCTTAACCAGGCAAAGAAATTCGACGACAAGACGCGGCGACAGGCGAACGACTGGATGAAGTTCGTCGAGGACCGGATGGTGGTCGCGCGTAACTAAGGTCGCGATTTCGATCGAGTTTCGGACGGGCCCGCCTTGCGCGGGCCTTTTCATTCAGACTGCTTCCTAGCCGCCGCTCTTGCGGATGAAGAAGTCCAGTGCGGGTTCCCCCAGGTGTTGCAGGATTCGCCGCCTTGAGTCCTCGCCCATTTGTTTGGCACCTGGCGGCACATCGTCGGTCTCGTAGGTCAAAGCGCCCGTCACCAGTACTTCTATTTTCCCTGGTCGCGGCAGGATTCTGTCCGCTGGCAGGACGTATCGGGACCCCCGGATGATGACGGGCACGACGGGCAGATTGCCCTTCGATGCCGCGGCGAACGCGCCACTGTGAAATCGCCCGAGGCCTGGTTCAGCCTGGAAAGTACCTTCCGGAAAGAAAACCAGCGCCTCGCCCCCGTGGGCTTTGCGCAAGATACGTCGCGCATCCGATGCGCCCTTGTGCCGGTCGGAGCGCTCCACAAATTCCGAGCCAAGTCGCCTCAACAGGAGATTGCCGATCGGTATCTTCTGCATTTCGTTTTTGATGACGAAGCCGAAACGTGGCGGTAGCGCCGCTGTGAGGATCACCCCATCAAGCAAGCTGGCATGGTTCGCGACGATGACGCAGGCACCCTCAGGCAAGGGCTCCAGTTCCCTGACATCCAGCCGGATGCCCGTCAGGGCGAAGATGATGCGTCCCGCCCATCGCGCCAGGAGCCGGCGGATGCGGAGACCGGGGATGACGGCCACCAAGAGAGTTGTGACAAGGACTACGGAAACGAACACAGTCCAGGCGTATAAGCCATAAAGCATTCCGAACAGGCTCTTCAGAATCGTTGGCATCAGCGTCTTCCGTTCGATCCGGTTATGTGAACTTCGTCACGTTATGTTAATAAGCTGGGGGATTTGTGATGACAATCACGCCGGTGGGGCCGTCTTGTCACGATAATCCGGGTCCATGAAGTACTGACGGTTCCACTCACGGATGGACAGTGGCGATCGCCAGATACCAAGACCGATTGTAACTTCGGTTGCATCGGATGGGCCACGACTGAATGCCGGGGGGTGAAGAGGTCGGTCGGGCCGGGCTGCGTCAATAGAGAATGTAATGGCGAATAAGCAATTGAACACGGGTCAGGCGAACCCACCCCCCGAACTCGCTCTGTCCGAGGTCGAGATCAATCGTTTCCTCGATGCTCTGTGGATGGAGCGCGGACTGTCCCAGAATACTCTCGCTGCCTATCGCACGGACCTGATCTCGCTTGCCAGGTGGATGGCGGAGCAGGGCAAGTCCATCGACACCGCGACACGCTCGGAGATCCTGGAATTCATCGCATGGCGGGTCGAGGGAGGCGCGCAACCGCGTTCCACGGCCAGGCAGCTTTCAAGCCTGCGGCGATACTTCCGCTATATCCTGCGCGAGGGCGCGAGAAGCGACGATCCGACGGTCCGGATCTCGATGCCCAAGATCGGTCGCCCATTGCCGCGCGCGTTGTCCGAAGGTGAAGTCGAGGCACTGCTGGAGGCACCGGATACGTCCGATCCACTAGGGCACCGGGATCGCACCATGCTGGAGGTACTCTATGCCACCGGCCTTCGGGTCACGGAGTTGGTCGATCTGCAGAAACGCCAGGTCAATCTCAACCAGGGTGTCCTGAGGATCGTCGGCAAGGGCGATCGGGAACGCCTGATCCCGCTGGGAGAGGAGTCCCTGGATTGGATCGAGCGCTTCATCCGCGGTCCGAGGTCCGAGATTCTCCTCGATCGCCAGTCTGACTACCTGTTTCCGACCCGGCGTGGCGACCACATGACACGGCAGGCCTTCTGGCACCTGATCAAGCGCTATGCAAAGAAAGCAAAAATCGATGACCGGTTGTCTCCGCACACTCTGAGGCACGCTTTCGCTACGCACCTGCTGAATCACGGGGCAGATCTCCGGGTGGTGCAGATGCTGCTGGGCCACAGCGACCTGTCCACCACCCAGATCTATACGCACGTCGCCCGGGAACGATTGAAAGACCTGCACTCCCGCCATCACCCCAGGGGCTGACGTCAGCCCCCGGTTTGTGGGCTATGCGCGTGCAGACACGGCGACGGGCACCCCTGTAGAATACGCCGCTGGTTGAACCATTAGACCGGACGCCGGTCCTAAAGGGCTGTCATTCGACGGTGAATTTATGCACATGATCAAGGCCATCCTGTTTGTAACTATCGCACTGCTGTCGGTCGCCCGGGCGGAAGAGGCGGTAGATCCCCGCAAAGCCATAGCTGAAATGGTTCCGGGCCTGACCGAGGACAACGTAAAGGAGTCACCGGTAGCCGGGCTTTACGAGGTCGAGATCGGCGCCCAGATCGTCTATGTATCGGCGGACACGCGTTACCTGATCAAGGGTGACATCATCGATCTCAGCAACAACGAGAGCCTCACGGACCGGCGACGAAACCAGCTGCGGAGCAGTCAGCTTGAGTCAATACCGGAAGACGAGATGGTGGTTTTCGAGGGCGACGAGGCCACGCATACGATCACGGTGTTTACCGACGTCGATTGCACGTTCTGCCGCAAGCTGCATTCCGAGGTGGATAAGTTCAATGAGAGCGGGATCCGGGTCCGCTACCTTTCCTATCCCCGTTACGGACCCGGTTCGGAGGCCTGGGAACAGGCAGACGCCATATGGTGTTCTTCCGATCGGCAGTCAGCGCTGACGCAGGCGAAGAAGGGTGACAAGATCGAAGCTCAGGATTGCGGTCAGACGCCGGTTGCTTCCCAGTATGAGCTCGGCAACAAGATGGGCGTGCGGGGCACGCCGGCCATCATCCTGGAAAGCGGCGAGTTGATTTCCGGGTACATACCTGCTGAAAACCTGGCGGAATATCTGAACCAGTAGGCGCGACCGGGGGGGCGACTACCGTTCCAGGTGCTGGAGTTTGTTGGGCACGCCGTCCCACTGCTCTGCGTCTTCCGGCGGCTCGCCCATTTCCGTGATCACGGGCCAATTCGCGGACAGTTCCTTGTTGAGTTCCAGGAAGTGCTCCTGGCCCCTGGGGATGTCCTCCTCGGAGAAGATCGCTTCGGCCGGACATTCAGGTTCGCACAAGGTGCAGTCGATGCATTCCTCGGGGTCGATGACGAGCATGTTCGGGCCCTCGTGAAAGCAATCCACGGGGCAGACTTCAACACAGTCCATGTATTTGCACTTGATGCAGTTGTCGACGACGACGAAGGTCATAGGATTACCCGCAGTTTGATCTAGAGAGTGGCGTCAACCGAGAAACGCGGTATTTTGCCACAAGGCGCGTTGAGACCAAACATCATCGAGACGATGGTCGCCATGCCGTGCTGTGCAGTCGCCATTGACCGGAACGCAGGTCTTCCAACCAGGTCTCCAGTGCGTACCGTACGCTGGGGAAGGCGATGTCCTCCCAGGGGATTTCGTCCAGGTCGAATAACCGGCACTCGAGGCTCTCGTGGCCGGCCCCGAAACGATCGCCGATGAGGGTGGCGCGGAAAAATACGTGGACCTGGCGTGCACGCAGGACGTCCATGATGGCGCACAGTTCGCCGATCTGGACTTCCGCCATGGCCTCTTCCCGTGTTTCCCGGGCTGCGCCTTCCTGCATGGTCTCGCCGTTCTCCAGGAATCCCGCGGGTACCGTCCAGTAGCCGTAGCGTGGCTCTATCGCACGCCGGCATAGCAGGATCTGGTTTCCCGCGACAGGGATGCACCCGACGACGACCCGCGGGTTCTCATAGTGGATCGTTCCGCAGGCGTCACACACCGCCCGGGGCAGGCTGTCGCCCTCCGGCACCCTGGACGTTACTTCGCTGCCGCATTGACTACAGAACTTCATTTTTTGCCCTTGGAGGTTCGGGGTGGGCGAATCCTAACGCATAAACCGGAGAGCCGGACGCCTCGCGGGGGGTACGATTGCCAATTCGATCATCGCCAATCGGGTGATCGGCGACCATCCCGGCACTGCAGGCAACGATCACGGGCGTCAGTGTTGGGCCGTTTCCTGGCGATACGCCGACCGGTTCCAGCGATCCCCCTCGAGTGTCGCCGAAAATGTGCGAACTACGTCTCATTTTTGAGGTTAGGAAATTGACATAACCTGCTGTATTTATGCATAGTTCTCGTGCCTCGAGACACTCGGCGTTTCGAAAATGGCAAACCCGTCGTGAGGCGGGGACGCAAAGTGGCAGATCTCTCATCGCTGGTTGACCGGCGTTTGGAGATGGCTGAACTACCGACAAACGTTTGAGGTGTAATGATGAGCATTCGAGGATTGCGCAGTACTGCGCTTACGGCGGTCTGTCTGGCTGCCTTGCCCTTCACAGCAGCGACGGCTGACGATACTGGCACACTGGCGGTTTCGGCCAATGTTCCCAAGGTCTGTATTATCGACTCCGTTGGAGGGATGTCGTTTGGCGACGTCAACATAGCGGCCAATACGGACGCAACAGCCGATATCGCCTGGCGTTGCAGCAAGCTGTCGAGCACGAACATCCAGTTGGATGCGGGTGGCGGAGCCAGCGTCGCGGCACGCGAGATGGATCTCGCCGGCGAGAAACTGGGCTACCAGCTTTTCCGCGATAGCAGCCGGACCCTCAACTGGGGTGAAACCGACGGCGTGGATTCGCAGCCGGTGACGGGCCAGGGAATGGGCCTTCCCAACCAGCAGACGACGACGATCTATGGCCGCGTGACACCGGCCCAGGCACAGGCGGCCGCCGAAGGTATCAACTACCAGGATTCGGTCACCGTTACGATCGTCTTCTGAACAGGCCGATGCCGATGAACAGAAAGGGGAAGGTGATGCAGGTCATCGCCTTCCCTTTCCTTCTTTTTCTCTGCACCGCATTGCACGCGGCGACGATTGCGGTCGTTCCCGTGCGTGTCGAGATCGACAGCGGCGTCCGCAGTTCGACGATCACCCTCAGCAATGAGGGCGAGACCGTGACGACGATGCAGGCTGATATCTCCGAATGGACACAGGACGAGTCCGGCCGGGATGTCTATACGGACACCGACGAGATCATCGCCGTGCCCGGGATCTTCGAGATCCCACCGGGCGGCAAGCAGATCATCAGGATCGGTCTCTTGTCCGAAGTGACCAGTGCATCAGAGCGTGCCTTTCGCGTTTTCCTGACAGAGATTGCCGGAGCGGGCGACGCCATGCAGGGGCCGGGTGTCAAGATTCGCTTGCGCTTGTCCGTGCCGATCTTCGTCAATCCGGCCGAGCAGGCGCAGCCCTCGCTGAGCCTGGTGCGGGCGGAGCGGGAAAACGGTCAGCTGGCGGTTGTCTTGCACAATGACGGCAATCAGCACGTGCAGATCCGCAGCCTGACCACCAAGTCATCGGCTTATGAACTTCCATCGGACACGGTCACTCCGATGTCCACCTATCTGCTTCCAGGCTCCGCAAGAAAATTCCTTCTGGCGGTGCCGCCCGACCAACAGGTGACAAAGCTGTTGGCCGATACCGACATGATCGGGGTTGTCGGTTATGAGATCGCAATGCGCGAGTAAAGCGCTCCTGCTGATCGTATTCTTGTTCGCCTGCGTGGAAGCCAGGGCGAGCGAGTTCGAGTTGCTGTTGCTGGAAGTCGCCGTCAACGGACAACCCGCGCAAAACGCATTCGCGCTGCGGGATCAGGCCGAGACATTTCATATCGAAAAGGATGTGGTCGATACCTGGTCGATCGACACCAGCGCTGACGAAATAGTCACCCATCACGGCATGCACTTCGTTCCCCTCGTCGCCATCGAGGGCACTACCTGGGAGTTCGATCGCTCAGCTCTGCGCCTTGCAGTCCAGGTGCCACCCCGCTACATGGAAAGCCAGCTACGGGTACTGCGTGAAGATACGTCACCGCCGCCCGTTGCCGGCTGGGGAAGCTTTGTCGACTACGATTTTTCTTATGTCGATGAGGCCCAATCGGGCAGCGAGCTGTTCGCGGCCTCCGCCGATGCTGCGTTTTTTGGGCCGATTGGCGTGTTGTCGACGACGCATGCGTTCGTGGAAAACTATGCGTCTGAAACAGATCCGTTTACGGCAGACGGCCTCATCCGCCTCGAAACGACATTTGTTCGCGATGACCCGTCACGTATCCGCAGCCTTCGCGTCGGCGACAGTCAGCTGTACACGGGACTATTGCGGCCCAACGTTCGATTCGGTGGCGTGCAGATCGCGACCAACTTCGCCACGCGACCCAATTTTGTGACCTTCCCCTTGCCGGCCCTTTCAGGCGAGACCCCCATGCCCTCGGACCTCAGCCTGTATGTGAATGACCAGCTGACTTTCAACGATAGTCTCGGGTCCGGTCCGTTTGAACTCGAGCAGATTCCGGTCGTGACCGGTGCCGGCCAGGTCAGGGCCGTGACTCGCGACGTACTTGGCCGCGAGCAGGTCGTGGTGAGTGACTTCTATGCCTCCCAACGGGTGTTGAGAGCAGGGCTGTCGGAGTATGCCTACAGTGCTGGCGCGCTGCGCGAGGATTATGGCTACGAAAGCAATGAGTACGGCGATGGGTTCGTTTCGGCTTTGCACCGCTACGGGCTAAACGACATATTGACCGTCGAAGGCAGTGCTGAAGCATCCTCCGACCTGCAGAGGATCGGTGGTGGCGTCAGTTGGTCCCTGCCGCGACTTGGCGTCTCCACCGTCGGGTTCAGTTACAGCGACGAGCAGCAGGCCGGTAGTGGTGGGTCCTGGTATGCGGGACACGAATACCAGTCCGCTCTGTTCCGCTACAACATGTCCTACAGCGGGTCGTCGGACGCCTATCGGCAATTGGGCATGGAGGAGGACAACGGTTTTGCGAAGCGACAGTTCTCCATCGGTGGCGGACTGAACATTGCCCCCGGGGGCTCGTTCGGCCTGGCCATCGTCAGCCAGACATTTCACGATCGCGATGATCGCAACTTTGCCAGCGTCAGTTACAACAAGTCGTTCAGGAGCGGATTGTCGATATCCGCTTTCACGTCCTATCTGGATACAGGTGACGAGGGCAGCGACGTCAGCGGTGGGCTGACGTTCACCAGGCCGTTGGGCCCGAGACGCAGCGTCAGCATGAGCATGACCAGGGAAGGGGACGAAACGAACCTGATGACGCAGACGCGATACGATCTGCCGGTGGGACCCGGGTACGGGTACAGGTTTGGCGCACAGACGGGTGAGGGTGACGACCGCTGGGAAGCAGACCTGGCAGCGCAGAGTCGTACCGGCCGCTACGCGCTGGAGACTGTCCAACGATCCGGGGACCTCAGCTGGCAGGCTAACGTATCCGGCTCTGCAGCCTGGATCGGTGGCAAGCCATTCCTGGCAAGAGAGATCAGGGATTCGTTTGCCGTGGTCAAGGTCAACGGCTTCGAAGGTGTCGACGTCATGCTGGAGAACCAGTACGTTGGCACCACGGATGCCTCCGGGCGTGTGCTGATTCCCGGCCTGAGGCCGTACGAAGCAAATCGAGTGGCCATCGATATCGAGGATCTGCCGATTACTGCACGGGTTGACGCCAGCGAGGTCGCCGTTGCGCCGTTCTTCCGGGCCGGTGCACTGGTCGCATTCCCTGCCGACGAGTCCCGTGACATTCGCTTGCGTCTCGTATTGCCCGACGGAGAGCCGGCCCCCGAAGGCGCAGCCATCCGCTTGCGCGATCGCAAGGAATCGTTCCCGGTCGGTCTCGACGGCGCTGTGTACCTGATCGGTGTCGATGATGAAGCCAGTGCTACAGTGATGTGGGGCGACAACCGGTGCGGGATAGACATCGTCGTTCCCGACACGGATTCGCCGATTCCGCACCTGGGAGAAATAGTGTGTCGCTAGTAACAGGGAAACATCGCAGACCCCATCCGCCGACGCGGTTGCTAGCGCTGGGTCTTGTCCTGATGGTGCTGGCGCCGGCGCCGGCAATGGCGGCGTTCAATTGCGTCCTGCGAACGATCCCGCCCCTCGCCTACGGAACTTATGTTCCAGGTACCAGCTCGGCTGTCGATGTAACCTCCCGGCTGCGCATACGGTGTCGCGGGGGGGAGGGTGTCACACGCGTCACGCTGGGTAGTGGACTAAGCGGAAACCCCGGCGATCGCTATATGAGCAGCGGCACGGACATCCTGCGCTACAACCTGTTCCTCAATGCTTCGCATACCGTGATCTGGGGCGATGGGACCGGCTCGACCCAGGCCATCACGATCAGTCATCCCCGGGGTCGCCCGCGTACCTATCGACCAACGATTTACGGGCGGATTTTCCCAAACCAGGACCCCGCGGAAGGCGCCTACAGCGATTCGATCCTCATCACCGTCGAGTTCTGACGGCGTCAGGGCGATGCCTTGAGCGGCGTCGCCGCGAAACCCGACAGGGCTTGCAGCCATTCCGCGGTCATGATCTCGAGTACGCGACGGCCCTTGTCCGCCGTCGCGAGCGTCGGATCACCGAAGACCCCGGTCCTGGAGTACCGCGGGTCCTGTGGATCACGTGAGAACAAGCCCGGACGATAGCCACCGTAGTCCTTGGGTGATGCTGTACCACTGTCCTTGACCGCCTCTTTCATGCGCACCTTGTCGGCCTGGAGGAAGAGATTGATGGACGTTTCGATTTCGTCGGCATGACCACCAGATTCCTGTTCCTGGATCTCCAGAACTTCGTCGGTCTCCAGGTCATCCCAGGAAATGACGAGGGTCGGAACCCCTGTCTGCACGCGAATCTCCCGCGCCACGATGGACAGCGGGAGCCCGGTCGCTTTGGAAATGCCGGTATTGAGAAAAACGATCCTCTGTGCCCCCTGCCGTACCAACGACAAGGCCACCTGCATCACGTAGTCAGCGAAGACCTGTGGATCGGCTACCTCGGTGCCCGGGAACGCCCGAAAGGCGGGGAACCACCCGTGCAGTATTGGTGGCGCAATCACCACCGGCTGCGTTTCGATGGCGCGCTCGAGTAGATATTCCATGACCACACGATCAGCATCCATCGGCAGGTGGGGACCGTGCTCCTTCGCACCGGCTCCGAACGGCAGAATCACGATCGGCGCCTGGCGGATGCGCTCCTCCGCCTCCGGCCAGGTCAGGTGCCCGAGATAGACGCCGGATTGCGCACTGGCCGTGCCGACGAATCCGATCAGCATGAACAGTGCGACGACCAGCCTTGCGATCATCGCGACTCTCCAAGGCGTCGAGTGATATCGAGCCCCCGCTGGTCCTCCTGTCTGGCGATCAGCAGTCTCTTCATCAGAATCGGGCGCAGATCAGGATGCTCGGCAATGAATCGTTCCAGGCGCTCGACACTATCCTCCCTGTGCAATCTAGGAATGAGCGTGCCATAGGAATTCAGAAACGCGTCTTCCTGTGTCTCGCCAAGCTCGACGAGTGACGCCAGGATCTCGTCTGTTAACGCGGCCTGTTCCTGCCACTGGTAGGAGGACAGCAACCACCCCATGACAGAGCGTTTCCGTCGCAGCGACAGATCGCTCTCCTCGTCCGTGATCCTGGCCAGCCATGCTCTCTTATTCTCTACGCCCGGGCGTGTGGCCTGGATTGAAATGAACATCTGTGCGCCCGCGTCGGAGGGATCATCCTCCAGTTCCGCCTGGGCGAGTTCCAGCGCGCCCGGCCGGTCGAACGAATTGAGTCGTCCCAGGACCAGCCACCGCCGGTCCTGGTCAAGGGCATCGATCGGTAGCTGCGCGTCGCCGGTCAACTGGCGTTCCAACCTGCCTAGTGCGGCATCGGTGTGGGCCAGGCGCCGGTAGGTGTCGAGCCACAGGGTCTGAAGATCGCTACCGTTCGGTGCATCGACAGCCTGGTTCCAGGCCAGCTCCTCGAAACGCGGGCCCAAATCCTCCAGCAAGGGCTCCATCCCACCTGGCAGCTTCCACAGATAACGCATCGTCGCGCCGATATTCTCTGCAACCTGTGACGCCACTTTTTCATTGCTTTCGCCCGGCAGTGCTTCGAATACGATCTCCGCGTAACCCTCCAGGTCGAGGCGCGCATCGCGCACCATTTCCCACAGGCTGTCCCATAGCATTGAACGCAGCATCGGATCTTCCACGCGACGCAGGTTGCGACCAATATCGGTCAGGGTCCGGGTGTCCAGTGCGACCTTGATGAAGCCCCAGTCGCCGTAGTTCGGGTAGATGAGTTGCGGACATGGTTCACCAGCTGCGTCCGGGATCTGGGTTGTCTCCCCGGACAGCGTGACCGGCAGGACAGTGGCTTGTACTGAGTCATCATCATTCCAGGTCAGAAGCCCGACCTGGATCCGGTGATCGCGCAACGCGGGATGATCCGCCGGTGCCGATTGGACGAGGCTCAATTCCTGCAGCAGGCCGGCACCGCATTTGGCTTCGGCTGTCACCGTATTCAGCCCCGCGGTCTCGAGCCAGCCCGTCACCCAGTCCCCGAGAGCGAGCCCGGATGCTTCTTCCAGCGCTGCAATGAAATCGTCCAGCTTCGTCACGCCGTTGGCATGGCGTTCAAGGTAGATTCTGGTGCCATCCCTGAATGCTTCCTCGCCAACGAAGTGGGACAGTTGCGTCAATACCGAGGCGCCCTTTCGATAGGTGATGTCGTCGAAATTGTTGACGGCATAGTGCGTATCCGGCACCTCGACCTGGACCGGGTGGGTCGTCACGAGCTGGTCCGCAAAGTAGCCCCGCCGCTTGGCATTCATGAAGAAGTACTGCCAGGCATCCGTGTATTCGGTGGCCTCCGCCTGCGCCAGATATCCCATGTAGGTGGCGAATGCTTCCTTGAGCCACAGGCCATCCCACCAGGCCGGAGTCACGAGATCGCCGAACCACATGTGTGACAGCTCATGCAACAGGGTGTTGGCAAGACTTTCCATGTCCTCGCGGGTGTAGTTCCCCCGACGGATGAACGACTCCGTGTAGGTGACTGCGGCGACGTTCTCCATGCCGCCGATGTTGAATTCAGGGACGATCAATTGGTCGTACTTGCCGTAAGGGTAGGGCAGGTCAAAATAATCCTGGAAGAATTCGAAACCCTGGCGGGTCAGCAGAAACCAGTCGTCCGGTCTGACGTGCGGGGCAAGACTTTGGCGCGCGAAAAGTCGCAGAGGGATATCGCCGGCGGCGTCCTCCCAGACCCTGTAGTCACCGGCATGCAAAGGAAAAATGTAGGTGCTGAACGGTAGTGTTTCCGGGAAGAACCAGATCCGGTATTCACCCTCATCGGTGATTTCGGCCTCCCGGGTAGCGGAGATCACTTGCCAGTTGGCGGGCGCGCGGACCTGTAGCCGGTATCGGGCCCGCAGGTCGGGCTGATCGAAACAAGGAAACAGGCGGTTGGCGTCATAGGGCTCGAAATGCGTGTGCAGGTAAACACGATCGTCTTCGGGGTCGACGAAGCGATGCAATCCCTGGCCGCTGCGGCTGTAGTCGTGGGCGAACATGACATGCACCGTGTTCTCGCCCTCGCGCAATATGTCGTCTGGCAACTCGAGGAATGACCCGTTGTAGGTGGCCGCTACGTCGATACCATTGACCGCAAGGGCGTCCACAAATCCGTCGGCGAAATCGATCGTCAGGGGCTCGTCGGCGCCGGACAGCGCGAAGTCGATGATCACCTCGCCTGAGAATGTCGTCTCGTTGTCCCCTAGCGCGAGCCGCAGGTCGTATCGGACGTCAGACACGCGCGCGCTACGTGACAGTGCATGCGCATGAGTTAGTCTGCTTTCCGGTTCTCGCGCGCTCCGATCTGGCATCTCATTTCTCTCGCATCCGGTTGCTGCGACCAGCAGGATTGCCAGCAGCGCGACTCCGGGAAATCGTCGACCAGTCCTCACGGAGGCGACATGATGACTTGCGGGCGACAGGCTTCCAGCCGCATCTCGTTCCATCTCGGCAACCCGCTCCGCGACCAAAGCCAGCATTCTACGACAGCCACCGCAGGATCTCCGAACAGCTGCGCTGAACCTGCGTACCACCATTGCGCCTTCCCGACTCGGTGCCGCACTGGTAGGCGAGGCCGGGATTGCGCTATAAGTACGCGTCCACTGACCCGTCGGAGCTTCCACAATGCGTGAATCGAGACTTTTGCCAGACATGTTCCTACCGGAGGCCGCAGGTCGCGATTGGTTCCCCACCTCAATGCCCGTCATTGTCGCAACAGCTCTCCTGGCCATGGGAGGTTGTGCACAGGAGGAACCGGCCACTCCGCCCGCCGCAAAGAACTCGCAACCGGACGCGTCGGTTTCTGGCGAGGCCCCGCACCCGGTCGCGAAGGATATTTTCCACGGTGTAGAAGTGGAAGACCCTGATCGATGGCTGGAAGACTGGGACGACCCGGAGGTGCAGGCATGGAGCGAGGCCAGGAACGAAGAGGCGCGCGCTTTGCTGGATGCGTTGCCGGGCCGTGACGTCATCCGGGCGGAACTGAAACATCTGCTCGGCGCAGAGACCGAAAGCTACTACGAATTCTCGTACGGTGGCGGCCAACTCTTCGCAATGAAGAACCAGCCACCGAAACAGCAGCCGTTCCTGGTCGTGATGCCGGGGCCGGACCGGCCCCAGGAGGAAAGGGTGGTCGTCGATCCGGCGGACATCGATCCCGCTGGCGGCACGACGATCGACTGGTATGTTCTGTCGCCTGATGGCAGCCACGTCGCCGTGTCGATGTCCAGCGGCGGTTCCGAGCAGGGTGACCTGCATTTCTTCGAGGTCGCGACGGGCGAGAAACTGAACGACGTCGTCCCACGCGTGCAGGGTGGCACCGCCGGTGGCGACATGGCGTGGACAGCCGATGAGTCTGGCGTGTTCTATACCCGCTACCCGCGGGAGAGCGAGCGCGCTGCAGAAGACATGTCGTTCTACCAGCAGGTCTTCTATCACGAATTGGGCAGCGACGGCGCCGATGACCGATACGAACTGGGCAAGGGATTCCCCAGGATCGCCGAGATCCGGCTCGAGATTGATCATGCGAGTGGCCGGCTACTGGCGACTGTGCAGGACGGAGACAGTGGTCGATTCGCGATGCACCTGCGCGCTCAGGACGGAACCTGGACCCAGCTGACCCGTTTCGATGACGACGCGACGCTGGGCTATTTCGGCCCCGACGGCGACCTCTTCATCATGACCCGTGATGGTGCGCCGCGCGGTCGGATCGTGCAGCTCGCAGCCGGCGAGACGGATGTTTCCGAGGCCGCAGAGGTCGTCGCCGAGGCGGACGGGGCGATTGCAACAGAAGATTTCTATTATTTCTACACGCCCAATGTCCAGGTGACGCCAGGCGCCATCTATGTCGTCTACCAGGAGGGCGGGCCGTCGGTGGTCCGGGCGTATGACAGGTCAGGCAATCCACGCGATGAGATTCCGCAACTCGAGGTCGGCAGTGTTCGCGGCATGGCGCCGCTGGCCGGCGACGACCTGCTTTTCGCTAACCGGTCCTACACAGACTCGACGGGCTGGTTTCGACTGGACGGGGCCTCCGGCAGCGTCGACAAGATGCCGGTGTCGACGTCCATCCCGGTGTCTTTCGATGATGTGAGGGTGGTCAGGGAATTCGTCCCATCGTCGGACGGTACGCTGATCCCTCTCAATATCATGATCCCGTCGACCGCAAAGACAGACGGGTCGGGACCGGCATTGCTGTCAGCCTATGGCGGGTATGGGCTGAGCCGGACCCCACGGGTCGCGCTTTCGCGAAGAGTGCTCTTCGACCGCGGTTACATTGTGGCCGAAGCCAATATCCGCGGTGGCGGGGAATACGGGAACCAGTGGCATCGCGATGGTGTGCTCACGAAGAAGCAGAATGGTATCGACGATTTTGTCGCTACCATCCGACACCTGACGGAGAACGGCTACGCAGCAGCGGATCGTGTCGCGATTATCGGCGGCAGCAATGGTGGCTTGCTGATGGGCGCCACCCTGACGCAGCATCCCGAACTACCGAAGGCTGTCGTGTCCTACGTTGGTGTCTACGACATGCTGCGCAGCGAACTGACCCCCAACGGCGTGTTTAATATTCCGGAGTACGGATCGGTCAAGGATGCCGAGCAGTTCCAGGTGTTGTACTCCTATTCGCCGTATCACAACGTCAGGGAAGGCGTTGCGTTCCCGGCGATCCTGATGCTGACCGGGGCCAATGACCCGCGCGTCGATCCGATGCACTCGAGGAAGTTCACGGCCCGTCTGCAGCGGTCTACGATTTCTGATGCCCCGATCCTGCTGCGAACGAGCAGCAGCACAGGACATGGCATTGGTACGCCGTTGGACGAGCAGATCGAAGAATCTGTCGATGTCTACAGTTTCCTGTTGAACCAGGTCGGCGTCGGCGCGGAGTCCGCCCAATGAGGGACACGGAGAATGTCATGGGAGCAGAGCTTCTGATGCACAAGACCAGAGACATGGTGCATCGCCTCGGAAGTTACGGTGTGAGAACGGTGCTCGCGCTGACATTGGGGTTGTCGCCAGTCGCCCACGGTGCCTCACCTGAGGACACCGACTCCGTTGTCCGGTCCCTGGGCCTCAAGGAGAGTGAGACTGCCGCGCGCGACATGTCGGGCTGGAGACCGCCGACGCGCATCGTTGTTCGTGCTGACGCAGAACGGATCGCCTGGCTGGCAGATGCGGCGCCAGGCGTTGAGCTTGTTGCTGCAGCCAGCCATGCAGAGGCCGTGAATCTGGTCGCTGACGCCGACGGGATCATGGGGTATTGCTCAGAGGACGTGCTGGCAGCCGGCGAGAAACTCCACTGGATCCAGTTGCCCTATGCGGGCGCGGAGCGATGCCTTGCCATCGATGCGATCCGGGCACGCAATGTTCTGGTTACCAATGCGCAGCGGATCTACGGACCGGAGATCGCCGAACATGTGATCGCGATGATGCTTGCATTTACCCGCGGCCTCCATATTTCGATGGCGGCCCAGCGTCGGGCCGAGTGGGATCGGGACGCCTATGAATACGAATCGCAGCTCTGGGAACTGAGCGACAAGACCATGCTGGTCGTCGGACTCGGCGGGATCGGCACGGAGGTTGCGCGTCGCGCGAGCGCCCTGGGGATGGACGTGATTGCGACGCGTAACAGCAGCAGGTCGGGACCCGATTTCGTCAGCTACGTAGGGTTGTCAGATGAACTGCTCACCCTGGCCGCGAAAGCTGATGTTGTCGTCAACGCGCTGCCGCTGACCCCGGCCACCAAAGGATTGTTCGATACAGCGTTTTTCGACACCATGAAGTCGAGGGCGTATTTCATCAATGTCGGGCGTGGCCAGAGCGTCGTAACAGACGATCTCCTGATTGCACTGGACGACGGAGCGATTGCCGGTGCGGGACTTGATGTCACGGACCCCGAACCATTGCCGTCGGATCATCCGCTCTGGAAGCACCCGAACGTGATCATAACGCCCCATGTGGCGGCGGGTTCCGACCTTCGCCGTCAGCGACTGTGGACGGTGATGAAGGAGAACCTCAGGCGTTACGCTGCGGGCGAGCGGATATTTTCCGTGGTGAGTGTCGAACGCGGCTACTGATCGGGATCAGAGCTGGCTGGCCACGATCGCGGCGAAGGTGTTTTGCCAGTTCTCCGGAAGCGGCTCGAGTAGTTCGACCGAGTGTCGCATATCGGTCTCGAAAACCTCGCTTTTCAGGTTGTTCACAAACGCCGGATTCGAAATACCGACGTTCATTTCCTTGTTGACCCGGAAGCTGAGCTTGTCGAAATTGGCGCTTCCGAGGCACGCCCAACCGTCGATGATCGCAGCTTTGATGTGGGACATGCCGGGATACGTGAAGACCCGGGCGCCGTAACGCAGCAGCGTGTTGGCTGCTCTCACGTTGTTGGCGTTCATGATGCCGTGATTGCCGGCCAGTGGAATAATGACACGGACGTCTACTCCCCGCAGACGGGCCTTCACGAGCTCGTAGAGAATCTCCGGTGACGCGAAGTAGGCGTTCTGGACCCAGGCATAGCTCTTGGCATTCCTGATGGCGTAGATCTGGGAGCGGAATATCTGTGACTCTGACGGCCTCGTCTTCAGCAGCCGTATGGGATAGTCGCCTTCCCGCGGCGCCATCTCTTCGATATCGTTTGCGACCGAAAACCCGGCGTAGACAAAGTCGCCGAGGATGGCTGCGTGTGCCCAGGTCGAATCGAACTCATGCTCGATGGCCTTCACGACCGGCCCTGTAACCTCGAGCATCAGGTCATGCCACTCCCAGCGGTACTCGCGGCCAATGTTCATGCCGCCGATATACGCGATCTCACCATCCACGATCGTGGTCTTCGTGTGGTCGCCCGTGAACCACGGATTGGTCAGTGACCGCACCTGGACATTGGAGTCGTGCTTCAGGTATTTGGTGATCGCGATCGGCGCCTCGTAGTCCTGGGGCAGCGTACCCGGCGCCGTATTTTGCGCCATCTGCGTGCCGAGTCCGTCCACCATCACCTTGACCTCGAGGTCGAAGGACAGTTGGCGCAGGGCATCCGCGATCATGACCGAGAAGTCGTCGTTGTCGAATATGTAGGTGCGCATCTTGAACGACTTCTTGGCGTCCAGGCCGGCGGCGATGGCACGCGGGAAGAACTGGTCGCCGCCGATCAACAAGGTTGCCTTGCCGAGGTGCGCCCCCTCGGCGAAGACGTCATCGAGTTCCTTTTCCCAGGCCTCGAGATCCATCCCCGGACCCTCGTTGACCGGCGGGATCTCCACTTCATCCGCATCAGGATAGGCGAACGTGCTCACGGTAACGCCGGCCGAGATGTCCCAGGCCGTGTCCCGAATGAAGTAGCCAAGGCGGGAGAAGAAGCTGACCGGCCGATTCAGGAATTCGAGCCAGTAGCTGCGGGTGAATTGCCAGGCGCTCTTGCCGGCCGTCGTGCCCAGCGACCCCGGTGTGCTGCCGAAAGTGAACGGTTCGAGCGATGTGAAGAGCAGCAGGCCATCCGATTTCCTGAAGATCGCAAAGGGTCGTGCATAGGGGCCCGTCTCGCCGGTAGCGAATACGACGACATTGTCCTGGATGCCCTGGCTGTCAAGATACTCGGTGAGCAGCAGCGTCAGGGTCTCGCCCAGGGACTCGAACCGATAACTCGCCAGTAATGGAATACCGCGTGGCTTGTTGACCATGCCCTCGATGATCTGAACGTCGCCCGCGTCGTTGCGGTAGATGAAATACTCCCGGTCGCGCGAGTTCAGGACAATACCCTCGTTGGGTTGCGCCGGGGTCAGCTGATTCACGGTCGACAGGATCATCTCACGCCACACGCGGTGATGTTCGACCCGCAGCGCGACCGCCTCCGTCTTCTCTCGTTCGAAGGTCTCCGGGTCCGATACATGTACCTGAAAGGTCGGAAACCAGTTGAAGTGCGTGGTCAGGATCTGCTCGGAATCACTGTCGGTGAACCCGTAGTACTCCTTCCCCTCGGCCGCGTATCGCAGGTAGAGCTCGCGCTCTTCGGCATTCCAGTACACCTCTTTCAGATCCACCGGCGTGCCATAACGCACCATTTCCTCGGGAGAAGCCTTTCGGTGGGCGAGCGCTCCTTCCGGGGGCGCCTCCATGTGCTCCGGATGGGTCATGCAGGACGCGAGCGTGCCCATGGTGGCGAGAACCAGCATCAACCGGGTCATCAACTTGCGGACGCGCGTGGCTCCACCCGATTGAAGAGGGCGCTTGTCGCCGAGGTTGCGGTATTGATTGGCGGGCATACGCACGAGTGGATCGGTCGGGGCCGGACTACTATACACTGACGCTCCAAAGATCCTGGTGCCGGGAGGGGGAATCGAACCCCCACTTCCTTTCGGAAACCGGATTTTGAATCCGGCGCGTCTACCAGTTCCGCCATCCCGGCTGCCGGGCCGCAGGATACCGGGACAGGCCGCCGTTCCACAAGCAGGTTTTTCTCGCGGGCCTGCGACCATTCCGGCCGCACCAACATCTATACACGTGACATGAGTGGATTCGCCGATTGCATCGTTGACCCTGCGATCCTGTCCCGCGCCAGGCGCGGCGACATGAAAGCGCACGAGGTGTTGTACCGATCCTACGGGACGCCGGTCTACACCCTGGCCTCGCGGATGTTGCAGAACCATGCACTGGCGGACGAGGTCCTGCAGGACACCTCGATCGAGGTGATTCGCAAGCTCGACGGCTTGCGCGACGTTGAGGCTTTCCCTGGCTGGGTCAAACGGATCGCGGTCAACAAGTGCCTGGGGCACCTGCGGTCTGCGTGGCATCGGCTGGCGACACACATGCACGCTGATGATGGCGAGATCGCCGCGCCGAAGCATGAGGGCTCGGATGCCGGACAGCATACGGGTCGCGTACAGGGAGCGATGGACCTGGCAAAGGCCCTGTCGTTGCTGCCGCCGGTCGCACGATCCGTCGTCTGGCTGCATGACGTCGAGGGTTATACCCACGGCGAAATCGGCGATCTCATGGGCAAAACAACCAGTTTTTCGAAGTCCCAGCTGTCCCGCGCCCATTTCAGGCTGCGGAGCTTGCTCGGGGACCAGAACGGTGACAACACATGCACGCGACAACAGAACAGCTACTGAGTATCAGGGACGGCGAGTCCGTCACCGATCACGCCAGGTCGCATGTCGATTATTGCGACGTCTGCCAGGCCGAGATCGCGCGACTCGCGAGAGTGCAGGAAGAACTGCGGGCGTTACCTGCAATCGAGCCCGGCAAGAGGCTCTGGCAGGCGGTTGCGGTCGAGAGCCTGGATCGGCCCGACAGGCATCGCTTTTCGTGGGCATCGGCCGCCGGGATCGCAGCTTCTTTCGTCGTCGCTCTCGTGCTCGTGTCGCGGATGGACAGGGAGCCGGCGGCGACAGTCGGGACAAACGGCACCGCGGTGACTGCGAATAACCAGTCTGTGTCGGAACCTGCTGCAAGTGTTGCGGAGGTTGTACCACCGGTTGAGTCGATTTCGGTCGACCAACTGAGGACCCGCTCGCGGCGGCTGGAGAATCTGCGTCGCGCGATGCCGGAACGGCCCCAGGTGGTGCGTGCGAGCACGACGAGGACGATCGTCGATCTCGAGGATCGCATCGCCCTGGTCGACTATCGGCTCAGCGCTGCCGAGAGGCTGGGCCTGTCGCCCCAACAGGAAAAGGCGCTCTGGCAGGAGCGCGTCTATCTGATGAATACGCTGGTGCGTCTGGAGTACGCCCAGATCAATAGTCCGAGGTACTGAGCATGATGATCATAGAGAGAAACACGAAGCGCAGAAGCAAGCTGACGCTCGGCCTCACATGGGCATTCGTCGCCCTCTCCCTGGTACTGGCCGGACAGGCCCGTGCGGCGGAAGACGACGCAGTCACAGAGGCCGAGATCGAAGCACGGCTCGAGGACGCGCAGTTGCGCCTCGAAGAAGCGGCGCGCCAGGTGGCGGAGCTTTCGTCGCAGTTGATCGGAGACGCGACCGTAATCGCGTTGAGCGGCGTACGCGAGGCACTGGAACCGAGACCGATGCTCGGCGTGAATATCGCCCCAGCCGGCGACAATGGAGATGAAGGCGTCCTCATCGAGGGTGTTGTCCCCAACGGGCCGGCGGACGAGGCAGGTATAGAACGCGGCGATGTCCTGGTGGAGATCGACGCCAGGTCGCTGGAGGGTGGCGAGCGGGGCAATGGCGTGCGCATCCTGTCCGAATTCATGGACGGGATCGATTCGGGCAAGTCGGTCGTGGTCCGATATGTCCGGGACGGGCAGTCTTTGAGCACTACGGTTGCGTTAAAGGACATGGATCCAATCGGGATGGCGTTCAGCATGTCCGGCGACTGGGACTTCGATTTCGAGGATCTCGAAAGCCTGGAGGCGCTGGAAGCGCTGGAAGAACTCGAGGCGTTAGCGCCGCATCATCCAGGGGCTGCCTATCGTTACAAGTTCCGGATGGGTCATGCCGCCTATTGGGGCGACATGGAACTGGTGACCCTTACGCCGGAACTTGGTGAATACTTCGGCTCTGAAGAAGGCATCCTGGTGGTGAGGGCCCCTGAGGAAGAGGCCCTGCAGCTGCAGGATGGCGACGTGATTGTCGAGATTGACGGTCGCAAGCCAAGCGATCCGGCACACGCGATGCGGATTCTCCGGTCCTACGAGGCGGGAGAGACCTTGCAACTCGGGATCGTCAGGAAGAAAAAGCGGCGCTCCCTCGACATCGATTTGCCGGAGCCGGATCTCGGCGCCTATCAACGCTATCGCTTTCGCAGCGGTGGCAGACATTCGCAGGTCGATGCGGATGAAAGCCGCCGGATCGTCGTGGGGGCACCGGAAAGCACCTGAGAAGATTCGAGGCTCGCCCGAGCCGGTTTGCTGTCCGGACCGATGCGGATGGACCCTTGTCGCAGGGTGATAAGATTCGGCCCCCATGCAGAGGACCGACTTCAGCTACCAACTCCCGCAGGAGTTGATCGCGCAGCAACCGTTGTCCGAACGCGGTGCCAGCCGCCTGCTCGTGCTGTCCGGCGAAACCGGGCGGGTGGAGGATTCGCACTTCAGCAGGCTCCCACAGCTGCTGGGCAGCGAAGATCTGCTCGTCATTAACGATACCCGGGTGATTCCGGCGCGGTTGCATGGCCACAAGAACACGGGCGGCGCGATCGAATGCCTGATCGAGAGGGTCGAGAGCGTGGACGTTGCTCTGGCGCATCTGCGCGCCAGCAAGAGCCCGAAGCCGGGCGTCACCATCAGGTTTGATGGCGGCGCGGAAGCCTGGGTAGGCGCCAGGGAAGGCGGACTCTTCCGGCTGCGGTTTGACCGCCCGATCCAGCCATTCCTCGAGTCCCATGGCCATGTGCCTCTGCCACCCTATATCGACAGAAGCGACACCGAGGATGACCGGGATCGCTACCAGACGGTTTATGCCGACAGGCCTGGCGCTGTCGCGGCTCCCACAGCGGGCCTGCACTTCGACAGTGACATGCTCGATCGACTGGGGGAAATGGGTGTGGCGCGCAGCCGTGTCACCCTGCATGTTGGCGCCGGCACTTTCCAGCCAGTGCGGACGGACGACATTCGCGATCACCGCATGCATCCCGAGTATCTCGAGGTCGACGACACCCTGTGCCAGGCTGTGGCGGCGACGCGGGAGCGTGGCGGCCGGGTAGTCGCCGTTGGCACCACCGTGGTTCGCAGCCTGGAGACAGCAGCCATCGATGGTGGCCTAAAGCCCTGGCGCGGCCTTTCGGACCTGTTCATTTACCCCGGGTTCAAATTCAAAGTGGTCGATGCCATGTTGACGAACTTTCATCTGCCCGAATCCACGTTGCTCATGCTCGTCTGTGCCTTCGCCGGGCAGGACGAGACTCTGGCGGCCTACCGCCACGCGGTTGAGCAGCGTTACCGTTTCTTCAGCTACGGCGACGCGATGTTCGTGACGCGGCGGGTGGCGGGGGGGCTGCGATGAGATTCACGACCGAGGCCACCGACGGGGCGGCCCGCGCGGCCAGTCTCGAGTTCGATCGTGGGGTCGTCGAAACGCCGGTCTTCATGCCCATCGGTACCTATGGAACCGTCAAGGCGATGACGCCTGAGGAACTGCAATCGCTTGGCGCCAGCATCATCCTGGGCAACACCTTTCATCTGATGTTGCGACCGGGTACCGAGATCGTCGCGGCGCATGGCGGCCTGCACGGTTTCATGCACTGGGAGAAGCCCATCCTCACGGACTCAGGGGGGTTCCAGGTCTGGAGTCTCGCCGAGAGGCGCAAGGTGAGCGAGGAGGGCGTCCGCTTCCAGTCACCCGTCGACGGTACTGCCGTATTCCTGACCCCCGAGCGCTCGATGGAGGTTCAGCGGGAGCTGGGGGCCGATATCGTGATGATCTTCGACGAGTGCACGCCCTATCCGGCTTCCGAAGACGAGGCGCGTGCCTCCATGGAGCTCTCCCTGCGCTGGGCACGACGCAGCCGTGACGCGCACGGCGAAAACCCGGCTGCACTGTTCGGCATCGTGCAGGGCGGCATGTATCCCGGGTTGCGGTCGGAATCCCTGGCAGGACTTTTCGATATCGGTTTCGATGGTTATGCACTGGGTGGACTGTCCGTGAGTGAGCCAAAGGAAGAGCGGATGGCGGTGCTCGACGCCCTGCTGCCGGCGATGCCGGAGGAACGGCCACGGTACCTGATGGATGTGGGCACCCCCGAGGACCTCGTGGAGTCGGTGGCGCGGGGCGTCGACATGTTCGACTGCGTCCTGCCGACGCGAAATGCGCGCAACGGTCACCTGTTTACCCGTTTTGGCGCGGTGCGTATCCGCAATGCGCGCTACAGGAATGACCAACGCCCCATCGACGAGGCCTGCGCGTGTTATACCTGTCGCCACTACAGCAGGGCTTATCTGAGGCACCTGGAACAATGCGGGGAGATCCTCGGCTCGCGACTGAACACGATTCACAACCTGCACTACTACCTGGAATTGATGGCCGGCCTGAGGACGGCCATTTCCGAAGGTGGTCTGGATCGGTTTGTCAGTTCCTTCTACGACCAGCGGGATCCTGACTTCAATTGAGTGCAGATCGCCGCCCCGCGCCGGCCAGGCTGAGCGTCGGCCCCGTTCAGTTCTTTGAACGCCAGGCGCGTTCGGGGCATAGGTTTGGGTCCGCGTTTGAGGCATAATACCCCGCTATTTTTTCACGCAACCGAATGGAGCCGACTCAGTCTTCTTCGCATTCGGAGGGCGTGAACGGGCCGGCGCAACGGCGACCGGACCGCACTCTCACGAGGTAAAACCTGATGGATTTCTTCATTTCCAGTGCATGGGCGCAAGCCGCCCCCGCGGGTCAGCAGGGCGGCCTGATGAGCTTCCTGCCACTGATCCTCATATTCGCTGTTTTCTACTTCCTGCTCATTCGGCCCCAGTCGAAGCGCGCGAAGGAGCATCGAAAGATGGTCTCGGAACTGGCGGCAGGCTCTGAGGTCATCACCAGTGGCGGCTTGCTGGGCAAGGTGGTCGAAGCTGGCGAACAATTCCTCAAGGTAGAAGTCGCGGACGGGGTGACCCTCACTGTCCAGAGGTCGACCGTCTCGGCGGTAATGCCGAAGGGCACCTACAAGGACAACTGACAGCCCGCGGCGACAGGGTAAGAGAATGAACCGATATCCCGCCTGGAAGAATGGCATTGTCCTGCTGGCAGTCCTGATCGGGATCGTCTTCGCATTGCCGAACGTGTTCGGCGACGATCCCGCCGTACAGGTCTCGCTGGAGACGACACAAGCCCTGGATGAGACGGCGGTGCCGGCCATCGAAGGGGTGCTGCAACAGGCAGAAGTGCCGTTCCGGAGCGCGAACCTCGATGAGGGCCGCGTGATGATCCGTTTTGCCGATGTGGAATCGCAATTGAAGGCGGTGGATCTCCTGCGGGAGCAGCTCGGTGGCGCCTACGTTGCGGCCCTGACGCTGGCGCCGAGGACGCCCGCCTTCCTGCAGGCTCTCAGTCTCAAGCCCATGAGCCTGGGCCTGGACCTGCGCGGGGGCGTCCATTTCCTGTACGAGGTCGACATGGAAGCGGCGATCACGCAGAACCTGGATCGCTACCAGTCCGATTTCCGTTCCATGCTGCGTGAGGAACGTATCCGTTACGCGTCGATCGAGCGGCAGGATAATCGCGTGGTGATCGCGTTACGCAGCAGCGAGGATCTCGAGCGGGTAGAGACCCTGATCGAGGATGCCGATCCGGAACTTCAGCTCAGGCAGGTCGTTTCCGGCGAGCGACAGGAGTTGCACGTGCTGCTGAGCGAAGACCAGATCAGGCAGCGACAGGATTTCGCCATCCAGCAGAACACAGTCACGTTGAGAAACCGCGTCAACGAACTGGGCGTGGCCGAACCTGTCGTGCAGCGGCAGGGCGTTGACAGGATCATCGTCCAGCTGCCCGGTGTCCAGGACCCGGCCCAGGCCGAGCGGGTCCTCGGCGCGACCGCAACGCTGGAATTCAGGCTGGTCTGCGAGAACCACAATCCCTTCGAAGCGGAGCGTCGCGGACGGGCGCCACTTGGGTGCAAGTTATACAAACATCGGGACGGTAGCCCGGTGCTGCTCAAGCGCGACATCATCGTCACCGGTGACCAGCTGACAGATGCTGCCTCAGGCTTCTCGGAGGGACAGCCCGCGGTATTCGTGGACCTGGATGCGAAGGGCGCCCGCAAGATGGGCGAAACGACGCGTACGAACCTGAACAAGGGCATGGCCGTCGTCTTTATTGAGCAGAAACGAGACGAAACAGAGCGCGATGGTGAAATCGTCACAACGACCCGGATCGAGGAAGAGGTCATCAGCGTTGCGACCATCCGCGGGGTGTTCGCCTCCAGCTTCATGATCACAGGACTGGATCCGGCCGAAGCGCGCGACCTCGCACTGTTACTGCGAGCCGGTTCGCTGGCGGCACCGATCTACAAGGTCGAGGAGCGGACGATCGGTCCCAGCCTCGGCCAGGACAACATCGACAAGGGCATGCAGGCGGTGATGTTCGGCTTCCTGATGGTCGTCATCTTCATGGCTGTCTACTATCGGACCTTCGGTCTGGTTGCCGACCTGGCGCTATTGGCCAACCTGGTTTTCATCGTGGCGCTGCTTTCGATGCTGCAAGCCAGCCTGACCCTGCCCGGTATCGCGGGCATCGTGTTGACGACGGGTATGGCCGTGGACGCGAATGTGCTGATCTTCGAGCGTATCCGCGAAGAAATCCGTAATGGGAATTCGCCCCAGGCCAGTATCCAGGCCGGCTACGAGAAGGCGTTTTCCTCGATCATGGACGCCAATGTGACGACGTTGATCGCAGCGATCGTCCTGTTCGCCTTCGGCACCGGCCCGATCCGCGGGTTCGCCGTGACCCTGTCGCTGGGCATCCTGACGTCGATGTTCACTGCGATCGTGGGTACGCGTGCGGTCGTTAACCTGGTCTACGGCGGCAAGCGCGTCAGCAAATTGGCTATCTGAGAGATCGACGACTATGCGGATACTTGGCGATACACATCTCGATTTCCTGGGCCAACGCCGGATCGCAATGGTGATCTCGCTGTCGTTGCTCATTATCTCAATCGGTTCATTGGTTACGCGTGGTCTGAATTTCGGTATCGAATTCACCGGTGGCGTGGTCGTCGAAGCCGGCTTTACGGATGCCGCGGACCTGACCGTGATCCGCGCAGCGCTCGGCGATGCTGAGTTCCCGGAATCGATCGTTCAGCACTTCGGGACTTCCCGCGAAGTGACGATCCAGATCATGCCGCGAGAGGGTGTGGCCGGCGGCCAGATAGGTAACCAGGTGATGGACGTTCTCAGGGCTATCGAGCCCCAGGTAAGCCTGCGTCGACTCGATTTTATCGGCCCGCAGGTCGGTGAGGAACTGGCAGAGCAGGGCGGATTGGCGACCCTGTTCTCCCTCATCATGATCCTCGCGTATGTCGCCTTCCGGTTTCAGTGGAAATTCGCCGTTGGCTCCGTCGCGGCCCTCGTGCACGACGTCATCCTGGTCCTCGGGTTCTTTTCCGTGACCGCATTGTCATTCGATCTGTCGGTTCTCGCGGCAGTTCTGGCGGTGATCGGCTATTCGCTGAACGACACCATCGTCGTTTTCGACAGAATCCGCGAGAACATGCTGAGAATCCGCAAGAAGTCCACTGAAGAGGTGATGAACCTGTCCCTCAACCAGACACTGGCGAGGACGATCACGACCAGCCTGACGACCCTGCTGGTGCTGCTGGCGTTGTTCTTCATGGGCGGAGAAGCGGTCTATGGTTTCTCTACCGCCCTGATCGTCGGCGTTCTGGTCGGTACCTACTCGTCGATCTACGTTGCGAGTCCGACGGCATTGGCGCTCGACGTCAGCGCTACGGATCTACTGCCACCCGAGAAAGACGACCGGGAACTGGACGCGCTGCCCTAGCCAGGATCTGATCGCCGGCGGGACCGGCCAGGTGATCGCCTACTTCGACTTGGTATGGGACGCGACGATCCGGGCCAGCGCCGCGTGCACCCGCGGTGAGCCTGCGACGATATCACCCGAGGTCATGAAATCATTGCGGCACTCGAAGTCTGAGACGATTCCACCGGCCTCCTGGATGAGAAGGCAGCCGGCGGCGATGTCCCAGGGCTTGAGACCCCATTCCCAGAAACCGTCCAGTCGGCCCGCTGCTACGTAGGCAAGGTCCAGTGCCGCGGAACCGGGTCGGCGGACGCCGGCCGTCTGGGCAATGATGTCCCTGAGCATCGGCAGGTAGGTATCCAGCGTTTCCAGCTCACCCCGGAAGGGAAATCCGGTGCCGATCAGGGTTCCATCGAGGCCGCGCTGGTCGCTGACTCGAATCCGGCGACCGTCCAACTGCGCCCCGGAGCCTCGAGAGGCGGTGAAGAGTTCCTGGCGCAACGGGTCGTAGACGACCGCATGTTCCAGGGTGTTGGCTCGTGTGACGGCGATTGAAACTGCGAAGACCGGAAAGCCATGCAGGAAATTCGTCGTGCCGTCCAACGGATCGATGATCCAGACATACTCGGATTCGCCGTGGCTGCCACTTTCTTCGGCCAGGAATGCATGATCCGGGTAGCACTTGCGGACGGTTGCAATGATCTCGTTCTCAGCCTGGCGGTCGACTTCGCTGACAAAGTCGTTCCTGCCTTTTGACGAGACCTTGATACTGTCCAGACGGTTGATGTTCCGGACGATGACTGCGCCTGCGCGACGAGCCGCACTGACAGCAATGTTGAGAAGGGGTTCCATGAGATTCTGGCCGGTTTCGCGCCGAATCGGCGGTCGTGGCGACGGTGTGTTCGGGGCGGCTAGAATAGCAGAGGGCCAAGCAGAATTGCAGAGAATACGGTTATCGAAGGTCAGGAATATCAGGGCAAGCTGCCGATCAGGGTGATCCTCGTCGGGACAACACACCCGGGCAACATCGGTGCGTCAGCGCGGGCGATGAAGACCATGGGCCTGACAGATCTGTGGCTTGTCGCCCCGGCTGTGCATCCCAGTGCGGAAGCTTCCGCGCGCGCGACGGGTGCGGCAGACATTCTGCATGCTGCGCGTCAGACGGAAACCCTCGAAGAGGCTCTGACCGGCTGTCGATTCGTCGTCGGCGCCAGCGCGCGGCAGCGCTCATTGCCGTGGCCCCTGCTCAGTCCCAGGGAGTGCGGTGCGAGGATGGTCGCCGAATCGGGGACGGGGGATGTCGGGCTCGTCTTTGGCCGGGAGCAATCAGGTCTGACCAACGATGAGTTGAAGCGATGCCATGCGCTGGTACAGATTCCGGCCAATCCCGAGTTCAGTTCGCTGAATCTCGCAATGGCCGTCCAATTGCTCTGTTATGAGGTCCGGCTGGCCGTCGGTGGTGAATCCCTGCTGCCAGCCGAACGGGAGGCGCCACTGGCCAGAGCCGAAGACCTGGAGGCCTTTTACGGGCATCTGGAACGCGCCCTGGTTGCCACCGACTTCCTCAACCCTGACAATCCACGTCATCTGATGCAGCGTCTGCGCCGGATGTTCAACAGGACCGAACCGGATGTGAACGAGATCAACATCCTAAGGGGCATGTTGAGCGCACTGGCGCCGGGAACCGAAAGAGAGCCTGAAGAGCAGGACACGTCCGATGAAGCCTGAATGCGGCACAATCTATATGGATTACGCGGCGACCACCCCGGTGGATGACCGTGTGGCCGGCGTCATGTGCGAGTGCATGACCCGGGACGGGTGCTTTGCTAACCCGGCATCAAGTTCGCACGAACCCGGTCGGCAGGCACGGGGGAGGGTGGAACTGGCGCGCCGCGACGTGGCGGCACTGATCGGGGCGAAGGCCACGGAGATTATCTGGACGTCGGGAGCGACTGAATCAGACAATCTTGCGATCAAGGGAATCGCCCATTATCACCGGGACCTGGGTCGCCATATTGTGACCAGCCGAACGGAGCACAAGGCGGTTCTGGACACCTGCCATCATCTCGAGCAGGAAGGCTACGACGTTACGTACCTGGTCCCGGCCGAGGATGGCACGATCGATCCCGGCCAGGTGTCAGCGGCATTGCGCGAAGACACCATCCTGGTCTCGATCATGCATGTGAACAATGAGATCGGGGTCGTCTCGGATATTGCCGCGATCGGGGATATCTGCAGGGAGCGGGAGATCGTATTCCATTTAGACGCGGAACAGGGTGCCGGCAAGTTGCCGATCGACGTTGAGGCCATGAAGGTCGATCTGATGTCCTTGTCAGGGCACAAGGCCTATGGTCCCAAGGGGATCGGCGCCTTGTATGTGCGTGGCGGGCGCAAGGCCAGGCTGGAACCACTGATTCACGGTGGCGGCCACGAATGGGGCATGCGCTCCGGCACTCTCGCGACGCATCAGATCGTCGGTATGGGCGAGGCATTTCGCATTGCACGGGAGGAACTCGACGACGAGATCGGGCGTCTAAGTGACCTCAGGAACGCGCTATGGGAACGGATCAGCGCTCTTGGCGGCGTACTTCTGAACGGCAGCCGTGACAAGCGTGCTCCGGGTATTCTGAATGTGAGTTTCGAGGGCGTGGAGGGTGAAAGCCTGCTGTTCGCGATTCGCGAAATCGCGGTGTCCAGCGGATCCGCCTGTACCTCGGCCAGCAGGGAGGCATCCTACGTGTTGCGTGCCCTCGGGCGCAGTGATCAGGTCGCGCAGAGTTCGATTCGCTTCAGTATTGGCAGGTTCACCACCGCGGACGAAATCGAACGATGTGCGGATGTGGTGTCGGATCAGGTACAGCGATTGAGGGGTTTGGGGCCGGGTGGTACGGCGTCGGACGCGAAGGAAGCCAGTTGAGAGATCGGGTATGAGTAACCTGGATTACAGCGAGATAGTCAGGGATCGTTTCGAGCGCCCCGCCAACGCCGGTCGTCTGCACGGCCGCCACGTAACGGGTTCGGCAGGTGACGAATCGCTTGGGACACGGGTCGAATTTGATTTCCGGGTCCGGCGGGGCGTGGTGGAGCGTGGCAGCTTTCGCGCTTATGGGTGTCCCCACACGATAGCCGCGGCGTCTTGGGTGGCAGAAGCGGCGGAGGGAAAGCCGCTGCGGGACACCGGGTGGCTCGATCCCCTGGAACTGGCCAGGGTTTTGAAGATGCCGGAACACAAGCTCGGCGTTTTGCTGGTCGTGGAGGACGCCTACAGAAACGCGGCTGGCAACGGGCCGGGCAAGCAGGACGGCAACGTGTCGCGCCTGAAAAACAACTGACGAAGGGAAGTGTCTCAGAGATGGCGATTACACTAACGGAATCTGCAGCTGACAGGGTCAGGTCCTACATCGGCCGCCGAGGCAAGGGAATGGGACTGAGGCTGGGCATCAAGAAGACCGGTTGCTCCGGTTTTGCCTACGTCGTCGGCTATGCCGATGACGTAGGAGACGAGGACGTCGTCTTCGAGGATCGAGAGATCAAAATAGTGGTGGATAAGGACAGTCTCACCTATATCGACGGTACGAAAGTGGATTTCGTCAAGCAGGGGCTGAGTGAGGCCTTTCGATTCCTGAATCCGAACGTGCAGGGAGAGTGTGGCTGCGGCGAGAGTTTTACCGTCTAAAGGCCCGTCGCCCTCATTGCAGGGGCCCCGCACTCAAAGCTAGAATTTGACGGTTTATCCGGCCGCAAGCGGCGGGCTGCTCGAGCGGACGGCTTGCGTGCGTTCGGGCTACGGAATTTCCATACAGTTCATTGGAGTAGCAAATGGCAATCGAACGGACACTCTCGATCGTGAAACCCGACGGCGTCGAGAAGAACATCATTGGCGAAATCTACCGGCGATTCGAACAATCAGGGCTGCAGATCATTGCAGCCAGGATGATGCATCTGTCGCCGGACCAGGCCGGCGGTTTCTATGCGGTCCACAAGGAGCGGCCGTTCTACAACGACCTGGTCAGCTACATGATGTCCGGTCCGGTGTGGGTCATAGCCCTCGAACGCGACGGAGCGGTCAAGTACCTGCGCGACGTCATGGGCGACACCAACTCGCAGAATGCAGCCGAGGGCACGATCCGCAACCTGTACGGCGAGTCCATCGAACGCAACGCGATCCACGGCTCCGACTCACCGGAGAACGCCGCCAAGGAGATCGCGTTCTTCTTCTCGACTTCGGAGCTGGTGTGATCCCGAGTCTTGAGGATCGCCGGTCCGAGCGGCACGAGGTTCTGGCGGACAGAGGGCAGTGGCCATGAACCGGGTCAGCTGGGACC
>CAJIAD010000320.1_pt1 | contig 33252 bp, 30 predicted proteins | sample 9198981 | NCBI WGS metagenome assembly CAJIAD01 (sample SAMEA7708274, study PRJEB35096) | sediment metagenome | biome: marine neritic benthic zone biome [ENVO:01000025]; feature: sediment [ENVO:00002007]; material: shallow marine sediment [ENVO:03000034] sea grass bed [ENVO_01000059] ...
CGCAGCCAGTTCCTCCGGCGTGCACCAGCATTCGTAGGCCAGCCCCTGGTCACGAAGCCGGTCCAGGTATTGGTCGTAGATGTCCGATCGTTCACTCTGTCGATATGGCCCGGCTTCCCCGCCAGTGTCCGGCCCCTCGTCGCAATTCAGGCCCAGCCAATCGAGGTCGCAGATCAATTCGTCAAGGAATCGCGGGTCGCTACGTTCCGGATCGGTGTCCTCCGAACGCAACACGAAGCGACCACCCGTAGACCTGGCGAAAAGAAAATTGAACAATGCTGTACGGACATTGCCAAGGTGCATTCGACCGGTAGGGCTTGGCGCAAATCGTGTGCGGACTGCTGCGGAAGTCATAGCGGTCAATGTTACCCCGACTGACCACCTCCGGTCAGTGCCGAAAAACGACCAGCCCCGGTTCATTGCGACCGATTCGCGTCGGTTAGCGGCTAGAATAGGAATCCTTCGAAAGCTACCGGATCGGCCGGCTGGCCGTCCGCGATGAAACGGAGGAGACCCGATGCGGGCGATCTTGCTGATTTTGACTATGTTTTGCGCCACCACCGGCGCTATTGCCGAGGATGACGCTGTGCCGCTTTTCCCAAGAATCCTGGTCGAGACCAGCCAGGGCGAGTTTATTCTCGAACTCGACGGCTCGCGTTCACCGATCACCGTGATGAACTTCGTCAAGTATGTCCGGGATGGGCAATACGACGGCACGATTTTTCACCGCGTGATACCCGGATTCATGGCCCAGGCAGGTGGCTACACCAGCGACTTCGACGAGAAACCGATTCGCGACCCGATTCCGAATGAGTCCGGTAACGGACTTCGGAACGAGCGGGGCACCATCGCGATGGCCAGGATGAACAAGCCGCACACAGCAACCAGCCAGTTCTTCATCAATCTGGTGGACAACCCCGCCCTGGATCCCAATCCCAGGCGCTGGGGATACACCGTCTTCGGATTGGTCGTCGAGGGCATGGATGTACTCGATACCATCGCCAAGATCCCGACGGGGTCCGGTGGGCCGCTAGCGTCGGATGTCCCGCAATCCACGGTTCTGATCGAGAGCATGAAGCTCGTCGAAGATGGATGAGCCATGGCCACGTTATTCATTTCGGATCTTCACCTGAGTTCCCGTCACCCTGCGATCACTGAGCAGTGCCTGAAGTTTCTTGACGGTGAGGCGAAACGTGCTGATTCCCTCTACATACTCGGAGACCTGTTCGAGGTATGGGTAGGTGACGACGATCCGGAACCATCGCGGCAACAGGTAGTCAAGGCACTTCATGAACTGGCCAGGACTAGCGGGGTCCCCTGCTACTTCATGCGCGGAAACCGCGATTTCCTGGCGGGCGAGGTTTTCAGCGCTCACTCCGGATGCCACATGCTGGATGACCCCACTGTGGTTTCCCTGTATGGCCAGGACGTCCTGTTAATGCACGGCGACACCCTGTGCACGGACGACGTCGAGTACCAACAGTTTCGAAAACTGGTGCGCGACCCGATGTGGCAGCAGGATTTCCTCTCCGAGCCGCTATCCCACCGCCTGGCGATGGCCGAAGCGGCGCGCGACGCCAGCAGGACGGAGACTGCCAGCAAGCCCGCAGAAATCATGGATGTGAACCAGGGCGCTGTCGAACAAGCCATGGCCCGGCACGGGGTCAACACGATGATCCATGGCCACACCCACAGGCCCGGCATTCACGAATTCGAGATCGACGGCAAGAGAGTCAGGCGGATCGTTCTGGGCGACTGGCATGAGACTGGCAGCGTGCTGCGCATGTCATCCGACGGCGTCGATCTGACGACCCTGCCCCGCTAGCGTCGTTCTACGAACCGGCAGCGGGAGCAGACGGGACTTCGACCGCCGGCGGGCCACTGTGGAATCGTACCTGGTCATCCGCTTCGGCGATCAGACAATTCTCGATTGAGCGAAAACTCTCGATGCGGTCGTCGATCGCGGGTCTTTCCGCCCGCCGTGCGACATCCACAGCGAGATCCAGGTAAACATTGAAGTGCCTCGCCTCCGCGGCCAGTAGTCCCTGATAGAAGCCGGCAAACGGCTCGCCAATTCCCGGCGCCACCATCGCAAAGCGTTCGCAGGACCTTGCCTCGATGAAGGCCCCAATGATGAGTTGATCAATGAGCCTGTCGGGCTCTCCGCCGGACACTCCCGCATGCAATCGGGCGGCATATCGCGATGCACTCACTCGCTGCCAGGCAATCCCCTGGTCCCGCATGAGAGTCTGCACCTGCTCGAAATGTCTCAGTTCCTCCCGCGCCAGTTTCGACATCCGTTGCGCAAGTGCCGGACGATCGGCGTAACGAAACATCATCGACATCGCAGTTGCCGCCGCCTTTTTTTCACAATTGGCGTGGTCATTGATCAACAGACCGACGTTCCCCAGCGCTGCATTGAGCCAGCTGCCCGGCGTCGATTCGCCCAGGAATTCGCGGATCGCTCCCGGGACCCCCGACTTGCTCATATCGTTTCGCCCCGGAACCGCTTGATTTCGTCGATCAGTGCGTCGGCTGTCTGGTATCGACTGGCCGGGTCCTTCGCCATTGCCTTGTCCACCAACGGCTGCAGATCCCGCACAGAAGCGGGCAGTGTCGGAACCGGCGTATGGTTGTGCTTGTAAATAACACCCATTGGGGTCGAGGCGACAAAGGGCTTCTCGCCTGTCAGCATTTCATAGAGGATGACGCCCAGACCGTAGATGTCGCCGCGCTCGTCCACGACGTCGCCATGCCCCTGCTCCGGACTCATGTAGTACGGCGTACCGAAGATCTCCCCCGTCCGGGTCAGGTCCACGGTGGTTTTCTGATGTTTGGCGAGCCCGAAATCGATCAGGGCGACGCTGTCATCCTGTCGCAACATCACGTTACCGGGCTTGATATCACGGTGTAGCACGCCGATACGGTGTATTGCTGCCAACGCGGCCGCCATCTGTTCTGCGTAGGCCAGCGACTCTTCCAATGGAATGCCCCGTCCGATTCTGGACTTGAGGTCGCCATCCGGGAAGTACTCCATGGCGATGTAGGCGTGGTCGTCACCGATACCGAGATCGTAGATGGTCACGATATTCGGGTGACGGATAGCCGAGATCAGCTCGTATTCCTGCAGGAACCTCTCAAACGCACCTTGTGAATCGTCGACGTCAGGCACCTCGCGCAGAACTTTCACGACGACCGGTTCTTCCGTCTCCTCGTTCTCCACCAGGTAGACGGAGGAAACACCGCCCTTGGCTAGCCGCTTGACGAAGCGATGCCCGCGCAAAGCGTACCCACCCTCCTCCTCCGGCGGATCGTTTTTTTTCGCGCTGGCGTAGCGTGCGACCGTCCTGCGACCCTTGCGGATCGATTCTCGAACCGCAGCGACTATCTGCTCGTGCCGCAGTCTTTTCTTCGGCAGATAGTCGTCCGCTCCGGCCTTGATCGCAGCCACCGCCTTGGCCTCGTCGCCCTGTGCTGTGAGCAGTATCACGGGTGGAAATCCGGGCCTTCTCTTGAAGCTCCGCAATACTTCGAGACCCGAGCCGCCCTGCCACTGATAGTCCAGAATGACGAGGTCGAATTCAGCCGGAGCACATTCAGCAGGGATCACCTGACCCTCTGATGGATCGTGCTGGAGTATTTCGGCTTCGGGCCACTCAACGCCGATATGGTGACCCAACCACTCCCGGTACTCGGCATGATCGTCGATGATCAGGACACGCATATGTGATTCCATCGTTCTCGCGGGCCGAGACAAATCGTGCTCCAGTCTACACTTTCGCAGCGGCGAACCCGATCACCAGGTCATTGACGTTCGTACCGGTCGGACCAGTTGAAATCAGGTCCCCGGCGCTGGCAAGGAAACTGCCGGAGTCGGCCCTTGCCAGGCAGCGTAGCGAATCCAGACCAGCGTCTGCTCCGCGGTCCAGCGTACCGTCATCCACCAGCGCGCCCGCATCGCCGATGTCCGCGGCGTCCGCTGGCGTGCCGTCGCATCCATCGGACGCACCGCAAAGAAGCAGATATTTCCGACGATTCTGCAGATCGAGCGCACAACTCAGGGCAAGATGCTGACAGCGGCCACCGCGCCCAGGCTCGGAAGGCAGACGGACAGTGGGTTCACCTCCCCAAAGGTGAACGATGTTACCGTCGGCGAGCAATCGGGCCGTTATTTCGGCAGCGCAGTCCTGTATGGCGCCGCACAAGCGGGCGGAGTGACGCGACACCCGGAAGCCGAGTTCACGCGCCTTCAACTCGCAGGCATCCAGCGCGTCGTCGAGGCTGGCGACCATCAGGTGCCGGACTGCATCTTCCCCTTCATACTGCGGACAGGTTTCCCGATCCAGAAGCTTCTCAAGCCAGCCGGGGATTTGATCCGGCCTGCCACCAGGGTCGCGGGATGCCAGCAAGCCCGAACCAATCAGTCCGGGATCGTCGCCGGGTACGTCCGAAATATATAAGGCAAGACAGGGACGCGAGCCGATTGCCTGTTGGAGTCGTCCACCCTTGATCCGGGACAATTCGCTGCGGATCGCGTTGATATCACCGATATCGAGTCCGCTGGCGACAAGCCAGCGGTTCATTGCCTGCAGGTCCGCAATCGTCACATCTGATCGCGGCACCTCGACCAGGCTTGAAGCGCCTCCGGAGATCAGGACAAGCATCATCCGATCGACCGGCTGTGACGACAGGAAATCGAGTAACCGTCGACCGGCGGCAAGACTCGATTCGTCGGGATAGGGGTGGCCTGATTCGATTAGCTCGATGTTATGCCCTACGGTCCAGTCGCTGTCCGCATAACGTTGCCCTGTTATCGCCAACCCATCCTGTATTGCCGCCCCACACTCGTCCATGGCGCCACGGTACATTGCCGTCGCAGACTTACCTATCGCAATCACGCTCAGGGATTCAGGGAGATTGATATTTTTCAGGGCTGCCGCTGTCGCTCGCGCTCCTTCCACGCGATCGAGCCCGGCGCGGTAAATCTCGAGGAGATCGTACCGTTCCACGGTACCGGCAGCGACTCAGATCACCCTGGCGGCGACGGGTGATCCTGCGTTCTTTTTCTCGCGGGCGGCTTTCACGGAATCCGAGCGATTCATGGCAACGCGACTCAGGTATTCCTCGCTGACGTCGCCGGTGACGTACTCACCCGAGAAACAGGACGTGTCGAACTCCCGGATATCGGCGTTGTGGTACTGCACGGATTCGATCAGGTCTTCGAGCGTCTGGTATACGAGCCAGTCCGCGCTGATCATCTCCGCTACCTCTTCTTCCGTACGACCATGAGCGATGAGTTCCGTCGGCGCCGGCATATCGATGCCATAAACATTGGGGAACCTGACCGGCGGCGCGGCCGAAGCAAAATACACCTTGTTCGCGCCGGCATCCCGGGCCATCTCAATGATCTGTCGCGATGTCGTACCGCGGACGATGGAGTCGTCGACGATCAGCACGTTCTTGCGGCGAAATTCCAGATCGATCGCATTCAGCTTGCGCCGCACCGACTTCTCGCGCTGGGACTGGCCGGGCATGATGAATGTTCGACCAATGTAACGATTCTTGATAAACCCCTCGCGATACTTCACGCCCAGCCGATTGGCGAGTTGCAATGCGCTGGTGCGGCTCGTGTCCGGCACCGGGATAACAACATCAATATCGTGCTCAGGATTCAGAGCGAGAATGCGATCTGCCAGCGCCTCTCCCATGCGCAACCTGGCCTTGTAGACACTGATGTTGTCGATTATCGAATCCGGCCTGGCGAAATACACATACTCGAAGATGCATGGATTTTGCTTCACGTGCTCGACACATTGCCTGGTGAACAGGTTGCCATGGGTGTCGATCACAACAGCCTCGCCTGGCTGAACATCGCGAACCATGTCGAACCCCAGTGCATCCAGGGCAACACTCTCCGACGCCAGGATATGCTCGACGCCCGCCGGAGTATCTCTGCGCCCGATGACGAGCGGGCGGATTCCGAACGGGTCGCGGAATCCGATGATGCCGGCATCCATCACCATTGCGACGACTGCGTAGCCGCCGGAACACCGCCGATGAACCGCCGACACAGCGCCGAAAAACTCATCGGGCCCAGGCTTGCTGTCCACGAGCCGCTCCAGCTCGTGCGCGAATACGTTCAGGAGCACCTCGGAATCCGAACCAGTGTTCAGATGTCGGCGGTCCTCCCGCGAAACCAGTTCGGCAAGTTCTTCTAGGTTCGTGAGATTGCCATTGTGCGCCAGGCAAATGCCATAGGGGGAATTGACGTAAAACGGCTGCGCCTCGTCTTTCCTCGAACATCCGGCTGTCGGGTAGCGCACGTGGCCAATACCCATGTTGCCAGTCAGTTTGAGCATGTGGCGCTGCTGAAAGACATCCCGTACCAGGCCATTTTTCTTGCGGATGTGGACGCGATCGTCATAGGTAACGATCCCGGCGGCATCCTGGCCACGATGTTGCAAGACGGTCAGCGCATCGTAGATGGCCTGGCTGACAGGCTGTCGACCCACCATTCCGACTATTCCACACACGGCGTTTCTACCTCACTGCTCGACGACTGGATCGGCCAGATTTGCGGGTGGTTCCACCACATTCTGTAGCTGCTCGATGCCTTCTTCAAGATAACCCAGCATCCAGTCCGCGACAGGTTCGCAGTAGACGATTGTCCGTGACTCGGTCCACCAGGGCTCACCCTCCAGACCGATGAGACGCAGGATGACGATCAACAGACCGACGATCAGAGCGCCCCTGGTTGCCCCGAACACCATGCCCAGCAGGCGGTCGGTGCCGCTGAGACCGGTCTTCGCAACCAGAATATGGATGAAATGATTGAGCAGCCCGCCAAGGACGAGAACAAGAATGAAAATCAGGATCTTCGCTGCCCAGAACCTGATATCGGTCGACTGGATCGACGCCAGCAATGGCTCGATCGCCCCGGAGTACTTCAGTGCGCCCCAGGTAGCAGCCGCCCAGGTCACCAGGGACAGCGCCTCGCGGAAGAAACCACGAAACAGTCCGACCACTATAGAGACGACGAACACAGCAAGAATGAAGATGTCGATCGTGAGCATGGTCCTCTCCGGCGGGCGCGATTCTATCAGAGCCCGATCGGTTGGTCAGAGATCATTGCGCACGACCGCAGCGGCATGGCCTTCGCTCTTTAGACTCGCCGCCAATTGACGGGCCTCTTCGATCGTATCGACCGGCCCGACCCGCACGGCGTCAAGGACCCGACCATTGCGTTCAAGCGGCATCGTATAAGTCCGGAAACCGCCCGACTCGAGATCGCCGAGTAATTTTGCGACATTCGCCTTGTTGGCGAAAGCGCCGATCTGCACCGAGAAACCCGTGGTCGGCAGCTCAGGACCATTCGCCGGCTGCGTTGCCACCGGATCGGGCTCCTCGTTAACGACGGCCTCGGTCGCCGACCTTGCGACTGCATCCGGAACGGATGCGGGTGCGACATCCGGTTCCGCCTGTTGCTCGGGCTGGGCCTGTCGCTCAATCTGTGGCTCGGGTGCACCCACCTCTGTACTTTCGGTTGCCGGTTCAGCCTGTGGCGGCGCAGCCCTGCTTATGGTGCCGGACGAGGGGGTGGCCCGCGGATTTGCTTCTTTATCGAGCGGTATTCTCTGGGACTTGATCGCCTTTCCGGCCGGACCCGGCAACTCCAGGCCAACTGGCTTGGGAGACGAGTGGTCGGGACCGTCCAACAAGAGCGGAATGATCAAGACGCCCGCCAATACCAACACCGCGGCGCCCACAAGGCGCTCTTTCAACTTCTGATCCATTTGCAACTACTGAACGGCCAACTGCAAGCTCAACGCGTCCGGCTGCTGCGGACGGGCGGCAGTATAACAGGACACGAATGTGCATCCAGACGTCTCGTGGGGAAAGGTTCCCATGGCCTGATGCCTCGCCATCATCCCGTCGTCAGGCCGAGGAATTCCATTGCTGGTCCTACAACCTGAAATGAGCCCATCGCTATCACTCGATCACCGCATTTCGACCGTTTTTCGGCCAGACCGCATGCTGAGACAACATTGTCGGCCAGGCTTACTTCGCCTTCCGCGCCCGGGAATGCGGCCTCCCTGAGTGCCTCCGCACTGCGACCCCGACTGCCGTGAACACCGACAAGTATCCACTCGTCTACGACGCCACTCATCGCTGCCACGATTGCCGACGCGTCCTTCTCACGCAACAACCCCAATATTGCCAGGGTGCGACCATCCGACGGATTCTGAGACAGAGCTTTCGCTACGGCTTCAGCCGCCGGTTGGTTGTGTGCCAGGTCCACGATCCAGTCACAACCGCCCCGCTCCACTTGCTGCATGCGCCCCGGGACAGACACTGACGCAAGCGCGCGGACGCAGCTGTCGCGCTCGGGCATGGCCGGTGGCCCCAATTGGCATAGCGCTTCAAGCCCACACGCTGCGTTGTCGAGCAATGGCCCCCGCAGTCGTGGCAGCCCTGCCATGTCCATCGTGCTGCCATGGAAGTCCCAATGATCAGGACTTCTACTGAGTTCGAAATCCGCACCGAGGAATATGGGTCTGGCGCGACGCTTTCGGGCCTCCGATATCAAACGGTCCGGCGGCTTGCGCTCGCCAATGACAACCGGTCGGCCGGAACGCATGATTCCGGCTTTTTCACCGGCAATTGAATCGCGGTCATCTCCCAACCAGGCCTGATGATCCAGGCCGATGGTAGTGATCACGGCGACGTCGCTGTCGATGATATTTACGGCATCCAGTCGTCCTCCCAGCCCTACCTCAAGGAGGACATATTCGGGGCTGCTACGCGCAAAGATCTCGAGTGCCGAGAGCGTGCCATATTCAAAATAGGTCAAGGCCGTGTCCCGACGCGCTTCATCGACCATCTGGAATGCTGTCATCAGAAACTCGTCGGAAACAGGGACGCCATCGACACGGATGCGTTCGTTGTAGCGGAACAGGTGCGGGGAGGTGTAGGCGGCAACCGAATGCCCTGCTGCCAGCAGCACGGATTCCATCACGGCCACGCAGCTCCCCTTGCCATTCGTGCCTGCAATCGAGACGACCCTGGCGTCTGCCGGCAGCCGGCTCATCCGTTCATAAACGGGGAACAAGCGATCCAGCGTCAGGTCGATCTCCCGGTGATACAGGGTCTCCTGCCAACTCAGCCAGCTTTCGACATCCGGGAATCTCATCCGGTGCGAGCGGCTGCCGGGATTCAGATTGACGGCCGACGCTGGCGGGTGAGTATGGCCAGGATAGAAGCGAGCCTGTCCCGAAGCTCACGGCGATCGATGATCATGTCCAGGGCACCGTGCTCGAGAAGGAATTCGCTGCGCTGGAAGCCCTCCGGTAGGGTCTCGCCAACAGTCTGCTGAATGACCCGCGGCCCGGCGAATCCTATGAGGGCTTTCGGCTCGGCTACGTTAATGTCTCCCAGCATGGCGAGACTCGCCGAAACGCCGCCCGTTGTCGGGTCCGTCATCACGGAAATGTATGGAATGCCTGCATCCGACAGACGCGCAAGGGCAGCACTTGTTTTCGCCATCTGCATCAGGGACAACAGCGCTTCCTGCATCCGGGCGCCCCCGCTCGCCGAAAAGCAAACCAGCGGAATCCGTCGGCTGAGTGCCAGATTGGCGGCACGGGCGAAGCGCTCCCCGACAACCGACCCCATCGAGCCACCCATGAACTTGAACTCGAACGCGCATACAGCGACCGGCAGTCCATGGACCTCTCCGACCATTGCGACGAGTGCGTCCCTTTCGCCGGTGGCGCGTTGCGCCTGCTGGATTCTTTCCTTGTAGCGCTTGCTGTCCCTGAACTTCAGAGGATCGCTCGGCGTCAGCCCGGCGCCGATCTCTTCAGACTTGCCAGGATCGAGAAACAGCTCGAGACGCTGACGAGCGCCAATCCGCATGTGGTGTTCGCACTTTGGACAAACATAGAGATTGCGCTCGACTTCCGCCCTGTACAGAACAGAACTGCAAGCAGGACACTTTGTCCACAGCCCTTCCGGGACCGATCGGGTTCTTCCCTGTGTCTTGATGCGCGACGGCATCAGCTTGTCGAACCAGTTCATCTCGTCGCCCTCCCCAGACCGACGCCGGCACCCCAGCCTGCCGTCGAATGATAGCGCAGCAGCGCGCTGTTTTTCGCGCCTCTGTTATTGACTCTCTACATGGCATCCCAACAGGCCGGTCCGAATGTCTGCCTCCGCTATCGATGCCTGAGGCAGCCTGGAGCCGTAGTCCACGTGCATCAGGTAGAGCCCTTCCGGCGGGGCGGTCATCCCGCTCCGGCAACGGTCGCGCCCGGCGAGCAGCGACGCCACCCAGCCCTGATCCTTTTCACCACGCCCTACCATCGCAAGCGTGCCGGCGATGTTTCGAACCATGTGGTGCAGGAAAGCATTTGCCGTCACATCGAGTCGGATCAATCGCTGGTCGATCCGCACAACACGTATGCCCGAAACCTCCCTGATCGGAGATCGCGCCTGGCATCCTGCCGCGCGGAACGCAGAAAAATCATGACGGCCCACAAGCGCCGAGGCGGCCCTGTTCATCGCGTCCGGGTCCAGTCCGCGCCTTACCCACCAGGCCCTGTTTCTCAACAACGCTGAGCGCAATTTGTCGTTGTAGAACAGGTAGGCATATTGTCGCGACCGCGCCTCGTATCGCGCGTGAAAATCATCGGCCACGACCTTGGCCCAGCCGACGCTGATATCGTTAGGCAACTCCGAGTTGACGCCAAAGGTCCACGCCCGTTCAGGCCTTTCTGCGTCAGTGTCGAAATGAACGATCTGCCCGAGGGCATGCACGCCAGTGTCGGTTCTGCCCGCACAGACAACCCGGATTTCGTGGTCGGCAATCTTTGTCAGCGCCTCCTCGAGACACTGCTGGACGCTGCGCCCATCCTTCTGGATTTGCCAACCGAAAAACCCGGTCCCGTCATACTCCACGCGCAGTGCAATGCGCATGTCACAACCACGCCATCGCGACGCTCGCCGCTGCGACCAGGGCAAGGACCAGCCAATCGCTTGCACGGGGGTAGCCGAGCACCGGCAGCTGAATTCCACCCGTGCCTGCCAGGCCCCGGGTCTCGATATCCCTGATAAGCCTGGCCGCCGCCGCACCCCAGCCAGCAAAGCTACGTTTCTTGATCGTCGTATCGCCCGCCGCACGACCAACCACTTCTGACGCGACCGGCACCGCTTCGAGCGTCAGCGCCATTCGGCGTGCGAATCGTCGCGTCTCGATTCCCAGCCACCGGAGCGGTGAGATCAGTGCGGCGATGGCGGCGGCGGTGTACTCAGCCGGCGTAGTTTGTCGCAACAACTCGACCGCCGTAACGAGAACGACAAGGATCCCGACTCTGCGCAGCGCAAGCAGGGTATCCGTCGTTGAAGGCAGCCACCCCCCACCTGTGTCGGCTTCGGGTGCGATCCATAGATAGATAAGGGCAATCGACAACAACAGCCATCGGATACGGCGCAACGCGCGATGAAGCCCCGACAGGGCCTCGCGGCCCCGGTAGGCTGTCGTTGCGATCAGAAGCAGCCAGACCAGCCCAAGCGCCGTCAGACTGAATTGGAAGAGGCCTGCGCCAAGAAGCAGCAGCGCAAGCACTCTCATGACAGGATGTGGCCACATTGCGCTGAAAGCCGTCTCGAAAAATACAGGGTATCGCCGACCGGATATCCGATCGGCGCTCTCGCCCTGGCCTAGCTCAGATCATCAACCAGTTTGCGTGCTTCCGCCTGCTGGTCTTCGTCGCCTTCCTTGATGACCTCTTCTAGGATGCTCTTGGCGCCGTCTGGATCTCCCATGTCGATGTATGCCCTGGCAAGATCCAGTTTCGTACCGACCTCGCTAAGAGTGACATCGGGGACAATCGCCGTTGGCATTTCCTTCGTATCGTCGCCCTTGTCGCCTTCTCCCAGCGCGGCGATTCCCGGCGCAATCTTCGTTTCTTCGTCGTCACCGAAAATCTCATCGATCAGCGTGTCGCCGTCCGGCGTTTCTCCAGCCTTGGGCATCTCAGCCGTCTCATCGACTTCCGCTCCCAGAGCGGCCGTCAGATCGTCAAGATCGAGGTCCTCACCTTCAAGCTTCTCGACTTCGGCGGTGTCTTCCTCGGCCCCATCTGCGGTTTCAACCGGTTCCATCAACTCTGTTGCCGTAATATCTCCGCTTTCCAGCTCTTCGAGCTCCTGGGTGTCATCGTCCTGGGCGGATTCCATGTTGACGGTTTCGGTGATACCCGTAGGCTCTTCCTGGACCTCGTCGACCGCACGGTCCAGCATCTCGGTGAGCCCGGTTTCTTCTTCCGGCGTATCAGCCTCATCGTCGCCGCCGGCTCGCTCGAGCACTTCGGTGAATCCTGTACCTGCCTCGTCGCCCGACTCGAGCTCCAGGGTGTCCTCGACGCTGTCAGCCAGGACGGTCTCGTCGCTCTCGGCCGCCGGTTCCTGGGACGCATCCTCGGGCAGTGCCTCTAGGTCGGATCGCGTCATGTCGATATCCCCGGCACCGAGGCCGAGATCCTCGATTTCGAGTTCGGCGGTGGGTTCGGGCACGGCGTCCAGCAGGTCCGTCGCCTTGTCCTCGTCCAGCACGGGAGATTCGCCCGAAGCCGACAGATCGAAGTCCAGCGTGTCCGGCTCGCCTGTCGGTGCGCGATCTCCGATATCGAAATCCAGGGCATCTGCGGATTCTTGGTCGCCGGATTCCACGGCAATCTCCGCTACGTCGGGCACCTCACCCTCGAACAACGGCTCGTCGGGGCAGATCTGCTTGCCCATGATCAGGACTCTTGCCCACTCTGCAGCACTTCCGTCGCCGAGTCGTTCCTTCAGCGCCCTGGCCTCTTCGACGAACTCGTCCTCCTTACCCCAAACGAAGAGGATATCGAGCATCTTCATCCGCAGGTCAGCGCGATCCGGCTCTGTCTCAATCGCCTTGCCGACCAGATCGGCGGCCTGGTCGTAGAGCCCGTATGCCATGTGGAAATCGGCCTCAGCCAGCGGATCGGACTGATCCAGGTTCGCACCCTTGGCTCCGGCGATCGTATCCTCGAAAGGATAGTGGTAATCCGTATCGTCTTCGTCGCCGCTGCCGGTCGGCCGCGGTTCGGCTTCCTCGACAATCGGCTCCGTGATTTCGCTCTCCAGTTCAGCCACCGCTTCGGGAGCGGGCTCTGTAATCGTGTCGACCCCGGTGGTTTCCTCCTCGAGAACGATCGATGGAGACTCGTCTACCGGAAGTGCGATGTCCGACTGAGCAGAAGCCTGGGTTGGCTCGTCGGCGGCGGCAGACCAGGAGTCGTACTCCTCTTCCTCCTGTCGCTGCTTCCAGTAGTAAGCGCCTCCGGCGCCGGCCGCGAGCAACAGCAGCATCCAGAACCATATCGATGAAAACAGGCCACCATCTTCCTCCGGCGCCGCCGCAGGGGCTACCGCAGGTGGCTGCTCGGCAACAGGCTCGGGCGTCTGGGCGACTTCCGCCTCCGGCTGGGGCGTTGGCGCAGCTGTCGTCGCCGGCGTCTCTGCAGGGCTGACCTCAGCCTCTGCCGGTCCTCTTGCCTCCAACTGGCTCAGCCGCTCCTGAAGGGCCGCAATCTCTGCATCCTTGAGGCTGATCAGATCGCGGGTCTCCTCCAGTTCAGTGCGCATCGACTGAACCGCACCCATCAATTCGTCGGTCAACGCGGTTTGCTCGGCGAGTTGATCCGATGTTCCCTGGTCGGCACCCCGCGTTGCGGCTGGTGTTTCGGCCTGCCCGGGTGGGACCAGTTCCAGCCTCTCCTGGGGCTGGGGCGCGGACGTGGTAGCCGGCGCCACGGCGACCTGGGGCGCCGAGCGCTCACCGCGCCATGATGTATTGTGGTCACGCACCTCGGCCGAGGCCTGGGAAGCGCTGAGACGCGTCATCCCGGCGCGATCCGGAACATTCAACGTGGTTCCCGCCCTCAGTCGATTGATATTACCGTCGAAGGCATGCGGATTGGCCTGGTAGAGGGCCACCATCGCCTGGTTCATCGTCACGCTGCTGTCCGGGCGCACCTGTTCCGCGATCGCCCATAAGGTCTCACTGCGCTGGATCGGACCATAGGCCGACGGCTGACTCACGGCCGGAGAAACCGTTACGGACCGGGGAGCCGGCTGGGACACGACAGGTGCCGGCCGCGTCACGGCACCGGCAGCCGGCGTCGTTGTGACGGGCGGCGCCAGTTCGGCCGGGGCTGCCTGTTCGGGCATGAAAACCGGCGGATCCAGCAGCACCGTATATTCCCTCAGGAAACGACCACCAGCCCATGTCGCCTCAACAAGAAACGTCAGGAAGGGCTCCACGATCGGTTGACTGGAGCGGATTCTGAGCACGGCGGAACCGCCGGGCCCCTGCACCACCTGGAAACTGAGATTCTCAAGTTCCCTGGTGCGATCGATCCCGAATCTCTCGAAGGCCTCCGCCGGGGCGACCCGAACTTCGAGGGATTCCAGTTCTTCGCCGCTGGAGCTGCTGATCGCGACTTCGGCGTCGAGCTTCTGATTCAGATATGAATTGAGCTGGATTGATCCCAGACCAAGAGAACTGACGCCGACCGGCGTCAGGATCAAGGCCAAAACCAAGAGCCACCGAGATTTATCAGCCATCGTCACTCCCTGTCGCCGCTGTCCGGCGGCGGATTCAGTTTCGGACTCCGCGTCCCTTTCCGCTGCGCGGAATCCATCATGAGTTGATAAAACTCTTCACGAAACCCCCGTAACTATATCTCATAGATAGGATTTCACAAAGGTCTCAGCAATCTGGAGACTGTTTGTCGCCGCACCCTTGCGGATGTTGTCACAGACGATCCAGAAATTGAGGCCGTGCGGATGGGAAATATCGTCCCGAATCCGCCCGACAAAGACGGCGTCGCTGTCCGCCGCTTCGGAGACCGCCGTCGGATAGCCACCATCCTCGGCCTGGTCGAGGACCTGGACGCCAGGTGCGCCCTCGAGAAGTTCGCGTGCATCTAGTGCCGACAATGGCTCCCTCGTCTCGACCTGAACAGCCTCCGAGTGCCCAAAAAACACCGGCACCCTTACTGCAGTTGCATTTAACCTCAATTCGGGGTCGCTGAAAATCTTTCTGGTCTCCCACACGATTTTCATTTCTTCACGGGTATATCCGTTTTCCTCGAATTGGTCCACCTGCGGTATCGCATTGAAGGCAATCTGCTTTGCAAGCAGCTTCGGTTCCACTGGCCTGCCGTTGAGCAGTTGCGCGGTTTGTTGCGCGAGTTCTTCCACCAGTCCGCGGCCGGCCCCTGATACCGCCTGATAAGTTGCGACGTTGATCCTTTCTACGCCTGCGGCTTGATAGATCGGGTTGAGCGCGACGACCATCTGGATCGTCGAACAGTTGGGGTTGGCTATGATCCCGCGGTTGCGATACTCGCCGATCGCATCGGGATTGACCTCCGGCACGACCAGCGGCACATCGTCTTCGTATCGAAATCGGGAGGTGTTGTCGATCACGACCGCACCTTCATAGGCCGCGCGGGTCGCGTGCTCCTCTGAGACCTGTGCTCCCGCCGAGAACAGGGCGATGTCAGTAGTCGAGAAATCGAAGCCGGCTACGTCCGCCACTTCGTACTGGCGCCCCTGGCATCGCACTGCCGCGCCCGCCGAGCGGTGACTCGCCAATGGATGGAGTTCCTTGAGCGGAAACGACCGCTCTTCCAGCAGGCGGATCATTGTCTCGCCGACAAGTCCGGTGGCGCCCACCACCGCAACCGACAATTTGTTTTCCATCCGACCCCTGAATTCAATGCCGCTCTGTCATCGCGTCGGAACGCGCGGCTCTGTTCCGATCAGTACAACACTCTCGGCCAATAATGGCAGGCCTTGTTTTCGCGATCTTACAGGACTATTCGGAAGAGCCGGGTATCGTGGGCCCTCCGGGCTCGACATCCGCATTCTGTGCCCGATGACGCAGGACATGATCCATCAACACCAGCGCCATCATGGCCTCTACAATCGGGGTCGCGCGCAAACCCACGCAGGGGTCGTGGCGTCCGGTAGTGACCACTGTCGCCGGATCTCCGTGGCGGTCGACGGATTCGCAGGGAATTCGCAGGCTTGAAGTCGGCTTGAACGCCACGCTGACAAGTATGTCCTGACCCGTTGAGATCCCGCCCAACGTCCCACCGGCATGATTCGATCTGAAGCCCGCAAGGGTGATCTCGTCTCTGTGTTCTGTCCCCTTCTGATGAACTGCGCCAAATCCGGCGCCGATCTCGACACCCTTCGCTGCGTTGATTCCCATCATGGCGTGCGCAATGTCGGCGTCGAGTTTTTCGAAGACCGGTTCGCCGAGTCCGGGCGGAGCGCCGCTGGCGACCACATTGATCCTGGCCCCCGCGGAGTCGCCTTCCTTCCGCAGCCGGTCCATGAAGGTTTCCAATTCCTCGACCCGCGACGGGTCCGGACAGAAAAAGGGATTGTCGTCCACGCTGTCCAGATCCACTGGATTGATATCGATAGGTCCCAGCGACGCCAGGTACCCCCGGATTTTGATGTCGAGCGTTTCGGACAGGTACTTGCGGGCAATCGCCGCAGCCGCCACGCGCATGACCGTTTCACGCGCTGATGACCGACCGCCGCCGCGATAGTCGCGGAACCCGTATTTCATCGCATAGGTGTAGTCCGCGTGCCCGGGTCGAAACACGTCCTTTATCTTTTCGTAGTCACGGGATCGTTGATCCATGTTCTCGACGAGCAGCCCGATCGGGGCACCGGTGGTCCTGCCCTCGAAGACACCCGACAGTATCTTGACCGTGTCCGGCTCCCGCCTCTGGCTGGTGTGCCTGGACTTACCCGATCGCCTTCGCTCCAGGTCCGCCTGGATGTCGTCTTCACACAGGGCCAGTCCCGGCGGACAGCCGTCCACGATGCAGCCCAGCGCGGGACCATGACTCTCGCCGAAGGATGAAACGCAAAATACCCTGCCGAAACTGTTACCCGACACTGTGCACCCGCCCCGTTTCCAACTGGTCGGCCGTCAGGACGAAGATCCCGCCGCCGCCTCGTTTGAATTCTGGCCACGCAAAAGGCAGGTCAGGGAAAGCGGAGACGAGAGCATCGGCCGCGCTCCCGACCTCGACAACCAGCAACCCGTTGTCATTGAGGTGCCCCCGCGCACCGGCGATGATCCGCCGGACGATATCCAGACCATCGTCTCCGGCCACCAGGCCCAGTCCGGGCTCGTGACCGTACTCCTCAGGCAATTCGCGGAATTCATCTTTCGCCACATAGGGCGGATTGCTGACGATAACGTCGAATCGGCGATCGCCGAGGGCATCGAAGACGTCCGATTTCACCAGGGTCACGCGATCCGCCAGGCCATAGCGGTCGATGTTGTCGCGTGCAACCGACAGGGCATCTTGCGATACGTCACTGGCGACGACGTCACACCCTGGCAGGCAAGCGGCGCTGGAGATGGCAATACATCCGCTACCCGTACACAAATCGAGCACGGAGCCGATCCCGTCAGAACTTACCCACGGCGCGAAGCCATTCTCGATCATCTCCGCGATTGGCGAACGTGGCACGAGAACATTCTCGTTGACCTTGAACTTCATCCCGCAAAACCAGGCCTCGCCGACGATGTAGGCAGCTGGCAAACGTTCCCTGATGCGTCTCCGGAAGAGACGCTCGATGTCGTCCTTCTCCGACGGCGTGATGCGGGAATGATAAAACTCGCCGGGCAATGGCTGCTCAAGGTGCAGCGCATGCAGTACGAGGAGCAACGACTCGTCGATCGCGTTGTCGGTTCCGTGTCCGTAATGGAGGCCGGCTTCATTGAAGCGACTGGCGCCCCATCGGACGAAATCGGCTATCGTGTCCAGGCCTTCCATTACCGTGGCTCAGATTCAGGGTGGTCGACATCATACATGAGCTGTCGGTTTGCACGGTGCGTGGCAAGCCCCTGCCGCTGTGAAATAATGTAGCGATATGTCCAGATCAACCTCCATCCTCCTGTACGCGGCGGTCGCCCTCGTCGCGGCCCTGATCGGCCTGCTGGTCGCCAACCTGACGACTGGCAGCAGACAGGTGCAAAACGCCCTTGTGTTGCCACAGCCCAGGACGGTCGCGGAATTCTCCCTGATCGATCACCACGGTCAACCCTTCGGCAGGGAAGATCTTGCGGGTCGCTGGACACTGGTATTCTTCGGTTTCACCAATTGTCCGGATGTGTGCCCCACCACCCTGCAGACCCTGGCGATGGCCAGCGCAGAACTGACGGACCTGCCGCCAGAACTACAGCCCGCGGTCATCATGATCTCGGTCGACCCCGGACGCGACACAGTGGACAAGATGGCCACCTACGTGCCGTATTTTGACCCCGGATTCGTGGGCGTTACAGGTGAATCTGAGCAGATCGATGCGCTGACGCGCAGCATCGGCGTAGCTTATGCAATCACAACGGAGTCGGATGATGACGGCTACGGCGTGGAGCATACGGCCTCCGTCTTTCTCATGGGACCGGATTCGGCCCTGGCAGCTGTCTTCAGTACCCCGCATATGGCGCAGAGCATTGCCGACGATTACAGGGTCATCGTCGGAAGGTCCCGATGAGACATCACCTGCTCGTCATGGTGATGTCGTTGTTGCTCCTGTCCTGCGGCCAGGAATCCGACCGGCAGTCTTCAACAGGAACGCCGATCATCGAGGGCGCGTGGATTCGGGTTGCGCCGCCCGGCGCGCACATGCTGGCCGGCTACATGGATATCGTTAACCCCCAATCCGCGGCGATCGACATCGTTGCGGCGAGTTGTTCGGGATTTGGCAGCACCGAGATACACCGAACAGAGATGGAGAACGACGTTGCCAGGATGCGACGCCAGGATCTCGTCCGGGTACCGGCGGGGGAGACTGTGTCCTTTGCACCGGGTGGCCTGCACCTGATGTTGCACGGTCCCGCCGCAGAGCTGGAGACCGGTGTGATGGTGTCCTGCACGCTCGATCTCGCGGATGGCCGTCAGCTATCGACATTGGCCGAATTGAGAGCGGCCGGATCACGGAGTACCGGCGACGGTGGGACGCGCTGAGCCGACAAAGATCAGGGACGCAATAGCATGAAAAACCGCCTGTTCGTGCTACTGCAATTCCTGATACCTCAGCATGCATTGTCGCGCCTCGTCTATCGGCTGACGCGCGTCAGATGGCCGTGGTTCAAGGACGGCCTGATCCGGGGTTTCGTCTGGCTCTACAAGGTAGATGTCTCCGACGCGGCCATGCAGGTGCCCGAGGACTATGTCACCTTCAATGCCTTCTTTACGCGCGCCCTGAGGAAAGGTGCCCGCCCGTTGCCAGCGCACCCTCTGGCCATGATCAGCCCCGTGGATGGCACGATCAGTCAGGCCGGTGACATCCGTGACGGGCGCATGCTCCAGGCCAAGGGTTTTCGATACTCCGTCGCCGATCTGCTTGGCGATATCGAAGAAGCGTGGGCGTTCAATGGCGGCAATTTCGCAACGATTTATCTGGCGCCCTACAACTATCACCGCATTCACATGCCGCTCGCCGGTGGCCTCGAACGGATGCGCTACGTGCCGGGCCGGCTGTTCAGCGTGAACCAGGCGACGGTCGCGGCTCTGCCGAGGCTGTTCGCCAGAAACGAACGCCTGGTGTGCCATTTCTCCACGCCAGCGGGACCCACGGCCATGGTCCTGGTCGGGGCGATGAACGTCGGAAGCATGTCCACGGTCTGGGACGGAGAAATCACGCCCTGCGACGCAGGCAGCGGCTGGCAAAGATCCTATCGCCGGGGCCGGGTTGCGTTGGCCCGGGGAGCCGAGATGGGGCGATTCAACATGGGATCGACGGTCATCCTGCTGACCGGGCCGGGGCGCGTGACCCTGGATGCCCGCCTGACGCCAGGCCGTTCGTTGCGCATGGGTCAGACAATCGGCGCGCTGAACGGACCGGTTCAACCCAGCGAATCGACATAAGCGCGAGCCAGCGTTTCGATTCCGCGCGCGTCAATTTCATCGAACCTCGCCGCAATCGGGCTGTCGATGTCGAGGACACCGAGGAGCGTGCCGGAGGCGTCGACCAGGGGCACGACGACTTCGGACCGCGACGCCGAGTCGCATGGAATGTGACCCGGGAATCGATCAACGTCGGCAACGACCATCGTGCGCCGTTCCGCGGCCGCCGTGCCACAGACACCCTTTCCCATGCCGATGCGCACGCAGGCGGGTTTCCCCTGAAATGGCCCGACGACCAACTCTCCATCGCGGTGAAAGTAGATGCCGGCCCAGTTGATATCCGGCAAACCATGAAAGATCAGTGATGACAGGTTGGCGCCATTCGCGACAGCATCGCGCTCCCCTTCAAGCAAGCTGCTGGCCTGCTTGGCGAGACTCTCGTAGAGAGCGGTCTTGTCGCTTGCGTCATCAAGGTCAATTTCGAACATCTTCCTAGGCCCTGTGCATGTCAAATGTGACAACCGAAGAGATATCGGTTGCTCCGGAAAGCGCCATGATCAGGCGATCGAAGCCGAGCGCCACCCCGCTGCAGTCCGGGAGTCCGTGCTCCATCGCCGCCAGCAAGCGCTCATCCAGCGGTGGCACTACCAAACCCTCCCGGTTTCGTTTCTCAACATCGGTTTCGAATCTGTCGCGCAACTCGCTGGCGTCCGTCAATTCTCCGAAACCATTGGCAATCTCCATGCCACACCAGAACAGTTCGAACCGGTCCGCGACCTGAGGGTTCCCCGGCCGGAGCCTGGCCAGTGAGGCCTGACTGGCCGGATACCCGGATACGAATGTCGGTGTCGCCGGATCGAGCGCCGGTTCTACCAGGGCAGCGAGTGCAAGGTTCAGCAGCGCATCCCGGTCCTGTCTCACCATGACCGGCACATCGACGCCGTCAAGACAAAGTCGCTCGACCAGTTGTTGGCACAAGCGATCAACGTCGGGCTGGAATGGGTCAACCTCGGTATGCTCACAAAACAGGCTGCCGAAACTGACACAACGTGCCCGTCGCAGCTCGGTCATTGCGGCCCCGTTTTTGACAGATCCCGCCACTGACTGCGCAAGGTGACGGATGATCGCGTCGACTTCTTCCATCAGTTGCTCGCTGTCCCAGCCCACCCGGTACCACTCCAGCATGGTGAATTCGGGATTATGCAGGCGACCATGTTCACCGCTCCTGAACACTTTGCACAACTGGAAGATGTCCCCCGCTCCCGCAGCCAACAGGCGCTTCATCGGGTATTCGGGCGACGTATGCAGATAGAAAGTCTGGCCACCAAGCTTCGTGTGCAGACTATGCAGATTCGGATCGCTCGTCGCCGCCGCCGAAAGAACCGGGGTCTCGACCTCCATCGCGCCCGAGGCCGCGAACCAGTCCCGGACCGCAGACATCAGGATCGACCGAAGACGGAGATTGCTGGCTCCGGACCCCGGCCGCCAGTCGGTACTGCCGGACATGGTGGGACGCTATCGTGTCAGGACTTGACCCTGGACACGTAGTCCCCCGTCCGCGTATCGACCTTCACCATTTCGCCCTCCTCGACGAACAATGGCACCCGTACGACGGCCCCGGTCTCCAGGGTGGCTGGTTTGATGCCACCCTGGGCGGTGTCACCCTTGAGACCCGGGTCCGTTTGCGTGATCTGCAACTCGACGAAATTGGGTGGCATCACCGTCAGGGGCTCGTTGTTCCACAGCGTGACCTGGCAGATGTCCTGCTCCTTGAGCCACTTTCTGGCGTCCTTCGCCGCGGTTGCGTCTGCGGCATACTGCTCGAAAGTGTCGGCGACCATGAAGTGCCAGAATTCACCGTCGTTATAGAGATACTGCATTTCGGTTTCCATCACATCGGCAGCCTCCACCGACTCCCCCGACTTGTAGGTCTTGTCAACGACCCTGCCGGTCTTCAGGTTCCGGATCCGCACTCGGTTGAATGCCTGGCCCTTACCGGGTTTGACGAATTCGTTCTCAACGATCACGCAGGGATCACCGTCGATCAACAATTTGAGGCCGGATTTGAACTCGTTGGTACTATATGACGCCATCTATCGAATTCCTCAGGTACAAGGCGGCGGCTTCCCCACAGAAAGTGGTGCCTCACCTTCGCAACGGACAATTGGACCATGATAACCCTGCAAGCTGATTCAGGTCAGCCACCCCCCTGGCAGTCGGAACTTGCCGGTGCGATCACGGAACCGTCCGAGTTGCTCGAGCTGTTGACGCTCGACCCGGAACTATTGCCCGGCGCGATCAAGGCGGCGCGACACTTCCCGCTCAGAGTAACGAGTAGCTTTGCCAGCCGGATGGCCAGTGGAGATCCGGCCGACCCGTTGCTCAGGCAGGTGTTGCCTTTGCACCTGGAGCTGGATGAACACCCCGACTTCAAGCCGGACCCCGTAGGAGACCGGCCTGCAATCGGCACACCAGGCGTCCTGCAAAAATACACAGGCAGGGCGCTGTTGATTGCCAGTGGCGCCTGTGCGATCAACTGCCGCTATTGTTTCCGTCGTGAATTCCCGTATGCGGGCAACATGGCTGCTCAGGAGGCCTGGGCGCCTGCGCTGGCGGCGATCCGGGATGATCTTTCGATCGAGGAGGTCATCCTTAGCGGCGGCGATCCCCTGGTGCAACGGGATGAAAAACTGTCACTTCTGGTCGATGCCCTCGCCGCAATTCCCCAGGTGCGCAATCTGCGGATCCATACGCGTTTGCCCGTCGTGTTGCCATCGAGAATCGACCAGCGGTTGCTTGGCTGGGTTGCGGCATCACCGCTCCCCGTGGTTTTCGTGATACACGCCAATCATGCCAATGAGTTCGGTCCTGAGGTGGTTGCGGCCTGCGACCGGCTGCGCGCGGCCGGCGTAACGATTTTCCTGCAATCCGTCCTGCTGCGCGGAGTCAATGACAACGAAGATGTGATCGCGGAGTTATCACGGACCGCATTCGAGGCTGGCGTCATCCCCTACTATCTGCACATGCTGGACAAGGTCCGTGGCGCCGCCCACTTCGACGTAGCGACAGAGCGCGCTGTCGAGATCCACCGTCGGGCAGCGGCGGTCCTGCCGGGCTATCTCGTCCCGAGACTCGTCAGGGAGATCGCGGGAGCTGCCTACAAGGTGCCGGTTCTTGTCACAGAAGCTCCCGGCGTATCAACACGGATGGCTGAACATACCGCATAGGCAATGTAAACTCCGGCGTTGAGTGAGAATCCCCGGGCCGCTGCGACGGAAACACGGGAAATAGCGACCGATTGGGAGATTGAGCCATCGAGCCGACGCACAGATCCGGACCCCACGGAGACGGACACATCACCCCCCTGACCCCAGGAGAGCCGCAAAACGTGTTTGTACTCGTGGTGTCGAAACGGGAAGAAAACGCCGAGGCCATCAACAGCATTCTGAGGAATCGGGGGATCGCGGCCCATTGCACGAATATCGCCGATCTGACGGACATCGAAACCCGCCTCGCGGAAGACTTCGGGGCCGCAGTCGTGTTCTCAGATGAGACGGTTGACCTGCTGGGAGAACTGTTGCGCGTCCGTGACAATACGCGACCCGACCTGCCTGTGATCAGTTGCCGGGACAACATTGACGCGGACGTATTGAGTGCTGACGTCATCGCGGGTGCCGCCGACCTGATCACGCTGGACCAGCGCCAACGGCTCTTCAAAGTTCTGGAGCGTGAGCTTGAACGCGCCAGTATCAAGAAGACATTACGGGACGCCGTCGCCAGTTCCGCTTCGTACCAGGCACAACTGAAAGACTTCATGGAGGGTATGACAGACGCCATCCTCCATGTACAGGAAGGCATCATCCTGGAGTGCAATAAGGCCGCGGTACAGATATTCGGCCGGTCCGACGACACGGAGATCGTCGGTACGCCCATCATGGACCTGTTCGCAGCCGAGTCCCAGGCTTCCCTCAAGGGAGCCCTGGTGGCCTGCACACAAGGCAGATGGCCAGGCGAATCCCTGCGCTGTACGGGGATCGACCGGAGTGGCGTGCAGCTGGCGCTGGATCTCAACATGGATCTTTCGCAGTTTGACGACGAACCCTGCGTGAGGGTTGCGATCACGGCGGGCTCCGGCCTCGGCGGCGCGCAGTCCCATGAACTGGCGGGCGAACTCCATGACGCCATCAACAAGGACCCGGCGACGGGGATGCTGTCGAGGAAGGCGTTTCTCGAGAAGATGGCCACAGAATCGTCAAAGCCGCTCAAGGGCGGTGTGCGAGCACTCGCGGTGATACGGCCGGATGCTTTCGGCGCGGTTGTCGAGGAAGTGGGACCGCTCACCAGCGAGGAAATCCTGGCGGCACTGGCACGCCTGCTCGGTGAACACCTGCAACCCAGCGACCTGTCCGGACGATTCGGGGGAACGACGTTCACTGTGCTGCTGGCGCGCGGCAATAACCGGGATCTCAAAGCCTGGGGCAAGGAATTCTGCCGCCGTGTCTCGAAGCAGGTGCTGGAGGGTGGTTCTCACTCCGTATCCGTCACCTGCTCAGTCGGCGTGTGTGTCTCGGAGGTCGGTGGCGGAGATCCGGAACCGGCGATCGCGCGCGCCCTGGCGGTCTGCAACCAGGCCAGGCTGGACGGCGGCGACCGGGTAAAGCTTACCGATGAGGACGCGGCGACGACGGCCATGGAGGAAGTCGACGAGTTGTGGATTCCCAGGATCAGGCAGGCCCTGATCGAAGATCGCTTTCGGCTCGCGAAACAACCGCTGGCCGGGCTTGCCGGTGAGGACCCCGGATTCGTCGATATCCTGGTCCGCATGATCGACGAGCAGGGTGATGAAGTATTGCCCGGCGAGTTCCTCGCGGCCGCCGAGCGCAACCGGTTGATCAAGAACATCGATCGATGGGTGATAGGCGCCACGCTCGCCTGGTGCTCCGGGAACGATGTCAAAAAGGCGTTCATCCGTCTTTCGCCATCCAGCATCAGGGACGACACACTGGTGGAGTGGATCCAGGCGCAACTCGAATGCAATGACCTGGATCCGGCCAGAATCGTATTCCAGATCTCCGAAAAAGCCGCCGCGCAACAGTTAAAACCGGCGCGGGAACTCGCGGAGACTCTGCGCCGCTATGGCTTCGGATTCGCGATCGAGCACTTCGGTGTCGGTCCGCGGCCAGCGCAGATTCTCAGCCACGTGCCGATGGATTTCGTCAAGATAGACGGGTCACTGATGCAGGGCCTTGCCCGCGACGTCCACCTGCAGGCCACGGTAGGTGACCTGACCAAACTGGCAAAGGAAATCGGAATCCGCACGATCGCCGAGCGCGTCGAGGATGCCAATACGATGGCAGCCCTGTTTCAACTGGGGATCGAGCTTATCCAGGGCTACCAGGTCCAGGAACCGGAAGTGGTGCTCTCGGAGGAAAAGGAACAGCCGGTCGAGGGATAGAACACCTCGATCTAGTCCGCCTTCAGCCGGTCGACCTTGCGCCACCCGCGCGGCAACAGGGCCCCGCGACGACCGCGGGCTCCCAGGTATTTTTCCAGGTCGCGCGGCTTTATCGTCATTGTCCGCTGACCACAGCAAACCTGTACCTTCGTCTTCGACGCCACCACGATCGCGTCGACCATATGTTCCTCGCCAGACTTGAAACGCGCCGTCGGGATACCGAGGATCTTGTTGCCTTTGCCGCGCGCCAGCCGCGGCAGTTCGTCGACCGGAAAACTGAGCAGGCGGCCTTCGCTGCTGACCGCAACAACATGCCCCCCCTCGTCTTCCGGAACCGGCGACGGGATATTCACCTGGGCACCCGCCGGCACTCGCAGAACCGACTTGCCGGACCGGTTCCGCGACAGAAGATCCTTCATTGCGACGATAAATCCGAAACCGGCACTGGTCGTTAGCAACCAGCTCGTCTCCGGCGCGCCTGTCATGACGCCGGCGAAATTGGCGCCATCCGGCGGATTGACGCGGCCCGACAGTGGTTCGCCCTGCCCTCTTGCCGACGGCAGCGTGTGGGTCGGGACGCTATACGCTCGGCCAGTGCTGTCAAGGAACACGGACGGCTGGCTGCTCTTGCCAATGGCGCTGTCCAGGTACTCGTCACCCGCCTTGTAATTCAGCTGCGACGGATTGACCTCATGTCCCTTCGCGGACCGGATCCAGCCGTGCCTGGAAAGCACGACGGTCACGGGTTCGCTTGAAACGAGACTGGATTCATCCATGGCCTGGGCGGCAGCGCGCTCCACGATCTCAGTGCGGCGGTCGTCACCGAAGCTCTCTGCGTCAGCGGCGATCTCCTTGCGAACGAGCGTCTTCAGGCGGGCCTTGCTGCCGAGTATCTTCTTCAGCTCATCGCGCTCGGTAACCAGACCGTCCTGTTCGGCTTTGATCTTCTCCTCTTCGAGCCGCGCCAGATGTCGTAACTTGAGGTCCAGGATCGCATCAGCCTGGATATCGCTGAGATTGAACGTCTCCATCAGCACCGGCTTCGGCTCGTCCTCGGTGCGGATGATGCGGATCACTTCATCGATGTTGAGATAGGCAACCAGAAGCCCGTCCAGGATATGCAGGCGATCTTCCACCTTGTCGAGCCGGAAACGCAGTCTCCTGGTGACTGTGTCCTTGCGGAAAGTCAGCCATTCGACGAGCAGCCCCCTCAGGTCGTAGACGGTCGGCCGGCCGTCAAGGCCGATGATGTTGAGGTTGATCCGAACCGTCCGCTCCAGGCCGGTCGTCGCGAAGAGGTGATCCATGAGAGTGTCGATATCGACTCGGTTCGATCTCGGCACAATCACCAGCCGGATCGGGTTCTCATGATCGGACTCATCCCGCAGATCGTCCACCATCGGCAGTTTCTTTGCCCGCATCTGGGTCGCGATCTGCTCCAGGACCTTGGCGCCCGATACCTGGTGCGGCAACGAATTGACGACGATCTCGCCGTTTTCCTTTTCCCACGTCGCGCGCAGCCTGATCGTGCCGTTCCCGGTCTCGTAGATCTGCCGAATATCATCCGCCGCACTGATGATCTCGGCACCAGTCGGGAAATCCGGCCCCTTGATATGCTCGCAGAGGTCTGCAAGGTTCGCCTTGGGCTGTTCGAGCAATCGAATGCAGGCCGCGGCCACCTCACGCAGATTGTGCGGTGGAATATCTGTCGACATGCCCACGGCGATCCCCGATCCTCCGTTCAGGAGGACGTTCGGCAGCCGCGCGGGGAGCCGGGCGGGTTCGAGCAATGTGCCATCGAAATTCGGTACCCAGTCGACCGTGCCCTGGCCCAGTTCCGACAGCAGGACGGCTGCATACGGCGCCAGCTTCGCTTCCGTGTAACGCATGGCCGCGAATGACTTGGGATCGTCTGGCGAACCCCAGTTGCCCTGCCCGTGTACCAGCGGGTAGCGATAGCTGAAATCCTGCGCCATGAGAACCATCGCCTCATAGCAGGCGGAGTCGCCGTGGGGATGGAATTTGCCGAGGACATCACCGATGGTGCGAGCCGATTTCTTCGGTTTCGATCCGGCCGAAAGGCCGAGCTCGCTCATGGCATAGATGATGCGTCGCTGGACCGGCTTGAGTCCGTCGCCGATGTGCGGCAAAGCACGATCGAGGATGACATACATGGAGTAGTCCAGATATGCCTTCTCTGCAAATTGTCTCAGCGCACGCTGCTCGACGCCTTCAAGATCGAGTTCCAGGGTTTCCATCATTCCTCCCGGGCTGATTCCCGAGTCCGGCGTCAAAGATCCGCCAGGTTACCTTTCTTTTGAAGCCATTCCCGACGATCACCCGACCGCTTCTTGGCCAACAACATATCCATGATCTGGTCGGTCCTGTCCTTGGCGCCGATCGTCAGCCGCACCAGGCGGCGCGTGTCGGGAAGCATCGTGGTTTCACGTAGCTGGGACGGACTCATCTCGCCCAGCCCTTTGAAGCGGGTAACCGTGACTTTGCCCTTCACCTTCTCGGCCTCGATTCGATCCAGCACACCCTTCCGCTCACCATCATCCAGCGCATAGAAGACCTGCTTACCGACGTCTATGCGGTACAGGGGGGGCATCGCCACGTAGACATGACCGGCGGCCACCAGCGGCCTGAAATGGCGCAGGAACAGGGCACACAACAATGTCGCGATATGGGCGCCATCGGAATCGGCATCAGCGAGGATACAGATCTTGCCGTAACGCAGTCCGTCCAGGCTGTCGGACCCGGGATCGACACCCAGGGCAACACTGATGTCGTGAACCTCCTGGGAAGCCAGAACTTCAGAAGCATCGACCTCCCAGGTATTCAGGATCTTCCCCCTCAGGGGCATGATCGCCTGGAAGGTACGCTCACGCGCCTGCTTTGCCGACCCGCCGGCGGAGTCGCCCTCGACCAGGAACAACTCGGCGACCGCCATGTCCTGGCTTGTGCAATCGACGAGTTTGCCGGGCAATGCCGGCCCGCTCGCGACGCGCTTGCGGACAACCTTGCGACCCGCCTTCAGGCGCTTCTGGGCGTTGGCGATGGCCAGGGCCGCGATCGACTCTCCCGCCTCGGGATGCTGGTTGAGCCACAGTGCCAGGCTGTCCTTGACCACTCCCGACAGGAAGGCGGTGCACTCGCGGGATGACAAGCGCTCCTTTGTCTGACCGGAGAATTGCGGCTCTTCCATTTTGACCGACAACACATAGTTGACCGGCTCCCAGACATCGTCCGGCGTCAGACGCACTCCCCGGGGCAGCAGGTTTCGGAATTCACAGAACTCCCTGATCGCCTCGGTGAGACCCGTTCGCAGCCCGGTGACATGGGTACCGCCAAGCGTCGTAGGGATCAGGTTTACATAGCTCTCGGTGATCTGTCCGCCGCCGCCCGGCACCCAGAACAGCGCCCAGTCGGCGGCCTCGTTGCCGCCTTCCACCGAGCCCACAAATGGCTCCGCGGGGATCTGCTCTCCGTCGCCGACCGCTTCTTTCAGGTAGTCCGACAGACCTCCTTCGTACAGCCATTCATCACGCTCGCCACTGCCCTCCACCGTGAGCCTGACACGCAGGCCGGGACACAGGACAGCCTTGGCGCGCAGCAGGTGTTTTAGTTTGGGCAGTGAGAACTTGATCGAGTCGAAATACTGCTCGTCGGGCCAGAATCGTACCGCCGTGCCGGTATTCGCCTTGCCGACGGTTCCGACTTCCTCCAGGTCAGTACTCTTGTCACCACCCTTGAAACTGATGTTGTATTCGTGGCCACCGCGCTTGACCCACACCTCCAGGTGCTTCGAAAGCGCATTCACGACGGAAACTCCAACTCCGTGCAAGCCACCCGAGAACCGATAGTTCTTGTGGGAAAATTTGCCGCCTGCATGGAGCCGCGTCAGGATGAGTTCGACGCCGGGTATCCCCTCTTCCGGATGGACATCGGTCGGCATACCCCGGCCGTCGTCTTCGACCTGCAACGAGCCGTCCTTGAAGACAGTGACGTCGATGCGCTTGCAATGACCCGCCAGCGCCTCGTCCACGCTGTTGTCCACGACTTCCTGGGCGAGGTGGTTGGGCCTGCTGGTGTCGGTGTACATGCCCGGTCGCCGCCGAACAGGATCGAGTCCACTGAGGACCTCGATATCCGATGCGCTATAGGCCTGACTCATCTTCCGTGGAATGCCTGCGTACTGAGAATATTGCCGGGATCACTAACCCGGATGTAGCTGGATATGCGGGATGTCCGCGCGGATTCTAGCGCGACTGCAGCCGGCCCGCTACGTGAGATTCTTATCCGCGCTGTCAGGCGAGATCGGCGAGCAGTGACGCCCGCACATTCACGGGCACCGGACGTACTTCCACGTTGTACTCCGGATGATCGACGCCGGCTGCCAGGTCGGCGCCATCCCGCAACTCGGCAATAGAATCGGAGTTCAGTTCGAAGCGCAGGAAATGCACAGAAGAGGTTTTCTCTTCGGTTTCGCGTTCCAGGTCCTCGTCACAGATCGGTGAAATGCGCTCGCTGGCGCCGATCTGCAGCCACACACAGTTTTCGACATTCAACAATCTCCGCAGGGCCGCATGACGTTCTGTCTCGTCGACGTATTCGATCATCAGAGTTGCCTTCCAGTTACCGCCGTCCGGTATCAGGGGGTTGTAGGAATCGAGTTCCTCGCGGATGCCGTCCTCTGTAAATATTCGCTCCGCCCTGAGCATCTCCTGGATCTGGTACTGCATGGTCAGGCGATCCTCGAAGATCAGCGTCGCATGTTCGCCAAGCTTGAGCCGCCGGCTCGCCTTGTGGGCCATCACGCGTTGCCGGAACTCGTCCCGGACCCGCGCATACTCCTCCAGGCTGAGGAGTTCTTCACGCCGCAGTCTCCCCCATCGCTTGTCCACCAATTCGCCTCCCTCCATGTTGGTCATATCCCGTAGGCCATTCGCAGCAGGCTGATGGGATGGGTCGCGCCGGTATCCGCGCCCTGGGCTATCTGTTGTCCCGCCATTGGGCAGTCGCTGGTGAAATGGTCGCAATTCGACTCCTGCACCCTTTTGACGACAGGTCGGGCGAGCTTTTCGGAGGCTTCCCGGAATTCCTTCTTCACGCCATAGGTTCCGTCATGTCCTGAACATCGCTCAATGGCAGTAACCTGCGTGTCGGGAACCAGGTTGAGCACATCCCGGGTCTTCATGCCGATATTCTGTACCCGCAGATGGCAAGGCACTTGGTATGAGATCTTGCCCAGCGCGTTTCTGAAACCCGTTTCGAGCCGCCCCGCCTTGTGTCTCAACATCAGGTACTCGAATGGATCAAACATGGCGGCCGCGACTTTGGATACTGCTTCATCCTCAGGAAACATCAGGGGAAGCTCCTGCTTGAACATCAGGACGCAGGACGGAACCGGCGCGATGATGTCCCAACCCTCATCGGCCAGTCGAGCCAGTCGCGGGATGTTCGCGTTTTTTGCCTGCTCTACTGCCGGCAGATCCCCCAACTCCAGCCTGGGCATGCCGCAACAGGATTCCGACCCAACCAGGCTGGTGGTAATGCCGTTGTGTTCGAATACGGTGACGAGATCCTCGACCACTTCCGGGACATTTCTATTGCCATAGCACGTCGTGTAGACAGCCACGCGTCCCCGCGTGCCCTCGGTCTCCACGGCCTCGTTGGTGGATGAGTGATCGGCCAACCTCTTGCGGGCAGTCCGGCTGTGAAAAACGGGCATCGGAGCATCGCGATGGACGCCGACGGTCTTTTCGACCAGCCGCCGACCGGCGGCGGATCGATTCACGGCGTTGACGGCGCCCGCGACCACCGGGATTCCGGCGATGCGTCCAACCGCGTCCGTTGCCGCCAGGAATCGATCGCGACGGCGCGTACCTTCCCGGCGATGCCGGACAGCCTTCGCACGCAACATCAGGTGCGGAAAATCGATATTCCACTCATGAGGAGGTACATACGGGCACTTCGACATGTAGCACATGTCGCACAGATAGCAGTGATCCACGACATCCCAGTAGACCTCCCTGGCCACACCGTCGAGTTCCAGTGTCTCGGACTCGTCGATCGCGTCGAACAGGGTCGGAAAGGCGTGACAGAGATTGAAGCAACGACGGCAGCCATGGCAGATGTCATATACCCGCTCGAGCTCCTCGTTGAGCCTTTCCGCGTCGTAGAAATCGTCCGTCTGCCACGCGATCGGGTGACGTGTCGGCGCCTCGAGACTTCCTTCTCGCTTCGGTGTTTCACCGGCGCTCATTGGCCCTCCTCCCGACGTCCGGACAGGGTACGGCTCTTGCCGCCCTGCCGCGTCTGCACATCCTCAGTGATTTGCGGGCCCCGGATCAGCCGTCGAGCGTATCCAGCGCTTTCTGGAATCGATTGGCATGGCTCCTTTCAGCCTTCGCCAGGGTCTCGAACCAGTCCGCGACCTCGTCGAAGCCCTCGTCCCGAGCCGTCTTCGCCATCCCGGGGTACATATCCGTGTACTCGTGTGTTTCGCCCGCAATCGCCGCTTTCAGGTTGTCGCCGGTCGGGCCAATCGGCAGCCCTGTCGCCGGGTCGCCGACACTCTCCAGATATTCCAGGTGACCATGGGCATGCCCGGTCTCGCCCTCGGCCGTCGAGCGGAAAACGGCCGCCACGTCGTTGTATCCCTCGACATCGGCCTTGGCCGCGAAATAGAGGTAGCGCCTGTTCGCCTGCGACTCGCCGGCAAATGCATCCTTGAGATTCTGTTCTGTACCACTGCCCTTGAGCTCAGCCATGTCTATTTCTCCTTGCTTGAAGTCGTGACGAACTGCCGACGCAACCGATCGCCGTCAGAACCAATTTAGAAAGATTCTAAAGTAGAATACCGAATGTAGTGACCGCATTTTGGACTGTCAACCGCGCAGCGAATCGCGCCCCGCCCCACCAGTCCCGGGAACCAAATTGACCGCAACACAGGGCGCCGCTATCGTGAGCGCCGCCACTGGGATTGGACGAGAATGACGAAGCGCATGAGTAAGCAAAAGAAGCCGGATGTCGACTTTGAGTCGTCGCTCGAGGAACTCGAGGAACTGGTTGCCCGAATGGAGGAAGGCGACTTGACCCTGGAGGACGCCCTGGCCCAGTTCGAAAGGGGCATCAAGCTCACACGCCAGTGCCAGAAGGCGCTCCAGGACGCGGAGCAAAAGGTCGAAATCCTGATGAAAAAGACCGGCGGCGCTGAACTCGCGGAGTTCGATCCCGAGTCGTGATCGACACCTGCCCAGCCCTTGAATCCCGCCTGGCGCTCTGTAGCGACCGGGTCGAGCAACAGCTGGAACGATGGCTGCCGTCAATCGATGCATCACCGCGCCGGCTGCACGAGGCAATGCGATACGCCGCCATGGGCGGTGGCAAGAGAATCCGACCCTCCCTGGTGTATCTGACGGGCGAGGCCATCGGAGTTCCGGTGGAGCGGCTTGATGGCCCCGCCTGCGCTGCCGAACTGATCCATGCTTACTCCCTTGTGCACGACGATCTGCCGGCGATGGACGATGATGATCTGCGGCGTGGCCGTCCCACGTGCCACAAGGCCTTCGACGAAGCGACCGCCATCCTCGCAGGTGACGCATTGCAGGTGCTTGCCTTCGAAATCCTGGCCAGCGACGACAGCATGGTTCCGGATGTTGCTCACCGGATGCAGATCATCCGCGTGCTGGCGGAATCGAGCGGCACCGCCGGAATGGCAGGCGGCCAGGCGATCGACCTCGCGGTCGAGGGCAAGTCGATCAGTATCGATGCTCTTGAAACAATGCATCGCCTGAAGACCGGAGCGCTGATCAGGGC
>CAJIAD010000091.1_pt1 | contig 32929 bp, 37 predicted proteins | sample 9198981 | NCBI WGS metagenome assembly CAJIAD01 (sample SAMEA7708274, study PRJEB35096) | sediment metagenome | biome: marine neritic benthic zone biome [ENVO:01000025]; feature: sediment [ENVO:00002007]; material: shallow marine sediment [ENVO:03000034] sea grass bed [ENVO_01000059] ...
CGCGTCGCCAGCTGCGTCGCGAGCTCGAATACGAGGCCCGGGCTCTCGCTCGCGATCTGGCGGAAGCGCGGATAGGTCATCTCCGCGATCTCACACTCGGTGCGGGTGCGCACCCAGGCGCTCCGTGTCGGCTGCTCCCAGAACAAGCCCATCTCGCCGAAGAACTGTCCCTTGTTGAGGTAGGACAGGACCATTTCATTGCCGTCCTCGTCCTCGATCATCACCTCGACCGAACCCTCGACGATGTAATACAGGATGTCAGGCAGATCACCTGCGTGGATGATGACGGTCTTGTTCGGGACGGTGCGGATGCGGCAAAGACTTAGAAACTTGCTGATTACAGGGACGTCGCTCAGGACTTGTGCAGTTTCTGCCATTTAGGTTTCTCCGGCTGCCGAGTAGGGTTCGAGGGTTCTTTTAATACAGTGTGGCGTCCAGAGCAAGGCGCAAGTCATTCACGCGGCTGGAAATGCGTCTCAACATCAGAGTCGATAAGCGCCCGTTGTCATGATTCTCGATACCAGTCCCATCAGGTCTCTGACCGGTCTGGGGAGTTCTACGCCACCCGCGGCCAACGCCGCACTACCGTGTTTCAGTTCGTCGGACCGCATCTGGTCGAGGATCACGCGACTGCGTTCGTCATCATCGGGCAGCCTGTCGAGGTGATCGTCGAGGTGATCGACGACCTGCTTCTCGGTTTCCGCTACGAATCCCAGGCTCCACTTGTCACCGGCGATGCCGGCGGCTGCGCCGATCAGGAATGAGCCCGCATACCAGGCCGGGGCGAGCAGGCTGGGTCGACTGTCCAGCTCCGTAAGTCTCTGTTCGCACCAGGCGAGGTGGTCGTTCTCTTCGTCCGCGGCCTGCTCCATTGCCTCCCGGACATGCTCGAGGCGCGCGGTTGCAGCCTGGCCCTGGTAAAGACCCTGGGCGGAAACCTCCCCCGCATGATTAACGCGCATGAGACCGGCAACGTGTCGCCGGCTTTCCTCGTCCGCGACAGTTTCCGGAAGGTCACCTGCCGGACACTCCCGCGTTGGTCGCGGCGCCGTTGCAATAACGGTACGCAGCGCTTCATCGACGCCGCCAAGCAGTCGGTCCAGTGGTGTGAGTTCGCGGTCCATTAAAGTGGATTATATCAATCGTTGCGCAGGCTCATCGCCACGAACTGCATCGGATGGACGACGCTCGGTGAATCTCCTCTCTCCGCGAGGGCGCCAGACAGGTGCAGCGCGCAGCCCGGGTTGCTGGTGACAACGATGTCGGGACGCATGACTTCGATCTCTTCCAGCAAATGGGCGATCAGTGCATCCGACTGCGTGGGCCGGGTCAGGAAGTGATGACCAGCGGCGCCGCAACAGCCAAGCCCGGACAGGGTCTTTGTCGTCACCCCGGGGATGCTTTGGAGGAGCGCGATGGTCGGGTCTCTCTGCAACAACCTGGCGCTGCAAGGTGTATGGACCGCGACAACGAGGTCCTGCGGTCTGAAGTGCGGTGCGAGGCGATCGATCCGGTCCAGCACGAAACCGGTCACGCTGGTCAATCTTTCGGCAAGCCCCGTGTCGCTTTCGCGCAATGTGATGGCACAGCCGGTGGCCGCGTGCAGGATCGGCTCCGGCGAGTCGTCGAAGGCACGGACGTTCCTGGTTGTCATTGTGGCGGCGAGTTCCAGGTCACCATCGTGGAGGGGCAGTGCCCCGCAACAGCCCTGCTGCCCGGGTACACCCACGGCATAACCCAGCCTCGTGACCACACTGACACAAGCGTGCAGGGCGTCGGCATCCAGCGCGCGGGCAACGCAACCGGTGAACAGGGACACCTTGCCGGCCTCCGACCCCACAGCTGGGTAGGTGCGTCCGCGCCGGAATGCGGGCGCCGGACTCAATCGATCGACGGAACGGAACAACCAGTGGCGGTTGGTCAGGCCCAGGCGGCGGATCGCCTGGTGGATACCCAGCGACCTGGCGATGCGCAACAGCAAAAACATCAATTCCGTCAATCGGGCGCGCGCGGCGATACGGCTGAACCAGACAGGTGCCGTCGATTTCAAATTGCGCGCCCGGCGCAACTCGACCCGACCAGCGTCGATCACGGTACCGAAGGGGACCCTGGCCGGGCAGACGCGCTCGCAGGCGCGACAGGTCAGGCAGTTGTCCAGATGGTTTGCGAGTTGCTCGGTCGCGTCCAGCCGACCCCGCACCAGCCCCTGGATCAGGGAAATCCGGCCGCGTGGCGACTCGCCTTCCTCGCCCGACAGACGGTAGGTCGGACAGTGCGGCGCGCAGAGCCCGCACTTGACGCACAGGTCGGCCAGTTCGTGGGGGAATCGATCCGCATCGGGCGCAGAAGAATCGGGCGACGAAGTCCTTGCGGCCGTGTCCATCCGATCACCTTTGCGCGGTCAATTTCTGGTATTCTAGCGCGCTTTTCCGGGTCGGCTCGGCAGGCCGTTTTCCTTAGGAGGGGTTGAGGGTGAGATTAAGAAACGTAAGCCGGTCGGCAGCATTGTGGGTCGGCCTGATGATGATGACGTGGGCTGCTGTCGCAGGCGCCGACGACGAGACCGATATCGACAGCATGATAGCCAACGCCAACCGCGGTGAGCTCGAGCTGGGTTGGTCGGGATCCGTCACCGCCAGTTACTTCCAGCGGCGCGGCAACTCCCGCGAGGAGGACTGGGGCATTGAGCTGGATTGGGCTTATAACATCGAAGGGCCCTGGCAGTTCGACGGCGAGCTCAGCGCCGAGTCGGAATCGACCAATGACGAGACATCGGACGAGACCTACACGTTCAAGAATGCTGCCAAGTACTACAAGACCGACACGACCTACTACGTCGGGCGTGCCAACTACGAGAAAGACCGGTTCTCGGGCATCGCTGAGGAATACGCGATCGTAGGCGGCTACGGGCGAGAGGTATTCAAACGTGAAAAACACCGCGTTATTGTCGAGGGCGGTGGCGGTATCCTCTGGTCGGAAGATGCCAACGGCGACAATGACGAGGGCATGATGGGCTATGTAGCTGCCTTCTATAACTGGCAGATCACGGAGCATTCGGCCTTCCGGCAGTTCGTCTCGGCGCGCTACTCGGAGTTCGACTCCAACTGGAAGCTGAATTCTGTGTCCGAGTTATCGTCCAACATTCTCGGTCCGGTCGAAGGCGTCTTTTCCTACGAGATCAAGCGCAACAGCGAAGTGCCCAGCGGCACCGCGAACTCGGACTTCTATACGAACTTCGGGTTGCGCTACAACTTCTGAGCCGGGACCGGCGGATCCGCCAGTGGGTTACTACAAGCGACACGCCTTCTTCTGCACCAATCTGCGGGACGAGTGCGCGGAGCGGCCGTGCTGTAGCGCGGCCGGTTCCGTGGCCGCACGCGCCTACGTAAAAGCACAGATCAAGGAACGCGGGCTTGCGGGGAAAGACGGCATCCGGGTCAACACGTCGGGGTGCCTGGATCGCTGCGAAGAGGGGCCGACCATCGTCGTGTATCCGGAAGCAATCTGGTACACCTACGTGGACCAGGAAGACCTGGACGAGATCATCGATGAACATCTCGTCAACGGCCGGGTCGTCGAAAGGCTAAAAATCTGATTGAAATCAGACGGTTGAGTTACCGATGAGCGGCGACCTGGATGGCAGCGAAAACATGCCATGGGCGTTGCATTGCATCACCAGTGTAATTAAAATGGTGGGCTTTTCGCCAACCCTTAGCAGGATTGAAACAGCGATGAAAACCTTTTCCGCCAAACCGGAGACTGTGCGCCGCGACTGGTATGTCGTCGACGCAGCCGACAAGACCCTCGGACGCCTTGCGACCGAGGTGGCGACCCGTCTTCGTGGCAAGCACAAGCCCGAGTACACGCCGCATGTCGACACGGGCGATTACATCGTCGTCGTCAATGCCAGCAAGGTGCGCGTGACCGGTAACAAGATGAGCGACAAGATGTACCACCGGTTTACCGGCTACATCGGCAACCTGAAGTCCATGCCCCTCGAAGACATGATGGAGAGCCATCCTGAGCGTGTGATCGAACTGGCGGTGAAAGGCATGTTGCCGAGAAACTCGCTGGGGCGGCAGATGTTCAGGAAGCTCAAGGTCTTCGCCGGCCCGGAGCACGTCCACGAGGCCCAGCAGCCCCAGGCCCTGGAACTCTAGATTCTGAGATTACGAAACGCGGACTGATTTATGAGCGTAGACACGAATTACGGCACCGGCCGACGCAAGACCTCCACCGCACGGGTATACCTGCAGGGTGGATCGGGCAACATCACGGTCAACAAGAAGCCGCTGGACGAGTTCTTCGGACGCAAGACGGCCCGGATGATCGTCCGCCAGCCCCTGGAGGTCGTGGAGATGGACGAGAAGTTCGACGTCACCGTGACTGTGCGTGGCGGCGGCACGACGGGGCAGGCCGGTGCGATCCGTCATGGGTTGACCCGTGCGCTGATCGAATACGATGAGACATTCCGCAAGCCGCTGCGCAAGGCCGGGTTCGTCACCCGTGATGCCCGCGAAGTCGAGCGCAAGAAGGTTGGTCTCCGCAAGGCCCGCCGCGCGACGCAGTACTCGAAGCGCTGATCGGCTAACGGCGGTTTACCAGGTACCTGTTTGGGGGATCGTCTAGCGGTAGGACTGCGGACTCTGACTCCGCCAACCCAGGTTCGAATCCTGGTCCCCCAGCCATACAAAGAAAAGGCCCCGCATCGCGGGGCTTTTTTTTTGTACCGCCCGTCAGGGCGTGATTCGAAGCTGTTCGATCGGAGGCCCGCTGTGCGGGCCGACAAACGTTGCCGCGGTAGCGGTGACGGCCCCGCAGGGGTGAGCGGCTTTAGCCATGCAAGAAAAACCCGGCACGTGGCCGGGTTCTCCCTAATACATCAATGCACTGACACAATCAGGCAGCTTTGAGATTACCTGCCGCCGACTTGCCACGCTCTTCGATGACGTCATAACTGACACGCTGACCTTCTGCCAGTGTGTCCAATCCGGCCTTCTCAACCGCACTCGCGTGAACGAAAACGTCCTTGTCACCGGACTCCGGTGCAATGAACCCATAACCCTTAGCGACATTGAAAAACTTAACAGTACCGATAGCCATGTTTGGCCTCCATATCAAAAAATCCACGCACAAATCGGTGCGCGGTAACGAACAATCTGCTTGTAGTGGATGTCTTGAAACGAACGCCCTGGAATCGGGCGGGTAGCTGAAAGGCAGGCCAAAACTTAGATCGCGCGGGAAGCCTGAGCGATATCGTTGCCAAAAGCAAGCAACAGATCATCAAGATGAGACCGGCGAGCAGAATTCCGGCGCATTGAAGACACCGTTTTGCCTCGCAGGGCTTTTCTTGGCCGCCCTGCCGGAAGGGGATTCGGACCCGTTCGATCCGAGGTCCGTCGAGCGGGCCGACGCTCGGTCATATGGCCGACTAGGTCATCAATCTATCTGCGGCACCGGCTGGGTGAGCAGTGCAATCCGACGCCTGATCAATGTACGCCGCCGCTTCCGCGAGATGCCCTTGAAAATCCACTGTTCCATGCTGTGGTAACAGACAAACAGCATGGTGCGCATCTCCAGGTCGTCACCCTCGAAGCCGAGCTCGGCGAAGGTCCGGCGTAACAGATCGAGCCGCACCTGGTTGACCTTCCTGACGCCGCTCGCGGCGATCGGGTCGGATAGCGCCCACTGACGGACCGGCATGTCGTAACCAGCCAGATCGTAGTCGACAATCATTTCGGCGATCCGTTGCAGCCGCTCCATGGGCTCGAGCGCGATGACCTCGGGATTGCCCGTGATGACCTCCGTCATCTCGTGCATCCAGTGATCGAGAACTGCTTTCAGTAGTTCCTGGCGATCGCGGAAGTGCCAGTAGAAACCGCTCTTGGCGATGCCGAGCCGTCTGGCCAGAGACTCGACGGTGATGCCGTCGACGCCTTTCTCAGCCAGCATGTCGAGCGCGGCCGCCAGCCATTCGGCCTTGGAGACGCCGCGTTGTATCGGCTTCTTTGCCATCCGCCGATCATAGCGCAGTAGGTGATTTCCGTAGCTGGACGGGTGCGTATAGTTGCTATACTAATAGCAGGCGTCGGTCAGTCGGCCGATTTCGGTGAATCGTAGGCGCGATTCTCGACCCTGGGGCCGGAGTTGCGCAGGGGGTAAATGCTATGCGCATGCATCACCACGGACGGTTTGTTCTCTGTCTTCTCGCATCAGTATTCCTGCTCGGCGGCACCGTCACCGCTGTTGCCCAGGACGACCGATTCGCCGCCGGTGAGGATGACGCCACCGGTACGGATCCACGGGCATTCGGGCCCAAGTTCATGCCTTACTATCGCTACACCGAGCTCGAGAACGATCTCGAGCAGCAGGAAGTGGTGGCATTCGGACTGATCCGGTTCAGCGAACGGGCTGCCTTGACCTACGAGATTCCGCTCGGCTACCACCGGAATGTGCGGGACACGGTGCTACGTGACCCGATGACCGGAACCTGCGGCGGAAACCTGGGCGGCGGACCACCAGTATTGCCGGGTGGGTTACCCACCGGCGGTAACTGCGAGGAGACCGGCATCGGCGACATGAACCTGCGTTTCCTCTATAAGGCGGGGCAGGGTCTCGGCATGGACTGGCTGATTGGCACCCAGTTCAATCTACCCACCGCGTCGGAGGACGTGCTCGGCAGCGAGCAGTTCCAGCTCGGACCCATGGTCGCCGCCGTCAAGGACTTCGAATGGTATCCGGCGCCGGGGGCCTTCGGCGCCTTCATGAACTTCTATTTCTTCGACGTCTACGGCGACGGCGATCGCGACGACACCAGCTTCTACCTGGGCCGCTGGTTCCTGATGTTCCCGCTGACACCGCCGGACAAGGGCCCGATCCTCGGTGGCTGGTATGCGTTGCCGGAGTTCCAGCCCATGTATGACTTTGAGGAAGAGCACTTCTCGTTCTGGGCAGGACCGGAGATCGGCAAGATGCTGGCGCCAGGCCGGATCATGTATTTCAAACCCGGTTTCGGCGTCGATCCGGACGCGCCCGAGGGTGATCGCGACTGGACCTTCGAATTCGGCTTCCGCTGGTTCCTGGATCAATAGCGAAACGGCAGGTGGGCGCCGCTGCGGCGGTAAGCCACCGGGAGGATCGGACTCCGTCGATCCTTTCGAATCCGACCACGAGCAACGGACGAGCGAATGGTGGAATCACATATCGGCGTACTGACGGACGCCAATGACAAAGGCATCGGCGCGGCAGTCCGGTTCATGTATTAGAGGCACCCATTACTGGTGAGGACAGGATTATGAGAGCGACATCCCGTTTGCGTAATGTAGTTTTACTCTTCGTCGGCGTTGCAGTGGGTATCGCGACGGTCCTGTTCCTGCAGAACACCGAGCGGTCGGTAATTCCTGCGGCGGAAGCGGCAGGGGGCGTCGTAAAGTCCCCGACCGGTACAGCCCCGGACCGCTATGTGTACTACCCGGGGACCGAGGAGCTTGCGCGGGATGAGATCCGGGTCACGGCATGCGGTACCGGCCTGCCGGCAGCGCGCCGCGGCCAGGCGGCGACGTGTTTCCTGATCGAGGCCGGTAACGGCGAGAAGTTCCTGTTTGATATCGGCACGGGATCGATGGCCAACATCGCCAGCATGATGATCCCCTATCAGTACCTCGACAAGGTGTTTCTGTCCCATCTGCACACCGACCACATGGGCGACATCCTCGGGTTGTGGGCCGGCGGCTGGACCGCTGGACGCCCGAATGCGTTGCGGGTCTGGGGGCCCAGCGGCGGTGCGGCGGAGATGGGCACGAAGTACGCGATGGAGCATTTCCTGAAGTTCGTTAATTGGGACAAGGTCACCCGTGAATACAAGATCACCCCGGTCCCGGGGCAGGTCGAGACCATGGAGTTCGACTACAAGACGCCTGATCAGATCATTTATCAGGAGGACGGGGTGACGATCCGTTCGTATCCCGCCATCCATGCCGGCGACGGCCCTGTCAGCTACAAGTTCGAGTACGCCGGGATGTCGGTCTTCTTCAGCGGCGATACCGTGCCGAACAAGTGGTTCGTCGAGTTTGGAAAAGGCGTCGATCTGGCGATCCACGAGAGCTTCCAGACCGCGCAACAACTGGTGGATCTCTATAACCAACCGCCACAGCTGGCCTGGCGGGCGTGTTGCGAGTTCCATACCTCGCCGGAGTCCTTCGGCAAGATCATGAGCACGATCAAGCCGAGGCATGCGGTGGCGTTCCACTTCTTCAATGAAGAGGCGACGCGCTACGGCGTGTATGACGGTATCCGTGCGACGTACGACGGCCCGCTGTCACTCGCCACCGACATGATGGTGTGGAATGTGACCAAAGACGGCATCATCGAGCGCATGGCAGTCTCGACGGATGAGGCCTGGTCGGTGCCGGGCACGGCCAGGCAACCACCACCGGAGAGGGGTCGCCCCAATCCGACGACGGAATTCATCGAGCAAGGGCGATGGATACCGGGTTTCAAGGCCCAGGACGAGATGCTCGATAAGCACATGAAGCGCTATGGCCTGGACGAGATGGACTGGCGCCCGGCCATGTACGAGGAGTTGAAGGCGGAGTAGGTACAGCACAGGCGCCGGGCCCGTGGGGCGTACCCGGATTGCGGGGCTTTCTTTTTTGAACCTCCCGCAAGAGCGGGGATTCTTTCTGAACGCCGTCTATCATTTGCCATGGTTATCCACTACTTTCGGGTGGACATGGAGGGAATCTTCATGCGCTATTTCCGTGTCTGTTTTCTTAGCCTTTTTCTCCTCGCAATGTCGGGGGTCGCCCGGGCCGAGTATTTCTTCCTTGTCGCCGGTGAGATCAGTTCCGATCGCTGCGACAAGACCTTCGTCGAAGGTATCGAGAACCTGAAGGCGGCAATGGAGCAGAATCCGACGGTCGATTGCGATCTCGATCAGTCGAACCCGGGCTATGCGGTCATCAGCTGTACAAGCCGACCCCCGTCCAAGACCTATGTGGCTGATACCGAGGAGGCCTGCGAGGCGCTGCTCGCCAAGGTCACCGGCAAGGACGGAGGGTAACCACCTTGTCGTCCGGACGACTGCAATCAACCGTGGTCTTCACAGGCGCACTGTTGGCGTGGTCGGTGGTCGCCGACGCACCGAGCCACGACTCCCCGGTGTCCGTGAAGGGCGATACCTTCATGATGGGTGCGCACGCCAAGGACATTCCCGATTTGAAGGATCGCTTCGGCGTCGATTTCCCGGGGATCTTCGAGAACGAAACACCGGCGCGCGAGGTGACGATCGGTGACTACCGCATCGACCGACATGAAGTGACCAACAGCCAGTTCGCCGAATTCGTGGCGGCGAACCCGGGATGGAGGCGCGCCAACCTGGCCGCGGATCATCATAACGGTCACTACCTGGAGCACTGGCAGGAGACAGGCCCCGCTGCTGACAAAGAGGAGCACCCTGTTGTCTTCATCACCTGGGCCTCTGCCCAGGCCTACTGCAGGTGGCGAGGGGGCAGGCTGCCTACCGAAGCCGAGTGGGAGTTTGCTGCAAGGGCCGGCGACGATCGGGAGTTCCCATGGGGGGACCGGATGCCTGCGCCGGAACTGGTGAACTACTACGCGGACGGTATCGACGACACGACCCCGGTGGGCAGCTACCCGCCCAATGATTTCGGCTTGCACGACATGGCAGGCAATGTCTGGGAGTTCCTGTACGACGAGTGGTTGCCGTCCTACGGCAACGTATCACGGACAGACCCGCTGGTCGGAGGCGTCGTAGCTGACGACCGCTTGCTCGAGATCGGCGGCCGTCGCGCCGTGCGGGGCGCCAGTTTCAGTGGCTCCGAAGTCAACCTGCGGACGCGCTGGCGCGACAGCCACGTCGTGACCAACGCCGTCGCGTTTGTGGGATTCCGGTGTGCACACGGATTCTAGGCGCTGGACATCTGCAGCCGAGGATCACGGCTAGAAGAAGAACACGCCGGATTTCACCAGCGTCAAATTACGATTCTTTGCCGAGGGAGCGTTGCTACGTAGTAGCGACGCGAACTGCTCCGTACAACGCTGCCAGCTGTGGTCGAGAGCGACGTCCCGGCAACGTTTCCGGTCCAGCCTGAGCGCCTGCATGCAGGCGGTTTCCAGGTCCTCGTTCAGAATGCCGGAAACGTGATGGGCGACGACGTCGATAGGTCCCGTAACAGGGTAGGCGGCGATGGGCAGACCACAGGCCATCGCCTCCAGCATCACGATCCCGAAGGTATCGGTCCTGCTGGGGAACACGAACACGTCGCAGCCGGCCATGTAGTCGGCCAGTTCCTTGCCGAAGCGGTAGCCGGCGAAGTAGACATCGGGAAACGTCGCCTGCAGTCGTTTGAGGTCCGGCCCGTTGCCGATGATTATCTTGCTGCCGGGCAGATCGAGCTGCAGAAACGCCTTTAGATTCTTTTCCACGGCCACGCGTCCCGTGTACACCCATATCGGCCGTGGCAGGTCGTGTTCGATCGCACGGTGCGGGGTGAACAATTCGGTGTCGACACCGCGACTCCACAACCGGACGTCCTCGAATCCTTTCCGCTCGAGCCGCGCCTGCATGCCCGGTGTCGGCACCATCGTGCGGCTCGCGGGGGCGTGAAACCGGCGCAGCCAGGCATAGCTGACGAACTTGGGGATCGGCGCCCGTGCCCGCACGTACTCCGGGAACTGGGTGTGGTAGGAGGTCGTGAACTTCAGCTTGCGGTGCAGGCAATAGCGTCGTGCCGCCATGCCCAGCGGCCCTTCAGTTGCGATATGGATGCATTCCGGACCGAAGGCATCGAGCTCGCGAAAGACAGAGCGTTTGCAGAGCACCGACAGCCGGATCTCCGGATAGGTGGGGCAGGGGACGCTGCGCCGGTTCTCCGGGTTAATGACCAGAACCTTGTGGCCCATCCCTTCAAGGGTCTCGGCCGTCCGCATCAGCGTTGTCACCACCCCGTTTACCTGGGGCCGCCAAGCGTCTGTCACGATCGCGATTCGCATGAAGGCTAGTGTCCGGATTCATTGTTAACCGCGAATTTCGAATTGATGACAGTTAGATCACGGTGTCTGCCGGTCTGTAATGAAAGATTCATTCGTAAGTAACCGGAATGACACGGGAAACCGGGAGACTACCCGCAATGTCAGGTGAGTGGATTAGCGCTTGAATGCCACGCTGAGGCAATTCGACGAACTGGAACTCGACTGGTGTTTGCGGATCAACCGCTGGAGTCGGTCGAGGGCGGTTCGTTTTTTCTTCTCAAAGGTTAGCCGCCTCGGCGACGGCATCTTCTGGTATGGACTGATCGTCGGCTTATACGCCACAGGGCACATACCAGATCTTTTGGCGATAACGACGATCTTCGCCTCCGGGCTCATGGGCGTTCTTGTTTACAAGATCCTCAAGCAGAGGCTCGTCCGCGAGCGACCCTTCGTGACCAATGGTGAGATCGTTTGCGGCACAGCCCCATTGGATCGCTACAGCTTCCCCTCCGGCCACACCCTGCATGCGGTCAATTTCACCGTACTCCTCGCCCACGCCGCGCCGGAGACGCTGATCATCACCGCGCCCTTCATGCTGTTGGTTGCGCTATCAAGGGTTGTCCTGGGTCTGCACTATCCGACCGACGTGCTGGCCGGTGCCGTAATCGGTGCCGCGCTGGCGCATCTGACCATCGCCATGTGAGGCGTCATTTCCCGTAGTCGCCAGCAGTGTGAAGCTGGCATCGACCGCCATTTCTATGCCAGCATCCGTCCTTCGTTCAATCCGGAGAGGGGGGGATTCATGAACTTCGAAGAGCTGCTGCCCAAGATCCAGGAGTACAGCATTACCTACGGACTGGTCGTCCTGAAGGCGATCCTGATCTTCTACGTCGGCAAGATCGTCGTGCGCATTGTCGTCAGCATCGCTGACAGGGTCATGAAACGATTCGCCATGGACGACATGCTGAGGAAGTTTATCCGCAACATCGCGTTCGCCATCCTGATGACCTTCGTGATCATCGCGGCGATCAGCTCGCTTGGTATCCAGACCGCCTCTCTCGTTGCCGTGCTCGGTGCTGCCGGTCTCGCCATCGGCCTGGCCCTGCAGGGTTCGCTGTCCAATTTCGCTGCCGGGGTGCTGATGATCCTGTTCCGGCCCTACAAGCTGGGTGACCTGGTGGAAGTCGCTGACACGCTTGGCTTTGTCGAGGAGGTGGATGTGTTCACGACCACGCTGCGCACGCCCGACAAGACCAAGATCATCATCCCCAACGGCCAGATCATGGACGGCAAGATCACCAACTTCTCGGACTCCGAGGTGCGCCGTCTCGATCTGGAAGTTGGCATCGGTTACGACGATGACATCGACAATGCGAAGCGGGTGCTGCTCGATACCGTCAAGGAAAGCGAGTTCTCCCTGGACGACCCGGCGCCCAAGGTAACGGTAGCCAGTCTCGGCGACAGCAGCGTCAATCTCGCCGTGCGACCCTGGATCAAGTCCTCAACCTATGCGCCGGCTTCCCATGACATGACGGAGAGAATGAAAAAGGCGCTGGACGCGGCCGGGATCAGCATCCCGTTCCCGCAACGGGACGTGCATGTCTACAAGGTGGACGACTAGGTCGCAGTCGCCAGGCTAGACGCTGGCCTTCTGCTCGGACTCCTTGAAGGCCTCCAGTTGCTCGGGACTGGCCGGCTCCTGGTGGGCCTGCTTGTAGTCCGCATATGGCATGCCGTAGACGATCTCCCGTGCCTGGTCGTAGTCGATCTCGATTCCCAGATCGTCCGCGGCTGACCGGTACCACTTCGAGATGCAGTTGCGACAGAAATAGGCGAGGTTCATCAGGTCGATGTTCTGCACCTCCGGGTACTTCTGCAGGTGTTCGATCAGCTGGCGGTAGACCTTCGATTCGATTTCTGTCCGGGTCTTGTCGTCCAATTGCGGCATGTCGGTCATAAACGGCTCCTTGTCTCTTTGCGTCAACCGGGGCTACGGCGTGTAAATGCGGATACTGCGTTCCTCACGCTGGCGCGACAGCTTGCCGGATCGCTTGTATTCATCGGCGTGGTAGATGAACTCGTGGCAGGCGACGGATTCAACGTAGCGCCCCTTGCGCATCTTGGGCTTGAAGGTCCACTGGCGAATCGCTCGCAATGACGGGCGCTGGAAGTAGGTACCGTTTACGGTGTCGACCACTTCCACACCGCTGACCTCGCCGTCGACGCCTACGATGAAGATCAGCGCTACCATACCTTCCTTGCGACGCTCCAGTGCCTGGGTGGGGAATTCCGGTTCCACGCGGTTGGTCGGGACGAAGTCGCGGGGATTGCTGCCATAGCTTGCCTGCACGGCGATGGCCTGGTCCTGCCGGAAGGCCTGCAAGGTCGTTTCCACCGACTCCTGGGGCGCCTGGGGCACATTGTTGATGGTCAGGGCCGAAAACCTGAATTGCGGATCCGCATCGTGATCGAAATAAATCGTGATGCGACCGTCCTGCTTCGACGTTCCGCACAAGGCCAGGCGCGCCGGCGAGAACGCCCAGTATTTCAGAGCGTCGACTGCTTCTTCGCCGAAGGTCTTCGCGGGTTGCTCGTCGACGATGCGGATGTTCTCAGCGCGACCGTGCTTGGCGATCTCGAACTCCATGGTGACTTCGCCGTCGATCCCTCTCTTCAGGGCTTTCTTCGGATACCGGGGAGTGACAGCGAGTGTCACGAAAGCGTTTCGGAAACCGGACGCCGCGATTCCTTCGTCCTCGACCTCATCAGCCTGGAGGATCTGCTTTAGTACATCGGACTGAGCCGGCTCCTCATCCACCGGTATCTCGTCCGCAAGACCCGGAACGCAAAACATCGCCAGGATCGCCAGCAAGGCAAGTGGTGATTTCAATTTCCTGCCCTCCCATTTTCACTGTCATTATCGTGGGGGAGCCAAGTATCCGTGTTGTCGCGCGTGAGAGTCCAGCCCGAGCGGACTGCCGCCGCATGCGTGAGATCGATGCTCGTCTGATCGCGACCCTGGATACAGATCAGTCGATCTGAAGCCCGTCTTCTATAGTTACTATGGCTCCGGCACTTGAGACCGGCGAAAAATAGGTAAGGTTCCGGCATGAGTCGATATCGAAACGCATTGCCCCAATTGGACGGCGGCACCTTCCTGGCCGACGGCGGAGTAGAAACAGACCTGATATTCAACCAGGGTCTCGAGATACCGCACTTCGCGGCGCATACGCTGCTGGCGGACCAGGAATCCCGGGAGATCCTTGCCAATTACTTCCGGCGCTACCTGCAATTCGCGCGGGACCACGATGCCGGTTACATCCTCGACAGCCAGACCTGGAAGGCCCACACGCACTGGGCCGAAGACCTCGGCGTGACGGAAAGCGACCTGCGCGAGATCAATCACGGGTCCATCCGCTTTATCAGCGGCCTGCGGGACGAGTTCCCCGGTAGTAGTCCGATCGTCCTCAACGCGGTGATCGGTCCGCGCGGCGACGCCTATGCGCCCGAGCATGATGTGGCAGCACACGAGGCCGAGGACTACCACGCGATGCAGATCGGCTGGCTGGCCGAGACTGAAGCGGACATGGTCACGGCGCTCACATTCACGCAGTCAGACGAGGCGATCGGCGTCGTCAGGGCTGCGTCGGCCGCGGGCCTTCCCGTGGTGGTCTCTTTTACGACGGAAACGGATGGACGGTTGCCAAACGGGGAAAACCTGTCGGACGCGATCCGCGCAGTGGATGACGCGACCGACTCGAAGGCCAGTTACTTCATGGTCAATTGCGCCCATCCTGATCATTTTTCTCATGTGTTGGAGGACGGCGACTGGTCGCGGCGCCTGCGTGGATTGCGATGCAACGCTTCGCGTCGCAGTCATGCGGAACTGGATGAAAGCGAAACGCTGGATGACGGGAATCCGGACGAGTTGGCGGGGCAGTACAGGTCAATGGTCTCCACCTTGCCGTGGGTTAACGTGTTCGGTGGTTGTTGCGGGACCGATTACCGGCATATCGCCAGGATTGCTGACATTGTCGCCGACTAATTGTCCCGACGAACCAGCCGAAAATTCGGAGAAAACCAGATGACGCAGATCCGACGATTCTTGTCCGGGCCTATTCTGACTGTGCTGATCATCATGCTGGGTGTTCCGTCGGTGGGGGTCGCCGAATCGGACACCGTTCAGCCGGCCGCGCTGCGGGTGGCCGACATGTCGAGCCCGCGGGCGACCATCCGGTCTTTCCTTAACGACACGAACTCGATGATCGATGGATGGCGGCGTGGCAGCGCGGACCCGGGCGTTGTCCACGCTTTTTTCCGGGCCACCGAAACGATGGACTTCAGCAACACGGCGCACAGTCATGCCTGGTCCACGCAGACCAAGCGTGTGCTGATGCTCAAGGAGGTCCTCGATCGCATCGCACTCCCGCCATGGGACCGGATTCCCGACAGCGATGAGGTCGATCGAAAGGGGATCGACTCCTGGCGGATACCCGGTTCCCAGATCCGTCTGGAGAGATTGAAGAGCGGTCCTCGAAAGGGCGACTTCGTCTTCTCGGCAGGTACGGTAGAGCGCCTGGATCGCCTGTACCGCTGGTCGAAGCATCTTCCCTATCAGCCGGGGGCGACAGAAGGCGCTTACGAATCGTATATGCAAACCGACGAGACGGTGGAGGCGGAGGGCGGTCGCATACGGCGACGGCTGATGCCCATCGACACCACGAGCCCTCGCTCGACACTCCAGGAGTTTCAACACAGCATCAACCGCGCCTACGAACTGGTTATGGAAGCCGATAGCGGGATGAGTGCGACCCCACCAACCATGACACGGGGCGAGGCCCGCGAGATAGAGCAGACGGCGAACGGCTTCCTGAGGCGCGCCGCGGGGGCGCTCGACTTGAGCACGGTGCCGGCGGCGATACGCACGGACACTGCGGTGGAGGTAGTACTGCAGATCAAGGAGATCCTCGACCGCACCCCCCTGCCATCACTCCAATCTATCCCGGACCTTCGCATGGTATCCAGCTTGCGGGAGTCGCGGAGTGCGGTCGACGCGATCAGGTGGCGACTACCCAATACGGAGATCGAGATCGTCGAGGTCCTGGAAGGTGAGCGGCAGGGTGAGTTCCTGTTTAGTGCCAGGACGATCGGGCGAGTGGGGGGCTGGTACGAGAGTGTTGCCGATCTGCCGTACCGCAGGGAAATCCCCGGACTACCCGCCGAGTTCCACTCGCAGGAACTCTCACCCGGCTTCTTCGAGTTCTACATCTCTACGCCCGGGTACCTGTTACCGGAAACGACGACATTCGGCGCGCTCATCGATAGCCTGCCCGACTGGTCCAAGACGCTGTACGGCGAACAGACGCTTTGGCAGTGGACCGCCTTGTTGATCAGCGTGCTGGTCCTCACGGTCATCGTATATGCCTTGTTTCGATACATCAGGCGACTTGCGTCCCGCCTGCGGGCACCCTGGGGTATCTGGTTGCAGATCGTGGCGCCCTTGCTTGCCGCCGTTGCTGTCGTTGCGACCATCGATTTCATCAATCGGGACCTCAATTTCACGGGCGACTGGTTATTCGGAGTGGTTTCGATTGGCGGCATCATCGTGCTTGCCTTGCAGGCCATGGCCGTCTTCCTGGTTTGCAAGGCCATCGCCGAGTCGGTAGTGCTCTGGAAGCAGACGAACAAGGAGTCCATCGACAAGAGCATGATCCGCATCAGTGGCCGGGTCATAGGATTCTTCGTGGCAACCTACCTGTTTGTCCGGGGAGTGCGCGATCTCGGCGCTGACGTAATCCCGCTTCTCGCAGGTCTCGGCGTCGGCGGCCTGGCGGTGGCGCTGGCGGCGCAGAAGACGCTGGCCAACTTCATCGGCGCCTTGATCCTGTTTGCTAACAAGCCGGTCCGTGAGGGGGATTTCTGCCGCTTCGGCGATCAATTTGGTGTTGTTGAGAGGATAGGTCTGCACTCCACCAGGATCCGAACGCCGGAGCGCAGCGTCATCAGCATTCCGAACGCCGACTTTTCCGAAATGCAACTGGACAACATCGCGGAACGTGATCAACGCCGACTGAAGACCCTCATACAGCTTCGCTACGAGACGACACCGGACCAGATGCGCTTTGTCCTGGTCAGAATCCGCGAGCTGCTATTGGGCCACCCCATGGTGACTCCTGATCCGGCCCGGGCGCGCTTTGTCGGCTATGGCGCCTATTCGAAAGACGTAGAGGTGACGGCCTACGTGAGGTGCAGGGGTCACGACACGTTCCTGGCGGTACAGGAAGACATCCTGCTGCGAATCGAGGATATCGTTGAGAACGCCGGGACCGGGTTCGCCTTCCCGTCACAGACTGCATACCTGGCACGAGACGCGGGACTGGATGACGAGCGAGGGCGACGTGCGGAAACCGAGGTCAGGTCCTGGCGGGAGACCGGCAAGCTGCCGTTCCCTGATTTCCAGAAGGAGGATCGGGACAACCTCGAAGACATCATCGACTACCCGCCTAAAGGCTCGCCAGGTAACCCGATCGATCGCGGATCCTGACCCGAAAGCTGGCGCTGCCTTTACGTTTCGATCGGTTGGTCTGCGGCCGCAGCGACAGAACCGCCGAAGTCGATAGATTCGCCCAGGGTATCCAGCACCCCCATGTTCTCCAGGTGCCGGAGTTGCTCCTCCCATGCCATGACGGGCTGGGTCTCGAACCAGGTGGCGAACTCCGGCGGGCAGTCGGCCTCGGCGCACCCTTCACGCTTGTCGTCGAAAACGTCGTCGTTCATCTGTTCATAGATTGCCGGGTCGAGATCGAGGATCTCGCAGATCCTGCACATTAGCTGACCCGGCCGCTCCGTGATCAGATCATATGGAAACACGTGGAACTGACCGTTCCCGAAGGCAGGGCGCCAATTCTCTGCTGTTGTCACATAGTCGTTGCGGACCGCGACCTTGGGTCGTGTCGCCTGTTCGATCGCCCATTTCAGTTTCAGCCGGTCGCGACCGAATCGAAGCTTGCTAGCCCGCCTACGGACCTCCGCCCAGGTGCGATATAGCGGATTGCGCACCAGGTACATGACCTGGACCCTGGGAAACACGGCCTCGATCCCTCTTACGATCCTTGCAGTCAGCCGCGAATATGCCGGCGTGATCTCTCCGACGACGCGCTTGTTCCAGTCAAAATGCTCCAGGTACCAGTCGACTGTCTTGTCGCGATGGCGATTCCAATAGTGGACTTCCTTTTCGTGGTCGCCGTCGCCCGCGCCAGGTTTGAGGAAACCAACATCGGGATGCCTGGACAACCAGCGCCACAGCCATGCAGAGCCGGCGCCATGGGCGCCAATGCCTAGGAAGTCGATCTCTCGTCGCTCGTGCATGTGCCGCATCCCCCAGGATTTCGGGGCAGGTTGCCACCCCAAATGTAGCAAGGAAGGGCGGCAATTCAAGGCAATATGTCAAGCCGGGCATCGCGCCCGGCTGCTCAGGTTCGACTTTCAGATCACAGGGTTCACGGACCAGGCTTCGGTCGTCTCGACGCCGCTGTCGCTGGCAATGACAAGGACGTCCGCCGGCCGTCTTGCGAACAGACCGACCGTTACGACGCCTGCCAGTTGATTGATTTCAGTTTCCATCTTCAGCGGATCGTCTATCCGTAGTCCATGCACATCCAGGATGTCATTTCCGTTGTCCGTGACGAATCCGTCGCGCCATTCGGGCCGACCGCCCATCTCGACCAATTGGTCGGAGACCAGGGCACGGGCCATGGGTATGACCTCCACGGGCAGGGGAAAAGTGCCGAGCACGGGGACCAGTTTTGTGTCGTCGACGATGCAGACGAACTTGTTGGCCGCTGCCGCGACGATTTTTTCGCGTGTCAGCGCGCCGCCGCCGCCTTTGATTAGCTGCAGTTGCGGGTTCGCTTCGTCGGCGCCGTCGACATAGACATCCATCCTTCCTATTTCAGCGAGATCGAACACCGGAATCTCGTGATCGCGCAACCGTTTGGTTGACGCTTCTGAACTGGAGACCGCCCCGGCGATTCTGTCTCTGATCTCCGCCAGCGCATGGATAAAGAAATTGACCGTTGAACCGGTCCCAACACCGACGATAGTCCCTGTTTCCACAAAGCGGATCGACTCGCTCGCCGCCGCCGCTTTCTTCTCGTCCTGATTCATCTTTCCCCCGAGTACCGTCTTGTACGCCATCGCAAAAAAAAGAACCGGGCCGCCCACAGGACGACCCGGTTCTCCACAGATCAGCGTATTTCTGGCCTATTTTTTGGCTGCACGCTTCCTGGTGGCTTTCTTCTTGGCGGCCTTCTTGCGTGCCGGCGCCTTCTTCCTGGCGACCCGCTTCTTCGCAGCTTTCTTCTTGGCAGCCTTCTTGCGTGCCGGTGCCTTCTTCTTGGCGACCCGCTTCTTCGCAACCTTCTTCTTCGCAGCCTTCTTGCGTGCCGGTGCCTTCTTCTTCGCTACCCGCTTCTTCGCGGTGACTTTCCTGGCGGTGACTTTCTTCTTCGCGGTGACCTTCTTCTTACGTGCAACCGCTTTCTTCTTCGTCGTAGCCTTCTTTCTCGACGCAGCCTTCTTCGCCATCACAGTCTCCGTGGTTGGGGGTTGCGAACGAGTATATACAACAGTGTCGAAATATCCACCAACTGGAAATGCTCTGGCACTGCATCAAAAACACTATGTGCGTAGGGGTTCCCGCGATTGCGAAAATCACCTTGCGGGTGTTTGTCGTGCGTCCGTAAATGGCGTCGCTTCTGTTGCGCCTGTCGGGTGGCTCAGACTATCGACAAGATGAAGTCCCAGTGTGCTTTGTCCACGGGCATGACCGACAATCTGTTGCCGCGGCGGAGTAGTACGAAATCTTTCAAACTACTGTCTGCATAGGACTTCAGCTCCTTGAGCGACACAGTCCTCGGCAGTTTCTTCTTCATCTTGATGTCCACCATGAACCATCGTGGATTAGCCGGATCGCTCTTGGGGTCGAAGTGCTTGTCGTTCGGGTCAAACGCTGTGTGGTCGGGATAGGACTCGCTGTTAACGGTCATGATTCCAACGATGCCAGGTTCCTTGCAGTTCGAGTGATAGAAAAAAACCTGGTCGCCAATGCGCATTTTGTCGCGCATGAAGTTGCGTGCCTGGTAGTTGCGAACACCGTCCCAGTGTTCGGTCTGGTTCGGCATGGTAGCCAGGTCGTCGATACTGAATTCTTCCGGTTCGGATTTCATTAACCAGTACTGCACACTCTTCTCCTCATGTTCGAAACTGTCAGGCTTTGCCTCGATGGACGCTACGTTCAGTAGCGATCCATGTCAGGGGTACGTCCCATGACTCGTTTTCGAGAGCGTCCGTCTTCTGAAACTCGTACGCGACGCCGACCAGAATCGGACGCTGCATGCTTCGTTGTGCGAGGAAGGCGAACCGCCGGTCATAATAACCACCTCCCATGCCCAGCCGGTTGCCCGATTCGTCGAACGCGACCAGCGGCACCAGCACCAGGTCGAGAGAAGACGCAGGAACAAGTCGGCGATCCGCTCTCAGTGGTTCCAGGATTCCATACGCATTGCGTCGCATCGGTATGCCCGGCGACCACTCTGCGAACTGCATATCAGGATGGTCACGCCGGTCAACGACCGGTAATGCCACACGCTTCTTGCGCGCCAGTGCCGCTGCCATTAGCGGCCTGACGTCGATCTCACCGTCAGAGGGGTGGTAGGCGGCGATACGGCGTGCACGCCGGAAGCAACTCAGGCGCTGTACCTGGTTGCACAACTTGAGCGCCGCGACGAGCCGCGCACGATCAGACAGCGCATTACGCTGGATTCGAAAGTGTTGTCGCAACGCAGCACGGGACACGGTCATCTGGGAAGGGCATTCGTCCAAAGCAGGGATGGCGCCTCCCGCCTGTGCCGTTATGGGCGCTTGCTCTCGATCCAGAGCAATAAGGTGGGGCCTGCCGTGGCACTTAAGGCTTTCCGCCAGAACGCGGTCATGCACAGTTCCGCCGACAGAACTTGGCCCCTGGGTTGGTCATTAGGGACGAGAGGTTCTCGGCCCACATCGAACACCGCAGGAGGCGCCGATTACAGTGTAAGCGATCGGCGGCTACCTTCCTATTGGTCATTGACGGGGCCCGGCAACGGGCCGTGGCTTACAGCTCCAGCTGCTTGCCGGACTCGAGTGCCGATTCGACACGCTCTCGCATCGACTTGAGGCGCAGCCCCCAGTCGGAATCGAGCAATTCTTCTCGATTGCGATTCTTGAGCAGGTCATTGGACAGGTTCAGTGCCGCCATGACGGCGATCCTGTCGAGACCCACGACTTTCCCCGAGTCACGGATCTGCCGCATCTTCGCATTGAGGAATTCTGCCGAGTTGAGAAGGTCGTTCCTCTCGCTTGCCGGACAGGAGAATTGGTATTCCTTCTCCAGGATCCGCACGCTGACTTGCGCTACGCTCATCGTTAGCTACCGTGCTCCATTGCCTTCAGTCGCCCTATCATCGCCTCGACACGCGCTCGTACCTGCTCGTTCTTCTGCAGCAGCGTTGCGCGCTCAGCCATCAGGAGGTCCTGACGCTGTTTCAGCGATTCATTCTCTTCTTTGAGTTCGCCACACACGGTGACGAGTTCATCCATTCGACTTTCCAGCCTCTTCAGCTCGGATTCGAAGGCATGCATCTGATTATCACTCATGTGGAAAATAGTACGTGTTGGCCGCAATGCCGGTCAATGTAAATCTGCGTAAACACAGGCGTTTGGCTGCCGCTCGCGCCAACGAGGACCAACCAGCATGTATCGGTCGAGGTCCCGGCAGACTGCCGGCGCCGCCCGCTGCCGGTTCAGGCATGAAATAATAGCGCCGCGGGTTTGACCAGGACCCGCCGCCTGAAACTGCCCAGCGACGGAGGGAGACCATTGCCACTGCCCGACTACCAGGAATTGGAAGACGCCCTGACAGGTGATCAGGGGGCCGCGGCTGAAACCCATGGCACCTTGTGCGGCTTGTTATGCACCGCCAGCGATGACCTGCCCGAGAGCTGGATCCGAAATACACTGGCTGACAGTGCGGGCGACGTTGCACTTGTCGATGACGAAACAAACGCGCAACTCAAAAGTCTTTACGAGGCGACCCTGGATGCCTTGCAGGGCGAGGATATGTCTTTCGCGCCTTTCCTGCCGGATGACGGAGCCGAAATTTCCCTGCGGGCCGATGCCATTGGCCGCTGGTGCCAGGGCTTCCTCTACGGCCTGGCAGTTCGCGGCTTGAGGAAGTTCGATGATCTGCCAGCGGATATCCGCGAACTGCTGGAGGACTTCTCCGAAATCAGTCGTGCGAGTTACGACGCCGGTGACGACGAACAAGAGGCCGAAGCGGCCCTGACGGAAGTGGTGGAATACGCGCGTGTCGGGGTACAGCTAATATTCGACCAACTCAACCCGCCGATGCCAAAAAGGACGATCGATAGCCAATGAACCAAAAGGAATTCGCGCGCAGGCGCAAGCAACTCATGCGGATGATAGGCAAAGGAGGGATCGCGATTCTCCCCGCCGCCCCTACGCGGGTTCGCAATCGCGACACGGACTATCCCTACCGCCAGGATAGCGACTTCCTGTACCTGACCGGGTTCGAGGAACCCGAGTCTGTGGCCGTCCTGATCCCGGGCAGAGACCACGGTGAGTATGTCGTTTTCTGTCGGGACAGGGATGCCAAGATGGAGACCTGGCATGGTCGCCGCGCCGGACCAGAAGGGGTTGTGGAAAGACACGGCGCAGATGACGCGTTTCCCATTTCGGACATTGACGACATCCTGCCCGGCCTGCTCGAGCAGAGTCAGCGTGTCTATTACACGATGGGAGCACATCCGGACTTCGATGCGCGATTGATGGGCTGGGTCAACGGCTTGAGAGCCCAGGTCGGCGCTGGCCGGCACACACCGCACGAGTTTGTGGCGCTTGATCACTTGTTGCACGACATGCGCTTGTACAAGAGCAGGGCAGAGTCTGCGGCAATGCGTAAGTCCGCCAGGATTGCTGCCGCCGCGCACTGCCGCGCCATGCAGCTTTGCAGGCCGGGCATGATGGAATACGAGGTCGAGGCCGAATTTCTGCATGAATTCCGGCGTCACGGTACCGTGCCTTCGTACCATCCCATCGTTGCCGGTGGCGAGAATGGCTGCATATTACATTACACGGAAAACAACCAGAAGCTGAATGACGGCGACCTGCTGCTCATCGATGCGGGATGCGAATATGACTTCTATGCCTCGGATATTACGAGGACCTTTCCTGTCAATGGTCGCTTCAGCGCAGCCCAGAGGTCGATATACGACGTCGTCCTCGCGGCCCAGCTGGCAGCCATCGACAAGGTGCAACCAGGTAATCATTGGGACGAGCCGCATCTTGTGCAGTGCGGGCAATCGCACAGGGTCTGGCGAAGCTGGGCATTCTGAAAGGTCGACTTCCCACACTACTGAAGAACGAAGCCTACAAGCCGTTCTACATGCACCGGACAGGTCATTGGCTGGGGGTCGATGTACATGATGTGGGCGATTACAAGGTCGGCGATGAATGGCGCGTCCTTGAGCCAGGTATGGTGTTGACCGTCGAACCCGGTATCTACATCCCCAGCGGGACGAAGGGTGTCGCCAAGAAATGGTGGGGGATCGGCGTACGCATCGAGGACGATGTGCTGGTGACGCGTGACGGCTGCGAGGTGTTGAGCCGTCACGTGCCTAAGGACGCAGCGGAGATCGAGGCGCTGATGGCGGCGGCCTGATTGTCATGAGGTCGGGCGAGACAAGGGATCACTACGATGTACTGATCGTCGGGGGTGGCATGGTAGGCGCGTCACTCGCCGTTGCACTGGCTCCCTTGCCGCTCTCGATCGCCGTCATCGAGGCCTGGCCGCATCGAAGCGACTCTCAGCCCAGCTACGACGACCGGTCCACTGCAGTGGCAGCGGGCAGCCGCAGGATCTTCGAAGCCATGGGCTGCTGGGACGCGATCGCTGCCGATGCAACGGCGATTGGCAAGATCCACGTCTCAGACCGCGGTCGATTCGGGTTCACGCGTCTCGACAGTGACGAGTATGACGTCGAAGCGCTCGGCTATGTCGTAGAGAACCGTCGGCTAGGCGAGGTGTTGTGGCGTTTGTTGAATAAGGCCGGGAACATCGACCTGATCGTCCCGGGGACCGTTGTCGCAGTGGATCAGGGTGAGCACGGCGAGCGGGACGCGAGCGTGGCAGTGGAGCAGGAGGGGCAGCCCGGCAGAAAGATCTCTGCGTCGCTGGTCGTTGCGGCTGATGGTGCACGTTCCAGGGTTCGTGAGCTCGTTGGACTGACGAGTTCGACTTGGGAATACGGACAGACTGCCGTCATCGCCAACGTTTCCACGACGATTCATCACGATGGCGCCGCATTCGAGCGCTTTACCGCGAGCGGACCCCTGGCATTGCTGCCGATGACGGAGGGACGCTGTTCCCTGGTGTGGACCTTCGCACCGGACGCGGCCGATCGCGTCCTGACACTGGGCGATGACGAGTTTCTGGATCAGCTGCAAACAAGCTTCGGTTATCGACTGGGTCGTTTCTCCCAGGTCGGGAAGCGTGCAGCCTATCCGCTGGGTCTGACCCGAGCCCATGCCCAGGGCACTGGACGGGTGCTGCTGATCGGCAATGCATCGCACGGTATTCATCCCGTCGGTGGGCAGGGATTTAACCTGGGACTGCGGGACGTAGCGACGCTCGCCGAAGTGCTGGCGTCCGCAGTCGGCGATGGCATCGATCCCGCTGATCCCCATGTTATCGATCGCTACGTAGAGTGGCGCCGGCCCGATCACCAGGGAATCATGGCCCTGACTGACTCGATGATCAGGGTGTTCACCAACCCGTTGGGGCCGGTCAAGGCGGCTCGCGCCCTGGGATTGATCGGGCTGGACCTGGTCCCGCCGATCAAGGACCAGTTCGCGAGGCGAACAATGGGAATGCACGGGCGGTTGCCCAGAATGGCCCGTGGAATGCCCCTGTCATGAGTCGTCGCTGCGATTTGCTCGTTGTCGGCGGCGGCATGGTGGGGTCGGCCCTGGCAGCGCTGGTCGCGGAACGCGAGCCGGACATGGCGATCGTTGTCGTCGAGGCGAAGCCGCCTGCAGCATTCGAACCCGGTGGACCATATGGCATCCGCGTTTCGGCGATTTCTACGGCGTCGAAACGCATCCTGACGGCCTGTGGCGCCTGGTCGCGTATCGAGCCGATCCGGGTAAGTCCGTACCGGGAGATGCGGGTGTGGGATGCGTCAGGGCCCGCCGGCGGTCATGGTGCTATCCACTTCGATAGCGCAGAGATCGGTACCGCCGATCTGGGGCATATCGTAGAGAACGACCTGATCCAGTGGGGCCTGCGTGAGCAGATTCGTGAGTTACCGTCCGTAAAATGGCTGGCGCCAGCGGCCATTGCCGACCTGGCACCGGAACGCGATGTCACAACCGTGAGTCTGGCAGACGGGCGCCGCATCCAGGCGCGCCTGGTTGTCGGTGCCGACGGGGCAGGGTCGAGGAGCCGCCAGCTCGCCGGAATCGAAACCGGCGGCTGGGCCTATGAGCAGCACGCTGTAGTCGCTCATGTCACAACTGCGCAACCTCACGAGGAGGTTGCCAGGCAACGATTCCTGCCGACAGGACCGCTGGCATTTCTGCCGCTTGTCGATGGTCGTTGCTCGATCGTCTGGTCAACAACGCCGGATGAAGCCGGGGCGCTCGTCGCAATGCCGGAAGCCGATTTCCTGGCACGGCTCACGGAAGCCTCGGATGCCGTACTGGGCGAGATACAGGCATGCGGCCATCGGGCCTCGTTCCCCCTGCAGCTGCGGTTCGCACGTCGCTACACTGATCAGCGATTCGCCCTGATCGGAGACGCGGCGCACGCGGTACATCCGTTGGCCGGTCAGGGTGTCAACATGGGATTTCTCGATGCAGCCAGCCTGGCGGAGACGTTGTGCCATGCGGTGGAGACCGGCAGGGATCCGGGAGATGCAGCAGTTCTTAGACGTTACGAGAGATGGCGCAAGGGTGAGAATCTGGCGACGCTGTTGAGCTGTGACGCGATCGGCCGTTTATTCAGCAACGATCGGGAGTTACTGAAGGTCACGCGGCGAATGGGGCTTTCACTCGTCAACGCAGCTCCGCCGCTCAAGAACCAGTTTATCCGCAGGGCAATGGGCCTCGTCGGGGACCTGCCACGTGTAGCTCGTACAAGCTGAGCCGCAGAATGCCCGCCGCGCTTCCGGTTTGCCGATTCGTTCGGCGACCGCTAATGTCAACGATATGGAGTATTGACTGGGTGCAGGCGCGCCGGTGGCGACGCCGGATGGAGTGACGGATGCCAACGACAGAACTGGGCAGGCTGCTGGAAGAACTCGAGAGCGAGATCGGCGAGGGCGGCCCGCTGGATGATGCAGATCGCGAGGCGCTCGGCGAACTTCAGGGGAGAATCGCGGCAGTGTTGGCGACCAGCGACGAAACGACCGAGACCGACGCCAGCAGCCTCAGCGAGCCCATCGCCGATTATGTCGATCGATTCGAGGCGTCGCACCCGACGCTGACCATGACTCTCGGGCGCATCATGGACGCGCTCAACAAGCTCGGAATCTGAACCTCTATGACGGACCTGTTTTGCCAGTCGCCGCCGCGGCTGGGCAATCAATACGATACTGATCGCGTACTCCGATCGATCGTCCGTCGCCGTTTCGCCGAGTGCCTGTCCGATGTCGAACAACCCCTGCGCGAGATGGGTGAACTCGCGGGTGTCGAGCTGTACTCGATGCAGGTCGAAGACCGGCTCAATGAACCGCGCCTGACGCAATGGGATCCCTGGGGGAATCGTATCGATCGGATCGAGTTGTCCCCGTTATGGCGTCGGGTGGAGCCGCTGGCCGCTGAATTCGGGCTTGTCGCCACTGGCTACGAGCAGGAGTTCGGCGCCAGTTCGCGCTCGTTGCAGTTTGCGCTTGCTTACCTGTTTCACCCGTCTTCCGACGTCTACACCTGCCCGCTGGCCATGACGGACGGCGCGGCGGCAACGTTGAACGAGTCCGGAAACATGGCGTTGATAGACCATGCCGTGCCACATCTGGTGTCCCGCGATCCCGCGTTTTTCTGGACCAGTGGTCAATGGATGACCGAAGCAATCGGGGGCTCCGACGTCGGCGCCAGCGAGTCGATAGCGGTTCAGGCATCGGAAGACGAATGGCAAATCTCGGGGCGCAAGTGGTTCACGTCCGCCGCCACCTCGCAGATCGCCCTGACACTGGCCCGTCCGCAGGGAAATCCGGAGGGCGGTCGAGGCCTGGCGCTCTTCTATCTCGAGACCCGAGACGACGACGGGCAGATGAATGGGATCACGGTTGCCCGGCTCAAAGACAAACTTGGTACTCGCAAGGTGCCGACCGCCGAACTCCTGCTCGACAAGACGAGGGCGCGCATGGTCGGTGAGCCTCGCAACGGTGTTCGACAGATCGTGCCGATGTTGACCATGACCAGAACGTGGAACAGCGTCTGCGCGGCTGCAACCATGCGCAGAGGACTCGCGCTGGCCAGCGACTACGCGCAGCGCCGCCAGGCCTTCGGTGTCTCCCTGGCCGAGCAGCCATTGCACCTGGATACGCTGGCGGGTCTCCAGGCCCGGACCGCGGGCGCCACGCTGATGTGTTTCAGGCTCACGGACCTGATTGGCGCTCGTGAAACTGACGGACTCTCCGAGGCCGACGATGAACAACTGCGTGTGCTGAGCTCATTGACGAAGCTGACCACGGCGCGACAGGCCGTCGCGGTGAGCAGCGAGATCCTGGAGGCATTCGGCGGGGCGGGCTACGTAGAGGACACGGGTTTGCCGGTCCTGTTGCGCGATGGCCAGGTGTTGCCCATCTGGGAAGGCACGACCAATGTGCTTGCTTTGGATCTGTTGCGGGCGATCGAGGACATTGGCGGAATCGACGCGTTGCTTGTCTTCATTCGGGAGTGCGCGTCGCTGGTCTCGGACAAGGGTCTTGCCGAGATCGGCGAGAAGGCAGTGAAAGTTGCCGCCGGCGCGGATACCTGGTTGCGAAAGTGCGCCGACTCCGGCGATCCCCGTTCGATGCAGGCGGGGGCGAGGCGGTTCGCACTCAGTCTCGGCCATGCGGTGCAGCTGGCGCTCTTGTGCGAACAGGGCCAATGGGCATTGGATCATGAGAACGATGGCCATCTGGCCGATTGTGCGAAATTGCTGGCCGCGCAGGCGATCGAACCACCCGACTCGGTGGACCTCGACAGGATTGCCAGGGTGGCGATGAACCCGGGTAGCCGATGATCGCTGTCCGGACCACGATCGTAAGTCACGTGGTCCGCGCCGTGGCCGTCCTGGGCCTCATGATCGTTCTGCTGGCGTGTCCGCCCGTCCGGGCTGACTCGGTCGAAACCAGTGGCGACATCCTGCGGGTGGCGATCCCGGCCGCCGCGTACGGTCTTGCCTGGCACAGAGACGACAGGGTCGGCCAAAAGCACTTCGTGCTGGCGATGGCGGGCACCGTGGCCAGCACCTACCTGCTGAAGAAGACGATCGACAAGAACCGTCCCAATGGGGACGACGAGGCGTTCCCCTCGGGCCATGCCGCAACCGCATTCTCAGGCGCTTCATTCATTCACCGACGCTACGGCTTCCGCGAGTCGATTCCCTGGTATCTAGCGTCTGCCTACGTGGGGTGGACCCGGGTCGACGCCGATGAGCATGACGAGATCGATGTGCTGGCCGGCGCGGCCCTGGCGACGGCCTGGAGCTGGTGGCTCGTAGAACCCCGTGAATCGGCGACCGTCACGCCGATCATCTCCCGGGACAGCGTCGCGATCCGATTCGCCTATCGCTGGTGAGCTGGAATCAGGGCGAATCGCCCGGCAGGTCGACTGCTCTAGAACAACGCGTCGATCTTGGCGGCACAGATGAAATCGTTCTTCGACAAGCCGCCTATCGCATGGGTCGAATAGCGGACCATGCAGTGGCCCCAGCCGACCTCCATGTCCGGATGGTGATTCTCTGTCTCCGCGACCCAGGCGACGGCATTGACGAACGCGATCGTGCGCACGAATCCCTTGAAATGGAAGTCCTTGTGGATCTCCGTCCCGTCCTCTGTCAGGCTCCAGTCCTCGTCGAGATGCTGCATCATCTCTTGTGCCTCGGACTTCGCCAGAGGATCCACCCCGCCTTCGCAAGGTTCGCACGATTGCCTGGTGAGATCGCTCATGTCTGTTCTCCCGTGTTCTCGCCCGCCTTCGGCGGATAGCTCCTGGCCACGTAATCTTCGACCAGGTCCTGAAATTCCGTGGCGATCGTTTCGCCCTTCAGCGTGACCGTCTTGCGCCCATCCTCGTAAACCGGCGCGACAGGGCGTTCCCCTGTCCCCGGCAGACTGATCCCGATATTTGCATGCTTGCTTTCACCGGGTCCGTTGACGACGCAACCCATGACGGCCACGGTCATTTCCTCGACTCCGTCCCGCTGTGCCCGCCACTCGGGCATCCTATGACGGATGTGATCCTGGATGGTCTGGGCCAGTTCCTGGAAGAACGTGCTTGTTGTCCTCCCGCAACCCGGGCAGGCGATCACCATCGGCGTAAACGAACGCAGCCCCATCGTCTGGAGAATCTCCTGGCCGACGATCACCTCGCGCGTTCTGTCGCCGCCTGGCTCCGGGGTCAGCGATATGCGAATCGTGTCGCCGATGCCCTGCTGTAGCAGCACCGAGAGCGCCGCTGTGGATGCGACGATCCCCTTCGAACCCATGCCGGCCTCGGTCAGACCGAGGTGCAGCGGGTAGTCGCATTCGCCGGCGAGGGTGCCATACACGGAAATGAGATCCTGTACCCCGCTCATCTTGCACGACAGGACGATCCGGTCGTGGCCGAGACCCAGCTCCTCGGCACGTCGCGCACTCTCTACGGCTGACACGACCATCGCCCGGTGCACGACCTCCCTGGCGTCCAATGGATCGTCGCTCGAAGAATTCTCATCCATCAGGCGCGTGAGCAGGTCCTGGTCCAGGCTGCCCCAGTTCACGCCGATCCTCACTGGCTTGTCATGCTCGCAGGCAACTTCGATCATCGCCGCGAATTGCGGGTCGCGTTTGCTGCCGCGCCCTACATTGCCCGGATTGATACGGTACTTGCCTAGTGCCGCGGCACAGTCGGGGTGCCGGGTCAGGAGCTTGTGGCCGTTAAAGTGAAAATCGCCGACCAGCGGAGCGTTGACGCCCATCTCGAGCAGACGATCCCGTATCACCGGAACGGCCTTCGCCGAATCTTCGTTGTTGACGGTGATCCGGACCAGCTCGGATCCGGCCCTGGCCAGGGCGGCGCACTGGCTCACGGTCGCTTCAATGTCTGCGGTATCCGTGTTCGTCATCGACTGGATAACGATCGGAGACGTGCCACCGATGCAGATGTGATCGACCGCCACAGCAACCCTGTGGCGGCGCTGGACGATATGCTCGGAACTACTCATGAGATGCCGCTAAGCCCCTTCGCGAAGGAGTCAGATAATACTCCATGCGGGGCTATCTGGCGGCCTGAGCGGTCTCTATCCACGCCTGCGTGTTGGATCGCATGAGCGCCAGTGGAACCTGGCCGTGAGCCAGAAGTTGATCATGGAAAGCGCGAATATCGAACGCATCGCCCAGAGCCTGTTCCGCTTCCCGGCGCAGAGTCTTGATCTCCAGCTCGCCGATCTTGTAAGCCAGCGCCTGACCCGGCCACGCGATATATCGATCGATTTCGTTGACGATGTCCGCCTCGGTCTTGGCCGCGTTGGCCTTGAAGTAGTCGATGGCCTTCTGCCGGTCCCAGCCCATTGCATGGATGCCCGTATCGACAACCAGCCGGACCGCGCGCCACATCTCGTAGGTCAGTTGGCCGAAGCGTGAGTACGGATCCTTGTACAGACCGAGTTCGCCTCCGAGGCTTTCGGTATACAAAGCCCATCCTTCGCTGAATACCGTCAGATAGCCATGCCGGCGGAAGGCCGGCAGATCGCGCTTCTCCAGCGTCAACGCGCTTTCCAGGTGATGCCCCGGCATCGCCTCATGAACTGTCAATACTTCGATCTCGTACTTTGGGCGCACCTCGGGCCGGTACAGATTGACGTAGTAGTAACCGGCTCTGCTGCCGTCCTCGGCCGGCCCGTTGTAGTAGGCCGTCGTCGTGTGCGGCGCAGTCTCGGCCGGGATCGGTATGACACCATAGGGCATCCGTGGCAGGTGTCCGAAGAGATGCACGAGTTCGGGATCGATGCGCTTCGAGGTTGCGAGGTAGGCCTCGTAGAGCTCCTCGGGCGTGTCGTAGTAGAACTGGGGATCCGTGCGCAGGAAATGCAGGAATTCGTCGAAGCTGCCTTCGAAACCGGACTCATCTATTGCGGTCGCCATCTCCTCGCGAATCCGGGCCACCTCGGCAAGACCCATGTCGTGAATCTGCTGGGCCGTGAGCCGGGTGGTCGTGAAGTAATGAATCCGGCTGGCATAGAACTCGGCTCCGCCCGGCTCCGACGACAGTCCGTAGCTGGTCCTCGCTGCCGGCAGGTATTCAGTCGTGAGGAACACCTTGTAGCGCTGAAAGGCTGGAACGACGGAATCCTCCATTGCGGCGGCGCCGCGTTTTCGTAAAGCATCCTGGTGTCGTTCCGGGATCGAATCCGGCATGCGGTCGAACGGGTCGAAAAACGGGCTGGACGTTGGGTCGTCGACAACCAGGTTGCTCACCTGGTCCAGGATGCGCTCCACGATGATCCGCGGAGGCACTATCCCCTCATCGGCGCCTTGACGCAGGAGGATAATCGACTGGTCGACATAGTCGACGAATCGTTCGAGACGCATTGCCCATTGCTCGAAGTCGATTTCCTGCTCCATCCGGATCTTGTTGGCGAGGTCGAAACGGGTATGCAGCCCCCGGCGGGCATTGAGTGGCTCGGACTGGCTACCCTGGTAGACCACCTGTCTGCCTGCAGCATGGATGTCGAGCCGATTCTGCAGGCGTCGCCGGAACAGGTCGTAATTAACGCGGTCGCTGTCAGACAGTCGCTGCGGGTCGATGGTCGCCAGTTCCTCCAGTGCTTCGACGTCCGCTTCGTGACTCTTGCGCACGGCGCCCCGGCTGAGGTCGGGCCAACGATCGTTGAAGCGCAGATCACCCTGTACGGAAGCCGTGTGCGGATGTTCGCGCAAATAGCGCTCCCACTGACGATCGATCAGATCATTGAGCCTCGCTGCTTCAGTGTCGCCGGTTGTGCTTTCCGCCCGCCCGTCGGACAGAGGAACGCAGAGGAGGAGCAATAGAATCAGGGCGGCAGATCGCATGGCCTTGTCCGCAGTGTCGGAAGGAGCGACGCATGTTCTACGTTCCGTCCGCACAGGGCAAATCCATGTATGGAGCCGCCTCGCGGCTTGGGCTATCATTCGCCGTTCCAATGAACTGACCTTGCCGGAGAGAATCTGTCCCGACCAGCGACAGATCGCCGAAGGCGCAACCAGCCCGGAAACGCTCAGGCAAAAGGACGGCGAGGTCGAAGTTGGCTCTGGAGAGCGGCCGCGAAGGCGGTCCACCGAAGGTGACTGGCGATCGATCGAATTGAGATCGCCGAATCTCTCAGGTTTCAGGACAGAGGGGCGGCGGGGAAGCGACCTCGCCGCTTTTTGTGCTTGAAATATGACCGGAGAGGGACGCAGGGGAGCCCGGAGACACCATGCCTGACAAGACACCATTGCATGAAGCCCACGTGGCGCTAGGCGCGCGGATGGTCGATTTCGGCGGCTGGGACATGCCAGTCCATTACGGGTCACAGGTCGATGAGCACAATGCCGTCCGTGGCAAGGCCGGTATGTTCGACGTGTCACATATGACCGTGGTCGACATCGAGGGC
>CAJIAD010000423.1_pt1 | contig 32652 bp, 26 predicted proteins | sample 9198981 | NCBI WGS metagenome assembly CAJIAD01 (sample SAMEA7708274, study PRJEB35096) | sediment metagenome | biome: marine neritic benthic zone biome [ENVO:01000025]; feature: sediment [ENVO:00002007]; material: shallow marine sediment [ENVO:03000034] sea grass bed [ENVO_01000059] ...
GATGACGACGGCAACGTCGTGCTGATCGACGAAGCGCTGACACCGGATTCCTCCCGCTTCTGGCCAGCACACAGTTACAAGCCGGGGATCAGTCCGCCGAGCTTCGACAAGCAGTACGTGCGTGACTACCTCGAGACTCTGGACTGGGACAAGAAAGCGCCCGGACCGAAAATACCGGCAGAGGTCATGCAGCGCTCCGCCGACAAGTACCAGGAGGCGCTCCGGTTGCTGGCAGGCGCCGCCGTCGCCTGACGCCCCGCGTCCGGCATCAGCATGGTGGGCCGGGCATGACCCGGCCCAGCCTTGCCACCACCTGTGACTTCTGCAAGGCTGTTCGGGCCTTGGGTTATGGGGGGCAACAATGAGCGACGTCCTTAATGTGCGCGTGGAGCAGTTTCTCTGGAATCCGCCCCCCGGTCTCAGGAAGGGTGCGGGTCGCTTGCTGCTGGTTCCCTTGCGCTACCTGTATGCCCTGATAAGGGACGTCGCGACCGGGCAGCTCAACCTGCGGGCCATGAGCCTGGTCTATACGACCCTCTTGTCGATCGTTCCGCTGATCGCCTTCAGTTTCTCGGTACTCAAGGGCTTCGGCTTCCACCGCCAGGTAGAGCCTTTGCTCTATCAATTCCTCGAACCCCTGGGCGAGAAAGGTGTAGAACTCACCGACCAGGTCATCGGTTTCGTTGACAACGTCAAAGGCGGTCTGCTCGGCGGCATCGGCTTACTGGTGCTGCTCTACACCGTCATTTCGATGATCCAGAAGATTGAAGCGGCCTTCAATTACATCTGGCACGTCGAGCGTTCGCGTTCCCTGGCGCGACGATTCAGCGACTACATCAGCGTACTTCTTATCGGGCCAATCCTGATGGTCGCGGCCATGGGCATGATCGCCACGTTGTCGTCCTACACGATGGTTCAGGAGCTCAGCTCCATCCCAACGGTCGGCGACACGCTGATTCTCGCCGGCCGGGTGACCCCGCTGCTACTGATCTCCTTCGTGTTTGCGTTCGTCTATGCGTTCGTGACCAACACCCCGGTGCGATTGACCTCGGCTGCAGTCGGCGGTATCTGCGCCGGGATCATGTGGACGGTGGCCGGTCGGCTGTTTGCTGCTTTCGTGGTCGGATCGACCCGATATGCCGCCATCTACACGAGTTTCGCCGTCGTGATCATTGCCCTTATCTGGCTCTATGTCGGCTGGCTCGTCCTGATGCTTGGTTCCCAGATCGCGTTCTATCACCAGCATCCCGAGTACCTTAAAACCGGACGTCGCAAGATCATCCCGACCGGCAGCAAACGTGATGCACTGGCACTCGAACTTCTGATACGGGTCGGCCGCGCGTTCCTCAACGGACCGACGACCAAGGACGTCAACGACCTGGCGACTGATATAGGGGTGCCCGGTACGACACTCGGGCAGGTTTCCCGCGCGTTGGAATCTGCCGGGCTGTTGACGACCAGCCAAAACGGCGCTCTTGTTCCCGGCCGCGACCTGGGATCGACCACACTGAGTGATGTCTTCAAGGCGCTGCGGGAGCCGGACGATCAGACCGCGCTGGATTTACGCCGTATCGAACCCGGCATCGACGCCTTGCTTGGGGATGTCGAGGACTATGTCGGTGAGAACCTGGGTGGCAGGACCCTGCGAGACTTCATCGTCGACGAAGGTGCCGGCGCCGGAGAAAAGGCCTGATTTAGTCACCCGCGATCGTCATCTCGTTGACCAGGATCGAACCAGTGCGGATTCCGCCACGGTCATCGACGTCCTTGCCGATCGCCACGATATCCCGGTACATTTTTTTCAGATTGCCGGCGATCGTCAGCTCCGTCACCGGATAGGCGATCTCGCCGTTCTCTACCCAGAACCCCGAGGCCCCGCGTGAGTAGTCTCCGGTAACACCATTGACGCCCTGCCCCATGAGTTCATTCACTATGAAGCCTGTCCCCATCTCCCTCATGAGCTCATCGAGGGTTGCGTCACCGTGTGACACGACCAGGTTGTGCAAGCCGCCGGCGTTGCCGGTGGTTTGGAGTCCCAGGCGCCGCGCCGAGTAACTGCTCAACACATATGACTCCAATACACCGTCGCGAACCAGGTCCCGATCACGAGTGGCGACACCTTCGTTGTCAAAGGGAGCGCTGCCCTGCGCCCCTGGAATGTGCGGTCGTTCGACCATGCTGACAAAATCCGGAAACACGGGGGATCCCGCTGCATCCAGCAGAAATGACGCCTTGCGATACTGACTGGTCCCCCTGATTGCCGCAACGAAGTGCCCCAACAGACCGCGTGCCTGGTCCGCAGGAAACAGTACCGGCGCCGTCCTTGTAGATATCTTGCGGGCGCCAAGTCGGCGCACCGTCCGTTCGGCCGCACGACAACCAACCGACTCAGCGTCTTCCAACTGCTCGGGGTCCCTGGAACTGGTATACCAATAGTCCCGCTCCATCCCATCGCCATCAGCGGCGACCAGGATACAGCTCAGGGAATGACTGGTACTCGCAAACCCGCCCCGGAAACCATGCGAATTGCCGTAGATCTTCAGCGCTCGACCGGTATGTACCGAGGTGCCGTCGGCATTATTGATGCGGTCATCGAACTGCATGCCGTAGCGCTCGCATTCGACTGCCCGGTCGATCGCCTCTTCCGGGGTCAGGGCCCAGGGATGATCGAGTGACAAATCGGGAATCTCCGTTGCCATCAACTCCGCATCAGCGAGACCCGCGTGTTCATCCCGCGCCGTATATCCTGCGATCGTGCAGGCCTTTGCAACCGTATCTTCGATCGCCTGGTCGCTGAGATCCGAGGTGCTCGCATACCCCTTGCAGCAGTCGAAATAGACTGTGACCGCGAAACTGCGATCACGCTGGTGCTCGAGCGTCTCCACCTCGCCGCGCCTGATCATGACCGAAAGCCCGGTCCCAAGGCTGACGCCGGTCTCGGCCTGGTCGGCACCGCGGTCCGCAGCCTCCTCCAGCGCCTTCGATACCAGCGATTCGAGACGCTGGCGATCGATTCCGAAAGGCGAGGTAGGGCAACTCATTCGGGACACTCCTTTCTGGGCGGGCCGGGGAGTGTATCAGACCGGGCCCGCGTCCGGTTCGGCCGGTGCTATCATCGCCTGCCACCACCCGCAGGGAGCCGACACGAGATGACGGAACGCTCAATGGACATGGACGCCCACTGGATCCGGTCACAGTTTCCGGCGCTGGACAAGGACTGGATATTGTTCGACAACGCGGGCGGGTCAGTGCCGCTCGGTAGCGTCATCGAGCGGGTTGCCGATTACATGGCATCTTGTCCGGTGCAACTCGGTGCAAGCTATCGCCCGTCTGAGGAGGCGGTGGCCAGGCTCGACGATTCACGCAAGGCCCTGGCGCGAATGGTGGGCGCCGCTGGCGATGAACTCGTTTTCGGGGCATCTACCACCAGCCTGATCTGCCGGCTGGCCAGGGCCATGGCGGAAAAACTCCGGCCTGGCGACGAGATCGTTGTCACCGAGGTCGATCACGAAGCCAACATCTCTCCCTGGCGCCGACTGGAATCCCAGGGCGTCCGGATCCGCACCTGGCCACTCAATCGCGACAGCCAGGCGCTGGAGCACCAGGATCTGCTACCCCTGCTCGGGGACAAGACACGCCTGGTGTGCGTCACGCACGCCTCGAACATCCTGGGCGAAGTCGTCGCAGTCGAGGACATTGCAAATGCGGTGCACGCGGTCGGCGGACTACTGTGCGTGGATGGTGTCGCCTACGCGCCCCATCGCCAGATCGATGTTCGAAAATGGGACGTCGACTTTTATGCATTCAGCATGTACAAGGCCTACGGTCCCCATTGCGCCCTCATGTACGGAAAACGCGACCTGTTGCTGGATCTGCCCAATCTGAATCACGACTTCATGAGCCGCGAAGACGTACCGGGCAAATTCGAACTGGGCGCCTTTCCATTCGAACTGATATACGGCGCCGGGGCGGTGCCTGCGTACCTGGACGAACTCGGTCGTCGCATGGATAACTCTGTCGACACCGCGGCATCTGCCTACCGGGCGATCGGCGAGCAGGAGTTCGCACTCAGCGCGCGGCTGCTGAACTACCTGTCGGGACGCGCGGACGTCACCATACACGGCTCCCGGGATGCGACCGAATCGCGGCTGCCGACGATCTCATTCTCGATTAGCGGCCGCCGCTCTTCCGAGATTCCGCCCTTCTGCGATAGCGACGGAATCGGGATTCGCTGGGGACATTTTTACGCACCGCGGCTGATCGATGCTCTCGGGCTGACCGAGCGTGACGGCGTCATCCGCGTGTCAATGGTTCACTACAACACGATCGAGGAAGTCGACCGGCTGATCGAAACGCTGGAACGGAAGACGGTCTGACTAGTCCGGGACTGGCCGCGCGAGGACCAAAATGGATCGGGTTAGCAAGTCGAAACGAAAGAAGGACAGCCTGCACAGGCAGGCCCTCGGCGAGGCGTTGATCGAACTGCGCGAAGAGGAACTTGGAAGCCTGGACCTGCCGGACCGACTCGCGGATGCCGTGCGGCAAGCGCGCGAGATGCACCAACATGGCGCGCTGAAGCGCCAGAAGCAGTACATCGGCCGCTTGATGCGAGACATCGACATCGAGCCGATCCGCAAGGTGATCGATAACCGGCAGGCGGTCTCACTCGAGCAACGCCGTCGATTCCATGATGCCGAACAATGGCGGGACAGGCTGCTAACTGGCGATGCTCCCAGGGAATCGATCGAAGCTTGTTGCGATCAGTTACAGCTCGATCGAAAGCGCGTCCGATCGCTGATCGACAACGCCAGTAATGCACAATCGCCGAAGACGCGAAAGACAGCATCGCGCGAGTTGTTCCGCCTTCTGCACGATGCGCTCGGCCGGCCGTGAGCGGAATGCATCATAAAGTTGGCATGCCGATATCGAGCACTGTTAAAATGGTCGGATGAAACCACTAGTCAGCATCGTAATGGGATCGGCATCCGACTGGCCTACCATGTGCCACGTCGCCGAGACCCTGGAAAAACTCGGTATCCCTCATGAAGCCCGTGTCATCTCGGCACACAGAACGCCGGACGCCGCCTTCGAGTATTTCTCGACAGCGCGTGATCGCGGGCTGAAGGTCATCATCGCAGGCGCAGGTGGCGCAGCTCATCTTGCGGGCGTCGCGGCAGGCAAGACCCCATTGCCGGTCCTCGGCGTGCCCATCCAGTCGCCAGCCCTGAACGGCATGGACTCCCTGCTGTCGATCGTTCAGATGCCCGGCGGAATTCCCGTCGGCACGCTCGCGATCGGCAAGCCCGGTGCCATCAACGCTGCCTTGTTGGCGGGGTCGATCCTGGCGCTGGAGGATCACGACGTGAAGGAAGCGCTGGATAATTTCCGGGCGACCCAGACACAAAAGGTGCTGGACAATCCCGACCCGCGACCGGCGTAAGACCGGTGGACGACCCGCCCTGCGAATTGTGTCGTCGGGCGGTCTCTGGCGAACGTTCGCGAAGATTCACGCTGATCGGAAAGTTTCTTCCCCAGGGGGAAGCATTTATAGTTCTAACCCATTGATCGCAAGGGTGTTCGCGCCCGCGCGTCGTTCGGAGCTTAGGAACGGATAGCGATGTATCTGGAACTATTCAACCTGGAAGAGCATCCGTTCCGGCTAAGCCCGGATCCGAATTTCCTCTGCCTGAGCGAACAACACGCCCGCGCGCTCGCCTACATCGAGTCGACCATCTGGTTCACCGATGGTTTTGTTGTCATTTCCGGCGATATTGGTTGCGGGAAGACAACCCTGATCGAGAAATTCCTGTCGGAACTCGACGAGACAGTAACGGTTGCCCGGATTGCCCAGACCCAGGTCACGCCGGTGCAGTTCCTTCAGGGCCTGCTGGTCCAGTTCGGTTACAAGCCTTTCCGGATGGGTAAGGCGGAACTCCTGGCGACCATTAACGATCATCTTGCGGGACTGATGGACGACGGGCGCAAGGTCGTGATTGTCGTCGATGAGGCCCAGAACCTGGAACCGTCGGTACTGGAGGAGGTTCGCCTGCTATCCGGTGTCGGCGGCGGGCGCGAGAAGGTGCTCAGTATCATCCTCGCCGGTCAGCCTGAATTGAACGATACGCTGGACGCGCCGGAGCTCGAGCAACTGGCACAGAGAACCCGTCTCAGGTTCCATCTCAAGTCGCTCGCCGAAGATGAGATCGGGGCGTACATCCGTCATCGGCTGCGGGTTGCAGGATCCGGCAATCGGGAGATCTTCGATGAGGACACGTTCGAGCTGATCTACAAGTACACCGGTGGCGTGCCGCGCCTGATGAACACGTTGTGTGACACCGCCTTGTTGTGCGGGTTTGCGGACAACATCGCCAGGATCGGCAAGGAAGAAGTCAAATCGGCGATCGACGAGTTGCAGTGGACCGACTACAACAGCCGCACCGACCGACTGGCCGTGCTGCGGGGCGTTGGAGCCCAGACCGGCGAAGACGTTGTCGGCAAGATTATCGTCGCACACAAGGATGAAGAGCCGCGGGAAATCCCGCTGACCCAGGGGCGAGTCATCCTGGGCCGAACCAGCGACAACGACGTCCAGATTGACAGCAAGTTCGTCAGCCGCCATCACGCCCAGGTTGTGACCTACGGCCGGAATTCAGTCGTCGAGGATCTCAACAGCACCAATGGCGTCTACTTCAGGGGCAAGCGGGTTAAGAAGCACCGCCTCAATCAGGGCGACGTGTTTCTCATCGGCGAACATGAACTGATGTACTTGCGCGAGGCAAAACAGACGGCAAGCAAGTCCGATACAGCGAAGAACAAGAAACCCGAGACGGACAAGCCGGCAAAGACCTCGACCGGCAAAAGCCACGACTAGTCCCGCCGGGCAGGCTACCCGGCGTGCTCACTGCCCCTCAATTCACGCAGTACCACCCACCGTGAGCCCGTCAACACGCAGTGTCGGCTGACCAACGCCGACCGGCACACTCTGACCGTCCTTGCCACATACACCGATCCCGGTGTCCAGCGCCAGATCGTCCCCGACCATGCTGACGCGGGTCAGAACATCGGGTCCGCTGCCGGTTAGTGTCGCGCCCTTCACCGGCTGGGTGATCTTGCCGTTCTCGATTAGGTATGCCTCGCTCGCCGAGAACACGAATTTGCCGGATGTAATGTCGACCTGACCGCCGGCGAAATTACTGGCGAACAATCCTTTGTCGACGCTCGCAATGATCTCTTCGTGTGTATGTGGTCCAGCCAGCATGTAGGTGTTGGTCATGCGCGGCATCGGGAGGTGGGCAAACGACTCCCGTCGTCCGTTGCCGGTCGATTCGGTTCCAGTCAATCTCGCATTCAGGGTGTCCTGCATGTAGCCCTTCAGCACACCGTTCTCGATGAGTGTCGTCATCTGGGTCGGCGTACCTTCATCGTCCATGTGCAGTGATCCCCTGCGCCCGGGTAGCGTGCCATCGTCAACGACCGTGCACAGGGTGGATGCAACGACTTCTCCGATGCGTCCCGTAAAGGCGGAAGTGCCCCGGCGATTGAAGTCGCCCTCGAGTCCGTGACCGATTGCTTCGTGCAACAAGACCCCGGGCCAGCCGGGTCCGAGTACCACAGTCATGTTTCCCGCAGGTGCCTCCACTGCCTGCAGATTGACGAGGGCCTGCCGTGCCGCTTCGCGGCCGAACTCGATCGCCCGATCATCCTCGAAGAACCAGCCGTAACCGAATCGACCGCCACCACCGGCGAAGCCCTGCTCCCTGCGGCCATTCTCCTCGGCGATAACAGATACGTTGAGGCGAACGAGAGGTCGGACATCGGCATTCATGGTGCCGTCCGCAGACGCCACCATGACGATCTCATGCGTGCCCGCAAGGCTGATCATCACTTGCTTGATGCGTGGATCGACAGCGCGCACGGCCGCATCCACGGTCTCCAGCAAGCCCACCTTTTGGTGATCTTCAAACCCGGCAAGGGGATCGTCAGGCTGGTAGAGCTGCGCGGCGGCCCGCGTGCGCCAGGCCTGGACCTTGCCGTCCTGCCCTTGTCGGGCAATCGCCCGCGCTGCCTTCGAAGCTTCGGCGAGCGCCGGCAAGATGATCTCGTCCGAATAGGCGAAACCTGTCTTCTCACCGCTGGTGGCCCGGATACCTGCTCCCTGCTCAATACCGAACCCGCCATCTTTGACGATTCCGTCCTCCAGGCTCCACGACTCATGGTGGCTGAACTGAAAATAGACATCGGCACTATCCACCGAATGCCCCATGATGCCGCTCAGCAATTGACCAATATCTTTGTCGTCCAGTCCGGCCGGCTGCAAGATGCGGCTGTGCGCCGTTTCCAGTGCGGTTTCAGTCATGTATTCCTCATTCCTTGTCGCTCGGGCCGGCGGTGGGACAACGCCGGAAAATCGCTGCGAATCGCCTCCTGGCGCAGCGGATCCACGTCCGCCAACGCAACGCCAGGTCCCTGTTCGATCTGGTCCACAATCTCACCCCAGGGGTCCACGATCATCGTGTGACCGAAAGTCTCTCTGCCATTCGGGTGACGCCCGCCCTGGCCGGCTGCGATCACCCAGCTGAGGTTCTCGATCGCGCGCGAACGCAACAAGACTTCCCAGTGGGCGCGGCCGGTCGCCTCGGTGAAGGCCGCGGGTACGGCCACGCACTCCATGCCGCCATCGAGCAGATCGCGAAATATTTCCGGAAACCGCAAATCGTAGCAGACTGCGATGCCCAATCGGCCTGCCGGTGTGTCCGTCAACACAACCTGTGATCCCGGCGTGGTGTAGTCGGATTCCCGATAGCTGTCGCGGGATTCGGCGGCGTCCACCGTCACGTCGAACAGGTGGATCTTGTCGTAGCGGGCCACGCAGGCTCCCGTGCTATCGTGGACGAGGCACGTCTGCATTGGACGCCCTTCCTGATCGCCCGTCACCGGCAGCGTACCTCCCACCAGGTGGATAGACTGCGACCTCGCTCTGTCGGCAAGAAAATCCTGTATCGGGCCAGCGCCGAATGGCTCCGCAACCGCCAACCGGTCCACCTCCCGATTCGGCATGCAGGCGAAATTCTCCGGAAGGACTATCAGGCTTGCTCCGGCTCCTGCAGCCTCGGCGATGAGCTCGCCTGCTACCGCGAGATTTTCGTCGCGATCCGCCGTGGACACCATCTGCACTGCGGCGACCCGACATGCTGCTCTGACATTCATGCGTCTTCGTGGTTGAGGAGGCCTAGCCTTCCCCGGCCCCTGTCTGCTGGCCAGAGATCTGGGTTTCGCGATCCGTATCCTGATCGCTGGCTGCCACCTGGGTGACGACAGGATCTTCCCATGGTCCCGTAATGTGGTACTGGATCTGAACCGCGCCCCGCAATGGTTCCTTGAAGATCTCCTTCAGCACAAAAAGACCGGCGCCAATGACGGGACCCGCGGCTATGGCACCGACGACCGGCAACGTGTTGCCGACCTCTCCGCTGACGATAGCTGTCTGGTCATAGGTTCGCTCGATAAGATTCACGCTGCCGGCTATCCCGATATCCGCTGCCGGGCTGCGCAGGACCAGGTTGTCTGTATGGGCCGTTCCGTTCGCGACGGTGAAATCACCCTTCAGCTTGTCGAAGAAGAACCCCTTCTTGAAAACATCACGGAAATCGAGCATCAGTCGCCTGGGCAATGCATCAACACTCAGCAGCCCGACCGCTCTGCCGGCACCCGGCTTGACCTCCGTGAGGCTACCCTTGTCGATGTTCATGCTGGCCGTACCGTTGGCTGACGCGAGGATGCTTGGCGGCATTCCCCCGGTCCACTCGAGGTTGACGATCAGGCGGCCCTGCTTGGCATCCACGCCGCTTTCGAATCCCATGAAATCCAGCGTGTCCCCAACGTCCTCGCTGTCCATCTGGATCGACATTGTGGAGCGATCTTCCGTGGGACCGAGAACCGATCGGAGAGTGCCGGTGAAGCCGAAGGTGGGCCCGGTAATCCTGACTTCCGGGATCTCGAAGCCATTCGGCAACGCAATGAGCTCAGTCTCCAGCTGGCCAAGGTTGAGACCCCACATTTGGAAGTCGGAGGCCGTGATTTTCATCGGTGGTACTAACGCCGGGTCTCCGTGCTTGTCGCTGCCGTCCGACTCGTCGTCATCGAGCACCAGGCGCTCCATCTCGAGCGTCATCGGCGTTGCCCGGAGCGTGATGTCGAAGGGCACAGTGATCACGCCCTTGGTTTCCTCGCTGTCGAGCTCGATGCGCCACGCCCCAGGCTGCTTCTCGAGTTTGATCGCGGCATTGGCCGTTTGCTGCTCTGCGGCGATCAGCGATCCGACCTGGATATCGCCTCCCGCAATGATGTCTTCGACGGCGGTCGTCCCGTCACCGCCGAAATCGACGGCCAGCCACTCGTCTACCGAGAATCGCTTGAAATCACCCTTTATGAATAGCCCGTGATCCGCCTCCAACCCCGTGTCGAGTCCATCGCCGACTACCGTGCCGCGGTCCAGTTGAACGCCGTCCTGGTCGGAACGAAAACGGACGGCCGCGTGCACCGCTTCGTCGAACCGGATGTCCCACTCCCAGATGCCCTCCTCCGGGAATCGGAAGTCGATGGCAAGTGGTTTGGGTCCCGTCGCATCCTTGTGCAGCGGATCGGGCAGCTTGATTTCCATGCCCTCCAGGTCTGACTCGAGGCGGATATAGAAACTCTCATTTGAATCGACCGACGGGAAGTGAAGATAGCCGTCCCATTGTGACTCGCCGGCAAGATGTTCCTGCAACGGGAGGTTCATCGCGTCCGACAGCATGCTGACGCTCAGCGGTCCCTTGACCCATGCGCGCAAGGCACGTCCCTCGTAATCACCGACATCGATGACGACGGGTTCGCCGAGGATCTCAGCCTGGATCTCGCTCGCCGTCATATTGTCTACGCCGATATCCAGCCGACCGTTTATCGAAGTCAGCGGATCCTCGACCTCGCCGTAGTAGGCGACGCCATCAACGATATCGAGTTTTATGTCGACCTCGCGGCTCTCGAGGTCCTTCAAAGGCAGCAACAGATCGACTGTCGCCGCGCCCGTCCCTTCGGTAACCCTCGTGATCGTCAGGCCACCGTGGAGATGGGGGGGCAACGGGATATCCCTGGCGTAAGCCAGGATCGCGTCAAGCTCGCCCGCCGCGCTGCCCTCGATGTCGAGCATGCCGACGGGCAGATCGGGAATGCGCGCGTCCACCGTCTGGACCGGGACATCGCCGAGGAGGCCCGAATGGACCTTCGCCGACAACCCTTCGTTGAGGAACAGGAAATCGGCACGCACTTCGGTCGCCTGGGGCCACCCGTCCGCATAGGCCAGTACCATGTCCTCGGCCCCGAACCCGATTTCAAAGCGACCTTGTCCATCTCGCCATGGGAATCCCTTCAAGGGCCCCTGGACCACGACATCCGCCGACGGCACGCGTCCCGACACAATCGCGTTGTCCAGCCAGCCCTTCACTCCTTCGGTCATGATCCCTACCGGCAGGTACGGCGACACCCGGGACAGGTCGAGATTCCGCAGTCCTGCCTCCAGGTCAATGGTTCCCACCTTGCCGCCGGTGGGTAATGCCAGCTTGAGGCTCCCGTCGATAGCCAGGTCAGGATTGGCGACACCGAACTCGTCTCCAATGATCGTCAGACCCTCGGGACTGCGGCTCCAGACGAACAGACCATGTGCCTCAGCGAAAGACAGCGGCTGTCGAAACAGCCACGGCATGTCCACTTCCAGATCCCTGCTGTCCAGTTCGAGTCTGCCGCCACGGCCGTCACTGCGAACCTTGCCTGAAAGTCCCCGAACGCCAGGGCTGCGATCCCGCGTCTGGACCGCGATACCGATGACTTCGGCTTCCAGTTCCAGGTCGAATCCCTGGGGATGATCGTCGATGATGCTCAGCTGAACCGCCAGATCACGGATTTCACCGCGGGGCTGCAGTGCGACCAGGTCTTCGCGCAGCGCGACGTCCGTCACATACGGGATCAGTGGCGAAAAAGCCTGCAGTCTCAGGTAGTCCGCATCGACATAAAACGTCCCCTCACTGCCGGACGTGGTGACGCTGCGCTCGACCCGGATACGCTGACTGAAATTCTCGCGACCTTCGGTCACCATGCGGAGATTTTCGACCAGGGCCTCCCAGCCGCTCTGGCGCCGGTCCCACTCCACGCGACCGGACAGGTACTGGTAGCCGACCAACGCATCGGTCTCCGGCTCCGGCAACCTCAGTTCATTCACCGAGAACTCTGCGGTAATGCGTGTCGGCAACCGTTCTTGCAGGTCGATCCACAAACGCAGATCGGCTTTGCCGTCCACGGGCATCTGCTCCGGCAATCCCGCGACCCTTTCCAGTGCACCAAAGTCGAAATCCGAAAGCGAAGCGTAAGCTCGCCATGCATCGGCCTCCGCTGTCGGGTTGGCCCAGAAAACCACCCGCTCGGATACTTCGGGTGGTGGCTGGAAGTCGCCGCCGATGCGAATGTCGCCGTCCTGGTGCGTGACATCGAGATTGACGTCGTCAAATACCCAGGTCGTGCCTCCTTCCATCTGATCGTTGACGACCAGGGTGGAATTCTTCAACTGCAGACTGCCGTTCGGAATCTCGCCTGACTCGCCGCTCTGCAGGTCAGCAACAGGAGTATCGAGAACCAGCAGTTCGCCGTCTTCATTCCTGGTCACATCGGCCTGAACGCGATGCAGAGTGATCCGGTCCCAGACCGGTTTCCAGGCCAGTATCGACTGCATGACATCGAGGCTGAGACTGCCACGCCGCGCGCTGACCAGCGTGGCGCCGTCACGTCCGAAAATCTGCACACCGTTGAAGAGGATCTCCGGACCACCCAGGCTCCAGCGGGCATCGAGTGCATCAATCTGGAAGTCGAGTCCTGTTGCCCCGGAAACCGCCTGCTCGACAGGCACCCTGTACTCGGGAACCTGCGCCACGAGGATCCGGAAGATGCCGACAAGCACCGCGAACAGAATGACCAGCGCTGCGAATGCGCCGGCGGTCCATTTCCAGACCAGTCGTACGAATCCCGCCATGGCGGCGCCTCAGGCCTCCGGCCCGCGGACTCCTCCCCCGCCTTCGGGTTTAGATCGGTACAACATCGAATTGGTCTTGCGCATATAGTTCCTCGGCCTGCAGGAGGATCGGACGGCCGGTTTGTTCTTCCAGTTCTGCCAGACTGGCCGACTCTTCATCCACGATCATCTCCAGCACCTCGGGGTGGGCCAGTACCCGCAGCTCCTGAAATTCGAACTGGCGGGCCTGGCGCAGAATCTCCCGAAATATCTCGTAGCAGACGGTTTCGGGCGTTTTGATGGATCCACGCCCCCGACAAGTTGGACAGGCTCCGCATAGTACGTGTTCCAAGCTTTCACGGGTACGCTTTCGCGTCATTTCCACCAATCCAAGCGCCGACACCTCGGAAATCTGGTTTCGGGCATGGTCCTGGGCAAGCTCTCTCTCCAACGCCTGTATGACCTGCCTCCGGTGTTCCTCGTCCTCCATGTCGATGAAATCGATGATGATGATCCCACCGAGATTCCGCAGTCGTATCTGCCGAGCGGTGGCCAGAGCCGCCTCGAGATTGGTCTTGAATATGGTCTCCTCGAGATTGCGGTGGCCAACATAGGCGCCGGTGTTCACGTCGATCGTCGTCATCGCCTCCGTCTGGTCGATGACGAGATAACCACCTGATTTTAATTGCACTTTTTGATCAAGCGCCTTGGATATCTCGTCATCAACACCGTACAGATCGAAGATCGGCCGGGTTGCGTTGTATTCGTCGATCTTGTCGGCCAGTTCGGGAACGAACATCGCCGCAAATCGTTTCATCCGCTCACAGGTCGTCGCGTCGTCGACCCGGATCCGCTCGATTTCCGGTCCCAGCAGATCCCGCAGCACGCGCAGAGCCAGCGACAGGTCCTCGTGCACCAGTTCACCGCTGACGCGGGACGCAGATTGTTCGACGATCGTCTCCCACAACTTGCGCAGGAAGATCATATCCGCGCGCAGGGCATCCCAGCCCGCGCCCTCGGCGGCGGTCCGGACGATGAATCCGCCTTCGCCCTCGTCGATCACCGTCTCCAGGGTCTCGCGGAGGCGATTCCGCTCTTCCTCGTCTTCGATCCTCGCGGACACGCCGATGCCGTTTCCGCGTGGCATGAACACCAGGTAGCGCGACGGGATCGTGACGAACGTGGTCAGCCGTGCGCCCTTGGTACCCATGGGGTCTTTCAGGACCTGGACAAGAATCTCCTCGCCTTCCCGCACCAGGTTCTGGATCGAGCGCTCCTGCCGCAGAGCGTCGTTGTCCGGTTCGGGATGACCCTGTGTTCGGCTGTACACATCAGATGCATGCAAGAACGCGGTACGCTCGAGCCCGATGTCGATGAACGCCGCCTGCATGCCGGGAAGTACACGCGAAACGCGGCCCTTGTAGATGTTGCTGATCAGGCCGCGCCGCTTCTCCCGTTCGATGAGAACTTCCTGCAGGACACCGTTCTCCACCAGCGCTGCCCTGACTTCGCGGGGTGTGACATTGAGCAGGATCTCCTCTTTCACCGGTGGTCGACCCCCGCACCCTTTTGCATGACTTCTACGCCGACATTTCGCAACAATCCAGCGGTCTCGAAAAGTGGCAATCCCATGACGCCCGAGAAACTACCCTCGATCCTCTCGATAAAGATCGCCGCCCGACCCTGCACAGCATAGGCGCCGGCCTTGTCGCGCGGCTCGCCGGTCGCGACATAGGCATCGATCTGGTCACTACTCAGTGACCCGAAAGTAACCCGGCTCCGACTGACCTCGCAGGCACGAACATCATCCCGCGCCATAGCGACCGCAGTCAGCACCTCATGGCTCCGGCCAGATAACTGGCACAACATCGACGCCGCATGCCGGTCATCTTCCGGCTTGCCATAGACTTCATCGTCAACGACGACGATGGTATCTGCCGCGAGCACGATCGCCCGGTCACCAACTGTCATGGTGTCCAGGGCTCGTGCAGCTTTTGCTTCGGCAAGCCGGCGCACGAACTGGTCCGGAGACTCGTCCGCTAGTGGCGACTCGTCGATATCTGCCGGCGACACTTCGAACGCAACACCGATCTGCTCGAGTAACTGCCGGCGCCTGGGCGACGCAGACGCCAGGCAAATAAGTTCTTGATTCATCAGAGGAATACTACGCCCTCCGGCATTGATTTCAAACGCAAGGTCAATGCCGGCCGCGACCGGTCAGGCGCGGTGATACGGGTGGCCGCGCAACAGGCTCCAGGCCCTGTAGATCTGTTCCGCCACGATGACCCGGACTAGACCGTGGGGCAGTGTCAGTGGCGACAGCGACCAGCGGGACTCCGCCCGCTCCAGGCAGTGCGGCGCAAGACCGTCCGGGCCCCCGATCAGCAAGGCGACATCGCGCCCGTCATGGGTCCATCCATCCATCGCCTTGGCCAGGGCGGGCGTATCGAGCATGCGGCCACCCACATCCAGTGCGATCACGTGATCGGACGGCGCCACGGCAGACAACATCTTCTCGCCCTCTGCGGCCATGGCCCGGGTGGTGTCGGTAGAGCGACTGCGTTGCCCCAGCGGAATCTCCCGGAGCTCGAGTCGGCATTCCCGTGGAAGTCTCTTTTCGTAGGTCTTGTAGCCGGAATCCAGCCATTCCGGCATGCGGGTTCCCACCGCAACTATTCGGATACGCATAGCGGCCCGTCCGATCCCGGTGCTGGAGCTAGGCGTGCGGACTGGCCACGTTGGCCGTGGTGGTCATGGACCAGAGTTTTTCCAGATTGTAGAAATCCCGGACACGAGGGATCATGACGTGAAGCAGAACATCTTCGAGGTCAACGAGTACCCATTCACCTGCCTCCAAACCTTCGACCCCGACCGGGCGTGCGCCCTGCTTCTTGCATTTCTCGATCACGGCCTCAGCCACGGATCGCACATGTCGGTCGGAGGTCCCGCTCGCGATGATCATGCAGTCGGTGATCGTCGTCATCTCATGAACGTCCAGAACTGTAACGTCCTTTGCTTTCATGTCATCGAGGGATTCGAGGATGGTGTCTTTGAGTTCGCTTCTGCTCATTAAGTCCTCTCGGTCTGGGGGTTGTAACAACCCGTTTTGTGGATTATTTCCCTGACGCCATCAGGCATCAGGAATCTGACATCGCCGCCGGCTGCCACGATGTCGCGGATCGCCGTCGATGAAATCTCCAGTTGCGTCACTGCATGGATATAGATCCGGCCCGCGCGCGACTCATGCAGATCGCCAACGCGGCTGGTGCCCAGTTCTATCAATAGCTCCCGCAAGGGCCCCGTGTCGGGCACCCGCCAACCAGGCCTGTGGGCGACAACCACGTGGGCCAGCTGGAGGATTTCCCGCCAGTGGTACCACTTGGGCAGGCCCAGAAACGCATCCATCCCGATGATCAGACACAGTGATCGGTGCGTGTATTCCGCCCGGAGGTCGAGCAACGTATCGCGGGAATATGAAGGACCGTCACGGTGCAGTTCACGATCATCCGTGACAAATCCGGGCTGTCCCTCTACGGCCGCTTTGACCATTTCCAGCCGGGCCTGCGCATCGGCCACCGTTCGCCCCCGATGGGGCGGTGTGCCTGCCGGCATGAAGCGCACTTCCGGCAACCGAAGTGCTTCCATCAACTCGAAGGCCGTTCTCAGGTGCCCATAGTGAATGGGGTCGAACGTTCCACCGAAGATCCCCATTGGATTGAGTTCGCTGAATCCAGCCATCAGGCAGCTGCCCTGCCCGCGGGGCGACTCGAACCGGCCAGCCCTGTGACCAGCACGGTCAGTTCCTGCCAGGGGTCACCAGGCGTCGCTCCCTTCACGACACGCTCGACGGCGGATGCCTGTTTGAGCAGGCGGTGCAGATTCTGCAGCGGATGTCGCGCCATCGCGCTGCGTACCAGTGCCTGACGGGATTTCCAGACTTTAGCCTTGCCCATTGCGTTCGCCGCCGGCAACCCACGTGAAATCTGCCATGAAACACTTGCCAGGGCACGCAGTTCGCGCGCCAGGGCCCAGTGCACGAGCACCGGCGTTGTGCCCTCGGTCTTGAGCCCTCCCAGGATACGAAACGCCCTCTTGCTGTCGCCGGCACATGCCGCATCCACCAACTGGAACAGATCGTAGCGGGCGCTGTCTGCCACAGCCTGCAGCACATCGTCGACTTCCACGGGACCCGGGTCCATCAGCAGTGCGAGCTTCTGAATTTCCTGGTCCGCCGCCAACAGATTGCCCTCAACCCGGTCTGCAATGAGATCGGCGACGCCCCGGCCCGGTTGTAAACCACTGGCGTGCATCCGCGACGTGATCCACGCCGGCAATTTGCCACGATCCACCGGCCAGACCTGTACCACCACGCCAGCGGTATCCAGGGCCCGTACCCAGGCACTTTGCATGCTATTCCGGTCGAGACGCGGAGCGAGCACCAGGAGCAGCGTGTCCGGCGCTGGATCGACGCAGTAGGCTTTGATCGCCTTGCTACCCGCTACACCGGGCTTGCCGGTCGGGATTCGGAGCTCGACAAGCTGCTTCTCCGCAAACAGTGACAGGGAAGCACCTACCGCCGCGAGTTCCGCCCAGTCGAAGGACCGATCAGCGTTCAATACCAATCTGTTGCCGAATCCTTCCTCGCGGGCACGCACGCGGATACGGTCGGCGGCTTCGCCGACAAGCAGCGGCTCGTCTCCGGAGATGAAATAGATCGGGGAGAGCGCCCCCGCGATCTTGGCCTCAAGCCGGTCGGCAGGGACTTTCACGGAGGGCAGACGGGAGTGCAACCATCATCGTGAATGAGTGTAGCACGCAACCAGGACATTTGTGCGACCGCGGAAAATTGCCTGGAGGCCCCGTAGATCCTTGATTCGCGCCCTTATCAGCCCGCGACAGCAGCGTCAGGCGGACTTCATATCGCCGATCCGGCCTTTGCTCCCGCGATTCAATCCGCCCTGTCAGCAAGCGGCCTGGGGCCTGATCGATCATGTCGACCCCTGCGACGGCACCTCCGGGCAGTACCCGGTCTGCCAAGCCGGCGAATGCCTTTTGACATTGGCAGCGGAAAGGTCCATTTTATTGTGCGGTGCAATAGGTTTCTTGTAATGGGTCAACCAACAGAGGGTTTGTACAGCCCCGAATTCGAACGAGACAGCTGCGGATTCGGCCTGATCGCCAACATCGATGATAAGGCGAGCCATCGACTGGTCAATCGATCCATAGGCGCCTTGCGACGCCTGACACACCGCGGTGCGATGGCGGCCGATGGCAAGACCGGTGATGGCTGTGGCTTGCTGCTCAAGAGCCCGGATTCCTACCTTCGCGCTGTGGCCAGCGAAGCAGGACTCACGCTCAATTATCGCTTCGCTGCAGGTCTCGTGTTCCTGGATCAGGACGAACAGCGCGCCGCGCGCGCGAGGCAGGAACTTGAACGCCAGATCGAGGTGCTCGGTCTGAATGTCGCCGGCTGGCGCATCGTTCCGACCGATCGCAGCGTCTGCGGCGACGAAGCGCTCAAAACGCTGCCCCGATTCGAGCAGATTTTTGTCAACGCGTCCCGCGAAATGGGCAATGAAGCATTCAATCGTCAGCTCTTCGTAGCGCGTCGCAAGACCGAGATCGTACTCAATGACTCGGACGACGTGTTCTACGTGGCCAGCCTTTCGGCGACAACACTTGCCTACAAGGCCATGGTCACGCCGGAGTTCCTGCCTGTCTTTTTCCCCGACCTGGGCGATCCCCGCCTGGAATCATCGGTGTGCGTATTCCACCAGCGCTTCTCCACCAATACCTGGCCCCAGTGGCGGCTTGCGCAACCGTTCAGATACCTGGCCCACAACGGCGAGATCAACACGATCCGGGGCAACAGAAACTGGGCAGCCGCAAGGGGTCACATATTCACATCCAGGGTGTTGCCCGATCTGTCTGAGCTGCAGCCGATAGTTTCGATGAGCGGGTCGGACTCATCCACACTCGATAACATGCTCGAAGTGCTGCTGGCCGGCGGCATGGACGTGATCCAGGCGATGCGCCTGATCATCCCGCCAGCGTGGCAGACGGTCGACGGCATGGACCCGGACGTACGTGCGTTCTACGAGTTCTACGGCGCCCACCTGGAGCCCTGGGACGGACCGGCCGGCATCGTGCTTACCGACGGGCGCTACGCGGCCTGCGTGCTCGACCGCAATGGCCTGCGACCGGCGCGATACGTCGTCACCCGGGACCGGCACATTACGATCGCGTCGGAGATCGGGGTTTACGACTATCGGCCGGAGAATGTGCTGACCAAGGGCAGGCTCGGACCCGGTGAAATGCTGGCTATCGACACCCGCACTGGCGCATTGCTCAACAATGAACGCATCGAGGACGATCTGCGGCGTCGGCATCCGTACAAGAAATGGCTCAGAACGTGGCAACGCTACCTGGACTCCGAATTGTTCGACCCGTCGGTGACCAGTGAACCGATGGACGCCGAAACGATCGCGATCTATCAGAAGCAATTCGGGCTGAGCCACGAGGAGCGGGACCAGGTACTGCGCGTTCTGGTGGAGAGCGAGATAGAGGCGGTCGGTTCCATGGGCGACGACACACCGTTGCCGGCACTGTCGGGTCGCGTCCGTTCGTTATTCGACAATTTCCGCCAGCAATTCGCGCAGGTGACGAATCCGCCGATCGACGCCCTCCGCGAACGTATCGTCATGTCTTTGCAGACGGAGATAGGTGCCGAGGGAAACATCTTCGACCCGCAACCGCGACACGCCCGACTCATTGTTCTCAATTCACCGATATTGTCCCAGGCGAAGTTCCGCCAGATTCTGACGATGGAAGGATTCGGTGATCGTTGCGAGACAATCAATCTCAACGTCGATCCGTCCCTGTCGCTACCGATGGCGTTGGATGAGATCTGCGACAAGGCGCAACGCGCAGTCGCTGGCGGCAAGTTGCTTGTCGTCCTTTCTGACCGCGAGCTGAAGAAGGACCGGCTACCGGTGCACGCGTTGCTGGCGACCGGCGCCGTACACCATCACCTGGTGAACACCGGTTTGAGAAGCAACTGCAACATCCTTGTCGAGACAGGGACAGCCCGTGATGCACATCATTTCGCCTGTCTCATCGGCTATGGGGCGACTGCCGTCTATCCCTACCTGGCATACCAGTGCCTGCAGGACATGACGCGCACGGGTGAGATCGACAGCGGGGCAAATACCTCGCGACAACTCGGCCGCAGTTATCGCCGTGGCGTCAAGAAGGGGTTGTTCAAGATCATGTCCAAGATGGGCATATCCACCATCATGAGCTATCGCGCGGCGCAACTCTTCGAAATCGTCGGCCTCGAAAAGGAAGTGGTCGACTGTTGCTTTCCCGGGACGGTGAGCCGCATAGCAGGTGCCGGATTCGGCGATCTCTACCAGGACCAATGCCAGCTGCAGGAACAGGCCTGGGACCCGAGGGTACCTATCGAAAAGGGCGGCCTGCTCAAGTATGTCAGCGGTGGCGAATATCATGCCTACAATCCGGACGTCGTCATGGCATTGCAGGCGGCCGTGCGGTCCGACAACGCGGCGGGCTACCGCGAATACGCACGACTGGTGAACGATCGCCCGCCGGCGTCACTCCGTGATTTGCTGGAACTGCAGCCCGATCGGGAACCCGTTCCGCTGGAATCGGTCGAGCCCGTCGAGTCCATACTGCCCCGTTTCGACAGCGCCGGCATGTCGCTGGGTGCCCTGTCGCCAGAAGCACACGAGGCACTGGCCATAGCGATGAACAGGCTGGGGTCCCGCTCGAACTCCGGAGAAGGCGGAGAAGATCCCTCGCGACATGGCAGCGAGAAGAGATCGAAGATCAAACAGGTGGCCTCCGGGCGCTTTGGCGTTACTCCCGAGTACCTGGTCAACGCGGAGGTTCTTCAGATCAAGATCGCCCAGGGCGCCAAGCCGGGCGAAGGCGGGCAGCTGCCAGGCCACAAGGTCAATGAACTGATAGCCCGACTGCGTTTCTCGAGCCCGGGCGTGGGGCTCATTTCGCCACCACCCCACCACGACATCTACTCGATCGAGGACCTTGCGCAGCTCATCTTCGACCTCAAGCAGGTCAACCCGGCAGCGATGGTGTCCGTCAAGCTGGTGTCCGAGCCCGGCGTGGGAACGATTGCCGCGGGTGTGGCCAAGGCCTATGCCGATGCCATTACGATTTCAGGCCACGACGGTGGCACTGGCGCGAGCACGTTGGGCTCGGTCAAGTACGCCGGGAGTCCCTGGGAACTTGGACTGGCGGAAACCCACCAGACTCTGCGCGCGAATGGACTGCGACAAAAAGTCACGCTGCAGACGGATGGCGGTCTGAAGACGGGACTCGATGTCGTCAAGGCTGCGTTGCTCGGCGCCGAGAGCTTTGGCTTCGGCACGGCACCCATGATCGCCCTCGGCTGCAAGTACCTCAGGGTATGTCACCTGAACAACTGCGCGACAGGCATCGCCACCCAAAATTCGTTGCTGCGCGAGAAGCACTTCGTGGGATTGCCGGAAATGGTGATGAAATACTTCCGGTTTGTGGCTGAGGAAGTACGGGAACTGCTGGCGGCACTGGGCGTTCGCCGCCTCGACGAGATCATCGGACAAGCGCATCTGTTGAAGATCTGCGAAGGCACGACAGATCGCCAGAGCCGGCTCGACCTGTCACCGATCGTCTCGGATGGCGGCGTGTCCGGGGATGTACCCAGTTATTGCCTGGAACCGACCAATGCTCCGTGGGACAAGGGTGAGGTAGCCGAAAGCATGCTGAGGGATGTTCGGCAGGCACTTGTCGACAAAACCGGCGGCAGCTTCGAATACGACATACAGAACAATCATCGCTCCATCGGAGCGCGCCTGTCTGGTGAAATCGCGCGGCTGCACGGCGATCAGGGGATGGCCGACACGCCGCTGGCGATTCGTCTTCATGGATCGGCGGGTCAGAGTTTCGGCGCCTTTAACGCCGGTGGCCTGAACATGACGCTGGAAGGTGACGCCAACGATTATGTTGGCAAGGGCATGGCAGGCGGACGCCTCGTATTGAAACCACCGGCCCGCTCCGGTTTCCCCACACACGAAACTCCGATTATGGGTAACACCTGTCTGTATGGGGCAACCGGCGGCGTGATGTTTGCGGCGGGGCGCGCAGGCGAGCGATTTGCTGTCAGGAATTCAGGCGCGGTCGCCGTCGTCGAAGGTGTCGGGGACCATGGTTGCGAATACATGACGGCCGGGGCCGTCGTCGTGCTCGGCAAGACCGGTGTCAATTTCGGGGCCGGCATGACCGGCGGTTTCGCCTACGTACTGGATCTCGATCGCGGATTTGTTGACCGGTACAACCACGAACTGATCGACATCAATCGCATCACTCCGGAGAGCATGGAAGCGAATCTGCACCACCTGCATGACCTCGTCGCCGAGCACATCGAGATGACCGGGAGCGATTGGGGGCGCGATATCCTCGCGGATTTCCGCAGCTTCATCGGCAAGTTCTGGCTGGTCAAACCCAAGGCCGCCGATCTGGATAGCCTGGTCAATCACCTAAGGCGGGCCGCCTGATGGCCCATGATCCTCTGCACTACCTCGATTTCGCCAGGGAGAGTCCGCCCAAGCGGGAAGTCGTAGTCAGGATCAAGGATCACGCCGAGATCTATGGTGATTACGATGCGGAGCAGGCTTCCCAGCAGGCCGCCCGTTGCCTGGGTTGCGGCAATCCGTATTGCGAGTGGAAATGCCCGGTGCACAACTTTGTTCCGGATTGGCTCAAGCTGATCGAGGAAGGCAATCTTTTCGCAGCGGCGGAGTTATCGCACAGAACGAATTCCTTGCCCGAAATCTGCGGGCGGATCTGTCCCCAGGACAGACTCTGCGAGGGGGCGTGCACCCTCGAAGACGGTTTCGGCGCCGTATCGATCGGCGCGATTGAAAAATACATCACCGATGAGGCGCTGAGACAGGGTTGGCGACCTGACCTGTCACATGTCCAGCGGGTCGACAAGCGGGTGGCGATAGTGGGTTCGGGCCCGGCGGGCCTGGGGGCCGCCGACATACTGGTCCGTAATGGGGTCGATGCCGTCGTGTTTGATCGACAGGCCCAGATCGGTGGTCTGCTGACCTACGGTATCCCGGCCTTCAAGCTGGACAAGGAAGTTGTCGCGACGCGCCGCCGGCTGATGGAAGAGATGGGAATCGAGTTCCGCCTCGGGACGGAGATAGGCAGGGACATCACTATTGATGAACTGCTTGCAGACTTTGACGCAGTCTTCCTGGCGATCGGCACCTATCAATTTGTCCGTGGCGAATTTCCCGGCGAAGACACGCCGGGTGTCCACGACGCGCTGCCATACCTGGTCCGAAACGTTCGCGAAATCCTGGGCGAAGCCCAGACCAACATCGGCGCCGGCAGCATGAAAGGGAAACGGCTGGTGGTCCTGGGGGGCGGTGATACGGGCATGGATTGCGTGCGCACGGCAATCCGTGAAGGCGCCGACTCGGTCACCTGTATCTACCGGCGTGACCGCGACAGTATGCCGGGCTCACGCCGCGAAGTTGCCAATGCAATAGAGGAAGGCGTCGAGTTCCTTTGGCAGCGCCAGCCGATAGAAATAGTAGGCGACAAGCATGTCGAGGGAGTGCGGGTCGTCACCACGCAACTCGGCGAACCCGATGCACTTGGGCGGCGTGCTCCGGAGCAGGTGGCGGGCAGCGAGGAACTCGTCCCCTGCGACGCAGTGATCCGGGCATTCGGCTTTCGACCCGATCCACCGCAGTGGGTGACCGAGTCGGGCGTTCGATTGCATCCGGATGGGCGGGCGATCGTCTCTGCGGATCCGGCGCGGTCATTCCAGACAGACAATCCGAGGATCTTCGCCGGCGGCGACATGACCCGTGGATCAGACCTCGTCGTCACGGCGGTATTCGAAGGCCGCGAAGCAGCACAAGGCATCCTCAAGCATCTGGGCGTCTGAAGCTGCGCCAGCACTCAGCGTCGGGAATCCCGAACTAGTCAGAATCGGCCGCCGTCGGTGGCGCCAGCAGCTGCGGATCGAGTCGGACGTCAAACAGGTTCATCCGCCAGTCGAGGTGCGGGCCGGTCGCCCGGCCGGTCATGCCAACCTCGGCAACAGGCTCGCCCTGCCGCACCTCCTGACCCTCCTCTACGAGGATGCGACTGAGATGAATAAAGGTCGATGACAGACCGTGTCCGTGATCCATGATCAGGGTGCCGCCGGAGAAATAGAGATCGGGATCAGCGAACGAAATAACGGCATCCGCGGGTGCCATAACGGGTGTACCGACCGGTGCGGCGACATCGACACCGAAGTGAGGTCGCCGGGGTTCGCCATTCAATACCCGCTGGCTACCGTAGACACCCGTGATCCGCCCCTCCAGGGGCCAGATGAAACCGTTCGCGAAATCAGTGCGCGGATCGTCCCTGGATCGGGCCGCAGCAACCCGCGCCCCTTCTGACCGTATCCGTTCCGACACCGCTGGCGGCGGTGTCACCTTTTCCTGCGGCAATCCTTCGATGTGCTGGATCCGGTAGTCACGCCGGGCCACGTCTACGGTAATTGTCTGCCCGGCGCCCTCCTTGTCCACGACGACGATACTGGATCGCGGCTTGGCATCGCGGCCGAATCCCACCAGGAACACTCCATCCGGCGAAACCCGCAGATTGCGACCTTGCCACTCGACCGTGTTGCCGACTGCTGTCCGACCAATGAGCAGACCGCCCTGGGTCGCCTCCCCGGTCAGGGTCACTTCCGCGCAATGAGCAACTGCCGGACCCAGGAAAAAACAAGCCAACGCTGCGATTAGCGCGGGTCCGTGGGCCCGGAAATGCCGTGATACAGTACTCCGTGCGCCCGGATGCAGCCCGGACCGGTTGTGGTAAAGCAATGAACCGACCTCTATCAGACAGCGCCTTCAAACACCGCCAGCACGATCATTCCCAATGCGTGGCCGATGCCCTCGAAGACGCCGAAACCATGTGTCGCGGCCGGGGTCTTCGCCTGACCCGCATCCGGCGACGTGTGCTGGAGATCATCTGGCGCGGCCACGAACCCGTCAAGGCCTACGACATACTTGACGAACTGAACCGGAGCGGAACGCGAACGGTACCCCCGACCGTTTATCGATCACTCGACTTCCTGGTACAGGCCGGACTGGTGCACCGGGTCGAAAGCCTGAACGCATTCGTCGGCTGCCCCCATCGGGAGGGAGCCCACAACGCACAACTTCTGATCTGCAACGGGTGCGGAACCATCGCCGAGATCGACGACCCGCAGATTCGCACCGCGGTTCGCTCGGGTAGCGAGCATCATGGATTCGAGGTGCAACCGCACACCATCGAGATCCGCGGCCTTTGCCCCGGGTGCCGCGAGCGGTAACGGGGAAGCACTTTAAAACCAGGGATTTACAGTAAAAATGAAACGTTATATCATTTCGAATCATTGATCGACGATGAAACGGGCCAGGATCTTGCACGACTCCAACACAGCCAGGCTGGACGGCGTAGCGGTCGCCATGTCCTTCGTATGCATCCTGCACTGTCTTATGACGCCGGTGCTGGCCACGCTGTTCCCCATCGTCGCCGGTACGATGCTGGAGGATCATCAGTTTCATGCCTTCCTGCTGATCTTCGTCATCCCCACCAGCATCCTCGCCCTTTACCTGGGCTGCCGAAAGCATCGCAATGGGTTGGTACTCTCGCTGGGACTGGCAGGCATGGCGATTCTCGCGATAGTCGCCCTCCTTGGTCCCGAGACCCTGACGGTGCCTGGCGAGAAAGTGGCGACGGGACTGGGTGGCCTGATCCTTGCCAGCGCCCATGTGCTGAATTTCCGCCGCTGCCGCGAACTACAGTGCGAAGAGACGGATTGCGATCACAAGTCCGGATCCGGACCGTCACGCGACATCACGCCTAGCCCGCCGTCGTAATACCCCGCCGGGTCACCAGGTAGGTCGCGAAACTGCCCAGCCAGTGCCCGCCTTCATAATGTTCACCGGAGACGGCAGCCACCCCCGCTACCGAGTGCAGGTCCCTGCTCCCTTCCAGCGACGCACGCCGCGCGTCGTTTTCCGGCAGTGCCGAGGCAATCCCATCCAGCATCCAGGCCCTGCTCAGATTGAGACCGTCCAGGTGTGCAAGCTTGCCATCGCTAGGGTCAGTCACGGTTTCGGGCTTTAGCCAGTCAGTACTGCCGCCGGACGGGATGCCCGGCATGAATCGCCCCAGCCACTCGCTAAAGCTCCCGGTATCCATTACCCGCCTCATCAGATCGGCTTCCGCCAGGCAGGGTGACAGAAAATCATGTCCCGATGGTTCGTATGCCATCGGGCAACGGGTATCCGCTTCGTACCAGAATGCAGACCGTTCCAGCACCAGCGTTTCCATGTCCTCGTCACCGACAATCCGCGACCAGTCGAGCACCAGTCCGAGAGCGAAGGCGGTCTGGGAATGTTCCCCACCACGGATCGGGTGAGAAAGCTTCGGTAACCACTCTTTGAATTCCGCGGCAGCAATCGACTCAAGCGGCGCCAGGTTGGCAGCCAGTTCGACGCCCAGCGGGTCGTCCCATTGGCGCAATTCGGCCGCAAGTTGTAGCAACCAGGCCAGGCCATACGGTCGCTCGAAGCCGCTGCGACCATCGGCGGACAGATAGGCAGTCTCTCGGTCGATCCTGGCGGGCGACAGACTGATCGCCAGCGCTTCACGGGCCGGACCGGTGAACGGCGCTTCAGGCAACAGGCGGGACAGGCGCGCCAGCAACCAGTGACCGTGTACAGACGAATGCCAGTCATAGCAGCCATAAAAGGACGGGGTCAGATCCCGCGGCGCTCCGACATCGTCGTCCGACGACATCGTGTGTGCGATCTTGTTCGGATACTCCTGGTGTACGCATTCCAGCGCGAGGCTGGCAAAGCGCGACGCGACCTCTACATCGAGCATCTCGATCTCATCGGTACCCGCAGGATCCGGCGGCGAACAGGCAATGGCCGCCAAGGCGAGCGGCGCGACGAGCCACGGTCGCAGTGAGAATCGGGTCGGGTAGTCGTGCATGAATCTTGTCCTCCGGTTGCCCCGAGCGGCATGTCAGGGGAATACCTGTGCGATCCGGTTGTCCGCGCCGCAATACGGGCAGGACATCGCTGAGCCGAGCATGGGCCGTTCGCAGGCGTCGCAGTTTCTCGGTGGCTGTCGCATACGCAGCCGACCGTCTCGTCTCTCATCGAGCATATCCAGGTCATCGATGCGGCGTTTGAGCTCGGCCTCGTCGACATCGAGCTTCTCGCTGACGATCTCCCACAACGCCATGGTGACCAGTTTCAGTCTCTCGTGATCTCGCTCCAGGCTCTGAACGCGTGAAGTACCGCTGGCTGCGAGACCGCCTTTGCCAGGTGGCGGCTTGGCGCTGTCCCGCACCTGGTCGAACACGGCCTGTCCAAATAGTTCGAGGATCAGATCAATCATCATCTTGGATTACCTCCCGCGAACGTTCGTCGAATTCGCTCCGGCCCCTCGCCACGCAGGTCCCAGGCCGGCAGCCCCGCATTGACCAGGTCACGGTCTTCCAACCACTGCCTGGCATCATCCGCATCCTTCAGGAACCACCGTCGCGCCGACCCGAGGCGAAACGTGTAACCCCAGGCGTCCATGTCACTGAACATCCGGTCGCGACCGACATCCCTGACCTGATCCGCCAGCAGTATCTGCAGGTAGCAAACGCCATTTTCCTCGTCGTAGCCTCCGCCGGCATCGGTATCCAGACCGGCCCGGCGTTCGGGCGTCATGCAGACGTAGTGACTAGCCTCGTGCAAAACCGAGTGCACCGGTGTATCGGAACGTGCAAAAAGCCGGTGCCGAACCAGACCAGCCTCAGGCTCACCCCAGTAGCTGCCCGGGATGGCTGAATCGTCGGCAACGATGACGAGTTCGAGGCCGTACCGGCTGAGGGGTGCCTGCAACTCCCCCGGTCCGAGATCACGGCAACGAAGAACGCTCACGTGGTGGGGATTTCTATTTCCGCCAGGCGTCGCGATATCACGCCGGCGATCTCACGGGCGAGGGCTTCCCGTAGCATGGACTCCTCGTGATCCTTCGCCAGCACCTGCAACTCGTCGTAAGTGTAGATCCGCGTACGGGTGATGGTCTGGGGGCGAAGCAAAACGTCGGAGCCGGAGCGAACGGCGTAGATCGCTGTATAGAAAACCCGGTATTCCTGCGGCCTGTTTAGGGCTGACACCGACTCGACCTTGCGGCCGGAATCATCCTTGATGATCTGCAGCACCGCCGTCGCATCACCCTCCGCCGCCGCCAGGTCAAGATCCGAGACTCGTAATGTCCGTTTGAGCTCCTTAGCCAGTTCCGTGCTGTTGTCGGGTACCGCAAGGTAGAGAGACTCCAACTCCGGTGCATACTCGGCACGGCCCTGCAGGTGGAACCCGCAACCGGCGCTGAGAATAGCCGGAACAAGAAGCATTGTGAGCCTTACGCGCAGCATATTCAGATCACGATATTGACCAGCCTGCCCGGGACGATGATGACCTTGCGCACCTGATGGTCGCCAACGAATCTCTTCACGTTGTCATCGCCGAGCGCAGCAGCCTGTATCGTATCTTCATCCGCGTCCGCAGGCACGCTGATCCTGCCCCGCAATTTCCCCTTGACCTGAACGACCAGCTCTATCTCGTCACGTACGAGGGCCTGCTCATCCACCTCGGGCCATAACTGGTCTACCAGCAGACCCTCTCCCCCGAGTGACTCCCACAAGCGCTGGCAGACGTGCGGCGCGATGGGCGACAGGACAAGCACGATGGCCTCCAGCGCCTCCTGCCTGATCGCGCAGCCGCCGGCGCTGTCGTCTTCAAACCGCCCCAGATCATTGAGCAGTTCCATGACAGCCGCGATCGCGGTGTTGAAGGTCCGGCGCCGACCGATGTCGTCGCCGGTCTTGGCGATCGTTTCGTGGATCCGGCGACGCATGGCCCCTTGCTCCGGAGTGACTTCGCCCGCGCTTTCTTCACGCCCTTCGGGGCCGTCGAAACGAACATGCTCGAGCACCGTTCGCCAGAGTCTCTTCAGGAAACGGTAGGCGCCCTCGACGCCTTCCTGGGACCATTCGAGCGACTGCTCGGGTGGCGACGCGAACATCATGAAAAGGCGGACCGTATCCGCGCCGTACTGCTCCACCATCGGCGCCGGATCGACCGTGTTTCCTTTCGACTTCGACATCTTGGCGCCATCCTTGAGCACCATGCCCTGTGTTAGCAAGCGAGTGAAAGGCTCGCCGTCACGGGCCAGTCCCAGGTCACGCAGCAATTTTTGAAAGAATCTCGCATACAGCAAGTGCAGGATCGCGTGCTCGATACCACCGATGTACTGGTCGACAGGCAACCAGTAATTGGCGCGCGAATCGAGCATAGAATCCTCGCTGTCAGGACACGCGAATCTCGCGTAGTACCAGGACGACTCGACAAACGTGTCGAATGTATCGGTCTCCCGCTCCGCGTCCCTGCCACACTCGGGGCATTTGCAGCGGACGAATTCTGGCATGTTCTTCAACGGCGAACCGCCGTCGCCGAGCTCGACATCCTCTGGCAACACAACGGGCAGATCGCGATCCGGCACCGGAACCGTGCCGCAGCTCGGGCAATTGATGACCGGAATCGGTGTTCCCCAATAGCGTTGTCGCGACACACCCCAGTCGCGGAGCCTGTAATTGACACGACGACGACCCCGGTTGCCGGCCTCGAAATAAGACGCTAACGCGTCGAACGCATCTTCGGAAGACAGACCATCGAACTTGCCCGAATTCACCAGCCGGCCGTAATCGACGAACGCCCCCGCGCCGATGTCGACGGCGGACCCGTCGGCGGGCTCGATCACCTGGACGATCGGTAGCTTATAGCGGGTCGCGAACTCCCAGTCGCGCTGATCATGACCCGGTACGGCCATCACAGCGCCGGTGCCGTAGCTCATCAACACGAAATTGGCGACCCACAACGGTACGCGCTCCCCCGTCACCGGGTGGACCACGTCTACACCCAACGGCAAGCCGCGTTTCTCCGCCGTTTCGAGTGCAGCTTCAGCGACCTGCATCTGGCGACAGGACGCCACGAATTCGGCGATCTCCTCGTTATCCTCCGCCACCCCCAGTGCGATCGGATGCTCTGCCGCCACTGCAAGGTAGGTAACACCCATGATCGTGTCCGGTCGCGTCGTGAACACGGTCAACGGTTCCTCGCGCCCCTCGACTTCGAACTCCAGCTCGAGCCCTTCCGATCGTCCGATCCAGTTGCGTTGCATCGTGCGAACCGGTTCCGGCCAGCCATCCAGTTCGTCGAGCTCGTCCAGAAGTTCGTCTGCGTAGTGGCTGATCTTCATGAACCACTGGGCGATCTCCCGCCGCTCCACGATGGCTCCCGATCGCCATCCGCGACCGTCGATCACCTGCTCGTTGGCCAGGACCGTATTGTCGACGGGGTCCCAGTTCACGACCGAATTCTTCTTGTAGACCAGGCCCTTACTGAGCAACCGGGTGAACAGCCACTGTTCCCATCGATAGTAGTCCGGCTTACACGTGGTTAGCTCGCGTGACCAGTCGAAACCGAAGCCGAGCTCACGAAACTGCTCCCGCATGTCAGCGATGTTCTGATAGGTCCACTTGGCCGGCGGAACCTTGTTTTGCATGGCCGCATTTTCAGCCGGCATCCCGAAGGCGTCCCAGCCCATCGGTTGCAGGACATTGCGTCCTCGCATCCGTTCGTACCTGGCGATGACATCGGCGATCGTGTAATTGCGGACGTGCCCCATATGCAGGCGTCCGCTCGGATAGGGGAACATTGCCAGGCAGTAGAACTTCTCCCTGGTCCGGTCTTCACCGACTTCGAAGCTGCGCGATTCGTCCCACTGTCCCTGGACAGCGGGTTCGATGACATCGGGTCGGTAGGTTTCATCCATTGTGAATATCGTGCGGTGCTGCAAAGCGGAAAGGATACCGCGCAGCCCTATGCGCCGCTAGCCTGCCGATCACCTGAAGGAGTCACTTCGAACGCAGTGTGATGCTCGCCAAGACCAGTAATGCGCACAGCAACACGACGACAATGTTGCCGGTCCGAACATAGGGTGTCGCGCCGGTGTAGGCGCGGACGGCCCCGGTCAGCACATGCGTCTCGAACTGGGGCGATCGCCCCTTGATTTCGCCGCCCGGTCCGATAATGGCCGAAATGCCCGTGTTCGTCGCACGCAACAGGTAGCGGCCGGTCTCCAGTGCTCTCATTCTCGCGATCTGGAGATGCTGGTGAGGGGCAATCGAATCGCCGAACCATGCATCGTTGCTGACGTTGACCAGGACCGCCGCCTCCGGCAGAAAGACCAGTTGCTCGGCGCCGTAAGCGTCTTCGTAACAGATGGTCATGCCGATCGTCTGGCCGGCAACGACCAGTGGCGGAGGCGCCGGTTCGCCGGCCGAGATATCCACGTACGGCAGACTCATCAGGCGCATCCACTGCCGAACGAATCCGGGGACCGGGAAATACTCGCCAAACGGCACCAGGTGCCGTTTTCGGTAGATTCCGTGATCCGCGCCCAGGGTCATGACGGAGTTGTAATAGCGGCCATCATCCAGCCCGCGCTCGAGCATGCCGAGAATGACGGCCGATCCGTTCTCGATGGCCTCCGCGTCTACCGCTTCAAGAAAATCGAATTCTTCGTCGATCATCGCGGGTATGGCGGCTTCCGGCCAGATCACGATATCCGCGTCCCAGTGCTTACGGGTTTGCTCGAGATACAGGGCCTTGGTCGGCGCAAGTTGCTCCGGAAGCCACTTCTTCTCCTGGGGTACCGCCCCCTGGATGAGAGCCACAGGAATCTCCTGATCGCCTGCAACTGTCCAGGTTCGCCCGTCGAGTACCAATGCCATGACCCCGATGGCCCCGGCGACCGCCACCGGAATATATCGTCGCGCACCAGTGCCGAGGATCGCCGCCACCACACAAGCCGCCAGCAGACTGACACTAAGGCTGACACCGTACACGCCCATCAACGGCGCATAACCGGCGAGCCAGCTGTCGATCTGGCTGTAGCCGAGACTCAACCATGGGAACCCGGTCAGCACCCAGCCCCGGAGCCACTCGGCGAGCACCCAGCTACCAGGCAGCAGGAGCAGCCAGCGTGCATTGCCCCTGACTGGTGCACGTGCAACCAGCCAACCTACCAATGCGGGGTACAGCGCCATGACAGCGACGAGACTCAGCATCAATAACACCGCGACTGCGATCGGTGCCTCGCCGAAGATGTGAATGCTGATGTAGAGCCAGTAAGTGCCAGCAAGGAATGCGCCGGCGCCCCACATGAAACCGAGGCGCGCGGCCTCCTTCGGCGTCCGGTTTTCCCACAACAACCAGAGCACTGACAGTGACAGCCACGAGACCGGATGCAAACCGAATGGCGCGAAGGCCAGCGGCAGGCTGGCACCTGCCAGGAATGCTATCAACAGTTGCCAGCGCCCGTAGCCGGCAAGAGCAGCCACAGTCATCCGGACATGCCGCTATTCGTCATCGTTCCGGGCCGAAACGCGCAGCCGGAGGGTGTAGACC